>Ga0308166_1000111_pt1 | contig 177800 bp, 163 predicted proteins | sample PhyCR2_2_FD_202137 | JGI IMG/M metagenome (GOLD analysis project Ga0308166, IMG submission 202137) | Phyllosphere microbial communities from UC Gill Tract Community Farm, Albany, California, United States - DLSLCC.R2 | ecosystem: Host-associated > Plants > Phyllosphere > Unclassified | place...
TGTCGATGTCGGCGGCGCGCAGGTAGCCGGCCAGGCGCAGGAATTCCTCGCCCTGGTTCAGCTGCAGGCGCTTTTCGCCGGCCACGCGCAGCAGGCCGTTCGGCAGCACTTCCTGCACGATCACGGTGACCGCGCCGGACAGCGCATTCTGCTGGGTGCTGGTGGAATCGCCCTGGAAGCTGCGGTCGGCACTGATGTCGACGCCGGTGCGGCCGAAGGTCTTGCCCAGCACGCCGACCGGATTCACGCCGACGCTCGAGCCTTTCGAGAAACTGGTGCCGGCCTTCTTGCTGGCCTGGGTGGTTTCCTGCAGCAGGACCGTGACGACGTCGCCGACGCGGAAGGCGCGGGCGTCCGAGGTCAGCGACACGGTATCGGCCGAGAACACGCCGCCGGAGACGCCGGCGCGGGCCGGGCCGGTCTTCGGCAGGACCAGCGCGTCGTCGACCGGCTTCGGGTTGTTCATGGGTACACGCGAGGCGCACCCCGCGAGCAGCAGCGTTGCGGCGACTGCCGCGGAGATCAGACGGATCATGTGTACTCTAAAAAATTAGCGGGATGCGGAAGCCAGGTACTGCAGCATGTTGTCGGCGGCCGACAGCACCTTGGTGTTCATCTCGTAGGTGCGCTGGGCCGCGATCATGTCGACCATCTCTTCGACGACCTGCACGTTCGAGCCTTCCAGTGCGCCCTGTTTCAGCTTGCCGAAGGCGCCGTCGCCGGCCTTGCCTTCGTTCGGGGTGCCGCTGGCGGCGGTTTCCTGGAACAGGTTCTCGCCCAGCGCCTGCAGGCCGGCCGGGTTGACGAAGCTGGTCAGGGTCAGCTGGCCCAGTTCGGTCGGCGCCACGCTGCCCGGGACGGTCGCGCTGACCATGCCGTTTTCGCCGATGGTGATGGCGGTCGCGTTGTTCGGCACCGTGATCTGCGGCACCAGCGGCAGGCCCTGGGCGTTGGTCAGTACGCCGTTGGCGTCGACCTGCAGCTGGCCGGCGCGGGTGTAGGCCGGCTGGCCGTCCGGACGGCGCACCTGCAGGAAGCCGTTGCCGGAGATCGCCACGTCGAGCGACTGGCCGGTGGTCTGGAGGCTGCCGTTGGTGAAGACCTTCTGGGTGCCGACGATATGCACGCCGTTACCGAGCTGGACGCCGTTGGAGACGGTGTTGTCGGCGGTCTGGGCGCCCGGCTGCTTGTCGACCTGGTAGAACAGGTCTTCGAAGACCACGCGGTCGCGCTTGAAGCCGACGGTGTTCACGTTGGCCAGGTTGTTGGCGATAGCCTGCAGTTTCGCGTCCTGGGCTTGCACACCGGTCTTGCTGATCCACATTGCTGGATTCATGGACTACTCCTTGTTCTGTTTTGTACGCCGATCAGGCGCCGATGAGGCGGTTGCCCGCTTCGTTCATGCTGTCGCTCGCCTTGAACAGGCGCATCTGGATTTCGAAGCTGCGGTTCAGGCTCATGGTCGCGACCATCTCCTCGACCGCCGAAACGTTGGACCCTTCGAGGGAACGCGGCTTGACGCTGACCGCTGGATCGGCGGCCAGGTTCGCACCGTCGCGCGCGACGACCAGGCCGGCCTCGTTCTTGGTCAGCTGGGCGCCTTCCGCGTTCACGAGCTTGAGTTTGTCGACCACCTGCATCTGCGCCGCGCCTTCGGTCAGCACCGAGATCGTGCCGTCGGTGCCGATCTCCACCGCGGTGTGCGGCGGCAGCGTGATCGGACCGCCTTCGCCCATCAGCGGATGGCCGTGCACCGACAGCGCGCCATTGGCGTCGATGTCGATCTCGCCCGAGCGGGTATAGGCTTCGCCGTCGCCGTACTGCACGGCGAGGTAACCCTGGCCGCCGATCGCGACGTCGAGCGGGCGCCCGGTTTCGCGCACGGTGCCGGCGCGGGTCGAGATGCTGTCGGACTGCATGGTGGCCATGTGGCGGTCGTCGTAGCCGAAGCCGCCCAGCTCCGTATTGCCCGCCACTTCCATCGCGGCGCGGAAGCCCGAGGTGTCCAGGTTCGCCAAGTTGTTGGCGTGCACCTGCTGCGAGCGCAGCAGGCGCTCGGCGCCGGAGACGGCGGTGAAGATCAGTTTATCCATTCAGGTCTCGCTCCGATTACAGGGCCTGCATCAGGGCCTGCATCATCTGGTTCTCGGTGGTCAGGACCTTCGAGTTGGCCTGGTAGTTGCGCTGCGAGGTCATCAGGCCGACCAGTTCCGAGGTGATGTCGACGTTCGAGCCTTCCAGTGCGCCGGTGGTCAGCTTGCCCGACAGGCCCACGCCCGGGGTGTTGTACAGCGCGGTGCCGGAGTCGGCGTTGGCGCTCCAGCTGGTGTCGCTGATCGCCTGCAGGCCGCCTTCGTTGGCGAAGGTCGCGATGGCGACGGTGCCGACCACCTGCGACTGGTCGTTGCTGTACTTGGCCACCAGCGAGCCGTCCGACGACAGTTCGACGCCGACGAAGGCGCCCGAGGCATAGCCGTCGCTGCGGTTGGTGGTGGTGGTGGCTTCGCCGGAGAACTTGGTGGTGCCGGTGTAGTCGATGCTGAAGGCGATCGGATCCGCGCCGGCGCCCGGGGTCAGGGTCAGCGCCGTCGGAGTGGTGCCGGTGGCCAGCTGGCCCTTGGTGTCGAACTTGAGCGCGGTGGTGGTCGTTTCGGCTGCCTTGTCGTCGAACTTGTAGTGCACGGTGACGGTGTCGTCGGCGGTCTTGACGAAGAACTGCGACACGGTGTGCTGGCTGCCCAGCGAGTCGTAGACGATCGACTGCTTGACCATGTTGTAGCTGGTCGAGTCGGCGGCGTTGAAGGTCGCGGTCTTCGGCGCGGTCCAGTCGGCGGACAGGTTGCCGATGTAGGCGATGCTGGTGGTCGGCTTGGCGTCGATCTGGCCGGTCGGGACCTGCATGTCGCCCATCGGGCCCAGCGCGCCGCCCTTGGACGGACCGTAGCCCTGGACCTTCTTGCCGTTGCTGTCGACCAGGAAGCCCTTGGTGTCGGTCGAGAAGATGCCGACGCGGGTGTAGGTCATGCCGCCGGTCATGTCGCGGCTGACGAAGAAGCCGCGGCCGTCGATCGCGGCGTCGAGGCCGCGGCCGGTGTTCTGGGTCGAGCCGTTCTGGCCGATGGTCTGGGTCAGCGAGCCGATTTCCACGCCGTTGGCATGGGTGCCGGCGTACACCGACGAAAAGTTCGCGCGGCTGCTCTTGAAGCCGTACGTGGCGGCGTTGGCGATGTTGTTCGAAGTGGTTTCCAGCGATTGGTTGATGGCCTGGATGCCGGACAGTGCGATGTCGAAGCTCATGTCGTTTCCTTAAGTCTGGTATTCGGTAGATTTACTTGCCGTTGAAGCCGGTGACGAACGAGGGGTCGACCTCGCCGATGCCGGCCACCTGGAGCTTCACCCCGCCGTTCGCGACGCGCACGCTGTTCAGGCGTGCGGCGACTTCGATCTGGGGCGAGCTGCCGTCCGACGGCTTGGCCTGGATCGCATAGGTACCCGGCGGCAGGCCAAGCGCCGCCGGATCGATGGTGAAGGGAAGGGCGCCCGAACCGTGGGCGCCCAGCTCGATCGTGTGCTGCTGGCCATCCAGGCCGGTCAGGACCAGGCTGGTGCTGCCGCTGGCGCCGAGCAGGTTGATCGTGCCGCTGACCTTGTCGCCGTCCAGCTTGACGCTGCTGGTCGCCACCGTGACTTCGGAGCCGACCTGGCTGCCCATCGCCAGCGTCTGCATGCTCTGCAGGATGCCGGCGTTCGCGGTGCTCATCTGCGACAGGTTCTGCAGCGCTTCGGTCTGGGACAGCTGCGAGAGCTGGTTGACGTAGGTGGACGGGTCCTGCGGCGAGAGCGGATCCTGGTTCTGGATCTGCGCGACCAGCAGCTTGGTGAACATGTCGCGGTTGGCGCCGACGTCGGCCTGGGCCGCGACCTTGCCGGCGGTCTGTGCGGAGGTGGCGCCGAACTGGCTGTTGTTGGTGGAAGTCGTGGTTACCATTGAATCAGCCCTCGCCGAGTTTGAGCAGCGACTGCTGCATTGATTTGATACGGCCCAGCACTTCGACGTTGGTCTCGAACGCGCGCGAGGCGGACATCATGTCGGCCATCTCGGCCACTTCATTGACGTTGGTGTAATAGACCATGCCGTCGGCATCGGCCTTCGGATTGCCCGGTTCGTGCACGCGGCGCAGCGGCTCGGCGCTCTGCACCACGTCCAGCACCTGCACGCCGCCGCCGTTCTGGCCGCCCATCAGCGCCGCGAACACGGGCTTCCTGGCGCGGTAGGCTTCGCCTTCGGAGCCGGCTGCGACGTCGGCGTTGGCCAGGTTGCTGGCGATCGTATTCAGGCGCACCGACTGCGCCGCCATCGCCGAACCGGCGATTGATGAAATGTCCTTGAAACCCATGTATGTGTTCTCGCTGAGACGGCCGCTTACTGGCCGTTGATGGCTTTCGCCAAGCCGCGCAGCTGCATGTTGATGAAAGTGAGGCTGGTCTGGAAATCGGAGGCATTCTGCGAGAACGCGGCCTGCTCGACCCCGATCTCGACGGTATTGCCGTCGGCGCTGGGGTGGAAGGGAACGCGGTACAGCGGTGCGCCGTCGCCGAGCGACAGTTCGCCGTTCTCGCTGTCGACGCGCTCCTGGAGCATGGCGCCGAAATCGACGTCGCGCGCGGTGAAGCCGGGCGTGCTTTCGTTGGCGATGTTCGCTGCCAACACCTTGGTGCGCTCGGCGCGCACTTCGAGCGCATCGGCGTGGATCCCGAGTGCGTCTTTAAAATTAATCGTCATGTCCGGAGGCCTCCGTGGGTTTTACTTCAGTGATTGTTAAAATCAGGTTTTTCGCTACCGCTATTCTCTAATGATTGCTTTCTGTAAGGCAACCCTTGTTGCTTCGTCAATCGCGCTGTTTTGTGCGCTCGCGCAAGCAGCATCACCGCCGCTGACGGTGCAAATCGAACAAGCCGCCCGTGCCGAACTGGAAAGGCAGGTGGCGGCTTCGGGCTTGACCGAGGCCCAGTTCGATCTTGCCGTCGTGACCACGCGCGCCGCGCCGCCGTGTTCGCAAAATGTCGCCATCGAGCCCCTGGATACCCGTTCTCCCCAGCGGATGCGCTTCCTGGCGCGTTGTAACGACACACCCGGGTGGAGGTACGAGTACATCGTTCGGGCCCGTGTAACGGCCATGGTCGCGGTCGCTGGGGCACCCGTGGCCGCCAACGAAGCATTGACGGACGCACAAGTCACGATCGAGCGCCGTGATATTTCAAACATTGCCGATCCAATCAGTTCACCCCAAGAAGCCGTCGGACAAATGTCACGCAGGATGTTGCGGCCAGGAGACATTTTGCGCAGCGGGCAGCTCAGCAGTCCGGTTTTGGTGAAGCGCGGCGATGCCGTCATGATGGTGGCGCGGCGCGAAGGGATCGAAGTCAGCACGGCCGGCGAGGCGCTGGATGCCGGCGCGGCCGGCGCCATGGTGCGCGTACGCAACGCCGGCAGCGGCCAGGTGGTGCGCATGCGCGTCTCGGGTCCGGGCACCGTCGAGCCCATCGATTCAGCGATCAGCCGCTGATTCCCTGCAGCTTGCCGGCCAGGCGCGCAAGTTTCGACGCGTAGGCCGGATCGGTGGCATAGCCGCCCTTGGCCAGACCCTGGGCGAACGCCTGCGCGTTGCTGCCGGTGCCGAGCGCGCCGCGGAAGCGCGGGTTATCGATCAGCATCTGGGCATAGTCGCGGAAGGCGCTGGCCTGGTCCGGATAGGCGCGGAAGCGCGCGCTGGTCTTGAGCGCAGCGCCGCCGACATATTCGGTGGTCGCGGATTCGGCAACGTCGCCATGCCAGCCGGCGTTGGCCTTGATGCCGAACAGGTTGTGGGTCGAGCTGCCGTCGCTGTTCTTCAGGGGACGCTGGCCCCAGCCCGATTCCAGTGCGGCGTGGGCCGACACCAGTTCCGGCGCCACGCCCAGCTTGTCGGCCGCTTCTTTTGCCCACGGTGCGATGCTTTCCAGGAAAGCCTGCTGGCCGGGCGCGGCGTCGCCGTCGCCGACGATGGCGTTGGCCGCCTGGCTGGCGCGCGCCTGCCAGACCTGGCCCTCGGCGCTGAGCGCAGCCGCGCCGCCGCTTGCGAACGAGGCGCCGCCGCCGTCCTTGATGAAGCTGGCGACTTCCTCCTGGACGCTGCCGAAAATGCCGCCGAAGCCGCTGCCGCCGCCGAAACCGGCGGTCGGACGGGTCGATGCGGTGGGCGTGGCCGCGGCGGTGGCCGCGATGGCGAAATCAGCGTGGCGCATACAGTTGCTCCTCGCCGTGCATCACGCGCTGCATCACGGTGTACTGGTCGGCCATCAGGGTCGCGTTGCGGCTGGTCGCCTGCTTGCAGTCGCGCACCTGGCGCTCGAGCCGCCCCCAGTCATTGGTGGCGTGCTCGCGCTGGGGCAGGGGCAGGCTGTCCAGCATGTCGTGCATGCTCGCCTTGGCGCCGTACAGGGCGCGCACCAGCTGCACGCGCTGCTGGCGGCGCTGTTCCATGGCGTCCAGTTGCGGCATCAGCTCGTCGGCCAGGCCGGCCAGCTCGGCGCCGCGATGGCGCACGGCGGCCTGGAACTGGCGTTCCAGCAAATCGCGGATGGTAGCGGTTGCGCCCAGATCGGCCTGGATGCCGTCCAGCAGGCGTGCGAGCGCCTGGTCTCGGGTCATGCGGCTCATGGATCAGCCCTGGCTGCCGTGGAAGCGCTGGATCAGGCCGGCGAGACGGCCGGCGTCGAACGGCAGTTCGCCCTTGGCGAGCGCGTCGCGCAGTTCGGCGACGCGGGCGGCGTCGAAGTCGGGCAGGGCGCGCAGCGCGCTCTGCGCCGGCTGCAGCACTGCCGATTCGAGCGCGGCTGCGCCGGCTGCAGGAACCGAAGCGGCAACGGGAGCGCCGCCGGACTGCGGGGTGATCTGGATGGAAGGGGTGGAGACGCCGGTAATCTTCATGCGTTGTCCTCGGGTTTTCGATTGGATCGTCATGGTTTCTTCGCCATTTGGCTGCGCAGTTCCTTCAGCGCTTCATCGCCCGGCTTGCTGATCGACACCTCTTTGCTGAGGGATTCGGTCTGGCCCGGGGTGCCGAACATGGCCGACATGCTGGCGGACTGGGAGCTGGTCAGGATCAGGAGTTCGATGCGGCGGTTCAGGGAGGCATCGGGTTTGGCCGGATCGAGCGGTGCGCGGTCTGCCATCCCGACGACCTGCAGGATGCTTTCGTTACGCATGCCGCCGATCAGCAGCTCGGAGCGCGCAGCCAGCGCGCGGTTGACCGACAGGCTCTCGTTCGAGTAAGCCAGCGGACCCTTCCTAGTGTACTGCAAGGAGTCCGTATGGCCCACAATCAACATCTGATTTTCCATTTTTTCGAACAGCGGCGCCATTGCGCGCAACAGTTTTGCGAACTTGTCGGTCGGCAGCGTGCTGCCGCGCACGAACATGCCCTGGCGGTCCGTGTCGTGCAGCATCACGCGCAAGCCGTTCGGCGTGATCACGGTGGCAAGGTTCGATGACAGTCCGGCATCCGCGCTCATCTGCTCGAGCGCATGGGCCAGCGCGGCCAGTTCGGAAGCCGATTCGTATTTGGTGCGGATGGTTTCCTTGGCGCTGTCCTTGCCGCTGTCGGGCGTATTGTCCTTGGCGCCGGTAGCCGGGCCCTGGCTGCCGCCATTGCTGCGCGGGAGCTGGAAGCGCTCGATCAGGCTGCCGCTCGGGTTGCCTTTGACTTCCGGCTTGCCGCCCGTGCCTTCGATCATGCCGCTGGCGAGGTTGTCGCGCACGAGCTGCTTGGCCTGCTGGGCATCGCGGGAGGCAATCAGCCACAGCACCAGGAACAGCGCCATCAGCGCCATGCAGAAGTCGGCGAACGCGACCTTCCAGGCGCCGCCGTGCTCGTCGTCGTGGTGCTTGCCGCCGCCACGCTTGACGATGGTTTCGCCGTGGTGGTCGCCGCCGCCTTTTTTACCTGTTTGCATGCTTGTCTACTCCGAGCCTCAGGCCCGCTTCTTGGCTGCGCCGGCGTCTTCACCGTCGGCCATGGCGTTGATCCAGGCTTCCAGCTGGGCGAAGCTCGGCTTGGTGTTCAGCTGGATCAGGCGGCGGCCGGCGTCGATCGCGAGCAGCGGCGGCTTGCCGGCCACGTGGGTGACCAGCACGACCTTCACGGTTTCCATGGTCGAGGCTTCCGAATTGACCAGCTGCTTCATCATCCCCGAGATCGGATCCAGCACGCCGTAGCAGAAGAAGATACCGATGAAGGTGCCGACCATCGCCGCGCCGATGTGTTCCGCGATCTCGGCGGTGTCGGCGCCTTCGCCGACCGAATTCATGGTGATCACGATGCCCAGCACCGCGGCCAGGATGCCGAAGCCCGGCATGCCTTCGGCGACTTTATGCAGCGACTTGGACGGTTGGGTCAGTTCCTCGTGGATGGCCTCGAGTTCCTGCTCGAGCACGCCTTCCAGCTCGTGGGCGTTGATCTTGCCCATCGCCATCAGGCGGAAGTTGTCGACGATGAAGGCCAGCAGCTTCGGTTCTTCCAGGATGCGTGGGTAGCGCTGGAACATCGGGCTTTCCTTCGGCGCTTCGACGTGGGCGTCGAGCGCCTTCAGGCCGCCGGCCGCGGTCTGCAGCAGTTCGTACATCAGCAGCAGCAGCTGGCGCTGGAATTCCGAATCGTGCTTGTGCTTGCCCGCGATTTTCTTCATCTGGGACAGCAGTTCGACCAGCACGTGCTTGGGGTTGGCCAGCACCAGCGCGCCGAGGGCGGCGCCGCAGATGACGATCAGTTCGTTGGGCTGCCAGATGGCGAGGGCGGTGCCGCCCATCATCATGTAGCCGCCGAACACGGCGCCCAGCACGATCAGGATGCCAAGGATTTGCATAGTTGTTACCTTTCTTGTTTGGTCGTTCAGGCCTGGGCCAGCGCCGCTTTCATCTTGGCCAGTGCGCTCTTGTTGAGCTGGCAGACGCGGGCGTCGGACAGGTCGAGCACGGCCGCGATTTCCTTGTAGCTGAGCTCGAATTCGTAAATCATCTGGATCACGCGCTGCTCGCGCTCGGTCAGTGCGTTCAGCGCCTGCTCGAGGCTGCGGCGCACCATGAACTGCTCTTCCGGACCGGGGGCGCTGTGCGCGCGCTCGGTCGCTTCCTGCAGGATCTCGTCGAAGCTCAGCATCTCTTCGGCGACGTCGTCGAGCAGATACTTGCCCCATTCTTCCTGGCTGATGCCGAGCGCTTCGGCGGCTTCCTTGTCGCTCGGCTCGCGGCCCAGCTTGCGCGTCAGGGCACGCACCGCGTCGCGCATCTTGTGGCTGTCCTGGCGCACGGCGCGCGGACGCCAGTCCTGGCGGCGCAGTTCGTCGAGGATGGCGCCGCGCACCCGCAAGCCGGCGTAGCTGGCGAAGCCGGCGTCGGGCGTGCCGTAGCGGCGCAGCGCTTCCAGCAGGCCCATCAGCCCGATCTGTTCCATGTCCTCGCGTCCCATCGCACCCGATACCTGCGAGTTGAGCTGGCGGACGATGCGCTTGACCAGCGGCGCGTAGGCCACCAGGTGGCGCTGCTCGTCCTTGGCGCTCATCGCCGCGTGCATGGCGGCATCGGCGTACTCGGTGCTGGCGTAGCTGTCGGCGTAGTCTGTCATGTAGGCCACGTTATCCCCGGCTATTATTCAATGATCAGCTTGCCGATCATGACTTCGGTAAACGGCTTTTCCGCGTGCTCGCGCTCGTAGCCGGCGTCGAATGCGTGGTTCAGCTGCTCGGCGTACTTTTCGACCGACATGTTCGAGGCCTCGGCCATCGTGTAGGCCGACAGCGTACGCACCGCCAGGCTGCGCAGCAGCGGCAGGCTTTCCTTGGTTTCCTTTTCCTTCTTCGGATCGGTCGACAGCACCAGGTCGGCCGACAGGTAATGCGGCGCCCCGTCGTCCCCACTGCGGCGCAGCATGACGATCACCTTGTCGAGGGTGACGTACTTGACCGGCTTGGCTTCCTTCTTTTCCGGCTCGGCCTTCTTTTCCGCGCCCGCGGCCGCGGCCGGCTTGGGCATGAACCACCACACGGCACCGCCGGCGCCCGCGGCGCTGACGATGACTGCGCTGGCGATGGCGATAATCGTTTTCTTCTTGCTCATGTTCGTTTCTGTTCAGTCGTCTCAGCCCAGCGAGAAGCTGGTGTCGGCATTGCCGGTCTCGGCCAATGCACGGCCGGGCTGGTTATCTTCCTGGTCGCGGCCCTGCTGGCGGCCACGGCCCTGCTGCGGATCGCCGAACGGCGCCGCCTGGTTCTTCGGCGCCGGCGCGACCGTCACCGCGACCTCGGTAAACTGGCGCTGCGACAGGTCGTTGCGCAGGTTGTCGCTGACGGTCTGCAGCTGGCGCAGCACCTCGCTGTGGGTCGCCGAGATGTTCACTTCCAGCGTGCCGGCGCTATGGCGGATCGCGATGTCGATGCGGCCGAGCTGGGGCGGCTCGAGACGGATCACGGCCTGCTCGATGTTGCTGCCGACCTGGACGTGCAGGCGGTCGCCGAGTGCTTCCTGCAGGCTCTGGCGCCAGGCGGTCGGCGGGCCGGCCAGCTTGACGGTGTCGCCGGCGGGAGCGGCGGCCGGCGCCTGGCTGGCAGCGCCCACCTGCGCGACGGCGGGGCCGTTCGCGGTCGTGCCGCTGCGCTCGGCGCCGGCGTCCTGTGCGGGCGCATCGAAGGCCGCGCCGGCCGCGGCCTGCTGGTGCGCAGCCGGGCGCGCCGGGGCAGCCGCAGCGCTGTCGGGCTGGGGCTGGGGCTGCGCGCGCTGGGCCTGCATGTGCTGGGCAGGCGCGATCGAGGCCAGCTGGGGCAGCGGCACGGCGCCGCTGTCGTCGGCTGCACCGGTGCTTGCGCTGACGGCTGCCGGGTTGGCCTGGGCAGCCGCATCCTTGGTGTCGGCGGGCTTGCCGGCGCTGGCCGGCTGCGCCGCCTGCACGGCCTGGGCGATCTGTGCGGGGGAGAGCGGCATCAGCGGCATGGACATCGCGGCCAGCAGGACGTTTTCCTGCGGCAGGGCGGATGCATCCTCGTCGGCGGCATCGTCCGGTACCTCGGCAGTATTCATTGCAGTGGCGGGCGCATCGGCCTGGGCCTCATCGGCCGGCAGCGAAGTCTGCACGGCCTGCACGGCAGCCTGGGCCTGCTGGCCCAGCCACTGGGCGAAGGGCTGGGCGATGGCGGCGGCGTCCAGCGGCTGCGCCGTACCGGGCGTCGCCGGGACGTTCTGCGCCGGCTGTGCGCCGGCCACGTTGTCGGCCGGGGCCGCAGCGGCGGTGGTCGCCGCCTGGGTAACGGTGTTGAGCATCATGTCCTTTTATCGTCCGGCAGTGCCGAATTCGGTTTCGCCATGCATCGCATAGGCGAGCCAGCCATCCTTGTTCGAGCGCATTTCTTCGAGGCGGCCGTGCAGCGATCGCGCGGCGGCATTGACCGCTTCGGCGGCGTAGTCGTGCGCTTCGCGCAGGCGCTGCAGGGCGCTGCGTTCGGTCTGCGAGAGCGGGCCGCGCGCAGCCAGGGCTTCCAGCTGCGGCGCCAATGCGCGGGTCGTGTCCGCCAGTTGTTCCCAGGCGGCGCCGTCGGCGGCGCTGCGCAGCGAATCGGCGATGCTGAGCAGGGTAGAGGACTTATCCATTGCGTGCCTGCACTCCAGCCCAACCCTGGCGGATCGTGGTCATGACCCGCACGACTTCGTCGACCATCGCCGGATCCTGTTTGATGCCCGCGCCATTCAGGTGCTGGGCGCAGAAATCGTACAGGCTGGCGAGATTGGCGACGACCGGGCCGCCGCCCTCGAAATCGAGTGAGCTCGACAGGCCGTTGATGATGTCGACGCACTTGTTGATGCTGTTGGCGCGCTGCTCGTAGCGCTTGCCGACGATGTGGGCGCGCACGCGGGCCAGCTCTTCGATCAGGCCGTCGGTCAGCAGCAGCACCAGCTCGATCGGCGAAGCGCGCGAGGTTTGCGCATCCAGGTTGACGGCATGGTAGCTGCCGTAGGCTTCTTGATAAGACATCGTTTATCTCTTAGGACTTGTCGTTGCTGAACATGGCATCGAACATCGAAACATTGTTGTTCATGGACGATTGCAGGGTCTGCAGCTGGGAATATTGTTTGAGGTAGCGCTGGTATGCCGCGTCGTACTTCGCATCGAGTTCGGTCTGGCGCTTGGCCAGGTCTTTCTGCAGCTTGCTGGTGGCATCGGTGCGCTGCTGCAGCTGGCCCTTGGCGCTGTCGCTCCAGGTGGTCAGGTAAGTGTCGAGCGCACCGGCGACGCCGCTCGGGCTGCTCTTGCTGGCCGAGCCGATCAGCGTGTCCAGGCCGGTCGGGTTGACCGCCAGCTGCTTGGTCAAGCGGGTCGAGTCGAGCGACAGGGTGCCGTCGCGCGCGGCGGTGATGCCGTAGCTGGCCAGCGACGGGCTGCCGGTCGCGCGCACCATGCTGACCAAGCGGCTCTGCAGGGCGCGCACGCCGGCGTCGTGGGCGAAGGTGCCGCCCTTGGTGCCGGCAGTCGGGTCGCCCAAGTCGACCAGGCCGTCGACCGCGCTCTTGAGCTTGTTGTAGGCGTCCACGAAAGCCTGCACGTTCGAGGTCGTGCCGCTGTTGTTGCCGGCCACCGCGAGGGTGAACGGCTGGTCGGTCGCGGCCTGGGCCTGGGTCACCGTCAGCGACACGCCGTCGATGTTGGTGAAGGTGTTCGAGGCTTGCTTGACTTCGGTGCCGGTGGTCGAGCTGGTCGCATTGAACAGCACGATCGCATCCTGGGCCTTGACGGTCACGTTGCGCTTGCTGAGGTCCAGGCTGCCCGCCAGTGCGGCATCGGTGCCGGCGCCGGTGCCGACCCAGACGTTGTTGGCTTCGCCGGTGCTTTTCGAGGTCAGCACCAGTTGCGCAGTGCCGTTCAGGGTCACCACGCCGGCCGAGACTTTGCCCGCATTGGTCGGCTCGCTGTTGATGGCGGCGGCGATCTCGCGCAGGCTCAGCTTGCCGTCCTTGTCGGTGTCGGCGGCGGTGTTCAGGTTGACCGTGAACTGTCCGCTGGCGGTACCCGGCGACGGCGGGGTGGTGACGGGGCTGCTCGGGGGCGCCAGCTGGATGTTCAGCGAGCCGCCGATGGTGGCGTCGGCGCCGACGTTGTACGAGACCTGGCCGGCGGTGGCGACCTGCTTGACGAACAGGTTGTAGCTGCCGGCGGCGGCGGTCGCCTGCGCGCTGGCGCTGCCGACACTAGTGTTCGACAGGGTCGCGCTCTGGGCCAGCATCGACTTGCCGACGCCCGTCAGCGAGCCCAGGCTCGACTGGAACGCGGAGATGGCGGACTTCAGGGTCGTCAGTGCCTTGGACGTCGCGGTGGCGGCGTTGGTCTGGTCCGTGATCTGCTGCTGGATGGCGGCAGTCGTCTTCTGCGCCAAAGCTTGCGCAGTAGTGGTCGGATCGTAGGTCGGGGCGGTGATGCTCGCCATGCTTGCTCCTTCTTCGTTATTGGACGGCCTTATTCGGCGCGTCCTGCCAGCCACGACTGGGTGGCGATTTCATCTTCCCGCTTGCGCTGCACGCGGTCCTGCTCGCGCGCATGCGCGGCTTCATGCTGCTCCAGCACCTTGCCCAGCAGTTCGCGGCGGGTCCAGGCCTGGGCCAGGTTGCGCTGCGAGACCGCCATGTTCGCCTCGTGCAGATGCAGGTCGGTGCGCTGGGTATCGGCCAGCGCGAACACGGCCTGCTTGTAATTGCCGCAGTTGGCGGCCAGCGCCGGCGACAGCTTGGCGCCCGGCTGGGCCGACGGTCCGCTGCCGACCGCAAGATCGGTGAGGCGGTTGACCGTGGTCTGGTAGCGCGTGCGCATCGCTTCCTGCCTGGCCATCTCGGCCTGCAGGCGTTCGACTTCGGTGCTGCGCAGGCGTACCAGGGTGCCGAGGCTGTTGATGGTGTTCTGCTTGCTCATGCCATCATCGCCTTCAGTTGTTCGACGCAAGGCGCGAAGGGTGCATCTTCCTTGGTGCCCTGGCACAGGAAGCCTTCGATGTGCGGATGCAGCTTCACGGCGCGGTCGGTTTCCGGATCGGCGCCCGGCTGGTAGGCGCCGAGCGGGATCAGGTCGCGCACGCGGGCATGCTTCGCCATCGCGGCCTTCAATTTGCGCGCCGCCTGCGAGTGCTCGGGCGACACCACCTGGGCCATGCAGCGGCTGATCGACTGGGCCACGTCGATCGCCGGATAGTGGCCGCGCTCGGCCAGCTCGCGGGTCAGGACGATGTGGCCGTCGAGGATCGCACGGGCGCTGTCGACCACCGGGTCCTGCTGGTCGTCGCCTTCGGCCAGCACGGTGTAGATCGCGCTCATGCTGCCGTTCGGGTTCTCGCCATTGCCGGCCGATTCGCACAGCTGCGGCAGGTTCGAGAACACCGACGGCGGATAACCGCGCGTGGCCGGCGGTTCGCCCAGCGACAGCGCGACTTCGCGCAGCGCCATCGCGTAGCGGGTCAGCGAGTCGCACAGCAGCAGCACGTTCTGGCCGCGGTCGCGGAAATGCGCCGCGATCGAGTGGCACAATTCGGTGGCCATCACCCGCATCAGCGGCGATTCGTCGGCCGGGGCCACGACCAGCACCGCGCGCTTCAGGCCTTCGGGGCCGAGCGACTTCTCGACGAATTCGCGCACCTCGCGGTTACGCTCGCCGATCAGGCCGACTACGATCACGTCGGCCACGGTCTGGCGCGTGATCAGGCCGAGCAGCACCGACTTGCCGACGCCGGAACCGGCCATCAGGCCGACACGCTGGCCCTTGCCGATCGTGAGCATCGAATTGATCGCGCGCACGCCGACGTCCAGCGGTTCCTCGACCGGCGCTTTGCGCAGCGGGTTGACCTTGGGCGGCGTGGTCGAAAGTAGCTGGTCGCCGCCGAGGCGGCCCAGGCCGTCGATCGGCTCGCCCAGGCCGTTCACCATGCGGCCCATCCATTGCGGACCGATCTGGATGCTGGACTGGCCGGTCACGGGCAGCACGCGCGCGCCGGTCACCAGGCCGTCGGCCTGCTTGAACGGCATCAGGTAAGTGACCTTGTCGCGGAAGCCCACGACCTGCGCGTCCAGCCAGTCGCCGTCGACCAGTTCGACGCGGCAGCGCTGGCCGGTGTGCAGGCGCACGCCGACGCTTTCGAGCAGCAGGCCCTGCACCGCGACCAGGCGCCCGGTGGGCGTGGCCACCGGCACTGCGCCGATGTCGAGCGAACGCAGGGTTTCGGCCAGCGCGGTCATTCGGCGCTCTCCTGGTCGGCGGCCGCCAGGCCTTCACGCACCTGCTCCATGCAGGCGGCAAGGCGGCCCTGGCAGCCGGCGTCGACTTCGTGGTCGCCGGCCTTGACGCGGCACTCGCCCGGCTCGAGGCGCGGGTCGGCCAGCAGGTTCCATTTCTTGGCGCGCTTCGGATCCAGCTCCTGGATGCGCTTCAATTCCTCTGGATTCAGCATCACCTCGACTTCGTCGCGGGTCGGCGGCATCGCCGACAGGGCTTCGTCGACCAGGGCCAGCATCTGCACCGGCTGCAGCGCGAGTTCGGCGCGGATCACCTGGCGCGCGATCTTGCCGACCAGGTCCACGACTTCCTTGCGCTGCGCATTCTTGTATTCGGTCTTCATTTTCTTCAGGCCGCGCAGCATCGCGTCGATCGGCTTGGACATCGCCTCGAAGTCGGCCATCGCGCGGCGCAGGCCTTCTTCGTAGCCGCGTGCGATACCGTCCTCATGGCCGGCGTCGAAACCGTCCGAGCGGCCCTGTTCAACGCCTGCCTCGTAGCCGTCCTGCTGGCCCTGGCGATAGCCGTCGGCCATCGCGCCTTCCCAATCCTGCTGGGCGGCGCCGGACGCGGCGGTGCTGTCGCTCGCGGCCAGGAACTTGGCCAGCGGCGGAAAGTGATAAGGCCGGAATTGCTTCATTCGGCGGTGGCCTCGGCAAACAGCTGGACTTCGATCTCACCGTTGTCGACCAGGTCCTTCACGGCGGCCATGATCTCGCGGCGGGTCTGCTCGATGCGCGACATCGGCACCGGACCGGAACGGCGCATCAGGTCTTCGAAGCTCTGGGCCTGGCGCTTCGGCATCGCGCCCAGGATGACGTCGCGCAGCGCCGGCTCGGCGCCCTTGAGGGCAACGGCCCACTGCTCCAGCGGGATCTCGTCCAGCAGGCGGGTAATGGTCTGCTCGGTCTGCTTCGACAGGATGAAGAAGTCGTACATCGACATCTCGATCTGCGACACGACCTCCGGATCGTGGGCGCGCAGCAGTTCCACCATCTCCGCGCGGTTGTTCGGCAGGCGGTTGAGGATCTCGGCTGCCTGGCGCACGCCTTCGACGGCGGAGCTCTGGGTGTCGAGCGCGGACAGGCAGCGCGTCACCAGTTCTTCCAGTTCGGACAGCAGGTCGCGGTCGATCTCTTCCAGGCGCGCCAGGTTCAGCAGGACCAGTTCGCGGCCTTCCTCAGGCAGCGCGTCGATGATCTGGCCTGCCAGCGCGGCCGGCAGGAAGGCCAGGAACACGGCCTGCATCTGCACGTGCTCGGCGGCGATGTACTCGGCCAGCCACTTCGGTGAGGCGTACTGCAGGCGCGCCATCATCGGACGGATCGCGTCGCCGTAGATCGTGTTGAGGACCGAGTTCGCGATCTCGCTGCCCAGCGCCAGGTCGAGCGAGCGCTTCAGATAGCTGCGCGAGGCGCCGTGCAGGCCGCTTTGCTGGCGGTAGTCGTCGAAGAATTTCTGGATCGAGTTCTTCACGGCGTCGACCTTGATGCCGCTCATCCGGCTCATCACCTGGGTCAGCTCGATCAGTTCCTCGCGCTCCAGGCAGCGCAGCACCGCTGCTGCCGGCTCTTCGCCGATGGAGAGCAGTACGATTGCGGCCTGTTCGACCGGGCTCAAGACCACTTCCTGCTGCTCGTCGTTATTGTTCAGTTCCGGCATTTTTCTTTTGCACCCATTGTTTGACCACTTCAGCGACCCGCTCCGGCTCTTTGCCTGCCAGATTCTTCAAATGGTCGACCATCACATCCACGGCCGAACCGGCCGGGGGCAAATCAAAATTCTCGAGCAGGGGCTGGACCGGCATCATGCTGCCCGATGCGCCTGCCGTGTCGGCGCCGCCCGCCAAGGCCATCGCCGGTGCGCCAAGGGCTGCCGCAGCACCCGCCGGGGCGCCCAGTGCGGCCGCGCCGCCGCCCGGCAGGGCAGCAGTGCCGGCGGCACCCGCCAGCTGGCCCTGGGCGCCTGCGGCTTGCGGGCCGCCACGCTGGGTCAGCATGCGCATCAGGGGGCGCAGCACCGCGAACCAGGCGAACAGGGCGCCGACGATCCAGGCCGCGTAACCGGTCATGTCGACCACGTTGTCGCGCTGCTGGTACCACGGCTCGATCGGGGCCGGGGCCGGGAAGCTCAGCGAGGACACGGCCAGCACGTCGCCGCGGTTGGTGTCGATGCCGAGGCCGCCGCGCAGGATCTTGTCGATGTTGGCGATCTCGTTCGGGGTCCAGCCGGTCTTCGGCGACACGGCCTTGGCGTTGTTCAGCACCACCGCCACCGACAGCTTCTTCAGGCGGCCGCGGGCACGCTTGATCTGCGTGATCGCACGGTCGTAGGCGTACTGGCGGGTAGTCGCGTTCTTGCGCGCGCTGCCGTCATCCGGCTTGGCCGCGTTCGGATCGGCCGCGCCGTTGGCTGCGTTGGCGTCCGGCGGATTGGCGCTCACCGGCGCGCGGTTGGACAGGGTGCCCGGCACGCCCATCGCCATGCGGTTCTTTTCCTGCTCTTCGCGCATGGCTTCGCTGGTGACCTTCGGCGCTTCGCCGAACTTCTCCTGGGTTTCCTCGATCTTGTCGTTGTCGACGTCGGCGGTCACGCTGACTTTATAGTTGTCCGCGCCGAGCACCGGGCCGAGCAGCTCGTTGACGTTGGCGCGCACCTCGTCCTGGAAACGCTTGGCGGCGGTGTCGCTCTGGGCGGCGCCGTCGAAGCCGTCGCTCAGGTCGACGCGCGAGGACAGGTAGTTACCGTTCTGGTCGACCAGCGAGACGCGGTTCGGCGCCAGGCTGGCGACGCTGCCCGAGACCAGGTTCACGATCGCGGCGATCTGCTCGTTCGACAGGGTGTGGCCCGGCTTGACCGCGACCACCACCGAGGCCGACGACTTGTCGCCGTCGCTGGCCACGAAGCTGGTCGACTTGGCGATCGCCAGGTGCACGCGCGCCGAGGCGATCGCATCGATCGTCAGGATCGACTGCGACAGTTCGCCTTCGAGACCGCGGCGGAAGCGCACGTCCTGCACGAACTGCGACACGCCCAGCGGGTCGCTCTTGTCCATCAGTTCCAGGCCGGCCGGCAGCTGCGCGGTCACGCCTTTCGCGGCCAGCATCATGCGGACCTTGCCCAGCTGATTCGAGGGCACCAGCACCTGGCCGCTGTCCGGGTGGACGCGGTAGGCGATATGCTCGGCTTCGAGCACGGACATCATGTCGCTGGCGGCGACTTTTTCGCGCGCACCGAAGACCGGCTTGTAGTCGGCCTGGTCTTTCCACATGAAGAGGCTGACCGCGGCGGTGATGGCGATCGCCAGCACCAGGATCGGGGTCAGGTTTTTCGAGAGTGCGGGCGGCAGCGCCGGCATGCGTTTCCCGCCGATGGCGGATTTGAGGGCAGCAATCACAGTGAGCTTCTTCCTGATCAGACGGGGAGTTTGAGCAGTTCGTCCATGGCGCCCATGACCTTGTTACGGACCTGCATCAGCATCGAGAACGACAGATTGGCCTGCTGCGAAGACAGCATGGCACCGACCAGGTCGTCGCTCTTGCCGCTGTCGACGGCGGCCATCTTGTCTTCCGCCGTGCGCTGTTCGTTGTCGACGCCTGCCAGTGCATCCTTCATGCTCTGCGCGAACGAGAATTGACCATTGGCGGCGCCGTGGCCGGACACGCTGGTGTCCAGTGCAGGTGCCACAGCAAGGCGGCTGGCATCGTTGGTCAGGGCCGCGAGATCGGCCCGGATCAGACCAGCAAGTTCAGTTGCCATCGTGTTTTCCACTCCCATGCTTGTGTGTGTGATGCGTGTGACGGTTGGTAGCGATTTGACAGTCTTGCTCTGTGTCAATGCTGTGAAATTCTGTTTGCCTGAAAGAAATTGTTAAATTTTCAGGCTCTCTGCAGCGCTTGGTTTCCTTTGCGGAACCGAGGAGAATACCAGTTCGCTTTTGAGTTACCCAGCGTGAATTTTCCTAATTCCCCGCCGAATGAGAGCATCTTACCGTACGGCAATGGCGAATTCAAAGAGGAATCTCAAACGTCGCGACACAATTTAACAGGTATAATAGTTTCCCTGTGGAATGAAAAAAAAGCATTCCTGCTTATTGAATTGTTAATTTCTTCATGCCGAACGCTAACCCTGACACCATCTCGCAGCACCAGGTCCTGGATCCCGCTCTCCTGGGGCGTCCAGTGCACCTTCTGCCTCTCTATGCAGCGCGCCTGCAGGACGACCTGGACGCCGCCATGCAAGGTGCCAGCCGCCGCTATTGGGGCGGCTGGCGGCTCGATAACGTCGAATTCGGGCGTGTTCCGCAACAAGAAAACCTGCGTTGGATGGCTGCAACGGGCGCGATGGGCACGGTTTCTGTGGCTTTCGAACGTGGTTTGCTGCTGACACTGTTGGAACGGCGCTACGGTGGGCGTAGCGCGGGCGCAACTCAGCAGGACGCGCAAAGTGCCCGCGTCACCGCGACTGAAGAGCGTCTGGTCGTCGTATTGACGCAACAGATGGTCGATCTGTTGTATGGACGCGTCGCTGCCAGTACGGCAATGGAAGTCGCGCCGGCGCCGGTTCCGGCCGGAGCCGTGGCAAGTTCGACCATGCCTGGCAAGAGTGCCTGGGCGCTGCGCGTGCAGGTGCGTGATGCCAGTGGTGCAATCGGCCAGTTCTGGATTGCACCTGACCAGTCGCTGATGGCCGCTATCCTGGGCACCCTGCGTCCGGAAAGCCAGCGCCTGCGCACGCCGCGCGGGCCGGCCGAGCCGCTGTCGTCGAAGCTGCAGGTAAAGCTCGACGGCGTGCTGGTCACCAAGGAAGTGACGCTGGGTGCGCTGTACGACCTCCAGGTCGGCGACGTCATCCCGGTCAACGTCGGCCGGGCCGACGTTCTGCTCGACGAGGCGCGCCTGTTTACGGCGGCCGTCGCCGAGTACAAAGGAAAGCTGTGTTTAACCTCTTTTGAAGATGCGGAATAAATGGACATGAACCTGAACGAACAGATCGCCGGTGGCGATATCATCATCGACGACCTGGCCGGCGAAGGCGCCGCGCCCGCCCCGCAGGCAGATGCGCCGAAGCCGCGCCTGCCGCAAATGATGCGCCGCATCCCGGTGAACCTGACGCTGGAAGTGGGCTCGGCCCGCATCTCGCTGCAGGAACTGATGGCGATCGGTCCGTCTTCCGTGATCCCGCTCGACGCCATGGCCGGCGAGCCGCTGGTCATCAAGGTCAACGGCGCCGCCATCGGCCGCGCCGAAGTGGTGGTCGCAGGCGAGCAGTACGGCCTGAAAGTCATCGATCTCGACGGTCTCAACCTGGACCTGTTGACGTCATGATGTTGAAGTTCGACGGCGTGCTTCTACGCCGTGCCGCGCCGGTCCTGGCCGGCGCCGCGCTCCTGCTGGCGGCCGGTGGCGCCATGGCCGCACCGCAGAATCCCGACCTGCTGCCCGGTATCATCCCGGGCAACGGCAGCGGCCCGACCGTCAAGTCGCAGATCCTGGTCCTGATGACCATCCTCGGGCTGCTGCCCGTGATGGTCATGATGATGACCAGCTTCACCCGTTTCGTGATCGTGCTGTCGCTGCTGCGCCAGGCCCTGGGCCTGCAGCAGGGCCTGCCGAACCGGATCGTCACCGGCGTGGCCCTGATCCTGACGCTGCTGGTCATGCGGCCGGTCGGCGAACAGATCTGGAACGAAGCCTTCGTCCCCTACGACAAGGACAAGATCACGCTGGAACAGGCACTCAAGACCGCCGAGGTCCCGCTGTCGCGCTTCATGCTGGCCCAGACCAGCAAGGCGGCGCTGAACCAGGTCGCGCACCTGGCCGGCGAACCGGCCGAGATGGCGCCGATGCAGCGCGGGTTCACGGTCAAGCTGGCTGCCTTCGTGCTGTCCGAGCTCAAGAGCGCGTTCCAGATCGGCTGCATGCTGTTCATCCCCTTCCTGATCATCGACCTGGTGGTGTCGTCGGTGCTGATGGCGATGGGGATGATGATGCTGTCGCCGCTGGTCATCTCGCTGCCGTTCAAACTGCTGCTGTTCGTGCTCGTCGATGGCTGGACCCTGACCGTGAATACCCTGGTCGGCAGCATCCACGGCTACTGACGCTATTTAGATATATGACCCCTGATATTGCTGTCGACATTGTCGTCGAAGCCTTGCAGCTCGTGATGTTGCTGGTTGCGGTACTGGTGGTGCCCGGCCTGGTGGCCGGCGTGCTCGTCGCGCTGGTGCAGGCCGCCACCCAGATCAACGAACAAACCCTGAGCTTCCTGCCGCGCCTGCTGGTGACGCTGGTGGCGCTGATCCTTGCCGGCCACTGGATGACCGGCAAGCTGATGGATTATTGCGTGGCCGTGTTCCAGCGCGCCGCGCAGCTGGTCGGGTAAGCGGGACCGATGATCGAGGTCACCAATTTCCTGCTGCCCCTGATCTCGGCCCTGTGGTGGCCGTTCGCCCGCAGCATGGCGATGCTCTCCACCGCGCCGGTGATGGGGGAGGGGCTGGTGCCGATTCCCGTGCGCGCGCTGCTGTCGGTGGCGCTGGCCTTCATGATGCTGCCGATGACGAAGGGGATGCCGATGCCGGACCCGTTTTCGCTGGCCGGCGTGGTGGCGATGATCGGGCAGGCGGTGATCGGCGGCGTGATCGGCTTGGCGATGCAGCTGACCATGGCGGTGGTGTCGATGCTGGGCTTCCTGGTATCGAGCCAGATCGGTTTTTCGATGGCCCAGATGAACGACCCGATCAACGGCCAGCAGTCGGACGTGATCTCGGGCCTGCTGGGCCTGGTGGCGATCCTGGTGTTCTTCGCCATCGACGGCCACCTGGTGCTGGTCGGGGTGCTGGGCCAAAGCTTCCGGGCCTGGCCGGTGGGAGCGGACTACGGACCGCTGCTGCTGCAGACGGTGGCGCTGAACGTGGGCTGGGTGTTCGCCGCGGCGATCCTGTTGGCCTTGCCGATCATCTTTTCGACGATGGTGGTGCAGATCGGCTTCGGCTTCCTGAATCGCGTGGCGCCGTCGCTGAACCTGTTTTCGCTGGGTTTTTCGCTGGTGACGCTGTTCGGCCTGATGATGCTGGTGCAGGTCGTGCGCTTCATCCCCGAACACTACGTACAGATGACCAACCAGGTGCTGGAGATGCTCCAGCAGCAGATGAGGGCGGCGGCGCATGGCTGACAGCAGCTCCGGCGACAAGACAGAAAAGGCCTCAGCCCAGAAGCTGAAGAAGGCCCGCGAACAGGGCCAGGTGGTCCGTTCGAAGGACCTGGCTACCGCGGTCGGGATCCTGGTCAGCCTGAAGATCTTCATCTTCCTGCTGCCGGGCTACCTGGAAGACTTCCGCACGCTGTTCCGGCTGGTGTACGTGCCGATGGGCGAGGCGGGCGCGATGGAAAACGCGATGTCGATCGTGTTCGCGAACGCCGGCGCGCTGCTGGCGAAGATGGTGCTGCCGCTGCTGGGCGTGCCGCTGGCGGTGGTGGTGGCGAGCCTGGTGCCGGGCGGCTGGGTGTTCTCGACCGCGAATCTGGCGCCGAACTTCGGCCGCTTTTCGCCGGTGAAGAACCTCGGCCAGCTGGCGTCCGGCAAGCACTGGAGCCAGTTCGCGACCTCGGTCGGCAAGGCGGCGCTGCTGGGCGTGGTGCTGACGCACGTGGGGCGCTCCGGCGTGAACGCCTGGGTCGACCTGCAGCGCATGCCGCTGTCGGATGCGCTGGTGCACGGCGCCGGCATGGTCACCGACGGCCTGATGTCGCTGGTGGCGGTGTTCCTGCTGTTCGCGCTGATCGACGTGCCGCTGCAGTCCTTCCTGTTCGCGCGCAGCCAGCGCATGAGCAAGCAGGACGTGAAGGAAGAATACAAGAGCACCGAGGGCAAGCCCGAGGTGAAAGGGCGCATCCGCCAGCTCCAGCAGCAGCTGGCGCGCCGCAACGTAAACAAGACGGTGCCGACCGCCGATGTTGTGATCGTCAACCCCGAGCACTACGCGGTCGCGCTGAAGTACGACAGCAATCGCGCCGAAGCGCCGTTCGTGGTCGCCAAGGGCATCGACGAGATGGCCTTGTACATCCGCGCGGTCGCGGCCAAGCACCAGATCGAAACGATTTCGCTGCCGCCGCTGGCGCGCGCGATCTATAACACCAGCCAGGTTCAGCAGCAGATCCCGGCGCAGCTCTACCAGGCGGTATCGCAGGTGTTGAACTATGTGCTGCAATTGAACGCTTTCCGTGCAGGCCGGCGCCAGGCGCCCCCACGGTTCCCGAATGAAGTCGACGTCCCAAGACATTTGAGTGAGGTATCCGCAACATGAATTTCATTAACAGCTTGATGGTCGAGCTGCGCCGCCAGAAGATCGCCACCCCGGCCTTCCTCCTGACACTGCTGGCGATGATCATGCTGCCGCTTCCGCCGGCGCTGCTGGACGTGCTGTTCACGTTCAATATCGTGCTGGCGCTGATCGTGATCCTGGTGTCCGTGTCGAGCAAGCGGCCGCTCGACTTCTCGGTCTTCCCGACCGTGATCCTCGGCACCACACTGATGCGCCTGGCGTTGAACGTGGCCTCGACCCGCGTGGTGCTGCTGCGCGGCCACGAGGGCACCGCCGCCGCCGGCCACGTGATCGAAGCCTTCGGCAACGTCGTCATCGGCGGTAACTTCGTGGTCGGTATCGTGGTGTTCGTGATCCTCATGATCATCAACTTCGTGGTCGTGACCAAAGGTTCGGAACGTATCTCCGAAGTGTCGGCGCGCTTCACGCTGGATGCGCTGCCCGGCAAGCAGATGGCGATCGACGCCGACCTGAACGCGGGCCTGATCAACCAGGAGAAGGCGCAGCAGCGCCGCAAGGACGTGGCCCTCGAAGCCGACTTCTACGGCGCGATGGACGGCGCCTCGAAGTTCGTGCGCGGCGACGCTATCGCCTCGATCCTCATCCTCCTGATCAATATGATCGGCGGCGTCGCGATCGGCGCACTGATGCACGGCCTGTCCTTCGGCGACGCCTTCCGCGCCTACGCGCTGCTGACTATCGGCGACGGCCTGGTGGCCCAGATCCCGGCGCTGCTGCTGTCGGCCGCCGCCGCGATCCTGGTGACCCGCATCAGCGACTCCGGCGACTTCGAAAAGCAAATCAGCGGCCAGCTGCTGGCCCAGCCGAACGTGCTGTTCTCGGCCGCCGGCGTAATGGTGGCCCTGGCCCTGGTGCCGGGCATGCCGTGGTTCTTCTTTATGGTGTTCGCCGCCGCCCTCGGCTACGTCGGTTGGAAGATGACCCGCGAGGTCAAGGAGCCGGACGTCCAGGACGTCGCCGCGATCGAAGCCGCGCTGCGCGACGACCGCGTGCCCGATCTCGACTGGCAGCAGCTGCCGGTGGTGCAGCCGCTCTCGATCGCCGTCGGCTACAAGCTGGTGCACCTGGTGGACAAGGGCCAGGGCGAGGTCCTGACCAAACGCATCAAGGGCGTGCGCCAGAGCCTGTCGGAACAAATGGGTCTGCTGCTGCCTGCGCTCGGCGTGCGCGACGACCTGACCTTGCGCCCGAACCAGTACTCGATCGCCGTCAACGGCACCGTGGTGGCCGAGGGCGAAGTGCAGCCCGAGTGCCTGATGGCGATCCCGTCGCCGACCGTGTACGGCCAGCTCGACGGCATCCCCGGCATCGAGCCCGCGTTCGGCATGGCCGTGACCTGGATCGAGCCGGACCAGAAAGCGCATGCGCTGGGACTGGGCTACCAGGTGGTCGAGGTGGCGAGCGCGATCGCGACCCACGCCTCGAAGGTGGCGAAGGACTACCTGTCCGAACTGTTCCGCCACGAAGACGTGCCGGCGATGCTGGAGCGCCTCACGGCACTATCGCCGAAGCTGGCCTCGGCGCTGGAAAAGGCGCTGACCCATACCCAGCTGCTGCGCGTGTTCCGGGTTCTGTTGGCGGAAAATGTGTCGCTGAAGGACATCGTCGTGATCGCCACCACGCTGCTGGACAGCTCGGAATCGACCAAGGACCCGATCCTGCTGGCGGCCGAGGTGCGCTGCGCGCTGCGCCGCCAGATCGTGTCCGGCCTGTACGGCAAGAAGAAGGACATGCCGGCCTTTAACCTGTCCGGCGACCTCGAGAACATGCTGCTGGGCTCACTGAACCAGGCGCGCCAGAACAACGGCGGCAAGGTCACGCTCGACAATTATCCGATCGACCCGCAGCTGCTCTCGCAGCTTCAGCTGAACATGCCGGTTGCACGCGAACAGATGAAGCAGCAGCACACGCCGCCGATCCTGCTGGTGCTGCCGCAGGTGCGCCCGCTGCTGGCCAGGTACGCGCGCCTGTTCGCGCCGGGCCTGCACGTGCTGTCGTATAACGAGATTCCGGAAAACCGCGAAGTGTCGATTATCGGGACGGTGGGCTGATCCGCTCGGCCGGCAGCACCAGCGCCAGCTCCGCCATCGCGCGAAACACCGGCAGGCTCAGGGCCGACGCCGCCTCGGCAGAAGGCAGACGCGCATGCGCGCGTCCTGCCGGCAGGCTGTCGCGGTAGCTCCACGCCACCACCCGTAGGCCCGCGCGCGCAACCGCCGCTTCCAGTTCCGGCTGCAGGGCCTGCAGACGCTCCAGCGCTGCCGGATTCGGCGCGCACAATTCCAGCTTGACGCCATCGGCAGCCGGTTCGGCCTGCACCGTGACGATCGTACCGTCCGACAGCACCAGTTCCAGGCGCAGTGCGGCGCGTCCGCGGCGGCGCTGCGGCTGGCGCCCGTTCTGCGCATCTTCGTCGACCACCTGCAGGTGTTGGGCCTGGGGACCGCCTGCATGCACCGTGAAGCGCCAGGCTTCGCTGGCCTGCAGGTCGGCCTGGCGCAATGCGCGCAGGTCCTGGCCGCTCATCTGGCTTGCCAGCAGCAGGTTCGACGGCACTTGCCCGGGGCGTTGCAATTCGCGGCTGGCCAGTTGGCTGCCATAGTTGCGCACCATGCCGCGCCAGCTGCTCGCCAGGGCGCCGCTGTCCGCGTTGGGCCAGGTCAGCTGCCGCGCCAGGATGACCTGGTCCGGCCGCATGGCGGCGCCATCCGGAATGCCGTCGCCGGCGGCGGCCATCGCCGGTGCGGCCTGGGCTGCCGGCAGCGGCAGCGCGGCGGCTTCCAGCTCGGCTTGCAGCAATGCGGCCGGGGCGACGGCTGTGACGGCCTCGACCTGCAGTTGCGGTACGACGGGGACGGGCGGTACGAGCGAAGGGAAGGACAGGCTGGCCATGGTCGGGGCAGTGTATCAAATAAAAAGGCCAGCTTGTCAGGGCTGGCCTTGGAAGAGCATCCCGGCTTGAGAAGCCCGGGACTCGGCCGGTTACTGCAGCAGCGACATGACCATCGAGGACATGCTGTTGCTCTGCTTGAGCATCGCGGTGCCGGCTTGCATCAGCATCTGGTTCGAGGTCATCTTGGCGCTTTCGGTCGCGAAGTCGACGTCCATGATGCGGCCGGTGGCGGCTTCGGTGTTCGAGCTGATGTTCGACAGGTTGTTGTAGACGTGGTCCAGGCGGTTGGCAGCAGCGCCCAGGGCCGAACGCACGGTGCCGACGCTCTCGATCGCGGTTTGCAGCAGGTCGATGGTGTCGTTGGCATTGCCTGCGCCCGAGCCGTCGTTCAGAACGGTGTCGCTGATTTCCTTGCCTGCAGTGGCGCCGCCGGCGATGACGCTGCCGCCGTTGAAGCCGCCGGCTGCGGCGACGATATCGGTGTGCATCGTGGTCAGATCGCCGCCGATGTTCAGGGTCATCTTCTCGGTGCTCGAAGCGCCGATCTGGAAATCGACGCCTGCCTTCAGCTTGCCGGTCGAGTTGTTCAGCAGGGCGGTGCCGCCGAACGAGGTGTTCGAGACGATGTTCGACAGCTCGTTGGTCAGCGAGGTGTACTCGTTCTGCATCGCGGTGCGGTCGGAGGTCGACGAGGAGCCGTCGGCCGACTGGGTCGCCAGATCCTTCATGCGGGTCAGGATGTTGGTGACTTCGTTCAGGCCGCCTTCAGCGGTCTGCAGCATCGAGATCGAGTTCTGGGTGTTGCGCATTGCAACTGCCATGCCACTGGTCTGCGCCTTGAGGCGGGTGGCGATCTGCAGGCCGGCGGCGTCGTCCATGGCCGAGTTGATGCGGTAGCCGGTCGACAGGCGGGTCATCGAGGTCGACAGCGACGATTGGGTGCGGGTCAGCGAATTCTGTGCGGACAGCGCGGCGTTGTTGGTGTGAAGGCTCAGCATGGTGAATTCCTAATGTTCAAGTTCTGATGGTTCGCAACGCTATCTACGCGTTCAATGATGAAAGGCGACCATCGTCGGGGCTTCATTAAATTCTTTACGGAAATTTTTTCAGATAATTTCAGATCAATAAAAAGGCCGGCTCATGCGAGCCGGCCTTCTCTGGCGCTGCTATCCGATGATTACTGCAGCAGCGACATGACCATCGAGGACATGCTGTTGCTCTGCTTGAGCATCGCGGTGCCGGCCTGCATCAGCATCTGGTTCGAGGTCATCTTTGCGCTTTCGGTCGCGAAGTCGACGTCCATGATGCGGCCCGAAGCGGCTTCGGTGTTCGAGCTGATGTTCGACAGGTTGTTGTAGACGTGGTCCAGGCGGTTGGCGGCGGCGCCCAGGGACGAACGCACGGTGGCCACGGAGTCGATCGCATCCGACAGTTTGGTGATCGCGCCATTCGCCAGGGTCGCGGTGCTGATCGCGGTGCCGGTGCCGCTACCCAGGGTGCCATCGGCGCCGAAGGTGTGGACGGTGGCGACTGCGCCCAGTTTGGTGTGCATGCCGCTCAGGGCAGCGGTGCCGCCGCTGCTCAGATCGAGGGTCATCTTTTCGCTGGCCGATGCGCCGATCTGGAAGTCGATCGAGGCATTCAGCTTGCTGTCCGACTTGGTGCTCAGCAGGGTGGTGCCGCCGAACGAGGTATTGCCGACGATGTTGGTCATCTCGTCGGTCAGGGCGTCGTATTCCGACTGCATCGCGGTGCGGTCGGCGGCCGAGGAGGAACCGTCGGCCGACTGGGTCGCCAGGTCCTTCATGCGGGTCAGGATGTTGGTGACTTCGCTCAGCGCGCCTTCGGCGGTCTGCAGCATCGAGACCGAGTTCTGGGTGTTGCGCATGGCGACGGCCATGCCGCTGGTCTGCGCCTTGAGGCGGGTAGCGATCTGCAGGCCGGCGGCGTCGTCCATGGCCGAGTTGATGCGGTAGCCGGTCGACAGGCGGGTCATCGAGGTCGACAGCGAAGTCTGGGTGCGGGTCAGCGAATTCTGTGCGGACAGCGCGGCGTTGTTGGTGTGAAGGCTCAGCATGGTTAATCCCGTTTGACGGAAGGTGGAAAGTGGTGCGCGGTGTGCGCTCTCCGACGCGATTTCGCGCGCTCATCCTTACAAGGCGACACCCTTGCACCGCTTATTAAGTGCCGTATGGAAATTTTACGGCGAAAGAAAAAAGGCCAGCCTGGGTGGCTGGCCTTTCGGAAGATGCGGCTCGAGAATTACTGCAGCAGCGACATGACCATCGAGGACATGCTGTTGCTCTGCTTGAGCATCGCGGTGCCGGCCTGCATCAGCATCTGGTTCGAAGTCATCTTCGCGCTTTCGGTCGCGAAGTCGACGTCCATGATGCGGCCGGTGGCGGCTTCGGTGTTCGAGCTGATGTTCGACAGGTTGTTGTAGACGTGGTCCAGGCGGTTGGCGGCGGCGCCCAGGGACGAACGCACGGTGGCCACGGCGTCGATTGCGTTCGACAGGTTGGTGATGGCGCCATTCGCGGCGGTCGCGGTGGCGACGGCGGTGCCGGTACCGGTACCCAGGGTGCCGTCCGAGCCGTAGGTATGGCCGGTGGCGGCCAGGCCCAGCTTGGTGTGCATGGCGGTCAGCGAACCCGACGCACCGCTGATGTCGAAGGTCATCTTCTCGCTGGCCGATGCGCCGATCTGGAAGTCGATCGATGCGTTCAGCTTGCTGTCCGACTTGGTGCTCAGCAGGGTGGTGCCGCCGAACGAGGTATTGCCGAGGATGTTAGTCATCTCATCGGTCAGGGCATCGTATTCCGACTGCATCGCGGTGCGGTCGCTGGCCGAGGAAGAACCGTCGGCCGACTGGGTCGCCAGATCCTTCATGCGGGTCAGGATGTTGGTGACTTCGCTCAGCGCGCCTTCGGCGGTCTGCAGCATCGACACCGAGTTCTGGGTGTTGCGCATGGCGACGGCCATGCCGCTGGTTTGCGCTTTCAGGCGGGTGGCGATCTGCAGGCCGGCGGCGTCGTCCATGGCCGAGTTGATGCGGTAGCCGGTCGACAGGCGGGTCATCGAGGTCGACAGCGATGATTGGGTGCGGGTCAGCGAATTCTGTGCGGACAGCGCGGCGTTGTTGGTGTGAAGGCTCAGCATGATCAATCTCCTTGTATGCGGAATCTGGTTTAACGGTGCGCTCGTTCGTCACATTCTCGTGCGCTCATCAATACAGGGCGACAGCCTGGCGGATTTCATTAAGTGCCATGCGGAAATTTTTTGAAATCGCCGAAAAAAGCAGGAAACAATGAAAAAAGGCCAAGCATTCGCATGCCTGGCCTTTTCAAAGGAGAACGCTGGAGATTACTGCAGCAGCGACATGACCATCGAGGACATGCTGTTGCTCTGCTTGAGCATCGCGGTGCCGGCTTGCATCAGCATCTGGTTCGAGGTCATCTTCGCGCTTTCGGTCGCGAAGTCGACGTCCATGATGCGGCCGGTGGCGGCTTCGGTGTTCGAGCTGATGTTCGACAGGTTGTTGTAGACGTGGTCCAGGCGGTTCGATGCAGCGCCCAGGGCCGAACGCACGGTGCCGACGGTCTCGATCGCGGTCTTCAGGCGGTCGATGCTGGCGTTGGCGTTGGCGCCGGTCGTCAGCTCGGCGGCAGCGGTGCCGCCGACCGCGGTCGAAGCGGTGCCGCCGTTGAAGGCGCCCGCTGCCTTGTGGATGTCGTCGTGCATCGAGGTCAGGGTGGTGCCGATGTTCAGCGTCATCTTCTCGCCGCTGGAAGCGCCGATCTGGAAGTCCAGCGAGCCGGCCAGCTTGCCGCCGTTGTTGTTCAGCAGGGCGGTGCCGCCGAACGAGGTGTTCGAGACGATGTTCGACAGCTCATCGGTCAGCGAGGTGTATTCCGACTGCATGGCGGTACGGTCGCTGTCCGACGACGAACCGTCGGCGGCCTGGGTTGCCAGGTCTTTCATGCGGGTCAGGATGTTGGTGACTTCGTTCAGGCCGCCTTCAGCGGTCTGCAGCATCGAGATCGAATTCTGGGTATTGCGCATCGCCACTGCCATGCCGCTGGTTTGCGCTTTCAGGCGGGTCGCGATCTGCAGGCCGGCAGCGTCGTCCATGGCCGAGTTGATGCGGTAGCCGGTCGACAGGCGGGTCATCGAGGTCGACAGCGAGGTCTGGGTACGGCTCAGCGAATTCTGTGCGGACAGTGCGGCATTGTTGGTGTGAAGGCTCAGCATGATCAATCTCCTTGTATGCGGACTCTGGTTTAACGGTGCGCTCGTTCATCACATTCCCGCGCGCTCATCAACACAAGGCGACAGCCGAGCAGACTTCATTAAGTGCCGTACGGAAATTTTTTGAAATTGGCGGAAAAAGCAGGAAACAATGAAAAAAGGCCAAGCAATTGCATGCCCGGCCTTTCCAAAGGAGAACGCTCGAGATTACTGCAGCAGCGACATGACCATCGAGGACATGCTGTTGCTCTGCTTGAGCATCGCGGTGCCGGCTTGCATCAGCATCTGGTTCGAGGTCATCTTGGCGCTTTCGGTCGCGAAGTCGACGTCCATGATGCGGCCGGTAGCGGCTTCGGTGTTCGAGCTGATGTTCGACAGGTTGTTATAGACGTGGTCCAGGCGGTTGGCGGCGGCGCCCAGGGCCGAGCGCACGGTGCCGACGCTTTCGATCGCGGTCTTCAGGCGGTCGATGGTGGCGTTGGCATTGACGCTGCCGGTCTTGACGCCGCCCGGATCGCCCGCCAGGGTCGCAGTCAACTCCTTGCCGCCCACGCCGGCCACGGTCCAGGTCGAAGCTGCGCCCGTCGCGTCGACGTTCAGTGCGCCGCCGTTGAACGAACCCGCAGCCGAGAAAATGTCCTTGTGCATCGTGTTCAGCTGGGTCGTGACGTCGAGCGACATCTTTTCGCCGCTGCTGGCGCCGATCTGGAAGTCCAGCGAGGCCTTCAGCTTGCCGCTCGAGTTGTTCAGCAGGGTGGTGCCACCGAACGAGGTGTTCTTGACGATGTTCGTCAGTTCGCCCGTCAGCGAGTCAAATTCCGATTGCATGGCAGTACGGTCGCTGTCCGAAGACGAGCCGTCGGCAGCCTGGGTCGCCAGGTCCTTCATGCGGGTCAGGATGTTGGTAACTTCGTTCAGGCCGCCTTCGGCAGTCTGCAGCATCGAAATCGAATTCTGGGTATTGCGCATCGCCACTGCCATGCCGCTGGTTTGCGCCTTCAGGCGGGTCGCGATCTGCAGGCCGGCGGCATCGTCCATGGCCGAATTGATGCGGTAGCCGGTCGACAGGCGGGTCATCGAGGTCGACAGCGACGACTGGGTACGGGTCAGCGAGTTTTGTGCGGACAGTGCAGCGTTATTGGTGTGAAGGCTCAGCATGATGGTGTTCCGATGATATTGGTAGGGGCGTTATCGCGCCGTCGAAGGTACAAGGCGACGCATATGCGTCCGGCATTAAATACTGTTTGGAAATTATTTTGCGGCAGGGCTATCCTGCCTTGCACTGCACAAATGCGTATACAATGGCAGACCCGCGTCCGGCCAGCAGCCGCGAAATGAACGACCTGACATGAATAGCAAAAGTACACAAGAAAAAGCACGCGTCCTGCCTGCGCGTACGCTCTCGGTTGCCCCGATGATGGACTGGACCGAGGAAGGCTGGTTTTCATAGAGAGCGGCGGCGGGTTTGTAGCAAATTTGTAGCACTCGGATTTCGCTGTCAAGCTCCTGTCCCGACTATGTCCCGCAACCTCATACAAGGAGGGCCGCGAAGCGCGCGATATCGACATTGCCCCCGCTGATCAGAATTCCGACCCGCTTTCCCTGCAGCTGCTCCTTGAGTGCATGGGCAGCAGCGAAAGACAAGCAGCCCGTTGGCTCGACAACAATCTTCATCCGCTCCGCAAAGAAGCGCATCGCTGCCACGAGTTGGGCATCGGTCGCCATGAGGATGTCGTTCACGTTGCGGCGAATGATCGGGAAAGTGAGCTGGCCAAGGTGCTGCGTCTGTGCGCCGTCGGCAATCGTCTTCGGCGTCTCGATATGGACAATGCGACCGCTGCGAAACGATTGCTGGCCGTCATTGCCGGCCTCGGGTTCCACGCCGTATAGTCTGCACGACGGCGACAGCGTCCGAGTACTGAGCGCCGTGCCCGACAGCAGGCCTCCGCCCCCCAGCGGCACGAACAGGTAATCCAGTTCGCCCACTTCTTCGAACAGTTCTTTTGCGGCCGTTCCCTGGCCGGCAATCACGTCGGCGTGATCGTAGGGGGGAATAAGCGTCAGGCCGTGCCGCTCGGCCAGTTCGCGGCCGATCTGCTCGCGGTCCTGCGTGTAGCGGTCGTAAGTAACCACCGTCGCGCCGTAGCCGCGGGTGGCAGCCACCTTGGCGGCAGGGGCGTCGAGCGGCATCACGATCGTCGCCGGTATTCCGAGCAGCCGCGCGGACAAGGCGACTGCCTGCGCGTGGTTCCCCGAGGAGAAAGCAACCACGCCCGCAGCGCGCTGCGCTGCATCGAACTTTGCGAGCGCGTTATAGGCGCCGCGGAATTTGAAGGCGCCCATGCGCTGCAGGTTTTCTGCCTTGAAGTAGAGCTGCGCACCGAAATGCTCGTTGGCGGTACGCGACGTCAGCACCGGCGTGCGGTGCGCCTTGCCAGCGATTCGATTGGCTGCGGCCACGACGTCGGCATAGGTGGGTAGGGTCATTACATTTCCTTTCGAAGTCAGCATGGTTACCAGGGCCAGGGCACGACCGTGCCCGCGCTTAGCGCCTGTGCCTGGCGGTACAGCATGCAAGCAACGCTCAGGTCCTGCAAGGCAGTACCCGTCATGTCGAAAACGGTGATGGCGGCTGCCTCTCGCGGCATCGGGCTCGAGAGCAGGGAACCCAGTTCCGCCGCCGGGAAATCGGGCGCCGCCCATTGAAGCTCACCGAGCGTGCGCGCCTGCGCCAAGTCATCGGCCCACACGAGGGCGCGGGCCAGCAGTCCTTCCGGCAGTTCGCGTTTCCCGCGGGTGTCGGCGCCTACCGCATTGATGTGCGTGCCTGGGGACACGGCGGCGGCATCGAACAAGGGAGCTCGGCCTGTCGTTGCAGTGACGATGACGTCGCTCGCGGCCACGGCGTCGTTCGCGCTGGCCGCTGGCGCCACATGACAGCGGCCGGCGAAGCATGCCTCGAAATCCAGGTCGCGGCGGCCGTCCGACGTACGGTAGACGACATGTTCCAGCGCCGGCAACATACGGAAGGCATAGTCCACCTGCGCTTTGCCCTGCACACCGGTGCCGAACAGGCACAGCCGTCGACTATCCTGTCGCGCCAGCATCTGCAATCCAAGGGCGCCGGCGGCGGCGGTGCGCTCCGTGGTCACGGCATTGCCGTCGACGATGCACCTCGGCCGTCCTGTGCCGGGATCGAACAGGATGATCGTTGCCTGATGCCCATCGGCGCCGATCGTGCGGTTGCCAGCCCAGAAGCCGGCTGCTTTCAGCCCCAGAAGGTCCTCTGAAGCGACAGTGCCCGACTTGATGCCGAATACACCCGCTGGTAACGCTTCCCTGACGACAGGGTATAGCTGGCCGGCGCCGCTTGCATGGAGTGCGAACGCTTCACGCACCGCCGCCAGCACCTCGTCCGGCTTCAGCAAAGCTTTGGTCGCATCGCGATCCAGCAAGAGCAAGCTGGCGTCAGCATGCATCGGCGGCCACCCTCACTGGCAAGGCACCGGACTGGGTGCTACCGGACACATTCTGATGAGACATGTTTCGATTCCTCCGTTTGTTCAGTATCCCATAAGCCGGAGTGCGCGCTCCCATAGTCTGTCCGCATTGTCAGGATCGATTGCGTAGGGGGCGAGGCCGCCGCTGTAATCCGTCGGGCGGCTTTGCACGATCCGTGCCTCGTTACAGTCCTCGAAATAGCGTCCGCTGACGCCGGCCAGCAGGGGAGAGGCGGCCAGCAAAACAGAGGTGGCTGCACCTTGTTGGACGTTCTTTTGCAAATGGACAGGTGTCTTCAGCCCACCAGTATGCTTTTGCAGCCCGGTAGCGATCGCGCCTGGATTGAGTGCGTTCGAGCAAATCCCATCGCCGGCCCATCGGTTGCAGATACCCACCGACAGCAGCACTGCCGCGGTTTTTGACTGGCCGTAGGCGCCAAACGGGGTATAGGGAATGAAGTCGAAGTTGAGGTCATCGAAGACGACTGGCGAGAACAGGTGGCCGGAGGAGCTCAAGGAAACAACCCTTGCCCCTTCGGCGGCACACAAGGCATTGTATAGCGACATCACCAGCGCGAAATGTCCCAGATAGTTGGTCGCAAACTGCAGCTCCACCCCTTGCGCCGACAAGCGGCGTTCCGGAACAGCCATGATGCCGGCATTATTCACGAGAATATGAAGAGGACCGGACCAGGCTGCCGCAAAGCGCTTTACCGAATCCAGGTCGTCCAGGTCGAGGTGCGCAATCGAGATACCGGGATTTTCCGTCTCGCGGCACAGGCTCTCGATCACCGGTCCCGCATCGCCTGGCCTGCGAACCGCAACGACGACGGATGCGCCGGCATTGGCAAGCGCGCGTGTCGTTTCCAGGCCGATGCCCGAAGCGCCGCCAGTAACGATGGCACGCTTGCCGCTTAAGTCGACGCCACGCAATACCTCGTCCGCCGTCGAGGAAAAGCCAAACGGCGTCAGGATCCTTTCCACATGATGAGACATGATTCGCGCTCTAATCCCGGACTTCAGCCGTTAAGTTCCATCGCCGTTACGGCGTGGGCATATCTGTCAGTGGTCAAGGCGGCTGACGCAGGCGTTCCAAGCCATTTGTCGAAGGTTGCTGTGCCAGTGAAATCCGAAAAAGCCGGCGCGATCGAATGTCGTTGCACTCTTCCGCCGAAGTATGTCGCCTTTTCATCCGTCACAACGCGCCGCCGATCGCCGGTTACCATCAAAAACCGTTGTAGCCATGCCGCGAACTGTGCGATCTCCGGACCGGCAAGGCTTGCTGCGTTATCGATTGCATCGTGATGTGCCAGGCTGGCGAGTGTCGTGGCAACGTCTGCCGCGGCGACAGGGCTGAACAAGGCATTCGGGAGGCGAATGATATTATCCACCGTCAGCCCTGACGCGATCGTCGGCAGGAATTCGTAGAACTGCGTAGAGCGCAGGATCGTGTACGGAACATAGGATGCCCGGACTATGTCTTCCTGCATCAGCTTGGCGTCGAAATAGGGATTGCCGCGGACCTGGTCGACGCCAAAGATCGACAGCATGATGTGATGCCGAATACCTGCTTTTCTTTCGGCGGCAAAGATTTTTTCGCCAGAAGTCCGGAAGAATGTCTTCAGTGTGTCGAGCTCGAAGTTCGGCACATCGGAAGTATCGATCACGGTATCGGCGCCGGCGAGCGCTTCGTCCAATCCTTCACCGGTCAGGATGTTCACCTTGGTTCGCCTCGAGGCGGATACCACCTCGACACCAGCGCTAGCCAGTGCGGAAACGACGAGCGATCCGATCATCCCGCTGCCGCCCAGTACGACAACCTTTTTAATTTCGGTCATTTCATTTCTCCAAATCGGCTACCCGGCATGCTCATGCTTTCGCCCGAGGCTTCAAGCGGAAGCTGATTCCCATGCGATTGATGGCATTCATGGCAGCGATCACGATCGTCAGTTCGACCAGATCCTTTTCACCGAATGCCGCCAGGGCCTCGGCGTAGGCTGCGTCGGAAGCATGCGTTTCGCTGACGCGCGTGACTTCCTCCGACCAGGCCAGGGCCGCGCGCTCCTGATCGGAGAACAGATAGGCGGCTTCCTCCCAGACCGGCACCAGCACGATCTTGTCGATCGACATGCCATGCCTGATGAGGTCGCGCGTATGGATATCGATGCAGTGCGCGCAGCCGTTCAGCTGCGACACCCGGAGGAATACGAGGTGGATCAGGCCTGCGTCCAGGTTGGTGCCGGTCGTGGCGTAATGATGCAGTGCTCCCATCGCCTTGGCGCCTTCGGTAGATACTTGAAACCAGTTTGCACGGTCCATCGGGTCTTTCCTTTCTTGTCAGGTTGTTATGCGGTGCTGCGATATGCAGTTCCCACAAGTCATTAGACGGACGACATGGCAGCGCTGTGACAGCACATGAACGCATTGGTTCGAAAAAAAATGATTCATGCAGATTCTGCATAGTTCAATTAATTTTCGAGTCACCTGCGCCGGCATTTTTGCGATCCTTTGTTCGTAGGGCAGGGCAGGGCAAGGCATGAAGCCGACGGCGCATGCGCGGGAGTTGGCCGCCCCCCTTGCCGCCGTGCTGGCCGGCGTGCGCACGATGGAGGGCGGTTCCGCCAGGTTCGATCCCGCCATGGACGAGCGTTGCTTTCGGCTGTACATGGTGGATGGCGGCGTGGTGCACGTCCTGCCCCGCCTGCTGCGCGGGCTCGGCGCCGCGGCGCCGCACGTATCGGTGCGTTCGGTGCAATGCGACCCGCGTGAACTCGAGGGCCAGCTGGAGCAAGGCCGGATCGATCTGGCGCTGGGATCGTTCCCCCAGCTGGCGAACCACATTCACAAGCGGCCAGTGTGGCTGGAGCGCTATGCGACGGTCATGTGCGCCGGCCATCCCTGCGCTACGGGACTGGACCGCGCCACGTTCGTGCGCCAGCGTCACGTCCTGGTCGCGCTGGGCGATACCCATCACGAATACGGCATGGCCGCGCGCGCGCTCGCGGACTTGCTCCCGCCCGCAGCGATCCTTTGCCAAGTCCCGGGCTTCACAGAGGCGGCCCACATCGTGCGGCACACGGATGCGCTGGCGACACTGCCGCGGCGGCTGGCGCATGCGCTGGCCGCGGACCTGGACCTGCGGGTCGTCGATACGCCGCTGGCGTTGCCCACGCTGCAGCTGTCGCTGTACTGGCACGAACGCACGCATCGGGATGCGGCGAATGCCTGGCTGCGCGAGCGGGTGCGCCAGGTGCTCGGCGCATCGGCAGGCTAGCGTGGCGCCTTACATGCCCGGCGGCGGGTTCTCCGGCAACTGGTTGCGCAAGCCGAGATTGATCACGTTCCAGGCGCGGATCGTGGTGACTGCATACGTCAGCTCGGCGATCTCGTTCTCGCTGAACTGTTCGCGCAGCTCGGCATAGGCGGCATCGGTATCGTCCCGGCCCGGCAGGGCGTTCAAGGCATCGGCCCAGCGCAGCGCGGCACGCTCGCGGGCGTCGAAGAAGGGCGCCTCGCGCCAGCCGGCGATGGCGTTCAAGTGGCGCGGATCCGCGCCTTGCTTGATCAGGTCGCGCCAATGCATGTCGACGCAGACGCCGCAGCCGTTGACCTGGGAAACGCGCAAGTTGACCAGCTCGACCAGGCGCGGGCCGAGCGAACTTTGCTTGACGGCGCCAGACAGATTGATCATGACTTTCAGAATGGCGGGGGCCTGGGTGAACAGGCTCAGACGTGCTTGTTGCATGGCGATCCTTTCGCTATTCGTGCGCAGCCGGTGGCATGCGTTTGAGGAGGGGACGGTATGGTCGTCGCTGGAATATTGTGGCGCGCCGGATCGCGCCGCGCTTCTCTCTTTGGTGAGAAGCTAGCCGCGCAGCGCGGCCCGGAAGCGCCGCGCGCCGGATTCGATCGCAGCTTCGTCGAACGGCGCGAAGCCCAAGACCAGGCCCGGGGCATGCGCCAGGCCGGCCGTCTCGCGCGCATGGTAGTTCGCTAGCGGAAAGGCGGAGAGGCCGGCAGGGCCCAGGCGCGCCAGCGCGCTGGTCTCGTCCATGCCGACCAAGCGGGCGACGATGTCCAGACCGGCGGCCGGTTCCGGCACTTCGAGCAGCCCGCGCCAGTGACGCAGCGCCGCCTCGGCAAAGGCTTCTGCCCGGCGCGCGTACAGGCGCCGCATGCGTCTGACATGGCGGTCGAAATGGCCTTCCGCGAAGAAGTCGGCCAGCACCGCCTGGGTCAGGCCGTTGCCGCTGCGGCTCGTCAGCGAAAACGCGTGCGTGAAGGGATCGACCAGGTGGCGCGGCAGCAGCACGAAGGCAAGCCGGATGCCGGGGAACAGCAGCTTGCTGAAGGTGCCGGCCAGGATCACATTGTGCTCGCTGCCGGGATGGCTGCGCAGGGCGGGAATCGGCCGCGCGACGAAGCGGTATTCGCTGTCGTAATCGTCCTCGAACACGTAGGCGGCGCGCGCGACGGCCCAATCGAGCAGCGCCAGGCGCCGCTGCGGCGACAAGGCCACCGACAAAGGCGCCTGGCGGGCCGGCGTGACGTAAGCGAGGCGGGCATGCGGCGCACGCACGATGCCGTCCTCGACCCGCACGCCGTCAGCGTCGACCGCGATGTCGGCCACCGCCGCGCCATGCGCCAGCATGGCCTGGCGCGCGCCCGGATAGCCCGGGTTTTCCATCCACACGCTGTCGCCGGGGGCGACCAGCAGGCGCAGGCAGATGTCGAGTGCCTGCTGGACGCTGTTCAGGATCACGATCTGTTCCGGCGCGGCCTGCACGCCGCGCGCCACATGCAGGTGCCGCGCGATCTCGGTGCGCAGGCGTTCCAGCCCAAGGGCGCCAGGGTCGGCAAACGCATCGGGACGCGAGGCGCGCAGGCAACGCAGGTGCAGGGTGCGCCAGACGTCGAAGGGAAAGGCGGCGACGTCGCAGCGGTGAGGCTGGAAGGTCGTGGGCACCGCGCTGGCTGGCTGCATAGGGAAGGGGCTGCCCAGGCCGGCCGTGCGCTCGATCCACAGCCGCGGGCTCGATGGCGGCGCCGCGCCGGCAGCGGCGACCGGACCGGAGGCAGGCGCAACCGGCTCCAGCGTCCGTTCCGGCAGCGCGGGCGACACGCGGGTGGCGCTGCCGCGCGTGGCGACAAGGTAAGCCTCGGATAGCAGCTGGTCGAATGCGGCCTGCACCGTGCCGCGCGCCAATCCGTGCTGGGCGGCGAGCGCGCGCGTGCCGGGCAGCGCCTGGCCGGGCGCCAGGCGGCCGTCCAGGATGGCTTGGCGTAGGCTACGGTACAGCCACCCATGCAGGGTTTCGCCGGCGGCGGGCGCGCCGAGCGGCAAGGACAGGATGGCGCTGGCGGTGCTGCGAATGCGGCTCATCTGGGCGAAGTGGACCAGTTAAATATTGAAAAAGAGGATCAAGACCTGAATCCAGTTTATCCCGAGAATGTATTCATCGACAACCGGGACACTCGGTCAACCCATCCGATGTCCGCATTCAAGGAGAACCCCATGCAACAGCAGATCGTCATCGCCGGCAGCGGCTTCGCCGGTACCTGGGCCGCGTTATCGGCCGCGCGCGCCGTCGCCCTGGCGGGCAAGGAAGGGGAAGTCGCCGTGATCGTGATCTCGCCGGAACCGGCGCTGCACATGCGGCCGCGCCTTTATGAAACCACCCTCGAGGGCATGGCGCCGGACCTGCAGGCGCTGTTCGATGCGGTCGGTGTGCGCCATGTGGCGGGCTGGGTGGAGTCGGTCGACGCCGCCACCCGCGAAGTGGAGGTGCGCGGCGTCGACGGCCGCCGACGCACCATAGTCTACGACCGGTTCGTGCTCGCAACCGGCAGCCGCGTGGTGCGGCCGGCCCTGCCCGGGCTTGCCGAGTACGCCTTCGACGTCGACCAGCTGGACAGCGCTCGCGCCCTGGATGCCCATCTCGCGAGTCTGGCGCACCGTCCGGAGAGCCCCGCCCGTAATACGGTCGTGGTGGCGGGCGGCGGCTTCACCGGCATCGAGGCAGCGACCGAAATGCCGGCGCGCCTTCGCAAGGTGCTCGGGCTGGACGCCGATATCCGCGTGGTGCTGCTCGAACAGGCCCCTGAGGTCGGGCCCGATCTCGGGCCGGTACCGCGCCCGCTGATCCAGGAAGCGCTGGCCGCGAATGGCGTCGAGGTGCTCACCTCGGCCACGGTCACGGGCGTCGATCCTGGCGGTGTGACGACTGCGGACGGGCGCCGGATCGAGGCCTCCACGGTCGTATGGACGGCGGGCGTACGTGCCAATCGCCTTGCGCAAATGATTGGCGCCGAACACGACCGCTTCGGCCGCGTGCCCGCCGATTCCTACCTGCGTCCGCGCGACGTGCCCGGCGTCTTCGTGAGCGGCGACGTGGCGCGCGCCGTGACAGACGACGTCGGCAACGTCGCGGCGATGTCGTGCCAGCATGCGCTGAGCCTCGGCCGGGTAGCCGGACACAACGCGGCGGCCGAGCTGCTCGGTCTGGCACTGCATCCTTACAGCCAGCCGAAATACGTGACTTGCCTCGATCTCGGCGCCTGGGGCGCGCTCTACACCGAAGGCTGGGACCGGCAGGTGCACCTGACGGGCGCAGAAGCAAAGGTGCTCAAGCAACAGATCAACACGCAATGGATCTATCCGCCGCAAGCCGATCGCGAGGCCGTGTTCGCTGTAGCTAATCCGGACTACGTCATCGTGCCCTGAAGCGCACTGCCAAAGAAGGACATTTCATGAACATCCTCCACATCAGCGCCAGTCCGCGTGGCTTCGACAGCGACAGTTATCGCCTCTCCGGCCATGTTCTTGCGCATCTCCGTACCCGTCATCCGCAGGCGCGGGTGGCCGAGCGGCCGCTGTGGTCCACGCCGCTGCCCCAGCTCGACGAGGCCTATGCCGTCGCGCTGGCCGGCGGGACCACCGGAGCGCAAGCCGTGATGGGGCCGGGTACGCTGGCGCGCTCGGACGAGCTGATCGAAGAGCTGGAGAAGGCGGACCTGCTGGTGATCGGCACGCCGGTCCACAACCTGACCGTGCCCGCTTCGCTCAAGGCCTGGATCGACCACGTGGTGCGGGTGCACCGCACCGTCCGTCCGACCCCGCAAGGCAAGGTCGGCATGCTGCCCGACCGTCCGGTATACGTCGCGGTCACGAGCGGCGGCTGGCGCACGGGACCGAGAGCGCGCAATCCGGATTTTTTCGAACCCTACCTGCGCGCCGTACTCGGCATGGTCGGCCTGCGCGAGCTGGTGTTCTTCTCGATGGAAGGCATGGCACTGGGCGATGAGCGCATGGCACAGGCCCGGCGCGACGCCTACGCCGTAGTGGACCGCCATTTCGATGTGCGCGAAGGCGCCGACTGAGGATGCGGCCATGCGCGACGACCTCCATACCATCCATGTGCAGCACGCCGACCCGGCCATGAGCATCGGATTGCATGCGATCCTGTCGGCCCATGGTGAGTGGCGCGTTACGCTCGAGTCGCGGGATCCCGCAGCAGGCGGCGGCGCTGCCGTGCTTGTGGCCGATTACGCTGCCGGCGTCGAGCTGGCGCGGCGTGCAGATACGGCTGCGCGGGTGCTCATCGTGACGCAGCTCGACAGGGAATCCCAGGTGCGCAAGGCCCTTGCCGACGGCGTGGCCGGTTACGTGCTGCAGTCCTGCAGCCCCGATGAACTGGCGGAGGCAGTGCGCCGTCTGTCAGCTGGCCGCTCTTACCTTGGCAAGGCCATCGCGTCTTATGCCGCCGATGGACGCAACAGGATCGCCCTGACCGGCCGCGAGACCGAGGTACTGCAGTTGCTCGCGGAAGGATGTTGCAACAAATCGATCGCGCGCCGCCTGGGGATTGGTGTCGGCACCGTCAAGACGCACATGAAGGGCTTGATGCACAAGCTGGACGCCACCGCCCGCATCCATGTGGTGGCCGTGGCGACCCGCCGCGGCCTGATCATGCCGGGCGAGGGCATCAAGCTATGAAGCGCGCGCGATGCTCGTTCGTGATTGCCTGGATCCACCCCGGATACGAAGGCGGCAAGGCGCTGGCCTGTTCGAGCAGCGCAAAGTCCTCTCCCGACAGCGCAAGATCCAGGCTGCGCAGATTGTCCTGCAATTGCTCGACCCGGCGCGCACCGACGATTGCGGCAGTGACGCCCGGCTGGGCCAACAGCCAGGCCAGCGCGACCTGTGCGCCGCTGACACCGTGACGAGCCGCGACGACGTCGAGTGCATCGATGACGCGGTGGCCGTGTTCCTGGACGATGGGCGGAAAATCGATGTGGGTCCGGCGGCTGGCGTCGCCGGCGTTGCGGCTGCGGCCGAATTTGCCGGACAACAGCCCTCCGGCGAGCGGGCTCCAGGCGAGCACGCCCAAACCGTGGTCGATCGCCATCGGCAGGATCTCGCGTTCGACGTCGCGGACGGCCAGCGAGTAGCACGCCTTGGCGGCCTGCCATGCGGCAAGGTTGGAGCAGCCGATATAGCGGAGCTTGCCCGCGCTGACCGCGTCGTCCAGCGCGCGCAAGGTTTCTTCCATGGGCGTCAGGTCGTCGAAGTTATGGATCTGGTAAAGATCGATATGGTCGGTGCGCAGCCGTCGCAGGCTGCCTTCGATCGACCGCATGATGTGCAGGCGCGACTGCCCGGCGTCGTTCGGTCCCTTGCCCATGGGTGCGTGGAACTTGGTGGCCACGATCACCTCGTCGCGGCGTCCCTGGAGCGCGGCGCCGAGCAGCGTTTCCGATTCGCCGGCAGCATAGACGTCAGCTGCGTCGATAAAATTGATGCCAGCGTCGAGCGCGGCGCCAACCAGGCCTTCGGTCTCGGCCAGCGTCAGGCCGCCGACCTTGTCGTAGGGCGGTGTGGTCGCACCGCCGAAGGTCATGGCGCCGAGACAGACGCGCGAAACGATGATGCCGGTTTTCCCGAGCAGTCGGTATTGCATGCTTGCTCCTTCAGATTCGAAACCTGAAGTCTAATAACTTGATCACGCCCCGAACATGCTCGACGATCCACACTTCTTGCTTGCGCATCCATATAGAACCCCCTTCGTGCCAGACCCCGCTTGCGCCGACGGCGACCCCTTGTCGGACATCCTGGCGCTGTTGCAGGTGCGTAGCGGTCAATCCCTGCGTTTCGCAGCGGGCGGGGCATGGGCTTTGCGTTTTCCGGAATACGATTACCTAAAATTCATTGCCCAAGTCCAGGGATACCAGTGGATCAGCGTCGATGGCTCGGCGAACGCCATCCGGCTCGACGAAGGCGACTGCCTGGTCATGCACGGCGGCCTGCCTTTCGTGGTGGCGAGCGACTTGTCGGCGCCGGTGCGCGATGGCGTCGAGCATTTCACGCGCCATGCCGATCCGGTCACGGGCGCTGTGCAGTGGGGCGGCGCCGAGGAAGTGGTGGCGGTGGCGGGCAGGTTCGACATCGATCCGGCGCAACGCGAGCTGCTGGCGGCGCTCTTGCCGCCGGTCCTGCATATCCGGTCGGCGTCTGCGGCCGCGCCGGCGCTGCGGATGTTGCTGGACATGTATCGGCGCGAAGATGGCGCCGCGCCCGGCCAGCGGCTTGTCAGGGATGGCCTGGCACGCATTGCGCTCGTCGAGGCTTTGCGCGCGCAAGGCGCAGCGAGAACGCGCGGCTGGCTGGGGGCGATTGCCGATCCGAAGATCGGCGCTGTGCTTCGGCGTCTGCACGCCGAGCCATGGCGCCATTGGAGCCTGCCAGAACTTGCACGGATCGCCAACATGTCGCGGTCAGCGCTGGCGCTGCGCTTCAAGACTCTGGTCGGCATTGCACCCTTGCAGTACCTCCAGCGCTGGCGCATGCAACTGTCCTGTCACGCGCTTCGGCACGGCGACGAGCCGGTGGCCACGCTGGCCTATCGCCTGGGCTATGCGTCGGAAAGCGCGTTCAGTGCGGCGTTCAAGCGCCACACCGGCTCGGCGCCCGGACAGTTCAGGCGCGCGTTCCGTCATGCGTCTTCATAAATCGATGGCGGCGGAAGCTTTAGCAGCTTGCGCAAAGAAACTTCCTGGAGAACGTCACAGCTGACGAGTTCAAATCGTCTAAGATTCAATGCCACCATGCAAGGACCAAGGAAAGTCATGACCGATCACGCTCATACAGACCCGGAAGCCATATTCAATGCGCTCCGTCCACGGATGTTTTCGATTGCCTACCGTATGCTCGGTATTCGCGCCGACGCCGAGGATGTAGTACAGGACGCATGGATACGCTGGCATGACACGCCCAAAGACCAGATCGTCTCCAAGGATGCATGGCTGGTGAGCGTTACCACGCGACTCTCGATAGACCGTCTGCGGACGGCCAGGTTTAATCGTGAGGCCTATATTGGCTGGTGGCTGCCGGAACCGATAGTGGAAGTCGACGAGAGCACGCCTGAGAGTACGCTTGAACTGGCCGACGACGTTTCGGTTGCATTCATGTGGCTGTTGGACCGGTTGTCCGCCGAAGAGCGCGCCGCATTTCTGATGAGGCAGGTATTCGATGCCGACTACGCCGAGATCGCTGAAGTGGTAAAGAAATCCGAACCGGCCTGCCGGCAGCTTGTACATCGCGCAACCGTGCGCATTCAGCACGACAGGCCGCGTTTTGACGTCCCCAGGGATAAACACCGGGAATTGCTAGGCCGCTTCATCGAAGCTGCAAAGGAAGGAAACCTCGCGAACATGCGCGCCTTGATGTCTGACGATGTGCAGCTGGTAAGTGACGGTGGGGGTAAGGCTAAATCATTTATGCATATTCTCAAGGGGGCAGGGCGGGTAGCAGGCGTATTTTGGACACTCGAGCACAGGTATCCTGCGGAAGTGTCTTATAAGATTGCGCTTGTGAATGGCGAGCCAGGTTTGCTGCGTTACGTGCGCGGTACACTGGAATCCGTACAGTCGTTTATCGTCGATGACGGCCGGATTGTGGCCGTTTTTATCATGCGTAATCCGGATAAGCTGGTGTCGGTTCCTCAGTCGATATAGCTCGTATTACGAGACGGGCAGGAAGTGCGCATCTCGGCAGTGGAACGTCGTCACTTCTCTTCAGCAGTGGTGAAACGTAGCGCTAGCGGCAGTAATCCTTCGCGAAAATAAAAACGTTGGGCGAGGCCGTTGGCGAGACCGGTGTCCAGGACAAGCCGTCGGCAATGCTTTGCGGAAGCTATCGTCTTGAGGGCGCCGAGCACGTGGGCGCCCCAACGTTGACCGCGGGCCGTGTCCGATGTCACGAGATCGTCAACGTAGAGAAAGCGGCCGAAAAGTAGATTTTCCTGGATGCGATAACCAGCGACCGCCATGACAACGCCATCATCGCGCGCCGCCAGCAGGCGATAGCCTTCCGGCTGCATTCGCCGGCAGGCAGCGACGAAAGCATCCGCGTCGCCCAGGGAAGGGCGCAGAATCCGCATGACTGGCCAACAGCTGCGAACCTCTTCATCGCTCTGGGCATGCAGCAGCGAGGTATCATGATGGGTCCGATGCATTGTGTTCTCCAAAAAAATGTGACGTGCGACAGCAGGATGCCAAGCACGCCGTGAGAGGCAAGCCACGCCGGCCTCGTTTTCTCTTAAACTTTCGCTCGGCCTGCCTCGATCGCGGGGTAGAACTCGGTGTCTTCGCGCCGCATTCGGTCGAACAGCGTATGCAAGACGCGATTGGCGTCGTCGCGGAAGCCTTCGGGCTCGTCGCGCAGGCGCGAGGCCAGATTCCAGCGGCTGGCGAAGGCAAAATACTCGGCGGCGATGCCATTCATTTCGCTCTGATAGTTGTCGCCGAGGTGGGCAAGCTTCAGGTCGCCGCTGCGCGCGACCGCGGGGTACAAGATGGAGTCCTCCACTGCCAGATGCAGCTTTACCACGCTGCTCATCTTGACGACCTGGGCGGCAATTTCCTCGGCACTTTCCGAGATGCCGGCTCGCGCTGCCGCGCGCAGGCGTTCGATGCCGTCGAGGATGGCGATGTGCTGGCGTTTGAACTTATCGATATTCATATTTGTGAATCCCGTTGGCAGGGTGCGGTAAAGGACCGTCAGTGGCATGACGGACGCCGTCAGCGCTGGGTAGTGTGCGAGCAGCCCGGGCAAGTTGCCATTCGCTGCCCGATCATCATCGCGATGCGGAGTGCGAATAGCAGCAGCGCAATGGCAAGGCCCATTGTTGTGGCGGAGGCCAGCCAGGCTCCCCATTCGGAAGCAAGCGCGGCCAATGTTCGAGCGCGCAGCGCCGCGCCGGGGAGCAGTGAGGTGCTGACATGATGTGTGAGCGACATGATTTGTCCCTGAATGTAGATCCACTGTAAGTTGAACCGCGCCGGTCAGGCACACCTGCCGGGTAACCGTTGGAGCCATTTTCGGGACAAAGTGGACGGATGTCTTGATCCGCTTTTTCGGTATTCGTATGGTCCACTTTGGTCAGCCGCACATGATGTCGGTCTCAAGGCAACGCCAGATTGATTGCGTAACATCGGCGCGATCTGGATTGCGTTTATGTGACGCGCAACCCGGAGTGGATTGCGGCAATGAGGGATCTGGCTCTGCTGGTTTCGCGGTATGCCCGTAAAACTGCAAGGATGTTCAAAAGCCTTGGTCAGGCGGCCTGAGTATGTAGTTTGGTGAAAGCGAGGATGGATAGTATATGCATGGTCATCCACAGCGCTTTCGCTATAAACTATTGGGTTGCGTCAGTTGCTGGGCATTTGAAATTAAAGAGAACATGAAATATCGCAAACGACTTCTAAGTACTGCGCCAATGATGGACTGGACTGAATGAAACGAGGCTAGCCCCGAAAGTCGCCCTAAAACAGTAGTTTGTGGCACTGATTCGTGGCAGCGGTTCTCTTGGCTTGCGGGCAGCCGACTCACGATGACTTGCGGCGAGCGCTTGCACCGCGCATGTTGGGCTCGAGTTTCCCTTGCCGGCAGAGGCGTTTGGCCAGTCAGGCCACTGACCCTGCCGGCCTTGGTCCGGCGTGGATGCCGTCGAGGATCGCCTCCAGCGTCGCATAATCGAGCGGCTTGACGAGATGGTGGTCGAATCCGGACGCATGTGAACGTTGCCGGTTTTCGGCCTGCCCGTAGCCGGTCACCGCGACGAGCAACGCGCCGGCGGTCGCGGGGTCGGTCCGCAGGCGCCGGGCCAGCTCGTTGCCGTCCATCCGGGGCAGGCCGATGTCGAGCAGGCACACGTCAGGACGTTCGGCACGGGCCAATTCCAGCGCGTGCAGCGGGTCGTGCGCCACCGTCACCGCGTGTCCGGCGGCCTCGAGCAACATGCCCAGGACATCGGCCGCGTCCACGTTGTCGTCCACCACCAGCACGCGCAGCGGCCCCGCGATGTCCACGGAGGGCCGCGGGGCGAGGTCCGGCATGGCCGCGGACTGACGCTCCAGACAGGGCAGGCAGACCGTGAATGTGCTCCCCAGACCCGGCCCTGGGCTCTCGCAGTGCACGCGGCCGCCGTGCAGCTCCACGATGTTCTTGACCAGGGAGAGGCCCAGGCCCAGGCCCCCGGACGAGCGGTCCGACGTGACGCTCGCCTGGGCGAACAGATCGAAGACGCGGTCGACCAGCTGGGCATCCATCCCGACCCCGTCGTCGGCGACCTCGACCAGGATGTCGCTATCGCGCATCGCGGCCCGGATGCGTATGCTGCCGTGTTCCGGCGTGTATTTCGCGGCATTGTGGACGAGGTTGGCAAATACCTGCACCAGCCGCTTCTTGTCGCCCGACAGCGCTAAGGCGCCGGGAACGAGATCGATGGACAAATGCTGGCGCCGTGCCGCGATCAGCGGCCCCGCCTGCTCAACCGCGTCCGCGACGACCTGCGCGAGATCGAGTGCCGTGTTGTCGAGCTCCACCAGTCCCCGGGTGACGCGCGAGACCTCGAGCAGGTCGTCGACGAGGCTCGTCATGTGCCTCACCTGGCGAACGATGATCTCGCTGGTGCGCCGCACGCGCTCCTGGTCGAAGTCGGCCAGCAGCAGCAGTTCCGCAGCCGCGCTGATCGGTGCCAGCGGATTGCGCAGCTCGTGCGCGAGCATCGCCAGGAACTCATCCTTGCGCTGGTCGATGTGGCGCAGTTTCAGTTCGGCCAGCTTACGTTCGGTGATGTCGCTGGCGGACCCGATCCATTCGCGGATGTCGCCTTGTGCGTCCAGCAGCGGCACGGCCCGCGAATACGTCCAGCCTGGCGACCCGTCGGCCCGCAGCACGCGATGCTCGAGCTCGAACTGGCGCTTGCCGTCGATGGCGTCGCGGATGTGCCTGCGTGCGAGTTCGAGGTCGTCGGGATGCACATACTGCTCGATGCGGTACTCGGCCCAGCCCCGTGTGGTCTTCAGGAAGCCGCGGCCATCGAGTTCGTGCATATGGGTCCAGTCGGGACTCATCCGGTACAGTACGTCCGACGTCGCCGATACGTAGGCGCTGAGCCGGCTTTCGCTTTCTCGCAGCAAGACTTCCGAACGCACGCGCGCGGTAATGTCGATGGTCGTGTGTGAAATACAAAGCAAGGCGCCGTCGTCATCGTAGATCGGCGTATTGGTCGCGCTCCAGTAGCGGTCCTCGAACCAGCTGCGTCCATCCGCTTGCATCCGGATCGGATAGCGCTGCGCTTCCATGCTCTGGCTGTGGCCCGTGGCGATGGCGGCAGCGATGGAACGGCGCAGGTTTTGTATGCCCGTGCCCGTCGCATCGTCTGGATCGTTCGGAAAGGCCTCGAACAGCCGATGTCCCTGCAGCTCGGCCCGGGTCCGCGATACCGAAGTGAGGAAGGCCTGGTTCACGGCAAGGATCTCGAGGCCTTCGGTCGGCGCCAGCAAGTATTGTCCGATGGGCGAGGAATCGAAGGCAGAATGAAATATTTTATCTAGCAACATGATCTGTCGGTGGCGCGGGGCGGTGGAGCAGGCATGCCGGATAGTGCGCATGTTACCTGTGCTTGAGCAGCATGCCACAATTGGCCTGGCCGGGCCAGTCTCGGACGCTCGCCTCGCCGTCCGAGGGCTTCGTTGCACGGCTCGCGTGGTGCTATAGTCAGTAAAGCGAGCGGTTTGCAACCGATGCCTCCAAGGTCGGCGGATCACTTCCGTAGTTGAATCAACCAGGATGACCGGCAATGACCCAGATCGACGATCGCAAGCATGCGTCAGGCGCGCAGCCGATGCGCGTAATGTTTGTGGAAAACAATGAACTCATCCTTGAAGTTTTCCTCGAGCTAGCGCGTCTCGCTTGTCCCCGCTGGGAAGTATGCGCTGTACGCGGCCACGAAGCCGGGCTGGCGCTGGCCCGGCAATTCATCCCGCATGTGATTTGTTCGAGTATCGGCCAAGCCCCGAAGCCTGGCTTGTCCTTCGCACGCGCCATTCGACGGGACGAGCGGCTCAAGCATGCCTTCCTGATCGCGATCACCGGCTGGCAGGACGCCGGCACGGCCATTGAGGTCGACGCTGCCGGCTTCGACGTATGCCTGACCAAGCCGGTCGGATACCAGCTGTATATCTGCCACATCAACGCATTCGCCCTTGCGCGGGCGCTATCGTCATGGTGTTGATGGCGCTGTCTTCGCTCCAGGCACGCGAGTAGTGCTAACATGGTTGAATCGTCGTCAACAAAAAACGTGCAGCCATGAACACTAAGGTGATGACCTACGTGCGCGAAATCGAGGCGATCGGCGCGGTGCCGAAAATCCTCGAAACGGTCGCGTCGCTGACCGGCGTCGGTTTCGTCGCCATCGCCCACGTCGCGGAAACGTCGTGGACCGCCTGCGCCGTCTGGGACAAGCTCGATTTCGGCCTGAAGGCCGGTGACGGTCTGGATGTGACCACGACGCTGTGCGAGGAGGTGCGTAGCACGCGGGACAGCATCGTCATCGACCACGTCGAGCTCAGCGAACAGTATCGCGAGCACCGCACGCCGCGCATCTATGGGTTCCAAAGCTATTTTTCGATTCCGATCCTGCGTCGCGACGGCAGCTACTTCGGCACCCTGTGCGGACTGGATCCCAAACCGATGACGCTGTCGGCGGCGACGACGGTGTCGACGCTCGAGCTGTTCGCCCAGCTGGTCTCGGGCCAGCTCGAGACCGAGCGCCTGCATGCGGCAGCCCAGACCGACCTGTCCGACGAGCGCGAAACGGCGGAATTGCGCGAGCAATTCATCGCCGTACTGGGCCACGACCTGCGTACCCCGCTCAACGCCTTCCAGAACGGCGTGGACCTGCTCGGTATGAAGACCAGGGACGACGCCATGCTGCAGATCCTGCAGCGCATGGGGCGCAGCGTCGACCGCATGTCCGCGCTGGTCGACGATCTCGTCGATTTCACGCGTGGGCGCATGGGCGGCGGCATCGCCGTGAGCCTGCGCGAAGAACGCGGGCTCGAGCTGCAGTTCGGCCAGGTGATCGCCGAGTTGCGCGCGATCCATTCCGAGGCCGAGATCGTCGACATCATCCAGTCCGGCATCTCGTTGTGCTGCGATGCGGGCCGGCTCTGCCAGTTGTTGTCGAACCTGATCAAGAATGCCATCGTGCATGGCGCGCAGGCGCCTGTGCAGGTGCTGGTCACCTGTACGGACAGGCGGTTCTTCATGTCCGTGACCAACGAAGGCGATGCCTTGCCGCCGCATGTCGTCCAGCAGCTGTTCAAGCCCTACTGGCGTTCGCCGTCCAGCACGCACCACGAGGGATTGGGCCTGGGCCTGTACATCGTCGCGGAGATCGCCCGTGCACACCAAGGCGCGATCGACGTGGCATCGCTGGACGGCAGGGTCTGTTTCACGTTCTCGATGCTGAATCTGGAGCGCGGGCACCTCGGCGCCCCATGACCCGCGTGTCGCCTGCGCCGCGCGCAGGTCGCTTGCAGCGGGCGCCGGACTGCAAGGGGAACCCTGGCCGACGCTAAGCCATTGCCGGATCAACAGATTGCCGCTTTCCATCACACGAAAATAGATGTGCGCACCGTCCGCGCAAGGGCGAAAAAGGGCGCACAGTATGAAAGTCATGCACGGTCTTCGATGATCGTGGTCCTCCAGCCAGCATTTGCTGCGCTGCCATTTCTGCTAGACATGTCGACGCATCGCGTTCGGCACGCCCCGCATTCGATTTATCCCGTTTTCGTCAAAGGTACACCATGTATCCATACCCGCAATCCGTCAATCCCGCCGTGCGTTCCCACCTGGATGCCCAGATCGCATTCTTGAACGAACTGTCGCAAACCATGTCACGGTCCCTTCAGCAAGTTTTTCAGCTGAATATGCAGATCGGCCAGACTTTGATCGAGGAAGCGTCCGGCACGGCCCAGCGCATGCTGACCACCGAACGCCCCGACGACGCCTTGGCCGCGGCGTCGTCGGGCGCCCAGCCTGCCACCGACAAATTGCGCGCTTACAAACAGCAGCTGGCCCAGCTCGCCGCGACGACCCAGGTCGACCTGGCGCGCGTGACCGAGCAGCATGCACAGCAAGCGTCTCGTACCGCGCGCGCGCTGGCCGACGAGGTGGCGCGCACCACGGCCGAGGATACGGAAAAGAACTTGCGACAGCCAGAGGAACCCCGGCAGGATGCGCGCGCCGCTTTCAAGCAGGACGCGCAACGCGGCGCCGAAGCCGCAGCCGGCAAACCCGGTGACCCGTCCGTACCGGCTGGCGGACCCGGCAACATGAAAGGGCCCAACGCGCAGGACAGCAAGAACGTGCAGGCCCCGGGGCGCTGAATATCGCTACTTGCCCGGTCTGATGTACGCTGGCGAACGTTTCAACAGCATCACCCACATTGCCGGCGCGGCGCTGGCCGCGGTGGGCGGCTTGTTCCTGCTCGCCGCGGCCCGGTCCAGCGGCGACGGCTGGAGAATCGCCGCCAGCAGCGTGTATGCCGCCACGCTGCTGCAACTGTACATGGCATCGAGCCTGTACCACGGCGCACGCGGCGCCGCCAAGGTGGTACTGCGCAAGCTGGACCATTGCGCCATCTATCTCCTCATTGCTGGCACCTACACACCTTTTACGCTGGTAACGCTGCGCGGAGCCTGGGGCTGGTCGATGTTCGGCGCCGTGTGGGCTCTTGCACTATTCGGAATTGTCCAGGAAATCTGGTATGCCAAGGGCACGCGCATCCTGTCGCTCATCATTTACGTCTTGATGGGCTGGCTTGCCGTGATTGGCGCAAAACCACTCGTCGCCGCGCTTGGTTGGCCGGGCTTCGCCTGGCTCGCTTCAGGCGGCCTATGCTACACACTGGGCATCGCGTTCTACGCCACCGACCACAAGGTACGCCACGGTCACGGCATATGGCACCTGTTCGTCCTTGCCGGCAGTGCCTGCCATTACGTCGCGATTCTGCGCTACGTCGCCTGACCGGCAAGCCTCTCGCTCATCCTGTGCCGCCATGCAATGTCCTAGGCGTACATCATGGAAACCGTACGTCGGCAACCCTCGGATGTCATTATGGAGCATACACATGCAACCCGACTTCGCGGCGCTGTTCGCCGCCTCGCCCTATCCCTACCTGCTGGTCGACACCAGCTGCGTCATCATCGGCGCGAACGCGGCCTACCTGCGGGCCACCGGCCGGGTTGCGGCGGCGCTGATGGGCAAGCACATCTTCGACGCGTTCCCGTCGAACCCCGCCGACCCAGAGTCGACCAATCTCGAGGAGGTGCGCGCCGCGATCGCGCGCGCGATCGCGACCGGTGAGCCACAGACCAGCGCGCTGCTGCGCTACGCGGTCCCGCGCGAGACGCCGGCCGGCGTCGTGTTCGACCTGCGCTACTGGAGCACCGTGCACACGCCGGTGCGCGATGCCGGCGGCGCGGTGGGCTTCCTGGCGCAGAACGCGATCGACGTCACCGACCTGTACCAGTTCGACGGCGCGGCCAGGCACTATTACCTGCGCCAGGGTGCGGACGCCGTGCCGGACGTGACGCCGATCGAGCGCCCCTTGCTGCACGAGGCCCTGACGCGCATCCTGAGTTCGGAGCGCCATAAACTGCAGGCGATGTTCGACCAGGCCCCCGGTTCGATGGCGATCATGAGTGGCCCCGACCATGTGTTCGACATGGTCAACGAAGCTTATTATGCGCTGGTGGGCCGCCGCGACCTGATCGGCAAGCCGGCCCTGGCGGCATTGCCTGAACTGGCAGGGCAGGGCTTGCACGAGCTGCTCGACAGCGCGTTCGCAACCGGCGAGCGCATCGTGCTGCACGAGCGCCGGCTCACGCTCCAGCGCGTGGCCGGGGGGGCGCCGGAAGAGCGCTACGTGGATTTGCTGTACCAGCCGCTCGTCGGCCGCGACGGACACGTAACCGGCATCTTCGCGCAGGCGAACGACGTGACGGCCGCCTGCCTGGCGAAGAGCGAGCTGCGCGGCAAGGTCTGGCAACTTGAGACCGCGAAATCGAACCAGGCGTTCCAGCTGCGCTTCGCCGACCGGATCCGGGAACTGGACGACGCCGGTCGCATCGGCGAAGCCGTCTGCGAGATGCTGGGCACCCGGCTGGGCGCGGCGCGTGTCTGGTATGCTGACATCGACGGCGCATCGGGCATGGCCGCCTGTCGGTGCGACTGGACTCCGGCGGGGTTCCCCGGCCAGGCGGGCCGCGGCATCGCGCTCGAGGCGTTCGACCCGGCGGCGCTCATGGTGCTGCGCAATGGGGGGCAGGTCGCCGACCAGCCGGTATGGCGCAAGCACGATGGCGCCGGCGCCGCGTTGCTGGTGCCGTACGTGAAGGCCGGCGATCTCAAGGCGGTACTGGCGATCGAGGGCGTTGCGCCGCGCACCTGGCAGGATGAGGCGCTCGCCCTCGTCGCCGAAGCGGCCGGCCGGACCTGGCCGGCGCTCGAAGCCGCCCGGACGCGCAACGAGCTGCAGACCGAGCGCGACCAGAGCCAGTACATCTTCGACGCCATGGTCGAAGGGTTCGCCGTGCTCGATCGCGATTGGATCATCCTGCGCATGAACGCCGAGGGACTGCGGCTCGCCCAGCGCAGCGCCGGTGAAGTCATCGGACGCAGCCATTGGGACGTTTGGCCGGAGCTCAGGCATACCGATGCCGAACGGGCTTACCGGCGCGTCATGGACACCGGCAAGACGGAAAGCGTCGAGTTGTTCCACCGGCTGCCGGACGGGCGCCATGTATGGATGGAAATCCGCACCCATCGCTCCCTGGAGGGCGGCATCGCCTTCTTCTTCCACGACATCACGCAGCGCAAGGCGGCCCAGGAACAGCTGGCCGTCGCCGACCGCCGCAAGGACGAGTTCCTGGCCATGCTCGCCCACGAGCTGCGCAATCCGCTCGCGCCGATCGGCGCCGCGGCCGACCTGCTGCAGATGGGCCAGGTGGACCCGGCGCGGGTACGCCGCACCAGCGAAATCATCGCGCGCCAAGTCCGGCATCTGAGCAGCCTGGTGGACGACCTGCTCGACGTCTCGCGCGTGACGCGCGGGCAGGTGGAGCTGGTCATGGAACCGGTCGACATGCGCCAGGTCGCCGACGACGCGATCGAACAGGCCATGCCGCTATTGCACGCACGGCGTCATCGACTGGCCCTGGCGCTGCCGCCGCTTGCTCCATTCGTCACGGGGGACCGCAAGCGTCTGGTGCAGGTGCTGGCCAACCTGTTGAACAATGCCGCCAAGTACACGCCCGAGGACGGCCGCATCACGCTGGCGATCGCCGTCGAACTGGGGCAGGTCATCTTGCGCGTCGAGGACGACGGCATCGGCATGGCGCCGGAGCTGGTCGAGCACGCCTTCGAGCTGTTCACCCAGGCCGAGCGCCCGTCGGACCGTTCGCTCGGCGGGCTCGGGCTCGGCCTGGCGCTGGTGAGGAGCCTGGTGAACCTGCACGGCGGGACGGTGGCCTGCGCCAGCCGCGGCCTCGGAACTGGCAGCGTGTTTTCCGTCACGCTGCCGCGCCGCCCGCCGGAAAGGGACGCCGCCGGCGATTCCGGGCCTGCGCGCGAGGCGCAAGTCGCATCGGAGCGGCCGTTGCGGATCATGATCGTCGACGACAACGTCGATGCGGCCGCGATGCTCGCCATGCTGCTGGAGTCGCATGGACACGCAGTGACGGTCGAACACGATGCGCGCAGCGCGCTCGAGCGCAGCGACATGGCCGCTCCCGACGTTTTCCTGCTCGATATCGGCCTGCCCGACATCAGCGGCAACGAGCTGGCCCGGCGCCTGCGTGCCGGTGCGCGCACCGGCAGCGCCATGCTGGTGGCTATCACCGGCTACGGCCGGGACCGGGACCGCATCGAAACCCAGGCGGCCGGCTTCGACCATCACCTGGTCAAGCCGGTCGATACGCGCCAGTTGTCCGCGCTCCTGGCCGGCATGCGGCAGTCCGGTAAGAGCCCGACGCGGGCTGCCGGATGACGTCCACGCACTGGATCCTGTTCGGCGGCGCTACCCTCATCGTGATGATGCTGGGCGGTACGCTGGTGACGCGCCTGCCCCTCAGCGGGGCGATGATCTACCTGGGCGTGGGCGTCCTGCTTGGTCCGGCCGTGGCCAACGTCTTCGCGCCGGATCCCTTGCGTTTCGCGCCCGCGCTGGAACTGGTCGCCGAGGCGGCCTTGCTGATCTCCCTGTTCTCCGTCGGACTCAAGCTCGAGATTCCCTTGCGCGACCGGCGCTGGCTGGCGCCCTTGCGTCTCGCGTTCGTGTCGATGGCGATCACGGTGGTGCTGATCGCCGCCATCGGCGTGCTGCTGCTGGACTTGCCGCTGGGCGCGGCGATCCTGCTCGGCGGCATCCTGGCGCCGACGGATCCCGTGCTGGCCTCGGGCATCCAGCCGGAAGCGGGCGATACGCCCGACCTGGTCCGTTTCAACCTGGCCGGCGAGGGCGGACTGAACGATGGCTCTGCCTTTCCGGTGGTCGTGCTGGGGCTGGGCCTGATGGGCAGCCACGACGATGGAACCGGCGTCGCGCATTGGTTGTCACTGGATCTGGCCTGGTCGCTGGTCGGCGGTATCCTGATCGGCGCCGCTACCAGCTTTCTCATCGGCACGGCGGTCGTCTTCCTCAGGAACCGGCACGACGAGGCGCTCGGCATGAACGAATTTCTCTCGCTCGGCATCGTCGCCGTCTGCTTCGGACTTGCCGAGCTGTGCCATGCATCCGGCTTCCTGGCGGTGTTCGCGGCCGGCATCGCCCTGCAGCGCGTGTACCGCCGCCGCGACATCTCCTACCTGTGGATGTGGAAGCGCGGGAGCACGCGTCCCGAGCGCGAAACGAGCGCGGCGATGAAGGAAGACGTCCAGGGATTCAACGAGCAGATCGAGAAACTGGCCGAGCCCGTGCTCGTCATCCTGACCGGCGCCATGCTGGCCTACGTCACGACGTTTCCCTCCCTGTGGTGGTTCACTGCCTTGTCGCTGTTCGTGGTACGGCCGCTGGCGGTATTTCTCGGCATGGCTGGCAGTGCGATGCCTGCGCGGCACCACGCGATGGTCGGCTGGTTCGGCATTCGCGGCATCGGCTCGGTGTATTACCTGATGTATGCGCTCGACCATGGATTGTCCGGCGACCTGGCGCAGCGCTTCGTCGCATTCACGCTGGTCGCCGTGACAGCGTCGATCCTGCTGCACGGCGTGACGGCCGGGCCGTTGATGGCATGGTATGCGAAGGGCGAAACCGGCCAGGGTGAACCGCGCAAGGGCGCCTGAGGAGGCAGTCGTATAGTCGCTGCGCGTCTTGCCTCGCACCAAGCCAGGAAAATAGACTTGCCCCGGTCCGGCGTGACGCCGCAAAAGGGCGCATAGTGCATTACATCGGGCAGTGCGCAGGCCGTGCCGTCGACAATAATAAAGGAGACTTTTTCTACAACGAAGGAGTCGAGTAATGTACAGTAAAGTCATGGTGGACTGGTTCTCCTGGACCAGCGAGGCGGCGCGCTCCGCCAGCGTCCCGTTCCATGCCCTGCCCGCCGTCCGGCAGCCGCATGGATTCCTGGCAGGCAGCTTGCAAGCGAACGGAAAGGTCATTAGGTATCGCCTGTACGTTCCCGCGACGCGCGGGAGCGAACCACCCGCGCTGGTCGTCATGCTGCACGGTTGCGGCCAGGACGCCGCGGATTTCGCGCTGGCCACCGGGATGAACGAGCTGGCCGAGCAGGCCGGCTTCCTGGTGCTGTATCCCGAACAGTCGCCTTACGCGAACTGGAACAGCTGCTGGAACTGGTTCGAGGCGGCCAACCAGGCGCGTGACCAGGGCGAGCCGGCGCTGGTCGCGGCCCTGACCCTGAAAATCATCGGCGACCATGGGGTCGACCAGCGCCGCGTCTCGGTCGCGGGCCTGTCGGCGGGCGCCGCGATGGCGCTGATCGTCGGACGCAATTATCCGGACATCTTCAGCGCAATCGGCTGCCATTCCGGTATGCCGCACGGCAGCGCGACGAGCGGCATCGGCGCGATGACGACCATGCGCTTCGGCGGCGCCGTCCCAGCCTGCGCCGGCGGGCCCTGCCTGACCAGCGTCCCGGTCATCGTATTCCACGGAGGCGACGATGCCATCGTCCACCAGAGTAACGGCGACGGTGTCGTGCGCCAGTCGATCCAGAGCTATCTGTCGGCCAGGCCGGCCGGTTGCCGGAGCGTCATGAATGTCCAGGTAACGGGACAGGAAGGCGGGCGCGACTTCACGCGCTCGGTCCACACCGGCAAGTCCGGCACCGTCGTGGCCGAGCATTGGCTCGTGCACGGCACGGGACACGCCTGGTCCGGCGGCGATCTGCGTGCCGCCAACACCGATGCGAACGGTCCTGACGCCAGCCGCGAAATGCTACGGTTTTTCGGCGAGCGGCATGCACGGTGAGCTCGCCCTGCCTGTAAGCCCTCTGCCCTTCATTTGATAGGAGCGAATCATGAGTAAGAACCAGGACGCAAAAAAATCCACGAAAAAAGAGCCGGCGAAAACGGCGAAAGAGAAAAAGGCGGACAAGCGGGTCAAAAAGGCGGAGAAAGCGCGGTAGCAGTAAACCCGGTTTCTCACGGCGAAACGATCGCTTCGTAACGTGCTTGCAGTCGCCCGGCGCGGATACGGTCTGCGGGGCAAATCACGGGTTTTCGCGGTGCGATAGCAGGCGTTCGAAGGCAGCCGCGCTGACGGCGGGACTGTAGAGGAAGCCTTGGCCCATCTGGCAGCCCGCGTTCATCAGGTAAAGCGCTTCGGCAGGGGTTTCGATGCCTTCGGCGACGGTTGGCAGGCCGAGGTGCGCGGCGACCGACAGGACCGCGCCCAACAGCGCCTGGCGGCGCGGCGAGGCCGCGGCGATACCGTGCACGAAACTGCGGTCCACTTTCAGCAGGTCGATCGGGATATCGGCGAGATAGCTCAGGTTCGAGTAACCGGTGCCGAAATCGTCGAGCGCGATCGACATGCCCAGGCCCTTCAGGCGATGCAGGACGTCGACCGCGCTGGCGACGTCGCGCATCAGGGCCGACTCGGTCAGTTCGATTTGCACGTCCGGCGGCAGGACGCCGAATCGCGCCATGCAGCCCTCGAGGTGGGCGATGAAGTCGGCTTGGCGTAGTTCCAGCGCCGAAACATTGATGGCGATCGGACCGGGGTCGATGCCGCTGTCGCGCCAGGCGCGCGCCTGGCGCATGGCTTCGTGCATCACCCAGCGGCCCAGGTTGACGATCAGGCCGGACTGTTCGGCGCACCGGATTACCTCGGCGATCGCGAAGCGCGTCCAGTCCGGATGGCGCCAGCGCAGCAGGGATTCGCAACCGTGGATCGCGCCGTCGGCCAGGCACACCTTGGGCTGGTAGAACAGTTCCAGGCCGCCGGTGTCGAGCGCCAGCCTGAGTGCATCCTCCAGCGCGCGCCGCTCGGCCACGCTGTCGAGCATGCGCGGCTGGAACACATTGAACGTGTTGCGTCCCGCCGCCTTGGCGGCGTGCAGCGCCGTGTCGGCGTGCTGCAGCAGCGTGTCCGCGGCCAGGCCGTGCTGCGGATGCAGCGCGATGCCGATGCTGCAGCCGACGCGCATGGTCGCGCCGTCGATCAGGTGCGGCGCCGCCACGGCCTCCAGCATGCGCTGCGCGGCGCCCCGGGATTCGTCCGGCTGGGTGCCGGGCGCCAACAGGATCAGGAATTCGTCGCCGCCCTGGCGGCTGACCATGTCGATCGAGCGGCAGCAAGCGCGCAGGCGCGTCGCGACCGACGCCAGCAAACGGTCTCCGGCCGCATGGCCGAGGGTGTCGTTGATGGATTTGAAGTTGTCGAGATCCAGGTACATCACCGCCAGGCCCTGGCCGTTCGCGCCGGCCTGGCGCAGGATCTCGGCCAGATGCAGTTGCGCGGCGTAGCGGTTGGGCAAGCCGGTGAGGAAATCGTGCCTGGCCAGGTAATCGACCTGGGACTGGAGCTGGTGTGTGGCGGTGACGTCGTGGAACACCATGACGGCGCCGTCCAGCTTGCCGTCCGGGGCGACGATCGGCGAGGTCGAATCGGCGATCATGATCTCGCTGCCGTCCACGCGCACCATCACGGTGCCCGGCGGTAGCCGGATGGCTTGCTTGTCGTTCATCGCGCGCGTGATCGGATGCTCGACGGCGGCGAGCGTTCCGGCGGCGTGCAGCGCCATCACGGCGTCGATAGGCAGCCCAAGCATTTCCTTGCGCGCACGGACGGTCAGGCTGCAGGCCGCATCGTTGCAGTAGGCGATCGTACCCGCCTCATCGGTGGCGATGACGGCGTCGGCCATCGCCGCCAGCACGATGGCGGCGCCGTTGCGTTCACGTTCGCGCGCACGGACGCGCTCGATGACGGCGACGAAGCGCGCGAACGTGTCGGATCGCGAATCACTGGACAGCATCACGTCGTCCGCCAGGCCGCTGGTGAGCAGCCGGCGCGTCCCGGCAATGTCGATGGCGTCGCCGACGATCACGACCGCCGCGTTGCCGAACACCGCGGGGCTCACGGGCAGCGCCATGCCGGCGCCGTCGTCGTCCGTCGGCGCCAGCAAGAGCAGGTCCGGAAAGGGTGGCGGGACGCATGCGGCTTCCTCCAGCGTCGCCGCGAAACGCAGCACGATGGCGCTCAGGTCGCCCGCGGCCGGCTGGAACAGCAGTGACAGGCGTGCGCGCTCGCCTTCGTCGGTTGTCACGACCTGCGTCACGATATGCATGGCGATTCCTCCCGCGGCGGGGTTCCGTCGCCGCTACACGGTATCACGTTGTCGGCGTGCGCAGCGGTGCGGACGACAGGCGCGCCGGACTGAGTCCTACGTCGGATCCGGACCATTGCATCGATAATGAACCGATGTCATCGGTTATGGAGTGAACAACGTGGGATGGATACCTGAACAACGGCGCGCCATCGAGCAGGGCGGCGGCGACTCGCTGGAAACGTCCTGTCGGGTGATCGACCAGATCGCTTGCCCGGCCTACTGCTGCACGCCTGCCGGCGCCGTTCTGCATTGCAATCGCGCGGCGAGGCGCCTGTGGGGCGCCGCGCCATCGCCGGCCGAGGACGGCCGCTGGGACGGCTTCGCCTCCTTGTGTCGACCGGACGGCAGTCCGGTCGAGAAGGCATCGTCGCCGGCCGCGCTGGCGGCGCGCACCGGCGTCGCACCGCCGCCGACCGAGCTGGTGGCGCAGTCCAACGACGGACAGACGCGCTGCGTGATGGTCCATGCGCAGCCGGTGCGCGGCGCCGATGGCGTCACCGCAGGCGTGCTATGCTCCTTGACCGACATCAGCGAGCGGCGCCGGCTTCGCCGTGAAATCGAGTCCGTGCGCGGCGACCGGGAAGACTTCCTGCGCGTGCTGGCCCACGAGCTGCGCAATCCACTGGCGTCGGTGATGACGGTCGCCACGATCCTGCGCCGCCGGCCGGGCGAACCGGGCATCGTGTCGATGGCGCGCGTGATCGAACGTCAGACCCGCCAGCTCGCTCGCTTCATCGACGACCTGCTCGACGCCGCGCGTATCGAGCACGCAAGCGATGTGCCGGTGACCAAGCGCGCAGCCAGCCTGGACGAGGTGCTGGCGCCGGCGCGCGACGTCGTCGCCGGCGTGTTGGGCAGGCGCTCGCAGACCTTGCGCGTACACCTCGATGCCGGCGCTGAAGCGCCCGAAACGATGCTCTGGTGCGATCCCGGGCGGCTGGCGCAGGCGCTCGGGAACGTGCTGCTCAATGCCAGTGAATTTTCCGACGACGGCGCCGAGATTGCGCTGGCGGTCTCGGTCGATGGCGAGGTTCTCGACATGTCGGTGAGCGACCATGGCATCGGCGTCGAGGCGAGCGAATTGTCCGCCATGTTCGAGCCGTTCCGCAAGCTTGCCGCGCACCCCCGGCGGGCGCCGTCCGGGGCAGGCGTTGGCCTGGCGATCGCACGCAGCATTTGCGTGTCGCATGGCGGCACGGTTTTTGCCCACAGCGCCGGACCCGGACAGGGGACGCGACTGGAATTCATCCTGCCGGTGGTGCAGGACACGATGTCCGCTTGAGCCGGATCGCTACCTCAATCGGGGACGCGTTCGACGTCGTGCCCGGCTGGCAGAGGCAGGCGCACGTCGAACCGGCTGCCGAGCCCCGTGCCGGGGCTGCTCGCGGCGACACTGCCGCCATGCGCCTCGACCAGGCTCTTGACCAGGGCCAGCCCGAGTCCCAGGCCGCTGTCGCGCCCATCGGGAGAACGCGTCGCCTGGGTGTACAGGTCGAACAGGTGCGGCATCAATGTATCGGGAATGCCGATGCCGTTGTCCGTGACGCGCACCATCAGGTCGGCTCCGTGCCATTCGGCGCGCACTTCGATCCTTCCCCCTTCCGGCGTGTAGCGGATCGCATTGCCGAGCAGGTTGGCGGCGACCTGGATCAATCGCGTGCGGTCACCCTCGATCATGCAAGGCCGGGACGGCAGCACGGTGTCGACGCGGTGCCTCTTGGCTTGTGCGGCCGCGTTCAACTGTTCGACGGCGGCCTCGATCACGTCGCGCATGTCGACGGGCTGGCGACGGATCGATACCAAGCCGCGGCTGACGCGCGATACGTCCAGCAGGTCTTCGACCAGGCGGCTCATGTGCCGCACCTGGCGCCCGACCAGTTGGCCGAGCTTGATGCTCCGGTCGGGATCGCCGCCGGTCTCGAGCAAGGTGGCGGCCATGGCGGTCGCCGACAGCGGACCGCGCAATTCATGGCTCAGGATCGACAGGAATTCATCCTTGCGGTGATCGGCCGATACCAGCGAATCGGCTTTTTCCTTGAGCAACAGGTTCAAGGCCTCGACTTGCCGGTTGGTGCGTTCGAGATGCGCGCTGACGTCGAGCAGCTCGTTCTGCTTGGCCTGCAATGCCGCCAGGGCATGGGTCAGCTCGCGGTTTTGCTGGTTCGCTTCGGACAGCGCGATGTTGCCGGGCAGTTCCGCCAGATTGCCTACGGCGCAGGTGAGGTCGTGGGCGGTCAAGGCGGGCGCCTGGGCTGGAAGCAGCTTGGCGCACACGATGCGCGTTCCGTCCGCATTCGCGTGAATATCGAACTCGTCCATGAACCTGCGCGCCACCGACAGTCCGCCCAGCATGGTGCCGGCGTCGCCTACGAGGGCCGTGCGAACGTGCGCGGCCGGTATGCCCGCACCGTCGTCATCGACCACGATCGTCAGCGCCTGATTCCTGCCGACCGTACCGAGAAAAAAGCGCACCTTGCCGACGCCCGCATGGGACACGGCATTGCGCGCCAGCTCCGACACGGCGGTTGCGATACGGGTCTGCCCGTTGCCGCGGAATCCGCACAGCGCAGCGATCTGGCGCGCGCGCAGGCGCGAGGCGATGACCTCGAGCTCGCTGTGCACCGTGACCGTCAACAGGTGATGAAGCGGCGCTTGCCGTTGCAGCATCGGATCGTCGGATATGCTTTCGTTGGTACGCATGCAAGGTACGTATGCCTGTATTATGGTGGGCTCGGCGTCATGCCCGGCGAGTAGCTGCAAGCGTGGGAAGAGGTGTAAGCATTATCCTACAAATGCCTAAAGAATAGTGAGTCTCACCCAATTAAACGACAAGCGCGCCGCACATGCTGCTCGGGTTGGAAGAGTGTTATAGTCGGACCCTTGAGCGGTTAAGATCCGATGTCTCCAGGTCGGCGAATGACTTTCGTAGCCTGACCAATGATGGGGAACCGGTAATGACCAATGACGGCGTTTTGCTTGCAGGTGTGGTGAGGGACCATGCGGTCATGCTCGGTGGCGAGTGGCAGGAACACTATGCCGCCGCAACGATGCGTGTCGGACCCGGCGAAGCCGAACGGTCGCGAGATCAATGCCTCCGATTCGTTCACGCCTTGGCCGAAGCGCTGCAGTTTGCTGAACTCGACAATGTCGACGGTCGTGCATGGGACGATGTCAAGCGCGAACTCGACGCGATCTGCAGCTTCCGGGCCAGCGACGGGTCCACCTCGGTCGCGACCGCCACCTTCATTTTCTCTCTCAAGCAGCCGCTGTTCGCGCTCTTGCGTCGATATTGTGCCGGGGACGCCCTGGCTCTCGCGCGTGTTTCCTGGACGGTCAGCATGCTTGTCGACCAGCTCGGCCTGTACACGCTCGACGTATTCCAGAAAAGCCGCGACCAGATCGTCGTTCGGCAACATCGGGAGCTGCTCGAATTATCGACGCCGGTCATCGATTTGTGGGACGGTATCATTGCACTGCCCCTGATCGGTACGCTCGACAGCATGCGCGCCCAAGTCGTGATGGAAAGCCTGCTCGACAAGATCGTCTCCAGCGGCGCGCACACGGCGATCATCGACATCACCGGTGTGCCGACCGTGGATACGCTGGTGGCGCAGCATTTGTTGAAGACCATTGCGGCGGCGCGCCTGATGGGCAGCGATTGCATCGTGAGCGGTATTCGTCCGCAAATCGCCCAGACTATCGTGCATCTCGGCATCGAACTCGATAACGGTTCTGACAAAAGCCACGTTGGCCGACGCCCTCGCACTGGCGATCGGGCGGGGCCACCCGCGGTCGGCATGATCGAGCGGATAAAGCTCGAGCAAGGCTCGTACGGAATGCGGGCCCGGGCTGGAATCAAACGTACGCGGTTTGTCCAGGCAGGCTGATAGGGCGCGAATGCCAGTGCGCGGCGGGTGTTCTTGATGCGAGCGACGCGAACTGCGGCCTGCAAGCAAGAAAACAGGGAGATCGAAGAAAACGTTGCCTCTACCATGCCAAGGGAAACAAGACTAAAAAGCTTGTTGAAGCAATATCTGCAAAGTCATTTGCTTCGCAAAATCTCGGTGAGCCAAGTCGCGCGTCTTTCACCAGCTGGGAACATGAAGCGGCGACGGTCAATCCGATTCAAGTCTGGTCGCAACCCTGGACACCCGGTTTCCGACGAACGCGAACGTACGTTGGCAAATAGCCAGCAGTGACCATGTTCATGCTTGGATTGCTTGTTTTCTCCGAAAGAATGCCCACCTCCGATCTCTTCGGAGTAGCAATCAATGCGCTCTTTTAGGGTAATATTCGCCAGCCCGCGCGCTTCCATGACGCCTCGGGCATCCATCTCAGCCTCGATCTTCCGCGCCCAAGCCTGGGCCTGTGCCTTCGTTGGAAATGTTGCCGTCACGGCCTTGTGACCCTCGCGGCGAATCTGTGCCCGCCAGGTCTGGCCTCGCTGAGCGATCGTCGTCATTTGGTGCATATTTGGAGTAACGGGTGAGGGAAAGTGGGACAGTTCGCGGGAGCTTGAGGGAAGCCGCGTTGCGCCCTCTCATAGGGAAAAGTAGGGATTTGATGAAGCACAGCAAGCGAAAATTATCTGTAGCACCCATGATGGACTGGACCGACCGCCACTGCCGCGTGTTCCACCGCCAGATCACCCGCCACACCTGGTTATATACAGAGATGGTGACGACCGGAGCGCTGGTCTACGGCGACGTCGAGCGCCACCTGCGCTACGACGACATCGAGCACCCGATCGCCCTGCAACTGGGCGGCAGCGAACCGGGCGACCTGGCGAAAAGCGCCAGGCTGGGCGAGCAGTGGGGCTACGACGAGATCAACCTGAATTGCGGCTGCCCGTCCGAGCGCGTGCAGAAGGGTGCTTTCGGCGCCTGCCTGATGAACGAGCCGCAGCTGGTGGCCGACTGCGTCAAGGCGATGCGCGACGCCGTCTCGATCGACGTCACCGTCAAGCACCGCATCGGCATCGACTACAACGAAGAATACGGCTTCGTGCGCGACTTCATCGGCAAGGTCGCCGATGCTGGCTGCCGCACCTTCATCGTCCACGCGCGCAACGCCGTGCTGAAAGGATTGTCGCCGAAGGAAAACCGCGAGATCCCGCCGCTGCGCTACCACGTCGCCTACGAGCTCAAGCGCGAATTCCCGGACCTGGAAATCATCATCAACGGCGGCATCAAGACCAATGACGAGATCGCGAGCCACCTGCAGCACGTCGACGGCGTGATGATCGGTCGCGAGGCTTATCACAACCCCTGGCTGATGGCCGACTGGGATGCACGCTTCTATGGGGAAGAGGGTAGTGGACCGGCGTCGCGCGAGCAGGTACTGGAAGCGATGATTCCCTATATCCGCGCCGAGCTCGAACGCTACGGTCCGCTGGGCCTGCGCCTGAACAGCATCACCCGCCATATGCTGGGCCTGATGGCCGGACTGCCGGGCGCGCGTGCTTTCCGCCAGCTGCTGTCGGACTCGCGCCGCTTGGCCGAGGGCAACCCGGAACTGCTGCTGGAAGCGGCCGGACGCATGCGCAAGGCAGCGTGATCGATTAAATAACTTGATTGACTGTTTGTTACGGCGGCGCCAGGCAGGGCCGCTATTGTTGTTCAAATTCCGCCACACGCCCTGTTGTATAGACAGTTGGCAATCTTCATTTTCCTTGCTCAACAGCAAGAATAGACCCATAATTCGGGCTCTTCTCCCCGTAAGAACCCCGGTATTGTTGTAGTAGCGAAACAGTATTGATCTCGATCATGTTTACTCGCTGCAACTGCCGAGTTTTGATTTATCCTGACGGAAATACACAAAAGTTCACGGAGAAGTTGAACTTTTAGTAATAAAGCGACGCGCGGCGCAGGGGTTCCGGGCGGATCCAATCATTTGAACCAGGGAAGACAGTAAATGAATTTATCCAACATGAAGGTCGGCATGCGTCTGGCGCTGGGCTTCGCTCTCGTGCTCGTGCTGATGGTGGTCCTGACCGTCGTCGGCATCGTTCGCACCGGGCAGATCCAGGGCCGGCTCGATCACGTGATCGGCGTCAGCAACGTCGTGACCCGTCTGGTCGTCGACATGCGCAACAACGTCAGCGAACGCGTCACCTCGCTGCGCACCCTGACCCTGATGACCGATCCGGCCGACATGGAACCGGAACTCAAGCGCTTCAAGGAGCAGACCGCCAAATACGACGCGCTGCAGGCCAAACTGAGCGAAAAATTCGCGCTCGAAGCCTCGGCTGAAGAAAAAGCGCTGCTGGCCCAGATCAAGGAAGCCGAAGGCGTCGCCATGCCGGCCATCGCCAAGGCATCGGAACTCTACCTGGCCAACAACGCGATGGACGCGACCCGCGTGATGGTCAAGGAAATCCGTCCGGCGCAGAAGAAATGGCTGGAAGCACTGGACCAGCTGGCCGCGCGTGAAGATCATCAGAATGCCCAGACCCAGCTTGATGCCAGCGCCCAGTACGACAGCGCACGCAACATCATGCTGATTACCCTGGTCGTGGCCGTCGGCCTGGGCGTGGCCGCTGCCTACGTGATTACCCGCGGCCTGCTCAAGCAGCTGGGCGGCGAGCCGGGCTACACCTCGAAGATCGCTACCAGCATCGCTGAAGGCGACCTGTCGATCGCCATCGACACCAAGTCCTCGGACAAGGGCAGCCTGCTGAGCGAAATGAAACAGATGCGCAACAGCCTGGTCGACATCGTCAGCCAGGTACGTCGCGGCACCCATACCATCACCACCGCCTCGCGTGAAATCGCCGCTGGCAACACGGACCTGTCCTCGCGTACCGAACTGCAGGCCAGCTCGCTCGAGAAGACCGCCTCGGCGATGGAAGAGCTGACCTCGACCGTGAAGCAGAACGCCGAGAACGCCCGTGAAGCCAACCAGCTGGCCGCCACTGCATCGGATGTGGCACGCAAGGGCGGCGAAGTGGTGTCGCAGGTGGTCGGCACGATGGGCGAGATCAACAGCTCCGCCAGCAAGATCGCCGACATCATCGGCGTGATCGACGGCATCGCCTTCCAGACCAACATCCTGGCGCTGAACGCCGCCGTCGAAGCGGCGCGTGCCGGCGAACAGGGCCGCGGCTTCGCCGTCGTGGCATCCGAAGTGCGCAACCTGGCGCAGCGCTCCGCAGCGGCTGCGAAAGAGATCAAGACCCTGATCGGCGACTCCGTCGAGAAGATCGGCCGCGGTTCCAAGCTGGTCGGCCAGGCCGGCGTGACCATGGACGAAGTGGTGGGCAGCGTCAAGCGCGTGACCGACATCATGAGCGAGATCGCCAACGCCAGCGCCGAGCAGAGCGCCGGCATCGAGCAGGTCAACCTGTCGATCATCGAGATGGACGGCATGACCCAGCAGAACGCCGCCCTGGTCGAGCAGGCAGCCGCTGCCTTCCAGAGCCTGCAGGATCAGGCTGCCGAACTGCAGCGCGTGGTCAGCATCTTCAAGCTGGAAGGCGAAGAAGCCGCAGCCGCCGAAGCAGCGATCTCGACCGCGGTCGCAACCCGTGCCGTCGTCGCCAGCCCGGCACGTCCGCAAGCGCCGCGTCGGCCGGCCGCATCTGCACAACTGAAGAAGCCGGCACCTGCCGCCCGCAAGGCAGCAGCCGCCAAGGCAGACAGCGCAGCGGCGCCGGAAGCCGCCGGCGCATCGTCGACCTCGAAGAAAGTCGCCGCGGCAGCCGCCAGCGACGACTGGGAAGAATTCTGAGCCAGGACGGCTCGTCAAAACGGCCGGTAAGCCTACCGGCCATTTAAAAAAACTTTGTTATTTAGGGGAAATTAAAATGTCCAACAAGAAATTCGCCGCTGTCCTGTTCGCTGGCCTGTTCGCCACCGGTTTCGCTGCTGCCGCAGAAGTCCCGGCTTCCTTCGATCCGTCGAAGTGCAAGGTCGATTACCCGAAAGCTTCGCTGATGAACGAAGAGCAGGGTGTGACCTCGATGTCGTTCCAGGTCAACGCCGACGGTTCGGTGGCCGATTCGAAGCTGGAGAAGTCGAGCGGCTTCAAAGGCCTGGACAAGGCAGCCCTGAAAGGTCTGGCAGCATGCAAGTTCAAGCCGGGCACCAAGGATGGCGCACCGGCCCAGACCTGGACCAAGGTCGACTACGCCTGGAAGCTGGACTAATCTTCGTTCTCCCAGAAGTACCGAAAACCGGCCCGCGAGGCCGGTTTTTCTTTTACTGGCCCGGGCGCACTAGACCGCGCTGGAATACGTAGTCGGCCACCTGATGCCCAAGCGCCTGTCCCGAGGTCCGGTCGAACTGCCAGTGCACGCCGATGTAGATCCGGCTCTGCCCGGCTTCCGTCTCGGCCTGCGAGAGGCTGCCGTAGGTGCGCGGCCAGACTGGCCTGACCCAGCCTTCGTTGTCGTGGGTGACGCCGTTCCACTCGTCGGACAGGAAGGTAAATCGCACTTTATCGCCGTACAGCTTGCGCAGCGTCTGGAAGCTCGCACCACCGGTGAAGGCATGGCCGGACGGGTAGGAAGGGAAGGGCGGTGTAAAGTCGGGCCCGACGAGATTGCTGGCCGGCGCCCCCAGCGGCGTCCAGTTGGGGATGGACTGGGTGTCCGGGTTGCCGTCGCCCTGGCCGGTGGGGCTGGTGCCGGGACTGGCTTCGCGGATGCCGTGCACCGGACGCCAGAACTTGTAATAGTACTTGGCTGCCCAGCCGGCGATGACGCTGTCCGCCAGCCCCACGTTGAGCAGCCCGAGGGCGCGCGCCTGTTCGAGCACGTCCGCGGTGCGCGTACGGATCACCTGGACCGCGATCTGGTTGACCATGCTGATGGGCGTGCCGATCCAGGCCGTGCTGTCGTAGCCCCAGTAGATGCCGATGCGTGTCTGTTCCGGGGTGCGTTTGGTTGCGGGGCCATCGCCGCCCAGCTGTTTGACCTCGTTGAAGGCGGCAGTGTAAGCGTCGCTCGTGAGGGGCGGCGGCGGCGGCGGGCGGAACGCGGCTGCGGACGGCACCACGAAAGGCTTGACCTGTCCCCAGTAGGCGCCGAAGGCCACCCGGATCTTGCTGACCGGGTCGGGCCGCCATTTGCCTGGTTCCTTGTAGAGCGGATAGTCTTCGCCGACGATGGGCTCGGGCCGGTCCGAGCCGTCATTGGCGCGCAGCGCAAGAATGGCCGCCGCGGCGCGCCGTCCGATATCGATACCGTTCAGTTTGGCGCGGCCGGCCGGCAGACGGGCCAGCTCGGCATCCAGCAGCGCATGCAGGCGGTTGGCCTGGCGTGGATACAGGGCGGCCAGGGCGTCGTGCGCAGCCTGGGCAATGGCGGCGTCAGGGGAGCTGTCGGCAAACGCCGGCAGGTTGCCGCTGTAGCCGGGATAGCGGCGGTAGATGGCATTCAGGGCATCGTAGATGGCGATGTGGAAAATTGCCAGCACCCGACTGCTGTGCGTCGGTCCCGGCTGCTCAGGCTCGACCGAAGGCCCGGCGGGCGGCGGCGTGTGGTCGATCGCGATCGTGTGCCAGGCCACGTCGCTCCAGTAGGCCAGCCGGGCCGTGGCGTCGGGGCCGGGTGGGGCTGTGTAGCGCCATGGCGATTCATGCGTGTTCCGTTGCGAAGGATAGAGCGCTGGGTCGAGCGGCCCCGTCCCGGCGCTGGCGGCCAGCACGGGAAGCAGCAGGATGCAGAGCAGGGGCTTGATGCGCAATTTCATGGCGGAACTCCGGATCGTTAAGCGTGCTGGGTAACTCGACGGTAAGGCGTTGTCACTTCCCGAACAAGCGCAACCGCAAGAGTTCTTGATTGGCGACAGTCGCGATTCCGTCTGGAATGGAAAGTTGATTGGCCTGGCGCAATACCTTGCCCTTGTTACACATTTGTCGCGCCATGTTTCGCTTGTAAGCACTTGCTTCAAAACCGCCGTGCGGCGGTCCGGATCGCTATAGTGGAATCACACCAACCGAAAGGAGAGCATCATGAAACGAATCCTCTGTGCCGCTGCCGCAGCCCTGATCAGCACCGCCGCCTTTGTTCCGGCGCAGGCCTTCGCGAAAGGTGACGTGCTGGTGGTCCGTACCGCGCCGCCGGCGCCGCGCCACGAAGTCGTGCCCCATGCACGCCGCGGCTACGCATGGGCGCCGGGCTACTGGAACTGGAATGGCCACCGCTACGTCTGGCAGAAGGGCCACTTCGAAAAAGTTCGCAAGGGCTACAGCTACCACCGTCCGGAATGGCGCCAGGGCGACAATGGCTGGACGCTGGAACGCGGCGGCTGGCAACGCGGCGACCGTGACGGCGACGGCGTACCGAACCGCCGCGACGACCACCCGAACAATCCGCATCGTTCGTAATTCCTAAGCCGTAAAGCGAAAAGCCAGTCCGCGTGACTGGCTTTTTGTTTTTGGCCAAGCCGTCCGTATGCCGCCTGCCTAGCATGGGAAGTCCGAATATTGTCGGAATAACACCATGCTTTATATTGTTGACAAGAAATTCGTGCTGGCGGCGCTGTTGCTCGTCAGCTGGTCGGCACAGGCTGCCGTGCTGGAATGCCCGATCAATGCGCCGGCCGACTGGAAGCTGCCGAAATCCAGGCTGGACCGGGCGCGGGTGCTCAGCTATCTGCCCGCCACCCGTGCGGACGAGCGAGGTCTGGCGGAAGGGCTGCCCGATCAGGAGTGGCAGGTCGGCGGCACTTTGTACCAGTCGTGGAACATGAAGGCGGGCCGGCGCGCGATGATCTATCAGGTGAATTGCCTGTACACCGGCACCAGCCGCTTCATCCGCTTCGATGCGCGCAGCACGGCGCGTTGTCTGGGCAAGCGGCGGGTGAGGGGGGATGCCTTGATGGCGGGGTCGATGGAGTTTCGGTGCCGGTGAAGGACGGTACGATGCCTACAGCACGAAACGATCGACGGCGACGATCATCGACACGGCGATCGACGCCACCAGATAGCACAGGGCCTGGTCTTTCCAGGTCAACCGGAGGCGTTTGCTGGCCTTCGCTGCCAGCAGGATCAGGCCACCCGCCACCAGCACGGGCAGCGTCCATTTGCCCAAGCCAAGCAACATGCTGACCCGCGCTTCATCGTTTGGATTGAGCATGCTGACGACGGCTGCTGCGAAGCGCATGAACGCCGCGACGTACACGAAGGCGAAGGCTTTCGCCGATCCGCTGCGCCCGACCAGTATGAAGGCGACGATGGCCTGCGCAATCGTCAACGCCGGCCCGGCGCCGTCGATGAGGGCGCGCTGCCATGGCGCGGTGGGCGACAGATAACGCACGGCGTTCAGATGGAATTCCGCATCGATCCCTAGTGCCACGGCCGTCAGCCAGTGTGCCGCTTCATGGATCAGGTAAGACACCAGGAAGGCGAATACGAACCAGGCGTAGAACGGCGCTTTGAGTTTCATCGAGAGTGGCCCCTGTATTGATGCGTAGAGAATGTACTGGAAACTTGTAAATATTTCCACATCTCAATTCGCATCGATTCCTCGTGCACTGTTGGGCACATTTAGATTTGCCAGATGGAGAAGGTGCCGCTATAATCTCGTTCTGTCTCGGCAACAACGAGATAGAAAAGTAAGACAGTGGTGGCTGTAGCTCAGTTGGTAGAGTCCAGGATTGTGATTCCTGTCGTCGTGGGTTCGAGTCCCATCAGCCACCCCAAGAATTCAAGCAAAAAGCCCAGTTTTCGGACTGGGCTTTTTACTTTTCTACGCCATGCGCAGCGCGCATCGGCCGTCAGAAGCTCACTTCGGACACCGGCGGATCGATGCCGACCAGGCTGTTGAACGCCGCCGACAGTGCCGTCGCACTGGCACTCGTATAAGCCTCCAGCCGCGCCGGCGCCTGCGCATCGAAGCGCCGCAGCAGGCCACCGGCTTCCAGCAGCCGTCCAAGCTGGCGCGCCACCGCATCACCGGTGTCGATCAGGGTTACGTCACGGGCGCCGTAAGCGGCAATCACCTGTTCGATCGACGCCCGCACCAGCGGATAGTGCGTGCAGCCCAGCACCAGCGTATCGGCGCCCTGCGCCAGCAGCGGCGCGATGTAGCGTTCCAGCATGGCGGAGGTGGACGAGGAGTCGAGCTCGCCGAACTCGATCTGGTCGGCCAGCCCCTGGCAGGGCTGCAGCAGGAACTCGGCGCCGGAGCTTTCCGCGATCTCGTCGCGCAGCTTCAAGAATTTGGCGCCCGCGAGGGTCCGCTCGGTGGCCAGCACGCCGACCTTGCCGTTGCGCGTGGCTGCAGCCGCCGGTTTCAGGCCCGGCTCGACGCCGACGATGGGCATCTCGGGAAAGCGCGCGCGCAGCAGCTTCACGGCCGCCACGGTGGCCGTGTTGCAGGCCACGACCAGCGCCTTGGCGCCTCGCGCGATAAGGAAGCGGGCGATCGTCAGCGAGCGTTCGGCGACCACGTCCCCCGGCTTGTCGCCGTAAGGGGCGAAGCCGGAGTCGGCCACGTAGATCAGGTGCTCGTGCGGCAGCAGGGAACGGATATGGCGCAGGACCGACAGGCCGCCGACGCCGGAATCGAAGATGCCGACCGGGGCGTCGTGGGGCAGAAGAAGATTCATGGACTCATGGTAACAAAAAAACCGCCGGGGCCGAAGCCGGGGCGGTTTTGAATGGGTCGGCGCGAATTACGCGACGTTGACCGGAATCCCCTTCAGCGACTCGATCTTCGCCGACCATTCCTTCGGACCGGTCGTGTGGACCGAGGTTCCGGTGGAATCGACGGCCACGGTCACCGGCATGTCCTTCACCTCGAACTCGTAGATCGCTTCCATGCCCAGGTCGTGGAAGCCCAGCACCTTGGCCGACTTGATCGCCTTCGACACCAGGTAGGCCGAACCGCCGACCGCCATCAGGTAGGCCGACTTGTGGTTCTTGATCGATTCGATCGCCGCCGGGCCGCGCTCGGCCTTGCCGATCATCGCGATCAGGCCGGTCTGCTCGAGCATCATGTCGGTGAACTTGTCCATGCGGGTCGCGGTGGTCGGGCCTGCCGGGCCGACCACTTCATCGCCGACCGGATCGACCGGGCCGACGTAGTAGATCACGCGGTTGGTGAAGTCCACCGGCAGCTTCTCGCCCTTGGCCAGCATGTCCTGAATGCGTTTGTGGGCGGCGTCGCGGCCGGTCAGCATCTTGCCGTTCAGGAGCAGGGTCTGGCCCGGCTGCCAGGACGCGACTTCTTCCTTCGTCAGCGTATCCAGGTTGACGCTCTTGCTCTTCTGGGTGTCCGGGGTCCACTGCACGTCCGGCCAGGTCGACAGCGCCGGCGGTTCGATATACGAAGGACCGGAACCGTCCAGCACGAAGTGGGCGTGGCGGGTGGCGGCGCAGTTCGGGATCATCGCGACCGGCTTCGACGCAGCGTGGGTCGGGTACATGTTGATCTTCACGTCCAGCACGGTGGTCAGGCCGCCCAGGCCCTGCGCGCCGATACCCAGTGCGTTGATCTTGTCGCACAGCTCGATACGCAGCTCTTCCAGCTTGTTCTGCGGGCCGCGCTGCTTCAGCTCGTACATGTCGATGTCTTCCATCAGCGACTCTTTCGCCATCAGCATCGCCTTCTCGGCCGAGCCGCCGATACCGATGCCCAGCATGCCCGGCGGGCACCAGCCGGCGCCCATCAGCGGCACGGTCTTGAGCACCCAGTCGACCAGCGAGTCGGACGGGTTCAGCATCACGAACTTGGTCTTGTTTTCCGAGCCGCCGCCCTTGGCTGCGACCATGACGTCGACGGTGTCGCCCGGAACCAGTTCCATGTGCACGACGGCCGGGGTGTTGTCCTTGGTGTTCTTGCGCTCGAAGTGCGGGTCGGCGACGATCGAGGCGCGCAGCTTGTTGTCCGGGAAGTTGTACGCGCGGCGCACGCCTTCGTTGACGGCGTCCGTGATCGAGCCGCTGCCGAAGCCTTCGAAGCGCACGTTCATGCCGACCTTCAGGAACACGTTGACGATGCCGGTGTCCTGGCAAATCGGACGCTTGCCTTCGGCGCACATTTTCGAGTTGGTCAGGATCTGGGCGATGGCATCCTTGGCGGCCGGGCTCTGCTCGGATTCGTACGCGCGCGCCAGGTGCTGGATGTAGTCGGCCGGGTGGTAGTAGCTGATGTACTGCAGCGCGGCGGCGACGGATTCGATCAGGTCGTCCTGTTTGATGACAGTCATTTCGTTCTCGTTCAGGTTAGTGTTTGGTGTTGCTTGCGGTGTTGGTCATGATGCGGTCGGTGTAGGCAATCGCCATCGCCGACAGCAGGAATACAGTGTGGATCACGGTCTGCGCGACCAGCGGCTTCACCTCATAGGCACTGGCGTTGATGAAGGTCTTCAGCAGATGGATCGAGGAGATGCCGATGATCGCCATCGCCAGCTTGGTCTTCAGCACGGACGCGTTCACGTGCGACAGCCACTCCGGCTGGTCCGGATGGTCTTCGAGGTACATGCGCGAAACAAAAGTCTCGTAGCCGCCGACGATCACCATGATGAGCAGGTTCGAGATCATCACCACGTCGATCAGGCCGAGCACGACCAGCATGATGGTGGTCTCGTTCAGCTTGTTGGGCGGTTCTGAGCCGGGCACGGCCACGGCCTGGAAGATGTGCTGCAGCGCGTCCTGGTTGCCCATTGCTGCGAATACCAGGTCTTTCAGCTCCACCCAGAAGTGAAACACGTAGACGCATTGCGCCAGGATCAGGCCGAGATAAAGGGGCAGTTGCAGCCAGCGGCTGGCGAACATGAAACTGGCGAGGGCGCTGCGTTTGCGCGGGGCGGAAGGGGATTGCGACGGGGTTTGCCAATCAGTCATCTGCGATGTAGGCCGGTGAGGCGCAGTCAAAACAGCTCGACATTCTACACCCGGAACGGCTGGCTGGCTTGCCCTTCGTTGTTCCGCAAACGTTGGTAGAATGGCCTCGGGATGCCTGTAAGGGCTCAGTAAGCGAGCACCGATATGGTATGTGGCAAAACTACTACTATCCTATGGAGACTAAAATGGCTGAGACCGAAAACAATCAGCAGCAGGGCCTGCAAGAGAACCGTGTGTTCCAGCCGCCCGCTGACTTCGCCGCCAACGCAACCATCTCCGGCATGGACGCGTACAACAAGCTGTGCCAGGAAGCTGCGACCGATTACGAAGGCTTCTGGGCGCGCCTCGCCCGCGAAAACATCGACTGGCAAAAGCCTTTCACCCAGACCCTCGACGAATCGAACGCCCCGTTCTACAAATGGTTCGCCGACGGCCAGCTGAACGCCTCGTACAACTGCCTCGACCGCAACCTCCAGAACGGCAACGCCGATAAAACCGCGATCATCTTCGAGGCCGACGACGGCCAGGTGACCCGCGCGACCTACCGCGAACTGCACGAGCGCGTCTGCAAATTCGCCAACGGCCTGAAAGCACGCGGCATCAAGAAGGGCGACCGCGTTATCATCTACATGTCGATGTCGATCGAAGGCGTAGCCGCGATGCAGGCCTGCGCCCGCATCGGCGCGACCCACTCGGTGGTGTTCGGCGGCTTCTCGGCGAAGTCGCTGCAGGAACGCATCATCGACGCCGGCGCCGTCGCCATCATCACCGCGGACGAGCAGATGCGCGGCGGTAAATCGCTGCCGCTGAAATCCATCGTCGACGAAGCGCTGGCGATGGGCGGCTGCGACACCATCAAGGACGTGATCGTCTACAAGCGCACCGGCGGCAACATCGCCTTCCAGGAAGGCCGCGATCTGTGGCTGCACGACCTGGTCGACGGCCAGGCGGCCGAGTGCGAGCCGGAATGGGTCGATGCCGAGCATCCTCTGTTCATCCTCTACACCTCGGGCTCGACCGGCACGCCGAAGGGCGTCCAGCACAGCACCGGCGGCTACCTGCTGTGGGCCGCGCTGACGATGAAGTGGACCTTCGACATCAAGCCGGACGACGTCTACTGGTGCACGGCCGACATCGGCTGGGTCACCGGCCATACCTACATCTGCTACGGCCCGACCGCCGTCGGCGCCACCCAGATCGTGTTCGAAGGCGTGCCGACTTTCCCGCACGCCGGCCGCTTCTGGGAAACCATCGCCAAGCACAAGGTCTCGATCTTCTACACCGCGCCGACCGCGATCCGCTCGCTGATCAAGATGTCGAATGCGGACGAGGCCGTGCATCCGAAGAGCTTCGATTTGTCCAGCCTGCGCCTGCTGGGCACCGTGGGCGAGCCGATCAATCCGGAAGCCTGGATGTGGTACTACAAGAACGTCGGCCAGGAGCGCTGCCCGATCGTCGACACTTTCTGGCAGACCGAAACCGGCGGCCACATGATCACCCCGCTGCCGGGCGCGACGCCGATGGTGCCGGGCTCCTGCACGCTGCCGCTGCCGGGCATCATGGCCGCGATCGTCGACGAAGCCGGCGCCGACGTGCCGAACGGGCAGGGCGGCATCCTGGTCGTCAAGCGTCCGTGGCCGTCGATGATCCGCACCATCTGGAACAACCCGGAGCGCTTCCGCACGGCCTACTACCCGGATGAGCTGGGCGGCAAATACTACCTGGCCGGCGACGGCGCAATCCGCAACAAGGACACCGGCTACTTCACGATCACCGGCCGCATCGACGACGTGCTGAACGTGTCGGGCCACCGCATGGGCACGATGGAAATCGAGTCGGCGCTGGTGGCGCACCCGGTGGTGGCGGAAGCCGCCGTGGTCGGCAAGCCGGACGAGACCACCGGCGAAGCCGTGTGCGCCTTCGTGGTGCTGAAGCAGGCGCGCCCGACCGGCGAGGAAGCGAAGAAGCTGGCGGCCGAGCTGCGCAACTGGGTCGGCAAGGAGATCGGTCCGATCGCCAAGCCGAAGGAAATCCGCTTCGGCGACAACCTGCCGAAGACCCGCTCTGGCAAGATCATGCGCCGCCTGCTGCGCGTGCTGGCCAAGGGCGAGACGATTACCCAGGACGTGTCGACCCTGGAGAATCCGGCGATTCTGGATCAGCTCAAGGAATCGGCTTAAACGTTGCGTGGGCACGGGGTGCCCACCCTACGCTGTTGCGATCGCTAGGGTGGGCTCCCCGAGCCCACGCCATGAAGATTGATAGCAGAGTTACGCCGCCCATGAAAATGGTGCGGCGTTTTTTTATTCCTCGCCAGGCGCCTTGAACAGCGCATCGAGCTCCGCCCGTTTGCTGGCCACTGCCGCCCGCCCGCGCGTACCCGCAAACTCTTCCTCGATATTGTCGCGGTAAAAACTCCAGGCCGCGCCCGAGGTCGAAAACCGCTTCCAGACCTCGCTGCCGACGCCCGCATAGTCGATCGCGCTGCCGTCGTCGAATTCGACGCGCAGCAGACGTTCCTTCGGATCGTAGCCGATCGCGCGGAGCTTTCCTGCGTTGATGCGTTTCATGTCCATGATGGTGTGCCGACAAGTTAGAGACGTGCCAGTCTACCGCCATCGACCAGCAGCGATGCGCCTTGCACGAAGCTGGCATTGTCCGAGGCCAGGAACGCGACCACTTCGGCAACGTCGTCCGGCTGCCCGACCTCGTTCTTGTCGATGACTTCGATGCCCGAGCGGACGTTCGGGTTATCCCACAGCATCGGGGTGTCGATCGCCCCCGGCAGGACGGCGTTCACGCGTATGCCCTTGGGCTTGCCTTCCAGCGCAGCCGAGCGCGTCAGCGACAGCAGAGCAGCCTTGGCTGCCGCGTAGGATGCCACCATCGGCTCGGTTTCGATGGCGTGCACACTGGCGACATTGACGATGGCGCCGCCCCTGGGCATGCGCAGGAAGGCCTGCTTGATAAAGTAAAAGGCCCCGACCAGGTCGACGCCAAGGATGCGGTTCCAGTCTTCGCCGGTTTGTTCTTCGAGCGGCTTGAATACCATCAGCCCGGCATTGTTGACGATGATGTCGATGCTGCCGAACTGCTGCACGCAGGCGTCGACCGTGCGCACCACGTCGGCCTCGCTGGAGACATCGCAAACGCTGGTGGCGATGCGGGCCGGGTCGGCCTCCTTGCCGAGTTCTGCGCGCGCAGTCTCGAGGCGCTGCTGGTCGAGATCGGCGAGTACGACGCTGGCGCCATCCCGCAGCAGACGACGTGCGATCGCCAGGCCGATACCGCCGGCGGCGCCGGTCACGATGGCTGCTTTCTTATTCGGATTCATGGCTTACTCCGTGTTCTTGGGCGCGGCGGTTGCCGCTTCGCTGTTCTCGTGGACAGGTGCAGGGGCAGGGGTGGACGCTACGTAGTCTTGCGGCAGCATCACCGGTACCTGTAGACAAACGCTCTGGGTCGGCAGCACGGCGCCCCAGGCGCGGATCAGGTCCCGGTAGGCCTTGCCGACGGGGCGGATATTGCGGTCGAGGTCGAACAAGCCGAGTGGATTGACGACCCCCTTGTCTTCGCGCAGAGCGCTGTCCCAGTCGACCTGGTCGGTCAAGGAATACCAGGTGAAGCCCACCACCGGCACGCCGCTGTTGCGGATACTGAGGACGTTCGCCCACTCCTTGCGCAGCCAGCGCACGGCTTCGTCGCCGGCAGGGCCCTGGGCCAGGTTGGTCTCGGTATGCATGACCGGCAAGCGATAGCGGTCGTAGTACTGCTGGGTGATCACGGCATAGCCGAAGACTTCGCCGGAGGCCCAGGTATTGCCGTCAGCGCTCACGAAGTGCTCGTTTGTCTGGTAGTAGTCATTGCCCATCAGGCAGTGATGCTTGAGATTATTGTTGAGGAAGAAGTGATACTCCTCGCGCGTCATCCCGTTGTCCATCAGGTATTCGAACATCTGGGAATCGACTCGGCGCCCGTAGTTGAGGTCGAGCGAGAGGAAGCGGCTTGCATTCTTCATCTCCGCAGGGCCGATCGCTTCCGGACTCTCGGCATGGAAGTATTCGCTCGATTCGCTTTGCACGAACAGCGCGTCGGGCCGTACCTGCAGGATTTGCTGCATGGCCAGGATGTTCGCCTTGACGATGTATTTGAGCGCGGTAACGAAAGTCCGGTCGGTGGTGCCTTGCTCGTTCCACCAGCCATACATGGCGGAGAACAAGGCGCAGATGGACATCTCGTTGACCGGGGTGTACATCTGCACCCAAGGGAAGCGCTCGGCAAATGCACGCGCGTACGCTGCGAATTGTTCGGGAAAGTCTGGATTCTGAAAGTTGCCGATCCAGTCCGGCACGCCGAAGTGGCACAGATCCACGATGGGAATGATATTGCGGCGGTGTAGTTCGCCAAAGGTTTCGTCGGCGAAGGACCAGTCGTAGCGCCCGGGCCCGATCCAGGTCCGATGCAGAGGCGGACCATAGCGCAGCACCTTGATGCCCAGTTCCTGCACGAGATCGAAATCGGTGCGCCAATACTTGTAGTGGCCGCACTTCGCCATCTCATCGATCCGTACCCTGCCGTTGTCGATGGTAGGGATGCTGTTTTCGATCCCTGTCGCGAACATGAATCCGGTGAACACGCTGCTCTCCTGTACAAAATCTTGAGAGCAGCGTACTGGACAGTTAGAAATTCCTGTGTTCGAAGGCGTACACAGACAACACAGCGTTACAATTTCATTAACCCTGGAGTTTTTCGATCTGCTGGCGCGCATAGCCAGCGCCGCTGCCATTCGGGGCTAGCTCCAGGTAGGTCTTGTAAGCCGTTTTCGCCTTGTCGCCCTGGCCCGCGCGCGCGTAGGCGTCGCCCAGGTTCATGTACGCGATCGCGCGCGACGGATCCATCTTGATCGCATTCTCGAACCAGCGCGCGGCCTCGGCGTACTTGTCCTGCTTGAAGAAGACGAAGCCGAGATTGTTGGCCGCCAGCGCGAAATTCGGCCGCAGTTTCAAAGCCTCGGTGAACTGCGCCTCGGCCTGCGCATACTGCTTTTCCTTGTACAGCTGCAGGCCGTGGTCGTTGGCGCGCTGGGCCTGCTGGCGGCTCGACACCGGCACCGCGGCCGGGGCGGTAATCGTCGCGGTGCCGCCCTGCAGGTCCTTCACCACGACGGTCGCGGCAGGCGCCGAAGCCTTGGCATCGAGCTTGGTGTTCAGCGCGATCGCATCGTTCGACAGCTGGGCCGTATTCGTATTCAGGAACTCGGTCTCTTCCGGCAGTTCGAAGACGAAGTCGCCGCCCTCCGAGCCCGGCAGGCTGCCGAAGGCCGGCGTCTGCTGGGACACGCTGGACACCGCCGGCGCCACATAAGCCGCCAGCTCGGTCGCGGTGATCATGCCGTCGCCGTTCAGGTCGGCCTTGCCGCCCAGGCCCTGCAGCAGGGTCCAAGTGAACACCGAGTGGCCGTTCGGGCCGCCGTCGGAAACCAGCTGGTCGGTGCCGCCGGCGGTCAGCATCTGGCGGCCCAGGCGGCGGCCGTTCTCCCGCAGGAAGGCCGCATTGGCGCCGCCGCGCGTCAGCCCGAGGCCGCTGTAGCACGCGTCCATCACGAACAGCTCGTGCTTGGCCGGCAGGCTCTCGGCGATGTTCTGGATTTCCGTCATCGGGATCGCATCGGTGGCCAGATTGTCCGGGTCGGCATCGACGGGGACGATGTAGCCGAGGTCGCGGCCCGAGCTGAGCTTGCGCGTGGCGCCGTGGCCGGCGAAGAACATGAAGACGCGGTCGTTCGGCTGCAGCCCGCCGGCGTTCTTGCCGCGCTCCATGAGGTCGTGGAAGGCGCCGAGGATGCCGGCGCGCGTCGCCTGCTCGTTCTTCAGCGTGATCACGCGCTCGGGCGCGAAGCCGAACTTCTGCACCAGCACCTGGCCGACGCCCTCGGCATCGCGCACCGCATACTGCAGGCGCGGCCATTTTTTATAGTCGTCGATGCCGACCAGGATCGCCCACGAATTCGCATAACCGGTGGCGGCCGCACGTGGCACCGGTGCGGCCGCAGCGGAACCGGATACCTTGAAGGTACTGCCATCCCAGCCCGCGAACTGGTAGCCCTCAGCCGCCAGCTTCTCCAGCACCAGCGGCAGCGCCTTCACGGTGCGCTCGTGGATGTCGTGGAACAGGATGATGCCGCGGCCTTCCTTGTCCACCGAACGCAGCACGCGCTCGGCAATCGAGGACGGCACCGGATCGGCCCAGTCCAGCGAATCGATATTCCACATCACCGACCTCAGATGCGCGTCGGCCAGCATGTGCATGCCTTCCTTGTTGCGCGCGCCGTAGGGGAAGCGGAACAGGGTGGAGCGCTGCGGGTTGACAGCCTTGAGCAGCGTATCGGTGCCGAGAATCTCGGCTTTCAGGCCATCGCCGCTCTGCTTGGACAGCTGCGCATGCGTCAGACTGTGGTTGGCCAGCACATAGCCGTCCGCCATCAGCTTGCGGCTGACCTCTGCGCCGGCGCCCAGATGGGCCGCGCCGTTCGCATCGAGCGAGCCGATATTGCGGCCGACGCTGAAGAACACGGCCGGCGCGTTGTACTGTTTGAGGATGGCCGCGATTTCTTCGCTGTAGCGGCGGTGCGGGCCGTCGTCGAAGGTCAGGACGATGGTCTTCTTGGGCAGCGCCTTGCCGAAGATTTCGTCCTCGTCCTTCTGCGGCTGCTGGGCCTGGGGCGGCGTGCCTGGCTCTGTCGGCTCGGGCTTGGAAGGGTAGGGCAGGACCACGCCGTAATCCTTCAGGATGCGCTCGCGCTGGTACTTGGTCTTCAGGTAGGCCGTGTAGCTGTCCCACTTCTCGCGCTTGAGGGCGATCGAGCGCGACTCGAAGCGCCCGAACACCGCGCGGATCTCCTTCTCGTAATTGCGCTCGATCTCGGCCAGCGCATCGAGATCTTCCGAGACGCGCTTGTGCAGCTTGATCGCCGGCAGCGACGAATCCTTCGCCACCTGGCCCAGCAGCGACTGCATCAGCTCGCGGTAGGCGAGGCGGTCGGCATCGTACAGGCCTTCACCCGACTCGACGACGTCGAGCAGGCTGCCGACCGCATCGAAGCGGCGCGGGTCGCCGGACGCCAGCAGCTTGCTCAGCGCCTCGTCGACCCGGGAGATGCGCTCCTGGTTCTCGTGGAAGAGCTGCTGACCGACCTCGTGGGTCTGGCTTCTTGCGGCATCGGACAGCTTGTCGTCGTCGAGCGTCAGCACGATCATCTTGCGGTACGCATCCAGCATGCGGCCCATGTCCGCCGTGATGCCGCTGACGTTCATGGCCGGCCCGGCGGCTTGCGGCGCGGGCGCATTGGACTTGCGGGAAGCGATCCAGGTACCGGACCCGGCGCCGGCAGCGGCGACGGCGAAGATGACGAGATAGAGGGCTTTGCGTTTCACGGCCGAGTGTCAAAAGTTTTAACTCGGCAACAATATCATCAGTCGCGTGATCTGGAACAGGGAAATGCGCAAGTGTCGCTTTTCCTCGTCGTTCCCGCGGAGGCGTAAAAGCGCCACCGGCGCTTTTACCCCAAGTTTGCTATCAGGCCCGGCGCTTACGCAGTACCGCCAGCGATGCCAAACCAAGCACCACAATCGCAACGCTCGACGGCTCGGGCACCTCGCCCTGGTTCATCTGCTCCGCGCCGGTCAGCAAGCCGCCACCAATCAGCGTCAGCGAATTGTCGTCGATGAAGGAATCCAGATCGAGGCCGAAGTTCCGCGTGAAGAACATCGTGTAATCCACCGACCAGGCCGACAGCGGCACGTCGAAGATGCCCTGGTACTGCTGCCACGCGCCATCGTGCGCATCGATCGTCGGCGTCGCCACGGTCGAGATAACATCGCCGCCCTTGGTGCGGTAGGTCAGCGCCACATGGGCGTTGTCGCTGGGGTTGTCCTGGTCGAGTCCCTGCTCCCAGAAGGACACCGCCACCTGGCGCTGCTGGCCGAACCCCGGCAGCAGCACGTTCTGCGTCAGCGTGCCCCACAGGCCGTGGTAGCCGCTGAACATGTAGCGGCCGCTGTGCGGATCGATGCCCGGGTCGAAGCTGCCGTCATCGACGCGCGGATTCGAGACGCCGCCGACGGTCCAGCCCAGCAGATTACCGGTCTCCGCACCGGGATTCGTCAGCAGGGTGGCGTGGCCGGTCATGGAAACCAGCAGGGACGCGAGGGCGAGGGCAAGCTTGAGGCGCATGGGAACTCCGAATAGTTGTAGGTAAGGTGACGCAACAAGCTATCGGTCGTTCTAGGGGAGGTGGGCCGTGGATCCGATAAGGCTGTGCGTGCGCTGACGACGCTTACCGGCAGGGATGGGGCCGATGAGATGCTGGAGCGGCATCGACTCGGCGGGCGTGGAGTGGATGCGGTGGGGCTCTGCTCAGCAGTTTAGCATGTTTTATCGTCGCCCCCGCGAACTTGAACGTCGTCCCCGCGCAGGCGTAAAAGCGCCACTGGCGCTTTTACCCCAAGTTGTTTTACGACGACGACAGCACAAACGTATTCCCATCCGGATCCTTGAACTTGGCAAAGGAACCCCAAGGCTGCACGGTCGGCGCTTCGATAAACTCGACGCCGCGCGCGCTGAGCTGGCGGTAGGTGGCTTCCACGTTATCGCATGCGAAGGAGCCATTGAAGAAGGTGCCGATGCGGTCTTCGTGGCCGTCCGGCGTGAACAGCACGACGCGCGTGCTCGAACGCGCCACGCGCAGCTCGATCCAGCGCTTGCCCGGACCCATCGGCTGGTCGGTGGAGATCTCGAAGCCGAGCTTTTCGGTGTAGAAGGCGAGGGCGCGGTCCTGGTCGGAAACGGGAATGCCGACGAATTTCAGTTGGGTGATCATGGAGCGTGGTCCTGTTGTACTTGTAGTGGGTGGCATTATCGTGGCACCATCCTCCGCCGTGTGCTTTTAACGACTATAGTATTCATGACTACCCTTGCGCGACAATCGTCGGTCGATGCCTATGTGTTCGACGTCCTGATGCCCGACCTGGTCGGCCACGACCGTCGTCCGGCTGCGTTTGTCGTGTATTTGTTTCTGCTGCATAGTGCTCAGGCGCTGGGACGGGACCAGGTGCCGGCCAGCCTGCAGACGATCGCGGTGAAGACGGGCTTGTCGAAGTCGGCGGTGCAGGTGGCGCTGCGGCACCTGAAGCGGCGCGGGTTGATCGGGGCCGAAGAGACCGGGACGCAGGTGAACCCGGTGCGGCACGTGCTGAGGCCGTGGCGCCGGCGCTTGGCGGCTGCGTGACGGTTGCTATTGTGCTGCTGGGAATCCTTGCTATAATAGGCGGCTTCGCAACCATGCGAAAACCCATCAGGAGAGATGGATGAGTGGTTTAAGTCGCACGCCTGGAAAGCGTGTATAGGTTCATAGCCTATCGGGGGTTCGAATCCCCCTCTCTCCGCCAAGTTTTATGCCCCTTTGTAAGTCCTTGATTTCGAAGAAGTTTTCGGGATTTATGAAACCCCATTTGGAGTAGCTATTTGGGGTAACGAATGGGGTAAGCCAACCATCCCAAGTGACCGCCTTAGCTTCCCAGCACGGGGGGCAACGCCGCTGCCGCATCGGTAGACTGCTCAACCCCTGCTAAACCCGCCTAGAAGTGCCTAGGTAGTCAAATTTGACTGGTATTTGCGCTTGACTACCTAGGGCGGTTTAAGGGCTTCTTGGGCTTCCCGTGCCTTCCTCGGGGCTACCGGATCAGAACTCGTTCAAGTCATCCTTAGACCAACTGAAGTCCTCGGGGTCCACGTTGTGCATCTTCAGGAAGTGGTCCGTAAGGTTGCTATCGTATTTCCTAACGGCTTCCCAGAACAGTTCAGGCTTGCGTTTGAATTCCTTGCCAAACGTATCGCTGAGCTTCTGGGCGACCTTGGCAATCCGTTTGTCCCGCCACTCAAAATCGGGTTGAAAATCTTCTTCTTCCTTGCCTTGGTATTTCCTAAGGGCTTGGTGCCAAGTCAGTTCGTCCAGGTCAAAATCCGGGTCGGTTTCCTTTAGGGTCCGCATGACGTTCCGCATCTGGATAGTCGTCGGCTTGGAAATCGTGGATGCGTCCACCAATTGATTCAACGACAAGCCTGTGCTGATGACCAGTCGCCAAGCTGCGTTGGTCTTCTCCGACTTCGACATAGCCAGCTTGTCTTTGGAATTCCCCTTCAGGGCTTGTCCAATCGCTTCATCCAGCGTCCCCGAGAACACCGAAACAGGAACAGGGTCAGCGTAGCCAATGGCCTTGTATGCCTTGTAGCGGTGATGGCCGTCGATCAATGCCCAGCCGTCGCCAACCCAAAACACCGTCAGCGGTTCCAAAGGCTTCTTCTTTGCCGCCTTGGTCGAGTTCTTGATAACCTTGACCAGCGTTTGCACATGGTCGTCCGAAGCCCATTGCATGTCTTCCCGATGCTGGAACACTTCGGGGATGAGTTCGATGGATTCCAGGGGCAGGGAGTCGGGGCTTGCTGGCGCTGGCAAACCAGCTTTGATCCTACCTTCAATGATGGCTTTACGCCTTACTAAACTATTGGTTTCCGTGGGGTTCATTGGTGCCTTTGCTTTGTTTGTGAGCTTGTACAAAAGACAGTTGCCCCCATCCCTATAAAAAAAAATTACAGGAATGCAAGGAAACTAAAGTCTTTCTTCTGTCTTGCTAAGTCTGGCTTCGATCAATCGCTATGGGGCTTTGCTAACGCTTCGTAGCCCCTGCTGCGATCATCCAAGCCTTGACAGTAGGTTCGATACAGAAGTCTTGTACCAAGCGCCGCCACGCGGGGTTCTGATGCCCCGTTCGTTCAAAGCTTTAGTGATCGCACCAAGCGATGTAATCCCTTCAATTGCCAAACCTTGCAGTACAGGCCGCAAGTCTTCGGCATGTGCGTCTGCCTGACATTGGATGGCCCGTACCCCGGCGGTATTGCCCTTTCCAGCGCGTTTCAAAGCCGCTGCACCGTTGGGGTTGCCTAATACCGTGCCGCGCCGTTTAGCGGCTTCTAAGGCTTCCTTGGTACGCTTGGAAATGGCTTCCCGTTCCTGTTGGGCTACCAAAGCCATGATGCCTACCGTGAGTTCGTTCGCATCGGGCATATCGGCCGCAATGAACTTGACCCCAGAGTCCCTAAGGGTCAACAGGAAGGCCGCATTACGTGAAAGCCTGTCCAGCTTTGCAATGACCAGTATCGACCCCGTAACCTTTGCGAGATGCAGGGCTTCTGCCAGCTTCGGTCTTGTGTTGTCTTTGCCGGACTCGATCTCCACGAATTCCCGCACGACGTTGGCATGCTTGGAGTCGGCATAGGCTCGGATCGCGCTACGCTGCGCATCGACACCAAGACCGCTACGGCCTTGTCGTGCTGTAGAGACTCGCAGGTAGCTAACGATTTTCATGGGGTTTCCTATGGGTATAATTTCAAGCAACGTCCGTTTGGTGATTTTATACCAATCCGTTGTCTCACGCAAACATGTGCGCACGCGGCAGGCGATCATGGCTTCTCGGGCGTCCAGGATTCCGCAGAAAGGAATACGAAAAGAAATAAAGTAGCGACGCAACGGGCCAGGGCAAGCGCGCCCGTAAGACGCATCCTTAGACTGGCATCATGTAGTAAAGGGTAGGGCTGAAAAAAGACCCCCGGGGGGTTCACCGTACCGTGAAAGTTCAAAAGATGGCTAAAGGTAAACTCTGCATTGTTGTTCTTGGACTTTCATCGAATGAGTCGTTTTTTTGAGGTGTGCGGCATGGCCTAGAGTTAGGTCATGGTTCATGGGGCAAAAACTTGAATAAAAGACAATACCGGCATAAGTTCCCGGTCATACACTTGTGCGTCCCCTACCTGGTCCAAGGTAATCGGGCCGTTCTGTACCTCGACTGCTGGTCGTAACCCGGTCGAGTAGTCCAAGAATAGTATCCAAGACTTCAGTACTACTGTATGCAAGCATGTGCTCGTCTTAAGCGCATGAATCTGCTATCCCATCATCGAATGTTACGTTCAGAGCGCCAGGCGAAGAAACAGGTGCTGGAACTCCATTTTTTTGAGCGTTGTAGCGTAACCATGAAAGGTTCCGCCAGGAAAATCACGGTGTACAATAGCGATGATGCAACGAAATTTACTTGCCCAGCGTTAGACACCAGATTTTACTGCCAGCGCAGAAGCAGCTGTCATAGCACCATTTTTCAATGGCCATAACAACGAAGATTTCTATTGAAGAGAAAGAATAGCCATGCCCATAACTCTAAATATTCATAGCGTCGAGCATGATCAAGTCATCAGAAGTATTTTCGTGAGCGCCCAGGCAGATTATGCGTTTGCTCTCGATAGTCTCGTTCCGCTAATCGGTAAGCTCAATATTCAGCGGGAAGTACAGAATCCAAAATTCTATGATCGTCTTGCTCGTGACATTGTAGACGGTTGTATTATGCCGCCACTAACGCTTGCAATTGTCGATCCTGAGAGGGTTCAAAAGATACCGACGAAAGCAGAAGTAAAGCGTTATATTCTTAATAACATTGAGGATTGCTTTATTCTGGATGGTATGCAACGTCTAAATACCCTTAGCCGGGCTTTTAGGCAGAATGAGACTGGATTTCCGTTAAAGCGTGCTCTTTATTTGAACGTATTAATCTGCGGCTCCATGGATCTGCTGTTATATCGGATGATCACGCTCAACAATGGTCAGAAGCCGATGACGGCTCGTCATCAAATCGAAATCGTGGCTTCAAATGTTTATGACTTTGAGGATGCTGAAATTCCTGTTCTGGCGGAAAAGCGAAAAGTAGGTCAAAAACGTAAGCGCGGCGCATTTAAAAAAGTCGATCTTATTAAAGGATACCTTGCTTTCCTTAGCGAAAGTATCAATATCGACAATGATAAAATTATTCAGGAAAAAATGGATGAATTAATCGCGTCGAAAATCATGCACTCGGACATTACATCGTCGGAAAATACGTTTGATTTAGTGCTGGACGAAATTGAGCGATTTCATAATATTGATGGCGTGAAGCCGTGGGTGCTAACTCAAAACAATCTTATCGGATTTTGCGCAGGCGCACGTCAGTCGGTGAAGAAAATTTCGAAGATTTCCGATGATGAAATAGTTAAGATTATTAATACGTTTGAAAGTGCGTTTACTGCGATTAATATTTCGAAGATCAAGTTGGGTAATGCGCGACGGAAAGCAGTTTCTCATCTTATCGCAAATATCTCTAAATATCGTAAGATGGATCACGACGATATGCTGGACGATATTAGCCAGGAGATCTAGACTTGTATTCGTCGAATTTCCTTACGGTAGAGAACGCGATCCCTATGCGAAACGAGGGGATCGACCGAAATCTAAGGCTTTGTCTAACTCCCACAAGTCCGCAGTCTCTAGTCTTGTTTCGGTTACTGCTTGGCGGTGTAAAGGTAAGTAAGGTCGGCGGGGAATCAACGGTTCAAAGCGCAAATTTCTTCTGCGTCGGCGCGCCAAACATATCCGGTTACTCGTTGCACTCGGAGTTATCTAGGGCATTTCCTGATCTGGGTACGCAAGATCGAACAGGGGCATTCTTAACTGTATCAATCATTAAGCCGTTAGAGCAATTTTTCAGTGCGGCAGGCACGAGAAAGGGTTTTTTTGACGTCTTATTAAACGAATTATCTAGAGGGATGCTGGCAGATGCGAAAGGCAATCATTTGTCAGCATTCGTTTATATATACCGCGCAATCGAGCATATGAGTTACGCACTACCGTTGTTTCACGCTCGACATTCGCGCGATTATATCAAGGCGTTCCATGATCTGCGCACGCTAATTTCTAGTGGCGATGGGGAGTTAAAGTTTTGCGGGAAGTTTATCAAAGCTTTATTTGCGACCGATCCCATCCTAAATTCCCATGTGTATAATGTAGAGTATCCGACTCCATATTCGGCAGCCTATTCTAAATATTTGGAAGCCAATCACTCAAAGCAATGTACTCGCACCGCAGTTGGTGCTGATGTTAAGTTCTTGGAGAGCTTTGACTTTGTGGTCGACGTTAGAAACAAGTTTTTCCATCATTTGTCTGGCAGTAATCAAAGTGCCTCATCAAGGGAAATCCCTGACGCTGACATATTTTTTTGTCCGATTAACAGGATGGCGTTGTCAATCATAGCGTTGGTGCTTCGTAAGATTATTGCATCCGAAATTTAACTGAGTGCGCTGTAAAGGAGTCGGGCATTACCTGGGCTGGGAATACATGGCGAAAAATTACAGTAACGTTCGCTTAGCAAACATTCAAAAAAATCGTTGAGGGTCAATTTGTGAATTTTTCGTTTCTCTCAATTGAAGAGCTGTCTTCTCTAGTTTTTCTCTAGCCAACATTGAGGGCAGGGTAGCAGAGCTTTTGAATAGCATCGCGTTTCTGCTTTAGGCTACTACCCCCTGAGTACAGCCCATAGGTCATTGTCTGTTTTTCATGACCTAAGATATCAGCGGCGACACCTTCCAATACCTCGGCCTGTTCGAACAAAGTGCCTACCGTCTTGCGAATGCTATGGAATACCCTGTCGCGCCCCTTGAATCCCATTCCCGTCTTTAGCCGTCCAAAACGCTTGCCAAGGGCTTTTCCACGTTCTCCCCGTGCGTCAATGTTTAACCCAGGAATCACGTATTCATCCTTGCTATCAGTCAACGTTATGGAAAGAACGGGAATCAGCACGGGGTGCATAGGAACTTCACGATCAGCGGCTTTTGTCTTCGTCCCCCTGAAATGAATGACTTCGTTTGTCAGGTCGAGGTCCGTCTTCTTCAACATCGCGAGTTCTTCGATCCGTGCTCCAGTGTACATACCCAACGTGATGAGCAAGGAAAGCTGTTCATCTGCCTGTGCCACCGGGGCGCGCAAAAACGCAACAACTTCAGCGGGCGTGAACGGCAGGATCGTGACTTCTTTTGTAGCGGACTTCGGCACGGCCAACTTGGTATGGGCGAACGGGTTCGGGTCACGCTGAACAATCTCATGCTCGACCAAGTAGGTCCAGAAAGCCTGTGCTTGCACCTTTAAGCCGTTGATCGTCTTTGCGGCAAGCCGTTCTTCGTCAGCCATTTCGGTAAGCCACTGCTTAAGGCTTTTCGGCGTCACCTGCTGGTCATCGGGAAAGCGGTTGATGAAGCGTTCGACTGCCGCCATGTACTTCTGCTGAGTCTTGATATTGTGATTGCGGTACTGTTTGAGATAGTCATCCTTGTGGTCTGCAAGGACGACCCTAAGGCCCGTAGCGACTTCATACGCGGCCTTGGCCTCGGGTAGGGTGATTTGGTGATCCTGCACCATCTCTTCCAACTGGTCGATCATGATGCCCTCGGCAACTTCCCTATCGCTAGGAAGGTCATCATCAATAGGTTTGGCGCTGGCTTGCCGGAGTTCCTTAGCCCATTCCTTCGTCCATTCCCGAACGTTCAGACCAGTACGGGCGGTATAGATTTCGCGCTTCCATGCGGCGACCATTTCAGCACCGATGATTGCCGCTTTCCGCTTGTCCCCCGTACCTGTAGAACCCCATAGTTCCGACTTGTTGCCGAACTTGCTACGTACGTCTTTGGGGATGACAAGACGAGCGTGATACGTCGAGCCTTGAAGCTTCAGATTTGCCATGCAAAATGGGTTTTGGAGTAGAAAGTTGGAGTAGTCTAGCGGGCTGAAACCCAGCAGCCAAGCTGTTCATAGGGTAAATGTTGTTTATGTCGGACAATCCCCCTCTCTCCGCCAAGAACATGTATCAGACGATCCAAGTTCGTCCACAAAGCCCGCGTTACTCCCTGTGAGAGCGCGGGTTTTTTGTTTTTCACGTGCTTCTGGCGTCCAATCAGGATCAGCTCATCACGCGACCACGCGACAATTCGGAGGTTGGGTACGCCAAGCCCCAACCCGGCGAAACAGCGCCGGATAATCCAGCACCAAGCCGTCCGCGTCCACCTTCAGCACCGCCTCGAAGCCAGTGCCCAGCGCTTCGAAGCGGTAGCGCCCATCGGGCAGCCACGTATAGGCCTGGGATGCACGGTGCACGTCGAGCGTAGGAATCCTGATCCAGGCCATGCACAGTTCGACGCGCTGCGCGAGCTGCGTCGACAGGCGGCGGATCGGCAAGGTATTGGTGAAGGGTGTTGCGGAGATATCGATGTCGATGCAGCCGTCCAGCTGCTGCTGCGCGCGGCCGTCGCCGTCCCGCCAGTGGCCATCGCCGTCGGTCGTCAGGACGATCGACCTGCCGCCTGCCACATTGACTTCGACCGAGCGCACCCGCCAGTCGACATCGCAGCAGATGCGGTAGCTGCATCCGAAGAAATCGTCATCGTCGCTGCCCACCACGACGCCTTCGGCGACGATGACGTCCTCGCCCTGCCGAAGAATCAGGTGTTCCAGCCCGGGACCGTCTACGGGCTGCCAGCGGTAAATTTTTTGCATGGCCGTATCCTCCCCGCACCTACGGTAGCACGCAGGCGGGACGGCCGCAGCGCGTTTGCTGCCTTAACGCCCGCCGTGGCCAGCCAGAGCGAGCCGGCGCGGCTGCTGTCCGGCTTCGTCCAGCTGGAAGATATTGACCACTGCATTCAGCTCTGCCGCCTGTCCGCGCAGCGATTCCGCAGCCGCAGTCGCTTCCTCGACCAGCGACGCATTCTGCACGGTCATCTCATCCAGGCGTGCGATGGCGCTGTCGATGTGGCCGATGTCCGCGCGCTGGGATTCGGTAGCGCTGCTGATATGGTTCACGATATCGGTAACGCGATGCACGCCATCGACGACCTTGCGGATCGTGTCGCCGGCATGGCCAACCAGGGCCGTGCCCGTGGCGACCTTCGCGACCGAGTCTTCGATCAGCGCCTTGATTTCTTTCGCTGCAGCGGCGGAACGATGCGCCAGGGTGCGTACTTCGCCTGCCACGACCGCGAATCCGCGTCCCTGTTCGCCTGCACGCGCCGCCTCGACCGCTGCATTGAGCGCCAGGATATTGGTCTGGAAGGCGATGCCGTCGATCACGGAAATGATGTCGACGATCTTCGTGGACGACTCATGGATCAGCTGCATGGTCGCCACGACCTCGTCGACCGCTGCGCTGCCTTCCACCGACACGGCCGACGCGGTGCCGGCCAGGGTGCTGGCCTGCTGGGTGTAGTCGGCGTTCTGGTTCACGGTCGAGACCAGGTGCGTCATCGAACGCGCCACCTGGGCGAGGGCAGCGGTCTGGGTCTCCGTGCGACTGGACAGGTCGATGTTGCCGGACGCGATTTCGGAAGAGGCCAGTGCGATCGTTTCCGTGCCGCTGCGCACCTTGCAGACAATGCCCGTCAGCCCATGACGCATCTCGTTCATGGCGTGGATCATGCTTTCCGGTCCGGCGCGGGAAATATCGATCGGGTGATGCAGATGGCCGCCGGCGATGGCGCGCGCTACCTGGGTCGCTTGCGCAGGTTCGCCGCCCAGTTGGCCGATCAGGCTGCGCACGATGAGCATGCCGACGACGATACAGACCAGGACGCAGATGACGCTCAGGCCGGTGATCAGGTAGCGTGCCTGCGAGGCTTCGGCCTCGGCCGCGGCGCTGGTCAGCGTGTTGCGCGCCTGGATCTCCTGCAGCAGGACGCTGATGTCGGCAACGATCTGGCGGCGCAGGGGACTGCATTCCTGCACCAGGAACGACCCGTAGGCTTCCATGTTGCCGCCCGTACGATAGGCGCGCGGGCGCTCCAGCTCGCGCGCCATGGTCAGCATGCCTGTCTTGACCTTCGCGTACTGCGGGTGTGTGCCCAGCACCGGATCGAGTTTGGACAGTGCGTCGAGATATTCGGCTTTGTGGCGGTCGACGAGATCGAGTTCGCGGCGGGCAGCTTCTTCCTCTTTGAAAATGTAGGCATTGCGCGCGGCAATGCCGGTTTGCGCCAGCGCTTCGCGGGCGGCGTAGAGCGGTTCCAGCTCGGCGTTGCGTACGGCGTTGGCTTTGTGCAGCGCGCCTTCGATACTGTTGACGCGCATGACCGAGAAGACGGCCAGGACCAGGGTGATCGACAGGATCAGGGCGAATGCACAATATAGGCGGGTCGCGATGCCAGAGCGCTGCAAGAAGTTCATGGTATTGAAGTAGGAATAGTATGTGAGTTCGTCAATTCTAACGAATTTCCACAACATAATTTCCCATCTGCAACAAATATTGCTGATTTTGACGATAGGTGTTGTATTTGCTCACTTTGCAAGCCTAGAAACACAGGTGGATTCCGACCTCTTCCTTAGATAAGGCAGCACTAGACTTGCCCTTAAGCCATTGCTACCATGCCATATCGACAACTCTCCAAGGTGCCGCAGCATGGACGTCAGCGCAAGCCCCCCAGAGCAGCACGCCACCAGCGCCACCAGCAACGCCCGCGACGTAGTCACCGGCATGCTCTTCGTCGGCCTGCTGTTCTTCATCCTCGGCTTCGTCACCTGGCTGAACGGCTCTCTGATCCCCTTCCTGAAAGTCGTCTGTCAGCTCACCAACTTCCAGGCGCTACTGGTCACCTTCGCCTTCTACATCGCCTACACCGTCATGGCCCTGCCATCGGCCGCGGTCCTGAAGCGCACCGGCTACAAGAAGGGGATGACGCTGGGGCTGGGCATCATGGGCCTCGGCGCCTTGCTCTTCATCCCCGCCGGGCAGACCAGGCACTACGAACTGTTCCTGGCCGGGCTGTTCACGCTGGCTACCGGCATGACGCTGATGCAGACCGCGATCAACCCCTACATCGTCTGTCTCGGTCCGCGTGAGAGCGCTGCCATGCGCATCAGTATCATGGGCCTCTTCAACAAGGGCGCCGGCATCGTCGTGCCGATCATCTTCGCGAGCCTGATGCTGAAGAATATCGACACCGCTTCCCAGGACATGCTGGCGCAGCGGCTGGTCTTCCCATATGCCTGCATGGCCGCGGTGCTGTTCGCGATCATGGCCTTCATCCACTTCTCGAAGCTGCGCGAGATCCCGCCTGAAACCGATGCTCTCGATGGCCGCGTCGATGCCACCTCGGTGCTGCAGTTTCCGCAGCTGGTGTTGGGTGCGCTGGCGCTGTTCTGCTATGTGGGCGTGGAGGTGATCGCCGGCGACACCATCGGCCTGTACGGCCACGAACTCAAGGTCGCCAACTTCGGCGTGCTGACGTCGTACACGATGGTGTGCATGGTGCTCGGCTACCTGGTCGGCGTGATCGCGATCCCGCGCTATCTATCGCAGCAGCGTGCGCTGGTGCTGTCCGGCCTCGTCGGCGTCCTGCTGACGATCGGCGTGGCGCTCGGGTCGACCGAGGACCATGGCCTGTCGCAGGCGCTGCTAAGCTGGATTGGTGCGCCGCTGGTGCCGGATACCGTGATGTGCCTGGCGCTGCTCGGCCTTGCCAATGCGATGGTGTGGCCTGCCATCTGGCCGCTCGCCCTGCAGGGACTGGGCCGCCATACCGCCAGCGGTTCCGCCGTGCTGGTGATGGCGATCGCCGGCGGGGCGCTGCTGCCGCTGTTGTATGGCCACCTGTCGGACATCGTCACCCCGCGCAGCGCCTACTGGCTGCTGCTGCCTTGCTATGCGCTGATCCTGTGGTACGCCGCGGCCGGCCACAAGATCCGCCGCTGGCGCTGAAGGAGACAAGCTTGCGTCACCATGTATTCATCGGCTGCATGCTGGCCCTGCTGGCCGCGCCGGTCAGCACGATCGCCCAGCCAACGGCAGCCAGGCAGGAAGCACAGCTGAACCAAAACGCCAGCGCCACCAAACTCCAACTGCGCTGGGAACTCGAGCGCAACCTGTTCACCACCCAGGCGCCGCATGGCCGCACGCAGGCCCACCTGATCCTGACCAACCATGACAGCAAGCCCTTGCCGGCGCAGGACTGGTCGCTGTACTTCAATTGCGTATGCCGACCGGAACTCGGCGCGCTGCCCAGCAAGCTGCAGCTCGAACAGGTCGCGGGCGGCCTGTTCCGCCTGCGCCCGGGGCCGGGCTTCGAAGGCGTGGCGCCGGGCCGGACGCTGGACGTCATCTATTACTATCCCGACCTGGTGATCAAGCTGTCCAAGGCGCCGGCCGGTCCCTACCTGGTCTACGACGCGGCGCCCGACGTCGGCGTGGCCATCGAGGACTTCGCGCTGCAGCCGGTGACGCGCCCGGAACAACTGGACCGCGGCACGAGCGGCGCCAAGCCGGTGGTGACCCCGGCCGATACCTACCGCCGCAATGCCCAGGCCGACCTGCTGCCGCCAAACGAGGTGCCGCCGGTGCTGCCGACGCCCCTGCAGATCCAGCCGGGCGAGGGCAGGCTGTCTATCAACGCGCAACCGATCATCACCGCAGCCGCCAGCTTGAAAAACGAAGCCGCACTGGCTGGCTCATTGTTCCCACAAGCGCTTCCTGCCAAAGGCGGCCCAAAACTCCAGCTCAGCATCGGCAACGTCGAAGGCCAGACCTCGCTAGAGGCCTACCGCCTGACGATCCGCGCCGACAGCGGCATCGCCATCGTCGGCAACAGCGCCGCCGGCGTCGCCTATGGCCTGCAGACCCTGCGCGATCTGCTGCCGCTGCCCGGCGCCGCCGAGCTGACGCTCAACGAGACCACCATCGTCGACGCCCCGCGCTTCGGCTATCGCGGCTTCCAGCTCGACGTCGCCCGCAACTTCCACGGCAAGCAGACGGTGTTCAAGTATCTGGACCTGATGGCGCGCTACAAGCTGAACAAGTTCCACTTCCACCTCACCGACGACGAAGGCTGGCGGCTCGAAATCGCCGGGCTGCCCGAGCTGACAAGCATCGGCGCGGTGCGCGGTCACGCTGCCCAGCCAGGAAAAAGCCTGCAGCCGGCCTACGGCTCCGGCCCCGATCCGCAAGACCCCGCCGGCAGCGGCTACTTCACGCGCGCCGATTACATCGCCATCCTGCGCTACGCCCAGGCGCGCCACATCGAGGTGATCCCGGAAATCGAGATGCCGGGCCACGCGCGCGCCGCCGTGCAGGCAATGGAAGCGCGCTACCGACGCATGAAGGCGGCCGGTCGCAAGGATGCGGACAAGTACCTGCTGAACGATCTCGAAGACCGCTCAAGCTACCGCTCGGCCCAGTACTACACCGACAACGTCATCAACCCCGGCCTCGATTCGACCTTCACCCTTATCGATCACGTGGTTACACAGATCGTGGCGCTGCACCGCGAGGCCGGCGTGCCGCTAAAAACCCTCCACATGGGCGGCGACGAGCTGGCCAACGGCGCATGGGAGCAGTCGCCGGCCAGCCTGGCGCGCATGAAGAAGGAGAAGCTGGAGAGCACCGCCGACCTGTGGGATTATTTTTACGACCGCGTCGACGGCATCCTGCGCAGGCACGGCGTAGCCACCTCCGGCTGGGAAGAGCTGGCCGCACGCAAGACCAAGCTGGCCGGCCGCAACCGGCTGATCCCGAACCCGCGCTTTACGACGCGCGGCTTCACGGCCTGGGTGTGGAACAACACGCGCGGCGCCGAGGACTTCGCCAACCGTCTCGCCAACGGCGGCTACGACATCGTGCTGGCGCCGGTGTCCGCGATGTACCTGGACATGGCGGCCAATCCGAATCCGGAGGAGCCGGGCGTCAACTGGAACGACTACGTCGAGCTGGACACCGTCTACGACTTCGTCCCCTTCGACATGCTGAAGCACCTGAGCGACACGGCGCGCATCGGCAAGGACGGCCTGACCGACTACGGCAAGCGCCACGTGCGCGGACTGGAAGCGACGCTGTTCACCGAAACCGTCCGCGATGCTGCCCGCGTCGATTACATGGTCATGCCGCGCCTGCTGGCGGTGGCGGAGCGCACGTGGGCGCCCGATCCCGCCTGGGCCACGGAGCCAGACGCCGCCAAGGCCGCAGCGCTGCACCGCACGGCCTGGTCGGGCTTCGTGAATGCGCTGGGCCAGCGCGTGCTGCCGCGCCTCGACCTGGAACGCGGCGACGTGGCCTGGCGCATCGCGCCGCCGGGCCTGATGCGCGATGGCGACCGGGTGCTGGTCAACCACGTCCTGCCGGGCATCACGCTGCGCTATACGGTCGATGGCAGCGAGCCCACCGCCACCAGCAGAATGGTGATCGGGCCGATCGAGGAGCGGGGAACAATCAAGGTGGCGGCCTTCGACCGCAAGGGGAGAAGAGGGCTGGTCGCGAGTATCGACCGCCCTTGAAGCCGCTCAGCGCGGCCGCACGCGCCGCTGCCCCCGTCCGCGCCGCTCCTCGCCCGGCGCCTGCTGCATTGCATACGAGGGCATCGCGCCATTGCCGTCGATGCCGAATTCGATCACGCGGCGCAGCCCGCGCAGCGTGACCGGCTTGGTGAGCACCGCAATGCGTCCGGCGTGGTAGTGCGGCACCTGGGTGTCGTCGTCCAGCAGCAGGACCACCGGCGCTTTCGGCGCGAAGCGGGTGATCTCGCCGAGGAAGGAGCGGCGGTCGTCCGCGTTGAAGGTGGTGTAGGTGAGGACGAGATCGAAGCGCACCGTCTGCGCCGTGTTGAGCGCCGCGCGTGGGCTGTCGGTGGTCGCCACGATATAGCCGAGCGATTTCAGCAGGGCAGCGATCTTCCCGCAAGCGACCGGATCATGTTCTACAAGCAACGCGCATTTCATCGTCTATCCTCCTATAAGGTGGATGACGACATTTCAAGTTACTTCAATCAGAGAGTTGTAACAATTTATTTCAGCCGTGTGATCCGCGACGGCGGCGCGCCAGCCAGCCGGCCAGGCCACCCGCTGCCAGGATCGCCAGGCTGCCCGGCTCGGGCAGCGGCTGGTCCAGCGGCTGCATCATGCCCGGTCCGCCGCTGCGCAGCTGGCCGCGCTCGCCCGTGCACGCATAGGCCGGGCTGCCGCAGCCGGCCGGCTGGTCGCTGTGCGCCCACAGCATGTTGAAGACATTGCCGTCGCTCTGCATCGTAAAGTCCGACGCGCCGTCGTTGGCCATGATCCTGCCGCTCAGGTAGCCGTCCGTTTCGAACTGCAGTGCCATCGACAGGCGCTGCATGCCGAACTGCGTTTCGTCGCGGTAGCGGTAGTCGATCAGGTTCCAGTACTGGTCGCCGTTGGCGCCGGCATACCAGTAGCGCAGCGATACCAGGCTGTCCTGCTGCTCGCTGCAATCGCCGTAGATGCAGCGGTTCTCGACGTTCAGCGTGAGCGACTTCGCGGCGACGGCGGCATCGGTGAAGGTGAGTTCCAGGAACAGGCCGTCGGGCGTGGTATTCGAATGTTCCACCTGCTGCCAGGTGTAGACGACGTTGGCCGAAGCGGCTTGGGTGAGGAGGGCGGTGGCGGCCAGGCAGAGAATCTTGCGGAACATATGTGTCTCCCAAAAAGATTCCATTTAACAAGCAAGTATCGCGCCTGCAACTTTATGCCCTTGATTTGAAAAGAAATTTAACAATGATTTGTGCCTGCGAGTCACAAATCTGTAAAGCCGGCCGACAGTGCCCGACCGTACATAGCGCCATGGCGCACTTCGCGCCGGATTTTCAGCGCTTCGTCGCATCGACCTGTTTTCCGGCCTGAGCGATGGGCATGATGCGGCCTCGATCATCGCCATGACAAAAACCATGCAACGCAAAAATACCCATACCCTGGTCCGCCTGCTCGCTGCCTCGCCCGCCATCTTCGGCATGTTCAGCGCCTACGCGGCGGAGCAGATCAAAACCGACAAGCCGGCCGAGGTGCAGAAAGTCGAAGTCAAGGGCCAGGCCGCCGCCTACGACGCCCGCCGCGACGACACCGCCACCAAGATCGTCGTCAACCAGGAAGAGATCCTGCGCCATGGCGACACCACGCTGGGCGAAGTGCTGAAGCGCCTGCCAGGCATCACCGTGGGCGGCGTGCAGGGCCGCGGCGGCGACGTCCGCATGCGCGGCCTGGGCAACGGTTACACGCAGATCCTGCTGAACGGCGAACCGGCGCCGCCGGGCTTCTCGCTGGACCAGGTATCGCCGGAGATGGTCGAGCGCATCGAGATCATGCGCGCCGCCACCGCCGAGTACAGCACCCAGGCGATCGCCGGCGGCATCAACATCGTGCTGAAGCGGCGGGTAGAGACCGCGCAGCGCGAACTGAAGACCGGCGTGCAGGTGGAGAACGGCGCATACGGCGCGGTCTCGACTTTCCAGCTGTCGGACAAGAGCGGCAAGATGTCGTATGCGATGAGCGGCAACCTGCTGTACGGCCGTCAGGACCGGCCTTCGAGCATCGTCACGGAAGGCGATGACGCCGGCGGCCGCGAAGTCCTGCGCCGCACCGCCTACGACGGCAACCGCGGCCGCCTGCTGGCGATCGGCCTGTCGCCGCGCATCAACTGGAATCTCGGCGCCGGCGAAGTGATCACCTCGCAGAACTTCATCAACCTCGCCCGTTCGCGCGGCGAGGCGCCGGAGACGGTCGTGACTTCGCTGGGTGCGCCGCCGCGTTACGTCGCCACCGCCACGGACGCCGAGAACAAGATGGAGATGCTGCGCAGCGACCTGTCGTGGACCAAGCGCCTGGAGCAGGGCGCCAAGATCGACGCCAAGTTCGGCCTCAACTACGCCCACCGCGACAGCGGCCTGGGACAGCAGCAGTACTACCCGAACGACGTGCTGGCGCTGGACCGCGACATCGACAGCGACTTCAGCGACAAGGGCTGGAGCACCACCGGCAAGTATGCGCGCCCGATCGGCGACGGCCATGCTATCGCGGTCGGCTGGGATGGCGCCTACAGCCTGCGCAAGGAGACGCGTCTGCAGCTCGAGACCACGACCGTCGGCGCGCCCATCACCAACCGCGACGAGAGCTTCGACGCCACCGTGCGCCGCCTGGCCCTGTTCGCGCAGGACGAGTGGAGCGTGAGCAAGCAGTGGTCGGTGTACTTCGGCCTGCGCTGGGAAGGCATCCAGATCCGCAGCGAAGGCAACAGCTATGCGGCGATCGACAACAAGTCCAGCGTCTTCAGCCCGCTGTTCCAGACCCTGTACAAGATCCCGGGCTCGAACAACGACCAGATCCGCGCCGGCATCACCCGCACCTACAAGGCGCCGAACGTGGCGCAACTGGTGCCGCGCCGCGGCATCGCCTCGAACAACAGCCCGACCACGCCGGACACGATGGGCAACCCGAATCTCAAGCCGGAACTGGCCTGGGGCCTGGACCTGGCCTATGAACACTACCTGCAGGGCGGCGGCCTGCTGAGCGCCAGCACCTATGTCCGCCATATCGACGACATCACGCATTCGCGCGTGTTCTTCATCGACGGCTTGTGGGTTTCGATGCCGGTGAACGACGGCGCCGCCAACACCCGCGGCATCGAACTCGAAGCCAAGCTGCCGCTGCGCCAGATGTTCCCGGGCTGGCCGGCGCTGGACCTGCGCGCCAACGTGACGCGCAGCTGGTCCAGCCTGGCTATGGTGCCGGGGCCGAACAACCGCCTCGACCAGCAGACGCCTTTGAGCGGCACCTTCGGCTTCGACTACAAATTCGACGGCTTGCCGGCCACCTTCGGGGGCAGCCTGAGCTTCCAGAACGGCGGCCCGGTGCGGATCGCGCAGAACCAGTACGCCTACACCGGCGTGAAGCGCTCGCTGGACCTCTACGGCACCTGGAAATTCACCCCCAAGGCCCAGCTGCGGATGTCGCTGGCGAACACGCTGCGCCAGGATAACGTGACCGCGTCCACTTACGTGAGCGCGGACGGCAGCCGCCTGACCGACACCACCTTCACGCCGACCTTCGTGCAGCTGCGGGCGATGCTCGAGACGAAGTTCTGACCCGGGCGCCGCTCAATCGAACTGCGGCGGCTTCTGTACCGGCACCTCGAGGTCGCCCAGCAGCAGCTTGTCCGGCGACATCGGCGTACTGCGCAGGCGCTTGCCGGTCGCGTGGAAGATCGCGTTCGACACCGCGGCCGACACGCCCACCAGGCCGATCTCGCCCACGCCCTTGGCGCCCAGCTGCTTGCTGACCACGCGGTCGTCCTCGTCGGCGAAGATGACCTGGATGTCGTGGATGTCGGCGTTCACGGCCACGTGGTACTCGGCGAAGTTGTGGTTCATGAAGCGCCCCAGCCGGTGGTCGGTATAGGTCTCTTCGTGCAGCGCCTGGCTGATGCCCCACACCACGCCGCCGACGATCTGGCTTTCGGCGGTCTTGGCGCTGATGATGCGTCCGGCCGCCACGGCATCCACGACCCGCGTCACGCGCACGATGCCGAGCTTCTCGTTGACCCGCACTTCGCAGAACACCGCGGAGTGCACGGCGCGCGTGTACTTGCGCTGTTTGAGCATCTGCGGGGTCATCAGGAATTTTTCCTCGACCTTGTCCTTGCCCGCATGCGCCAGCACTTCGCGCAGGTCGACGCCGTTGGCCGGCTCGCCGCGCAGGTGGATGCGGCCGTCGTTGAATTCCACCTGGCGCAGCTGGAGCTTCTTGAAAATCGAGTCCGGCATGTCCTGGGCCATCTTCAGCAGCGTCTTGCGCAGCTTCTCGCAGGCGCCCGACACACCCGAGCCGACCGTCGCCACGTGCGAGGAGCCGCCTTCGATCGGCGCCACCGGCAGGGTCGAGTCGCCCAGCTGGAAAGTCACGCGCTCCATCGGCAGGCCCATGGCTTCCGCCGCGATCATGGACATCACGGTATAGGTGCCGGTGCCGATGTCGGAGGCTGCGCTGGAGACCACCAGGCGGCCGTCCGCGTGCATCACGGCCGAGACCCGCGCCACCATCACCAGCGAGTCCCACATGCCGGTCGCCATGCCCCAGCCGATCAGCTCTTCGCCATCCACCATGGAACGTGGCTCGAGCGGCCGGTCCTTCCAGCCGAAGCGTTCGGAACCCAGCTGGTAGCACTGCCGCAGCTCCTTGGTGGAGTAGGGCTTGCCGTCCAGCGGATTGATTTCGGCGTAGTTCTTCAGGCGGAACGCCAGCGGATCCATCTTCAGCGCGTAGGCCATTTCGTCCATCGCCACTTCGAGCGCATGCACGCCGTGGGCGGCGCCGGGCGCGCGCATGTCGATCGGCGAATAGCGGTCCTGGCCGACCAGCTTGTAGCCCAGCTTGATGTTCTCGCAGGCGTACATCTGCCCGGACCAGTTGACCACCACCTCTACGTAATCCTCCAGGCGCGAGGTTTCGTGCACGGCTTCGTGGACGATGGCCTGCAGCTGGCCGTCGCGATTGGCGGCCAGCTTCACGCGCTGCCAGGTTTCGGGGCGGTGGCCGAAGCTGAACATCTGCTGGCGCGTCAGCACCACCCGCACCGAGCGCTGCAGCTGCAGGGCCGCCATCACCGCCAGCGGCAGCTGGTACTGCGGGCGCAGGCCGGAACCGAAGGCGCCGCCCACGTAAGGGTTGCGCACCGTGACCTTGTCCTTGGACAGGCCGAACACGTGCGAGACATACCAGCGGCAGTTCTGCGAGCTCTGGTTCTTGTCGTAGATCGTCAGGTGGCCGTCCTCGCCGCGCACGACCGTCGAGGCGAACATCTCCATCGGGTTGTGGTGCTCGACGCCGTGGTAGAACTCGGATTCGATCGTGACCGGCGCGGCGGCATAGGCCTTGTCGGCGTCGCCCTTCGAGCTGGGCGGCACGAAACCTGCCTTCATCTTGCGCGGCTCGTAGGCCTGGTGCAGGCTGGCCAGCAGGTTGGTGTCGTGTTCCTCGACCTCGTAGGTCAGGCTGACCAGCGCGGCGGCGTGGCGCGCGGCCTCGAAGGTCTCTGCCACCACCAGCGCCACCGGCTGGCCGCTGTAGAAGATGCGGTCGCTGTACAGCGGTCGGAAGGGCGAGCCGCTAGGGGCCGTCATGTCTTTGTAGGCGAGGTCGTTGCCGCGCATCTTGACCTTGCGGTTCTCGTGCGTCAGCACCGCGATCACGCCCGGCACGGCTTCGGCCGCGGCGGTGGCGATGCTCTTGATGCGGCCCTTGGCCACGGTGCCGCTGACCACCACGCCGTAGGCCAGGTCGGGGGCCTCGTGCTCGGCGGCGTATTTGGCGGCGCCGGTCACCTTGGCGATGCCGTCGACGCGCGACACATGCATGCCGCTCTTCACGCGGCCGGTACCTTCCGGCGCGCTCGGGGTGCGCAGCTCGGGAATCAGATCGGTCATTCTTTTTCTCCCCTGGCGTAAGCGGTGCCGCGCACGGCGGTCTGTAAAGCCTGGACGATGGCATTCTTCGCCAGCGTCAGCTTGAAGTCGTTCTGGCCCCAGCCGCGCGCACCCTGCAGGATGCGGTCGGCCGCCACCGCGAAGGCGGCTTCATTGGCCTGCTTGCCTTCGAGTTCGCGTTCGGCTTCCTCGACGCGCCAGGGCTTATGGGCCACGCCGCCCAGCGCAATGCGGGCCGCGCGGATGGTATCGCCATCGAGGTCCAGCGCGGCCGCCACCGACACCAGCGCGAACGCATAGGACAGGCGCTCGCGCACTTTGATGTAGGCCGAGTGTTCGACGAAGCGCGCGGCGTCGGGCAGGGCGATATGGGTGATCAGCTCGCCCGGCTGCAGGGTCGTGTCGAGTTCGGGACGTTCGCCCGGCAGGCGGTGGAATTCGCCGAACGGGATCTCGCGCTTGCCCGTATTCGATTGCACGTGCACGACCGCGTCCAGCGCGCGCAGGGCCACGCACATGTCGGACGGGTGGGTCGCGATGCACTGCTCGCTGGTGCCGAGGATGGCCAGCGTGCGGTTGATGCCGTGCTTGGCCGGGCAGCCGGTGCCGGGCTCGCGCTTGTTGCAGGGGACGCCGACGTCGTAGAAATACACGCAACGGGTGCGCTGCAGCAGGTTGCCGCCGTTGGTCGCCATGTTGCGCAGCTGCGGCGAGGCGCCGGCCAGGATCGCGCTGGACAGCAGCGGGTAGCGGTCTGCTACCTGCGGGTGGTAGGCGGTATCGGCGTTGCGGGCGAGGGCGCCCAGGCGCAGGCCGCCATTGGCTTCTTCGATGCCGTCCAGGCCCGCCGTGGCGATGGCGTTGATGTCGACCACCTGCGAAGGTGTCATCACGCCTTCCTTCATCAGGTCGAGCAGGTTGGTGCCGCCGGCGATCGGGCGCGCGCCCTCCGCGAGCTGGGCCAGGACGCCGTCGATGTCCTTGGGCTGGGTAAGCGTAAACGGGTTCATACGAGCACCGATCCGGTCGTGAAGGGTTTGCCTTCGTCCAGCGCGGAGGCGTCCAGTTCCAGTACCTGGGCCACGGCGCGCACGATCTGCGGGTAGGCGCCGCAGCGGCACACGTTGCCGCTCATGAGTTCGCGCACGTCGGCGATCGTCTTGGCCTGGCCTTCGGCGATCAGGCCGGCGGCCGAGCAGATCTGGCCCGGGGTGCAGTAGCCGCACTGGAAGGCGTCGCAGTCGATGAAAGCCTGCTGCAGCGGATGCAGCTCGTCACCCTTTGCCAGGCCCTCGACCGTGGTGACCTCGTGGCCGTCCTGCATCGCAGCCAGGGTCAGGCAGGAATTCACGCGCCGGCCGTCGAGCAGCACGGTGCAGGCGCCGCACTGGCCGTGGTCGCAGCCCTTTTTGGTGCCGGTCAGGCCGGCGCGCTCGCGCAGGAGATCGAGCAGGGTAACCCAGGATTCGACGTTGAATTCCCGCTCCTGCCCATTCAGGTGCAGGCGGATTGGATGCTGCTGGTGAGGGTCCATGGCCGTCCTTTCTTCGCTAAGACGCCCACCTTACGGGCAGGACCTTTCATGCTCGGTTAGATGACACACATAATGTTCGATTACTTTGACGATGATTTGTCTTGTCATTTCATTCATGGGCTCGGCCGCGGCGGATTGTTCCGTACATAAGTCCGCACATGTGCGGGTCCGCTCGTCAAATCGCGGTGTTGTACGCAGCCCACTCGAAGGCAGGATTCACCCCACAGTTTTTGAACCCGCAAATTTGATAAATCGGCAGCTGGAAGCGATTCCGCTCACTGGAGAAATGGCCCATGAAGCGCCCCCTTACCTGAGATTTTTTGCAATAGTTTCCCAATGGAAATCATAGTGGATATGCTGCACAGCCTGTTTGAAATCCACTAGAATCGTTCCCTTGGGAAAGCGCTAACAGAAACGCAAGCGATGCGCGCTTTGCTATCCCCCGGCTGGAGACTGCCGGTTCAACGATTGGCCGCTCGGCGGCAAGGACGACTCATGCTCAGTCAACAGGATCTCGCAGAAGACGAACGCGTCAAGGCACTGCACGCGCTCGGCGTGCTCGACACGCCCCAGGAAGACCGTTTCGACCGTTTCACGCGCATCGCCGCCGCCGCTTTCGGCGCGCCGATCGTGCTGGTGTCCCTGGTCGACGCGCAACGCCAGTGGTTCAAGTCGCGGATCGGCATGGAAGCTTGCGAGACGCCGCGCTCGATGTCCTTCTGCAGCCATGCGGTGGCGCTGGACGACCTGCTGGTCGTGCCCGACACCCACCTCGACGAGCGCTTCGCCGCCAACCCGCTGGTGACCGGCGCGCCCTTCATGCGCTTCTATGCGGGCCAGCCGGTGCACAGCGTCGACGGCCAGCCGCTCGGCACCCTGTGCATCATCGACCAGCAGCCGCGCATGTTCGGCGATGCCGAAAAACGCATGCTGCGCGACCTGGCGCAGATGGTGCAGGATGAACTGAACCGCAGCGTGATCGTGGCCGCGCGCGACGCCGCCCAGATGGCGCTGCGCGAACTGAACGTGCAGCTCGAGCGCCGCGTCGAAGATCGCACACGCGAACTGCAGGCCAAGAACCGCCTGCTCGAGCAGGAAGCGCAGCAGCGCGTGCTGGCCCAGCAGGCGCTGGTGCAGAAGCAGGAACTGCTCGACGCCGTGCTGGAATCGGTGGACGTCGGCGTGGTCGCCTGCGGCGCCGACGGCACCCTGAGCCTGTTCAACCGCGCCGCGCGCGACCTGCACGGCATGGACGTGGCCGGCCTGGGCGCCGCGCAATGGGCCGAGCACTACCAGCTGTACGAGGAAGACGGCCTGACGCCGCTCGACGAATCGCGCATTCCGCTGGCGCGCGCGCTGCGTGGCGAGAGCGTCAAGGATGCGCCGATGGTGATCCTGCGCCAGGAAGGCGAGACCCAGCACACGCACCGCATCCTCGCCAGTGGCCGCGCGCTGAAGGGCCAGAACGGCGAGGCGCTGGGCGCCGTGGTGGCGATGCAGGACGTGACCGAGCTGGCGGCTTCGCGCGCGCGCGTGGTCGAGAGCGAGGAGCGCCTGCGCACCATCGCCGACAACGTGCCGGCCCTGATCGCCTACATCGACACCGACATGCGCTACGCCTTCGCCAACCTGCGCTACCAGGAGTGGTTCGGCGTGAAGAGCGCGAACATGCTCGGCAAGACCGTGCTCGAAGCGATGGGCGAAGCCTTCTTCGCGCCGCGCCGCGCGGCCCTGGAGCGCTGCCTGGACGGCCATGCCTCGGCCCTGGAGATCGAGGAAGAACGCCGCGGCCGCCGCCGCGTGATCAGCACCACCTACCTGCCGCACGTGCGCGACGGCGCCGTGCAGGGCATCTACGTGCTCTCCACCGACGCCACCTCGGCGCGCGAATACGAGCGCCAGCTGCACGCGCTGGCGCATTCGGACCACCTGACCGGCCTGCCGAACCGCCGCAGCTACGAAGAGCGCCTGGTGCAGGCGATCGCGCGTTCGCGCCGCAGTGCGATGGCGATGGCCCTGGTCTACCTCGACGTCGACCACTTCAAGCAGATCAACGACAGCCTCGGCCACGCCAGCGGCGACGCCGTGCTGCGCGAATTCGCCAAGCGCCTGTCCGCCACCGTGCGCGCCACCGATACCGTCGCGCGCCTGGCCGGCGACGAATTCGTGATCGTGCTCGAGCAGGTCGGCTCGGCCCGCGAGTGCGGCCGCATCGCCGACAAGCTGCTGGAAACGCTGCGCGCCGACTTCCTGGTCGACGGCCAGCCGCGCCAGGTCACGGCCAGCATCGGCATCGCCTGGTCGGCCCGCCCGGAGCAGGCGCAGCTCGCACACACGGCCGACGAAGCGCTGTACCAGTCCAAGCGGGCAGGGCGCAATACGGCGTCGGTGCTGGTGGCGCCCGGCCATTGAGCGCCGGCCTACGCCGGCCTAGATCTCGATCTGGGTTCCCAGTTCGATGACCCGGTTGGTCGGGATCCGGTAGTAGTCGGCGGCGTCGCGCGCATTGCGCTGCATCGTCACGAACAGGTGCTCGCGCCAGCCCGCCATGCCTTCGCCCGGGGTCGAAATCACGGTCTGGCGCGCGATGAAGAACGAGGTCTGCATCATGTCGAACGGCAGGCCATCTGCGGCGCACAGGACGAGCATGGCCGGAATGTCCGGCTCGTCCTTGAAGCCGAACGTGATGTCGACCTGTTCGCAGCCATGTCCCAGCGGGGTAACGCGTACCCGCGCTTCCCGCTCCACACGCGGCGTATCGCTCATGTGCACGGTCAGGAAGACGATCCGCTCGTGCACTACCTTGTTGTGCGACAGGTTGTGCAGCATCGCATGCGGCATCCCGTCGCTTTCGCCGCGCAGGAACACCGCGGTGCCCGGCACCCTCACTGGCGGCGCGATGAAGAGCGATTCGAGGAAGGCATCGAGCGGAATCGCATGCTTCTGCAGGTTGTCGAAGACCAGCTGCCGTCCCTTCCTCCAGGTCAGCATCAGCGTGCACAGCACGCCGCCCAGCAGGAGCGGGAACCAGCCGCCATGCAGCAGCTTGAGCACGTTGGCGGAAAAGAAGGCGCTGTCGATCGCCAGGAAGAAGCCGGTCGCGCCCAGGCACAGCAGCAGGTTCAGGCGCCAGCGGTAGCGGATCACGAAATAGGTCAGGATCGTGGTCGCCAGCATGGTCGCGGTGACGGCGATGCCGTAGGCCGAAGCCAGCTTTTCCGATGAGCCGAAGCCGATCACCGCCATCAGTACGGCCGCCAGCTGCAGCCAGTTCACGGACGGGATGTAGATCTGCCCGATCTCGTGCTCGGAAGTGTGGACGATGCGCATGCGCGGCAGGAAGCCGAGCGCGATCGCTTCCTTGGTCATTGAGAAGGTGCCGGAAATCGTGGCCTGCGACGCGATGACGGTGGCGATCGTGGACAGCGCCACCAGCGGGTAGATGCTCCAGCTGCCGAGCTGCTGGTAGAACGGATTCGCGATCGCATCCGGCTGCGCCAGCAGCAGCCCGCCCTGGCCCAGGTAATTCAATGCCAGCGCCGGAAACGCCACCATGGACCAGGCCAGGCGGATCGGCTTCCTGCCGAAGTGTCCCATGTCCGCATACAGCGCCTCGGCGCCGGTGAAGGCCAGCACGATGGCGCCGAGCGCCAGGAAAGCGGTGCCGCGGTTCTCGGTGAAGAAATGCAGCGCATGCAGCGGGTTGAGCGCCACCAGGATGCCCGGGCTGCGCGCGATATTGACGATCCCCATGGCGGCCAGCACGCCGAACCACAACAGCATGATGGGCCCGAACCAGCGTCCGATGCCGGCCGTGCCGTGGCTTTGCACGGCGTACAGGCCGATCAGGATCACGATGGTCAGCGGCACGACATAGGGCTGCAGCGCCGGCGTCGCAACCTCCAGGCCCTCGACCGCGGACAGCACCGAGATCGCCGGCGTGATCACGCTGTCGCCGTAGAACAGCGAGGCGCCGAATACCCCGATCAGGAGCAGGGCGTGATGCAGCCGCGCGCGGCCGCCGACGGCGCCCAGCGCGAGCGCCAGCAGCGCCATGATCCCGCCTTCGCCGCGGTTGTCCGCACGCAGGACCAGCGTCACGTACTTGAACGAGACGATGACGCTCAAGCCCCAGAAAATCAGCGACACCACGCCGAGCAGGTTGGCGGGCGTGAGCGCCAGGCCATGCGCCGGGTCGAACACGGTCTTGAGCGAGTACAGCGGACTGGTGCCGATGTCCCCGTACACGATGCCGATGGCCGCCAGCGCCAGGCCGGCGACCTTCCCCTTTTTGTTTTCTTGCAAATCCAAGTCGCGCTCCCGCTTCGATGACGATGGACGCCATCCTAACGAGCGCCACATAAATATTTTGTAAAAAAACCGTTTATGAGGGCCCCCCGTCTTTTTAGAAAATATTTATGCCGCGGCTTCTACACTGCATCGCATCGCAACGAACGACAGCAAGGAGCGCCGCCGACATGATCGTCACCATCGCGAACTGCGCACCGGAGGAAGCCGCCGGACTGGTGGCCGAGAACCTGGCGCTGCTGCGCGCCCTCGGCGGCCGCAAGGTCCTGCTGCTGGACGCCACCACCCGGCAGGCCTGCGCGCAATGGGCCGCGGAACGGGAGCGCCAGCGCCTGGCGCCGACGCTGGCGGCCCACGCGGTGCGCGGCTTCGGCCTGCCCGAGGCGCTGGATCGGCTGTACCCGCGCTTCCAGGACGTCGTCATCGACAGCGACGGCGGCAACGGCCACGAGTGCCGCTCGGCGCTGATCATGGCCAACGTCGCGGTCGTGCCGCTGTCGCCCGAGCAGGCCGACGTCGACGCCCGCTACGGCCTGATCGCCCGGCTCAACAGCGCACGCATGTTCAATCCCGGCCTGCGCGTGCTGTTCGTGACCGCCGGCCGCGAGCACGATCCGGCGCCGCGCGAGCTGTGCGCCATGCGCAGCTACGCCTCGCAGGTCATGGCGGCCGGCGTGGCCGGCACCGTCCTGCACCTGCCCGCGCTGTTGTGGGGCGCAGACCGGCCCGGCGGCTGCGCCAGCGATATCGAAAGCAGCACCGGCGCCGCCGAGATGGCGGCGCTGTATCAGGAGGTCTACCGGACCTCGCATTGACAAAAACAAGGAAACAGAGTCCAACATGCACAAATCCGTCTACACGCTGGCCGCACCCTTCGTCCTCGCCGCGCTGGCCGCGCCGCTGCACGCGCAGGAGGCCGGGCAGGTGGCCCAGCCCGAGCATACCGTTGCCTACAACGCGACCCTGATCTCGGACTACCGCTACCGCGGCATCTCGCAGACCCGCCTGCAGCCGGCCCTGCAGGGCGGCGCCGACTATACCCACAACCCGAGCGGCCTGTACGCCGGGACCTGGCTGTCGACCATCAAGTGGACCAAGGATGCGGGCGGCGGCGGCGACATCGAATGGGACCTGTACGCCGGCAAGCGCGGCCAGGTGCTCGACGGCGTGTCGTATGACGTGGGCGTGCTGGGCTACGTCTACCCGTCGAACGGCCTGAAGAACGTCCCCGGCTTCGCCGACGCCGATACCGCCGAAATCTATGGCCAGCTCGGCTACGGCCCGGCCTACGCCAAGTATTCCCTGGCGCTGACCAACCTGTTCGGCTTCGTCGACAGCCGCCACAGCGGCTACCTGGACCTGGGCGCGAATGTCGGCCTGGGTGGCGGCCTGACCCTGAACCTGCACGCCGGCCGCCAGCGCGTCCTGCACAACGAGGCATCCAGCTACACCGACTACAAAGTGGGCCTGACCCGCGACTTCGGCGTGGCCACGCTGGCGCTGGCCTATGTCGGCACCAACGCCGGCGAAGCCGCCTACGCCTCGCCGGCGAACGGCAAGTTCCTCGGCAAGAAGGCGCTGGTCGTCAGCATCGGCAAGACCTTCTGATCGACCGTCACACGGAGACATCCATGGATATCGTTTTCATCGGCGCAATCGCCCTGCTGTTCGTCCTGGTATGGGGCATGGCACGCGGCTGCGCAAACCTGGGAGAGCGCAAATGACGCCCTTTTACCTGATCGGCGCGCTGGCGGCGGCCGGCCTGCTGGTGTACCTGCTGTACGCCATGTTCAACGCGGAGGAGCTGTGATGGAACTGCAATCCCTGTTGCTCCCGGCCTTGTTCCTGGTGCTGCTGCTGGCCATGTCCTGGCCGCTCGGCATCCTGCTGGCGCGCGTGGCCGAAGGCGGCCGCGTGCGCGGTTTCGGCTGGCTGCACGGCCTCGAATCGGCGCTGTACCGCGCCGCCGGCGTGAAGGAAGGCGAGGGCATGGGCTGGAAGGCCTATGCCCTGGCGCTGCTGGCCTTCAATACGCTCGGCACGCTGTTCGTGTACGGCCTGCAGCGCGTACAGGCCTGGCTGCCGCTCAACCCCCAGGGGCTGGGCAACGTCAGCCCCGACTCGGCCTTCAACACCGCCGTCAGCTTCGTCGCCAACACCAACTGGCAGGGCTACGGCGGCGAGCAGACCATGAGCTATCTGACCCAGCTGCTGGCGCTGGCCTGCCAGAACTTCTTCTCGGCCGCCACCGGCATCGCCGTGGTGTTCGCGCTGATCCGCGGCTTTTCCGCGAAGTCCGCCAAATCGATCGGCAACTTCTGGGTCGACCTGACCCGCAGCACTCTGTACGTGCTGCTGCCGCTGTCGCTGGTGTTCGCCGTGTTCCTGATGGGGCAGGGCGTGGTCCAGAACTTCTCGGCCTACCAGGAGGTGCAGCTGCTGGAGCCGGTCGCCTACAGCCAGCCGGACGGCGCGAGCGTCAGCGCCGCCACCCAGACCATCGCCATGGGCCCGGTCGCCTCCCAGGAAGCGATCAAGCTGCTGGGCACCAACGGCGGCGGCTTCTTCAACGCCAACTCGGCGCACCCGTATGAAAACCCCACCGCGCTGTCCAACCTGTTCCAGATGGAAGCCATCTTCCTGATCCCGGCCGCGCTGTGCTTCGCCTTCGGCCGCATGGTCGGCGACCGCCGCCAGGGCTGGGCGGTGCTGGCCGCCATGACGTTCCTGTTCGCGGTCATGACCGGCGGCGTGATGCTGGCCGAGCACCAGGCGCACCCGGGCCTGCAGGCGCTGGGCGTCGACCAGATGGCGAGCGCGCTGCAATCCGGCGGCAACATGGAAGGCAAGGAGACCCGCTTCGGCATCGACGCCTCGGCATTGTTCGCCGCGGTCACCACCGCCGCTTCCTGCGGCGCGGTGAACGCCATGCACGACTCGTTCACGCCGCTGGGCGGCGCGGTGCCGCTGCTGCTGATGCAGTTCGGCGAAGTGGTGTTCGGCGGCGTCGGCTCCGGCCTGTACGGCATGCTGGTGTTCGCGATCATGGCGGTGTTCATCGCCGGCCTGATGATCGGTCGTACGCCGGAATACCTGGGCAAGAAGATCCAGGCCTACGAAATGAAGATGACTTCGGTCGTGATCCTGGTGACCCCGGTGCTGGTGCTGGCCGGCACCGCGATCGCCGTGCTGGCGGACGCCGGCCGCGCCGGCATCGCGAATCCGGGCGCGCACGGCTTCTCGGAAATCCTGTACGCCTTCAGTTCGGCCGCCAACAACAACGGCAGCGCCTTCGCCGGCCTGTCCGCCAACACCCCGTTCTACAACACCATGCTGGCGATCGCGATGTGGTTCGGCCGCTTCGCCGTGATCGTGCCGGTGCTGGCGATCGCCGGTTCGCTGGCCGCCAAGCAGCGCCTGCAGGCCAACGCCGGCACCATGCCCACCCACGGCCCGATGTTCGTCGGCCTGCTGGTCGGCGTGGTGGTGCTGGTGGGCGTACTGAACTACGTGCCGGCGCTGGCCCTCGGCCCGGTCGCCGAACACCTGCAGCTCTTTGCAAAATAATCAGGAGTACCCTATGACTCGAGTTCCTACGCCGGCGCCGCATGTGACCGCCGGCGCCCCGGTCGCCTCCCAGGCCGGCGCCAAGCGCCTGAGCATGTTCGATACCGGCCTGCTCGTCCCGGCGCTGCTGGACGCCTTCAAGAAGCTGGGCGTGCGCACCCAGCTGCGCAGCCCCGTGATGTTCGTGGTGTACGTCGGCAGCATCATCACCACGCTGCTGTACCTGCAGGCGCTGTTCGGCGAGGGCGAAGCCCCGGCCGGCTTCATTTTGGCGGCCGCCGTCTGGCTGTGGTTCACGGTGCTGTTCGCGAACTTCGCGGAAGCCCTGGCCGAAGGCCGCAGCAAGGCCCAGGCGGCCTCGCTGCGCGGCCTCAAACAGAGCGTCATGGCCAAGAAGATGGCCAGCCCCAAGCATGGCAGCGGCTGGCTGCCGTGCCCGGCCAACGACCTGCGCAAAGGTAATTTCGTGCTGGTCGAAGCCGGCGACGTGGTGCCGATCGACGGCGAAGTGATCGATGGCGTGGCCTCGGTCGACGAGAGCGCCATCACCGGCGAATCGGCGCCGGTGATCCGCGAATCGGGCGGCGATTTCTCGAGCGTCACCGGCGGCACCCGCGTGCTGTCGGACTGGCTGGTCGTGAAGGTCGGCGCGAACCCGGGCGAGACCTTCCTCGACCGCATGATCGCGATGGTCGAAGGCGCCAAGCGCAAGAAGACGCCGAACGAGATCGCGCTGACCATCCTGCTGGTCGCGCTCTCGATCGTGTTCCTGGTGGTGACGGTGACCCTGCTGCCGTTCTCGCTGTTCTCGGTGGCGGCCGCCAAGGCGGCGGGCGTGAGCAGCGCGCCGGTCACGATCACGGTCCTGATCGCGCTGCTGGTGTGCCTGATTCCGACCACCATCGGCGGCCTGCTGTCGGCGATCGGCGTGGCCGGCATGAGCCGCATGATGCGCGCCAACGTGATCGCCACCTCCGGCCGCGCAGTGGAAGCCGCCGGCGACGTCGACGTGCTCCTGCTCGACAAGACCGGCACCATCACGCTCGGCAACCGCCAGGCCTCGGCCTTCCTGCCGGCGCCAGGCGTGACCGAGCGCGAGCTGGCCGATTGCGCCCAGCTGGCGTCGCTGGCCGACGAGACCCCGGAAGGACGCAGCATCGTGGTGCTGGCCAAGCAGAAGTTCAACATCCGCGAGCGCGAACTGGAAAGCCTGCAGGCGGCGTTCCTGCCGTTCTCGGCCAACACCCGCATGAGCGGTGTCGATGCCGGCGAACGCCGGATCCGCAAGGGCGCGGTGGATGCGCTGCGCCGCCATATGGAAGCGCTCGGCGCGCCGTTCCCGGCCGAGGTCATGCGCACGGTCGAGGATGCCGCGCGCCGCGGCAGCACCCCGCTGGTGGTGGCCGACGGTGAGCGCGTGATGGGCGTGGTCGAGTTGAAGGACATCGTCAAGGGCGGCATCAAGGAACGCTTCGCCGAACTGCGCCGCATGGGCATCAAGACCGTGATGATCACCGGCGACAACAAGCTGACCGCGGCCGCCATCGCCGCCGAGGCCGGGGTCGACGACTTCCTGGCCGAAGCCACGCCGGAAGACAAGCTGAAACTGATCCGCCGCTATCAGGACGAGGGCCGGATGGTGGCGATGACCGGCGACGGCACCAACGACGCGCCGGCGCTGGCCCAGGCCGACGTGGCGGTGGCGATGAACTCCGGCACCCAGGCCGCCAAGGAAGCCGGCAACATGGTCGACCTCGATTCGAACCCGACCAAGCTGCTGGAGATCGTCGAGATCGGCAAGCAGATGCTGATGACGCGCGGCTCGCTGACCACCTTCTCGATCGCCAACGACGTCGCCAAGTACTTCGCGATCATCCCGGCCGCCTTCGTCGGCACCTATCCGCAGCTGAAGGCGCTCGACCTCATGCACCTGGCCAGCCCGTCCTCGGCGATCATGTCGGCGCTGATCTTCAACGCCCTGATCATCGTGTTCCTGATCCCGCTGGCCCTGCGCGGCGTGCGCTACCGCGCGATCGGCGCCACTGCGCTGCTGCGCCGGAACCTGCTGATCTACGGTATCGGCGGTATCATTCTGCCGTTCATCGGCATCAAGTTGATCGACATGCTGCTGGCTGCGCTCAACCTCGTCTGAACCAGGAGAACATTCATGGCATCCATCATTCGTCCCGCGCTGGTCCTGTTCGGCGCCCTGACCATCGTCTGCGGCGCGCTGTACCCGGCCGTCGTCACCGGCATCGGCCGCGCCGCCTTCGCCCACCAGGCCGGCGGCAGCCTGCTCGAGGTGGACGGCCGCTCGGTCGGCTCCACCCTGATCGGCCAGTCGTTCTCGCAGCCCGGCTACTTCTGGGGACGGCCCTCGGCCACCGCGCCGATGGCCAACAACGCCGCCGGTTCGGGCGGCTCGAACCAGGGACCCACCAACCCGGCGCTGCTGGACGCGGCCAAGGCCCGCGTCGAGGCCTTGCGCCGGGCCGACCCCGGCAACCGCGCGCCGGTGCCGGTCGACCTGGTCGCCGCGTCCGGCAGCGGCCTCGATCCGGAGATCAGCGTCGCCGCCGCCGAGTACCAGGCGGGACGCATCGCCGCCGCGCGCAAGCTGCCGGAGCAGCAGGTCCGCGGCCTGATCGAGCGCCACCGGCAGGAACCGCTGCTGGGCTTCCTGGGCGAGCCGCGCGTGAACGTGCTGGCGCTGAACCTGGCGCTGGACGGCAAGGCCCCACGGGCACGTTGAGGCGCCGCCGATGAGCTTTCCCGGCGACGAAGCGCGGCGCGACCCGGACGCGCTGCTGGCCCAGGTACAGGAGCAGGAGCGGCGCGCCGCGCGCGGCCGCCTGCGCATCTACTTCGGCGCCTCGGCCGGGGTCGGCAAGACTTACGCCATGCTGTCCGCGGCGCGCCAGCTGGCGGCGTCGCGGCAGGTGCTGGTCGGCGTGGCCGAAACCCACGGGCGGTTCGAGACCGAGGCCCTGCTGGAAGGACTGGAGCTGCTGCCGCGCAGGCGCATCGAGTACCGCGGCAAGGTCCTTGCCGAGTTCGACATCGACGCCGCGCTGGCGCGGCGTCCGCAACTGGTGCTGGTCGACGAGCTGGCGCATTCGAACGTGGCCGGATCGCGCCATCCGAAGCGCTGGCAGGACATTGAGGAACTGCTGGCGGCCGGCATCGACGTCTTCACGACGGTCAACGTGCAGCACCTGGAAAGCCTGAACGACGTGGTCGGCGGCATCACCGGGGTGCGGGTCGGCGAGACCGTGCCGGACACCGTGTTCGACCAGGCCGACGAAGTGGTGCTGGTCGACCTGCCGGCCGACGAGCTGCTGGCCCGCCTGAAACTCGGCAAGGTCTACCAGGCCGCGCAGGCGGAGCGGGCCGGCCGGAACTTTTTCCGCAAGGGCAACCTGATCGCGCTGCGCGAACTGGCGCTGCGCCGCACCGCCGAGCGCATCGGCGGCGACGTGCGCGCCTACCGCGTCGAGAAATCGATCGATCCTGTGTGGCGCACCGGCACGGGGCTGCTGGCCTGCATCGGTCCGGGCGCCGGTGCCGAAGGCGTGGTGCGCGGCGCAGCGCGCCTGGCCGCCCAGCTGGGCGCGGAATGGCATGCAGTGTATGTCGAGACCCCGGCGCTGCAGCGCCTGGACGCGGCGCGGCGCCGGCGTCCACTGGAAGCGCTCAAGCTGGCGCGCGAGCTCGGCGCCACTACCGCGGTCCTGTCTGGCGACCGGGTGGCGCCGGCCGTGGTCGCGTTTGCGCGCAGCCATAACCTGCCGCGGATCGTGCTCGGCCGCGACCAGGCCCGGCGGCCCTGGCTGCCCGGCGCTGCCCGTGCGATCGCGCGCCTGGCGCCCGATATCGAACTGATCGAGGCGGCGGCGCCGCACGGCGCCACGGACGGCGCCGCGCCGAAGCCCGCCGAGGGCGCCAGTGCGCCGGCGCGGACGCCGCGGGCAAGGCTGGCGGCGCATGGCGCGGCCGTGCTGGCCAGCCTCGGCATGGCGCTGGCGGCGACGCCGGCCAGCGCCTGGCTGGACCTGGCCAACATCGCCATGCTGTTCATGCTGGTGGTGCTACTGGTCGCGGTCCGTTTCGGGCGCGGGCCGTCGGTGACGGCAACCTGCGTCAGCGTGGCCTGCTTCGACTTCTTCTTCGTGCCGCCGCGGTTCACCCTCGCGATCTCGGACTTCCAGTACCTCGTGACCTTCGGCGTGATGCTGGCGGTCGGCCTGATGACCGGACACCTGACAGCCGGCCTGCGCTTCCAGGCGCGGGTGGCGGCCTTGCGCGAGGCCCGCACCCACGCGCTCTACGAATTCGCGCGCGCCCTGTCCGGCGTGCTGCAGACGGAGCAGATCCAGGAAGCCACGCGCGAGGTCGTCGGCCGCAGTTTCGGCGTGCGCACCACCTTGCTGCTGCCGGATGCCGACGGCCGCATCCAGCCGGCCGCGGAGGGCGTCGACCCGATGCCCGGCCTCGATGCCGGCATCGCGCAATGGGCCTTCGACCATGGCGCCAGCGCCGGGGCCGGCACCGGCACCCTGCCGGGCAGTCCCGTCTTCTACATGCCGCTGGTGGCGCCGATGCGCACCCGCGGCGTGCTGGCGATCGAGGCCACCGGGCCGCACTGGCTGCTGGCGCCGGAACAGCGCCAGCAGCTGGACGCCTTTGCCGCGCTGGCGGCGATCGCCCTGGAACGTGTGCATTACATCGAGGTCGCGCAGGAAGCGCTGGTCAAGATCGAATCGGAACGTTTGCGCAATTCGCTGCTGGCGGCGCTGTCGCACGACCTGCGCACGCCGCTCACGTCCCTGATGGCCCAGGCCGAGTCGCTGGCGCGCTCTGCGCCGCCGCTGGCGCCCGCGCAGCGCGGCATGGCGGATGCCTTGCGCGAGGAGATGCTGCGCATGAGCATGCTGGTGACGAATTTGCTCGACATGGCGCGCATCGAGAGCGGCGAGGTCAGGCTCAAGCTGCAGTGGCAGCCGGTCGAAGAGGTGATCGGCAGTGCGCTGCGCGCCAGCCGCGCCGCCCTCGCGGGACGGGCGGTCGAAACGCAGGTGCCGGCCGACCTGCCGCTGGTGCAGTACGACGCCGTGCTGATCGAGCGCGTGCTGTGCAACCTGCTCGAAAACGCGGGCAAGTACACGCCGCCCGGCGCCACCGTCATCGTCTCGGCCGCGCTGCATGGCGCGTGGCTGGAGATCGGCGTTGCGGACAACGGGCCGGGGCTGCCGCCCGGCCAGGAAGAGGCGGTATTCGAAAAATTCATGCGCGGCGAACGCGAATCGGCCAAGCCCGGGGTCGGGCTGGGCCTGGCCATCTGCCGCGCGATCGTCGGCGCGCATGGCGGCGCCATTCACGCCGCCAGCCGGGCGGGAGGAGGCGCTGCCTTCGTCTTCAGGCTGCCGCTCGGCACGCCGCCGGCGATGCCGCTGCTGGACGAGGAACTGGAAATCGAGGAACAGGATGAGTGACTTCATCGGCACCGCACTGCTCGTGGAAGACGAGCCCCATATCCGCCGTTTCGTGCGCGGCGCGCTCGAACAGGAAGGCTGGCAGGTACACGAGGCGGCCAGCCTGCAGCGCGGACTGACCGAGGCCGGCACCCGCAAGCCCGACGTCGTGATCCTCGATCTCGGCCTGCCCGACGGCGACGGCGTCGACTTCATCGGCGACCTGCGCAAGTGGTCGTCCGTGCCCGTCATCGTGCTGTCGGCGCGGGTCAACGAGGAAGAAAAGATCCGGGCGCTCGACCGCGGCGCCGACGATTACCTGACCAAGCCCTTCGGTGTCGGCGAGCTGCTGGCGCGGGTGCGCGCGTCGCGCCGCCGCCAGCGCGGTCCCGCCGGCGGCGCCGACGGCAAGCTGCGTTTCGGCGACGTCGAGGTAGATGTGCAGAATCGCAGCGTCGTCAAGGCGGGACGGCCGGTGCGCCTGACCCCGACCGAACACCGCTTGCTGGCGGTTTTGCTCGCCAACGCGGGCAAGGTGATGACGACGCCGCAGCTGCTGCGCGCGGTGTGGGGACCGAACCAGGCGGACAACGCACATTACCTGCGCGTCTACATGGGACATTTGCGCCACAAGCTGGAAGACAATCCGGCCCAGCCGCGCTACATGATGACCGAAACCGGGGTCGGCTACCGCTTTCTGCTGCCCTGAGCTTGTCATCGGATAGCGCGCGATCTAATATCGCGGTATGGAAGCGAACAAGACCCCGCTACTGGACGAGCAGTTGTGCTTCGCGCTGTACTCGACCGGCCTGGCGATGAACAAGGTGTACCGCAAGCTGCTGCGCAAGCTGGACCTGACCTACCCGCAGTACCTGGTGATGCTGGTGCTGTGGGAGCGCGACGGCGTCAGCGTGTCGGATATCGGCGCGCGGCTTTTCCTCGATTCGGCCACCTTGACGCCGCTGCTCAAGCGGCTGGAAGCCGCCGGCCTGGTGGCGCGCGCCCGCTCCGCGCAGGACGAGCGCCAGGTCGTGATCAGCCTGACCGACGCCGGCCGCGCCATGCGCCAGGATGCGGCAAGCATTCAGGAAGGGATCATGTGCGCCGCCGCCTGCGAACCTGCCGACCTGCTGGCCCTCAAGCGGCAGCTGGAGCTCTTGCGCGGCAAGCTCGCCGACAACGATTGATCAATGCTCGGCCGGTCCGGCTTGATCGCAGCCCGGGTCTGCCTGTTGGGGGGTACTGCGCTGCGCGAGCAGCAGCGCCTGGAACTCGCCCGCGCGCATCGGTTTGCCGATCAAATAGCCCTGCAGCACGTCGCATTCGGTCGAGCGGATCGCGCAGGCCTGGGCTTCGGTCTCGATCCCTTCGCAGATCACCGCCATCTTGAGCGACTTGGCGAAGGCGATCACGCCGTTGACGATGTCCAGGCAGCGCCGGTCTTCCTCGATCTCCTGCACGAAGGAGCGGTCGATCTTGATCGTCGTGATCGGGAACTGGCGCAGGTAGGAGAGGTTCGAGTAGCCGGTGCCGAAATCGTCGAGGGCGATGCGGAAGCCCTCGTCCTCCAGCGAGCGCAGCACGGCGGCGGCCTTGTCGATGTCCTGGGTCAGCATGCTTTCCGTGACTTCCAGCTTGATGCAGCTGGTGTCCAGTTCGTAATGCACCACCAGGTTCTTCAGCAGCAGCGGCAGGTTCTCGTCGGTAAGCTGGCGCGGCGAGACGTTCACCGCCATCTGCAGCTTGTAACCAAGCAGTTCCCATTCGCGCGCCTGACGGCAGGCTTCCTCGCAGACCCAGGCCCCGACCGCCGTGATCGCCGGCGAGTCCTCGAGCATCGACAGGAAGGCGCCCGGCGCGATCACGCCCAGGCGCGGATGCTCCCAGCGCAGCAGGGCCTCGGCCCCGACCACGGCGCCGTTGGCGGCGCTGATCTGCGGCTGGTAGAACAGCACGAACTGGCGCCGCTCCAGCGCCGAAAAGACTTCCTGGCGCAGCTGCAGGCGTTCCTTGATCATGCGCGCCGACGCCGGCGAGAACACGCTGAAGGTATGGCGGCCATTGTCCTTGGCCGCGTACATCGCGGCGTCCGCATTGTTGAGCAGTTCGTCCGCCGTGTGCTCGCGGGATTTGCCGAGCGCGATGCCGATGCTGGCGCCGACCGTGACTTTCAGATGGTCGACCGCGATCGGCTCCGCCAGGCGCTGCAGGACGCCCGCCGCCAAGGTTTTCGCCTTGTCGACCTCCGCATTGGCGAGCACGATCACGAACTCGTCGCCGCTGATGCGCGATACCGTGGTGTCGGCATTCGCGAAGGTGGCCAGGCGCCGCCCGATCTCCTGCAGCGCCAGGTCGCCGGATTGGTGGCCGTGGGCGTCGTTGACTTCCTTGAAGTGGTCGAGGTCGATGAACAGCACGCCCACCACGCTGTCCGTCGCCAGCAGCTGGTCGAGCGCGCGCAGGCAGCTGAAGCGGTTGTGCAGGCCGGTCATGCTGTCGTGGGTCGCCATGTGCATCAGGCGCGCCTCGGTTTCCTTGCGCTCGGTGATGTCGGCGAAGAAGACCGTCAGGCCTTCCGGCGACGGATAGGCGCGCGCTTCCACCCACAGGTTCAGGGGCTCGTAATAGCTTTCGCACCTGGCGTCTTCCTGGCGGTCGACCGCGCGGTGGTAAGTGTCGTAGAAGGGCCCGCCTACCGCTTCCGGAAACTCGTCCCACACCACCTTGCCCAGCAGCTGCCCGCGCGTGCGTTTGAGCCACTCCGCGCCCTTGCTGTTGACGTAGGTGAAGCGCCAGTCGTGGTCGAGCGAGATGCAGCCGTCCGAGATGCTCTCCAGGACGGCGTCCAGGCGCTGGCGGGCATTCGCCACGGCGGACTGCGCATCGACGGCGGCGCTGACGTCTTCCAGGAAGGCGGCGAAATTGACGATGGCGCCGTCGCCCTCGCGCACCGGGAAGATGTGCATGCGGCTCCAGAATGGGCTGCCGTCCTTGCGGTAGTTGCGCAGCGTGCAGGTGTGGGGGCGGCCGGCGGCGATGGCCTCGCGCAGGCAGGCAATCGCTTCCTGGCCGCGGTCGCCGTTCTGCAGGAAACGGGCGTTGCGGCCGACCACCTCGTCGAGCGCGTAACCGGATACCGCTTCGAAAGCCGGGTTCACCCAGACGATCGGGTTATCGCCCTGGCGCGGGTCGGTGATGATGATGGACGTCGTACTGGCGCGGATCAGCCCCTTGAAGAAAGCGGCGGGCTTGTCTTCGAGGTTGACGAGGGTGAGCTGGTTGTATTCCCATGAAAAAGGTGACATGGTCGGCAGCCGTGTATCTGGACGCCTTCAGTGTAATCCTGCCCGTCAATACGCGTAGCACGCAAAGCGGACCCGGCATTAGCTGACGGGCGTCATTCCAAGGACTGCCATTTTCGCACGGAGTGCCAGGCGGTCGGCGTCGATCTGTGCGCCGTTCGTGCGGCTCGATAAGGCCGCCTTCTCCTTGCGGCCCAGGAAATAGGCGATGCGTTCGGCGTTGGCGCCGGAAGGGTGGGGCAGGCCGTGCAGGATGCGGCCTTCGTCGAGCACGCCGCGCTTCGCGAGCCAGCTCAGGGCCTGGCTCACCTTAGGGCCCAGCGGCACGAACACCGCGCCCGGCAGCAGGCCGGCTTCCCGGCCGAAGTAGTCGAGCAGCTGGGACTGCAGCAGCGGCGTGCTGACCATGTTCGGGCTGGCGCCGTTGTAATTGCTGCCGTCGACGAAGACCGCCTGGCGCAGCGCTCCGGTCACGTGCATCAGGTGCGCATCCGCGCCGAACAGGCTGGCGCAGCTGGCGATCCCGAGCCAGTGCTGCAGGCCGATGTCATCGAGCAGGGCCACCAGGTTGGGGCGGATCGCGCCGCTGAAGGCGCCCGTGTACTTGGCCGCGCGCAGCAGCTCGGGCAGCGCCAGGCCCGCGCGCAGACCCTGCTGCGCAGCGCGCACCGCGTTCTTCCATTGCACGAAACCGGGCGAGATCCCGACCACCACCACGCGCGCATCCAGGTTCACGTAATCGAAAGGGGTATAACGCGCCTCGACCCGGCCGGCGCGGGCGAGAAGGAAGCCGTCCGGGATGTCAGCGGCCTTTACGACCTGTTCAAGATCGGTCGCCGCGATCAGCTCGGCGTAATCGGAAAACCGGGCGGGAAGCTGTGGGGGAAAGCTGGTGGCGGGCGTGGTCACGGGTAAGCGAAGCGATGCGTTGAAAAGGCCTAGTGTGCCATGCCAAACGAAGCGCTGCGCCAGCCGTGCTAGGATCGGGTCCATACGGCCTATCATTTTCAGAGGACACCACAACGTGCAGACCGGTATCGCGCAGGCGCCGTTCGGGACTTTGCCCGACGGCGCCACAGTCACCCAATTTACGCTCACCAACAGCCGCGGCATGATCGTCAAGATCCTGGACTTCGGCGGCATCATCACCGAAATCCACGTGCCCGACCGCGACGGCAAGGTCGACGACGTCGCCCTTGGCTTCAACACGCTGGAGCCCTACCTGGCCGACAGCCCCTATTTCGGCGCGCTGATCGGACGCTACGGCAACCGCATCCGCCAGGGCCGCTTCGTGCTCGACGGTAAGACTTACCAGCTGCCGACCAACAACGGCAGCAACCACCTGCACGGCGGCGACCGCGGCTTCGACAAGGTGCTGTGGACTCCGACCGTCGAGGGCGACAGCCTGGTGCTGCGCTATCGCAGCGTGGACGGAGAGCAGGGCTATCCCGGCAATCTGGACGCCACCGTCTCCTACCGCCTCACCGATGACAACGAGATCGTGGTGCGCTTCCAGGCCACGACCGACCAGGCGACCCCGGTCAACCTGACCCAGCACAGCTACTTCAACCTGTGCGGCCTGCAGGCCGGCGCCGACATCCTCGGCCACGAGCTGACGATCGAAGCCGACCGCTTCGTGCCCATCGACGCCGAATCGATTCCGCTCGGTGAACTCGCGCCGGTCGCCGGCACGCCTTTCGACTTCCGCCAGCCGCGCAGCATCGGCGAGCGCATCGGCATGCCGGACAAGCAGCTGCGCCACGGCCTCGGCTACGACCACTGCTTGGTGCTCGACCGCGCCGATGGCGACAAGAGCCTGAAGCGCGCGGTGCATGTGCGCGACCCGCGTTCGGGCCGCGTGCTGGAGCTGTTCACCCAGGAGCCCGGCGTGCAGTTCTACAGCGGGAACTTCCTCGACGGTTCGTTGGAAGGCAAGGGCCGCAGCTACGCCCACCGCACCGGCTTTTGCATCGAACCCGAACACTATCCCGACTCGCCCAACCAGCCTGCGTATCCGAACACGATCCTGCGGCCGGGCGAGACCTACGATACCGAGTCGCGATTCCGCTTTTCGATCGAGCAGGGCGACTGATCTCATGAAAGCATTCGCATCCGCCGTGCTGGCGCTCGGCGTGCTGACCAGCACCCCGGCATTTGCCCAGGTGAGCCTGAGCATCGATGCCGGCAAGCCCGGCGCCACGATCAACAAGAACGTCTACGGCCAGTTTGCCGAGCACCTCGGCACCGGCATCTACGAAGGCATGTGGGTTGGACCGGAATCGAAGATCCCCAACGTGCGCGGCTGGCGCAAGGACGTTGTCAAAGCGTTGAAGGACCTGCACGTGCCGCTGGTGCGCTGGCCGGGCGGCTGCTTCGCCGACGAATACCACTGGAAGGACGGCATTGGCCCGCGCAGCAAGCGGCCGGTGAAGGTCAACACCAACTGGGGCGGCGTTCCGGAAAACAATGCGGTCGGCACCCACGAGTTCTTCGACCTGGTCGAGCAGCTCGGCGCCGACGCCTACGTCAACGGCAACCTCGGCACCGGCACGCCGCAGGAGATGGCGGAGTGGGTCGAGTACATGACCTCCGAAGGCAAGTCCTCGCTGGCCCAACTGCGCGCGAAGAACGGCCATCCGCAGCCGTTCAAGGTCGCCTATTTCGCGGTCGGCAACGAAGCCTGGGGCTGCGGCGGCAACATGAAGCCGGAGTATTACGCCAGTCTGTACAACCACTACACAACCTTCCTGAAGGCGCCGCCGAAGCTGCGCCCGAAGCTGATCGCCAGCGGCGGCAACGACAGCGGTACTGCCTGGACCGAGGTGCTGAGCCGCGACGCCGCGCGCGATACGGACGGCATCAGCTTCCACTACTACACGCTGCCGACCGGGAATTGGGACAAGAAGGGCGCCGCCATCGGCTTTCCGGAGAACGAGTGGTTCTCGACCATGGCACGCACCCTGCGCATGGATGAGCTCATCCGCAAGAACGTCGCCATTCTCGACAAGAACGACCCGCAGAAGAAAATCGGCTTCTACGTGGACGAGTGGGGCACCTGGTACGACGTCGAGGCGGGCACCAACCCGGGCTTCCTGTTCCAGCGTAATACCCTGCGCGATGCCGTCGTCGCTGCGCTCAACTTCAACATCTTCCATGCCCATGCCGACCGCGTGCGCATGACCAACATCGCGCAGATGGTCAACGTGCTGCAGGCCATGATCATCACCGACAGGGACAGGATGCTCCTGACACCGACCTACTACGCCTACCGGATGTACGTGCCCTTCCAGGACGCGGCCTCGCTGCCGGTCACGCTGGCCAACAACACGGTCTACGGCGAGAACGGCAAGGGCGTGCCCGGCATCAGCGCCTCGGCGGCGCGCGGCAAGGACGGCAAGGTGTATGTCGCCCTGGTCAACACCAACCCGCGCGAAGCGACCGACGTGACGCTGAACGTCGCCGGCCAGAACGCCGGCACCGTACGCGGCCAGGTGCTGACCGCCGCGGCGATGGATGCCCACAACACCTTCGAGCGCCCGCAGACCATCAAGCCGGCGCCGTTCGGCGCCCAGGCAGCGGGCGGCAAGCTGACCGTCAAGGTGCCGGCGAAAGCGGTGATGGTGTTCGCGGTGGAGGGCTAAGCGATGCGCGGCCACCGCCGCGCAGGTGAGCATCCACGACCCGGTGATGGCGAAAGAGGGCAGCAAGTACTACCTGTACAGCACCGGCCCCGGCATCGCCTTCACGGCGCCGGCCGGGCTGGTGAAGGGTAGTGGCGTCGGACCATCGACCGAGTTCATTCCCTTCTTCCGCCTGCACGACGCGCACCATCGACAAGGTGGCGCCAGGCGAGCAAATGGTTCAGTTATCGCCTGCAGGACCCGAAGGGCGAGGCCACGGTGCTGCGGCTGAGCTCCGCGCGCGCGGATGCAGGGCGGCGCTTCGACAACTTGAAGTGAAATTCGTCGCGAAGGAAGGCTCCGTGGCCGGCGGCTTGTACGGCTTGCTGCTATTGCGTTCACCAGGCTAGTCCGGCTCAGGCCAGCAGCTTCATATCCAGACCGCGCTCCGCCAGCCAGGCAAGTGCGAGCAAGGCAATCAGGCAGGAGCCGGCGCCAAGAATTCCTTTGCGGTACAGGATCGAGTTGCGCATCAGGAAAGCCAAGGGCAGGAACACGGCAACGATGGCGATCTGGCCGACTTCGACGCCGACGTTGAAGCCGACCAGCGACAGCAGCAGCGACGCTTTCGGCAAGCCCAGGTCGAGCAGGACGCTGGCAAAGCCGAAGCCGTGGATCAGGCCGAATGCAAAAGCGACCAGCGCCCGGCGGCCATGGAACAGCGGCCACAGGTTGTTCAGCGCCGCCAGTACCACAGATGCCGCAATCGCCGATTCCACCAGCCGCGAGGGCAGCGCCACGACACCGAGCGTGGCCAGGGTCAGCGTGATCGAATGCGCCAGCGTGAAGGCCGTGACGATCTTGAGTACGTCGAAGGCGGCGGCGCGGAAGGTGGTCCGGCCTTGCCATTTGCGGTCGTGGTAGACCAGCACGGCGGGCAGCAGCAGCGACAGCAGGAACAGGATGTGGTCGAAGCCGATCCAGATATGCCAGATGCCGTGCCTGACATAGTCCCCGAACTGGCGCCAGCTCGAAGCGCCGCTCATGCGCAGCGTTTGACGGGCGCTGTCGGGAGCGAAGATCGCGGTCGAGGCCTGGCCACCATGCCGCAGCTGGAGCAGGCCCTTGTGCTGGGGATCGATATCGAACAGCAGCCCGTAATCGACGTCGAGCCTGGCGACCTCGGCACCGCAGTCGCCGTGCAGGCGCAGCACGGCATAGGCGCCGTCGCTGTGCTCGTCCAGCAGCAGGCCGGTCAGGCGCAGCGGACATGCCTGGCCCTCGCTGGCAAGTTTAAGGCGTGCCAGCGCATAGGCGGCGATCGCCTCCTGGCGGCCGCGTACTTCGTTCCAGGTCAGTTCGCCGTTGCCGTCGCCGTCCAGGCCGATGGCCATGTCGAGGTCGCGCAGGGCGATGTCCCATTGGCCGTCGATCCGGCGTCCCTGTACGTCGAGGGTCAGGTAGCTGTCGCTCGGCTTGTGAGCCCAGGCCGGCGCCGCCAGGAACAGCGTAGCCAGGCAGAGCAGGGTGGCTGCGAGCCGCGTCATGCCGCTGCTCCCAGGCGCGCGGCGCTGGCGGCGACCCGGCGGTCTTCGATGCGCGAGCTGCGCAGCCAGTCGCGGACCATCTGCGCAGCTTCAGTGTCGCCACTGGCCAGCGCGCAGTCGGCAAGGATGCGCAGGTCCGCAGGCTCCTTCTGCACCATCCAGTTGGCCTTGGCCAGGCGGACCGCCGCAGCCGGGTCCTTGCGCAGGGCGAGTTCGAAGCGCGCCTGCTCGCGCCGGTGAACCGTATCGCCGCGCAGCATTGCGGCGTCGAAGCGCGTGCGCAGGACCTCGGCCTGGCGTCTGGCGTCCGGCGCGCTCATCGCCTGCAGCGCCAGCGCATAGCGCAGCAGCAGGGCGTCGTTGCGGGTCTTGTCCTTCAAGAGACGGGCAGCTTCCGAAGCGCGCCCATGGTCGAGCAGGAAATCGGCCCAGGCGCCCAGCAGGTAGCTGTCCGGTTCACCCGCCGCCAGGGCCTGGCGGAAATGCGCCTCGGCGCCGGCGGCATCGCCCGCGCGTTCGGCCATCTCACCCAGCAGGGTGGCGACCCAGACCTGGACCCCGGGCTCGTCCAGCGGATGCCGTTTTTGCACCTCCTGCAGCTGGCGGTAGCTGTCGGCGGCCTGGCCGCTGATGCTGCCCACGCTCGACAGGCAGGTCTGGACCACCAGCAGCGGCGCGCGCGAATACAGGCGCATGCAACTGGCGCGCGCGGCGGCAAGTTGTCCGGTCACCATCTGGACGGTGGCGCGCGTCAGCCAGGCCTGCACGTTGCCGCTGTCGCGCTGCACGGCCTGGTCGAGGTCGGCCAGCGCGGCCGGGAACTGATGGGTGCTCTGGCGCAGGGTGGCGCGCAGCACCAGCACCTGTTCCGGCGGCTGCGCCTGGGTCCACCATGGCGCGAGCGCCGCCTGCGCGTAACCGAGGTAGCGCGGGTCGCCATCGGCCCGCGCCTGCTCGATGTAGCGCTGGGCGAGCGCACTGGCCAGGCCGAGGTCGCCGGGACGCCTGCTCAATTCGCCGCGCAGGCGCAGCAATTCGCGCTGCACCGGGTCGGCGCGGCTGGGCAGGCGCTCGACGACCTGGTTGCCGTCGGCCGGAATATGCGGCGCGGCGGCCGTGCCGCCGCACCACAGGCACGACAGCAGCAGGGCCGCGCCCAGGCGGCGTGTCACGAACCGGCCACCGTCTGCGGCTCGGTCGCGTCCGGCGTCGTGACGGCGACGCCATCGATCGATGCCGGTTCGCTGGTCTCGTCGGCGGTGGCGACGACCTGCGTCACGTAGGTCACGAAGCTGTCGGTCGTCGCCGGCGGCGGATTCGGCGTGCCGGCCACCGGCGGCGGCTGGCCGTGGTCGCCGTCATCGTCGTCGTGGCTATGGCAGGCGGCGATCAGGCTTGCCAGCGCCAGGACCGCGATGGCCGCGTAGGCGCGGCGCCGTGTCGATTGAAGTGGGGCCATGATCTCACCTCACCTTGGCTGACGAACCGGCCTGGGTGCCTGCGCTGCCCAGGTTGCCCGGAATCGGCGTGTTCAGGTAAGGGAAGGCCGCCTTGTAGTCGGTCGCGGTCTTGCGCACGCCGTCGGTCAGCTTCAGTCCGCCCGCCGGCGCGTCGCCCGGCTTGCAGCCCACGCCGAGGGCATCGTTGGCGCCGGTCAGCACGCACAGGGCACCCATGGACACGCGCAGCGAAGCATCGACGGTATCGTCGGCCGGGCGGCGTCCGTTCGGGAAGCCGGCATTGTCGCCGCCGGCCACGCCGAGCTGGTTCTGCGAAGCCTGCGGGGTCGGCGCGATGCTGGTATTCAGGCGCATCATTTCGGACGCCACCACATTCTTCGGCTGGTTCACGTTCGGCAAGCCCTTCAGGAACACGGTCACCAGGTCGTTACGCGGGAAGTTGGTCGGCGCCTTGGCGGACGGGAACAGGGTTTCCACCACGGCCGGCAGCACCGGATTGGTCACGTAGTTGATGAACTGCGCGTCATCCTTCGGTTTCGACGCGTTGAAGCGGTCCTTGTCGTCCAGGCCGATGATCACCTCGTTCACCAGCGGCATGCCGACGCGCGACACCTGGGTCCATGCGCCGCCTTCTTTCGACGCATTGTTGATGCCCGATCCTGGCGTCGGATTGACCAGCCGGCCCTGGCGCACGCTGGCGGTCGCATACCCGCCGATGACCGGCTCGCCGGCGGTGGTGAGGCAGGCGATCGGGATCTCGAGGGCGATCGCGCTGACGTTCTTGCCCTCCAGGTCGTTGCGGTTGCCGCCCGCTTCCGGGCCCAGCGGATTCAGGTTGAACAGGTCGAAGATCTGGCCCACCGCGATGTAGAAGGGCTCCTTGCGCTGGCCGACGAACACCCGGCCGGTGCCGCAGCCCGGGATCGTGATGTCGTAGATGTGCTGGTTGGCGTAGGTCTCGTAGCCGTTGGGACCGCCGAACACCTTCTCGCCGATGTTGTCGACCGGCTTGTCGAATTCGGTGGCGCCGCCGGTGCCGGCCAGGCGGGTCCTGGTGCCGGCGCGGCGGTCGCCCTTGACCATGTCGATGGTATAGGTCTCGCGCACGTTCAGCGAGGCCGGATTGACGCCGCTGATGGTCGAGGAATTGATCAGCGGGATCTGGACCTGCTTGCCGCCAATGGTGAGCGCGGTGTGCTTGGAGGTGTTCTTGAAGCGCAGCTGGAAGGTGATGTCTTCCTTGGCGTCGCCATTGTTGTCGATATGGATTTCGTACAGCGCGTTCTGGTCGAACTGGTAGAAGTTCGGGCCGCCGTGGGGATCCTGGAAGGGGATGAAGTCGGCGATCAGCGTCACGTAGTCCTGGCGCCCGGGGGCGTAGCTACGGAACATGAAGAAGTCGGTGCCGTCGACTTTCGGCATATTGGTCAGGAATGGCGCTTCCCGGTGGCTCGATGCGCCGGCCGGTGCCATGACGCTCATCGTTGCCGCGCCAGCCAGGGCCAGTGCTGTGAGTTTCCACTTTCGCTTGTTATGGTCCATATCGTTCCCCTCTATTTGATGATTTTGATTGTATTTATTGCCTGCCTGTTTTCATCATGCCCCAGTCAGGGGCACGCACAATTGAAAAAATAATAAATTTGAGTTAATTTCAAAACATCAACAGTTCCACCGGACCGATCGGTGCGGATGATTTGACGGCTTTTGCATCCAGACTGCGTCGGACGACGTATATGGCCATATACAAACAAACTCGTTCTCATCCACGCCATGCATCTTCGTCGCCGCTCTCTCTTGTGCCTGGCCATGTTCGGCCTGACGTCCGCCGGGCAATCCGCAAGGGCCCAAAGTCTTGCCGATGCCGATAGCGCGCCCGTGGTGCGGGTCGTCGGCCACTACGACAATGCGGTCGGCACCTCCGATGCGGCCAGCCAGGGCGTCATCACGGCCGACCTGATCGCGAACCGGCCGGCCTTGCGCACCGGCGAACTGCTCGAATTCGTGCCCGGCATGATCGTCACGCAGCACAGCGGCGACGGCAAGGCGAACCAGTACTTCCTGCGCGGCTTCAACCTCGACCACGGCACGGACTTTGCGACTTTCGTGGACGGGATGCCGGTCAACATGCGCACCCATGCGCATGGCCAGGGCTATTCGGACCTGAACTTCCTGATTCCGGAACTGGTGCAGCGCATCGAATACAAGAAGGGCACGTATTTTGCCGACGAAGGCGATTTCGCCTCGGCCGGCGCCGCGCACTTCCGGCTGGCCGACAGGCTGGCGTCCGGCATCGCCAGCCTGTCGCTGGGCAGCTTCGCTTACCGCCGCGGGCTGCTGGCCGACGCGCTGCCGGCGGCCGGCGGCACCATGCTGTACGGCGTGGAGCTGGGCACCAACGATGGCCCGTGGGAGGTGCCGGAGCGTGTCCGCAAGGCCAACGTGCTGCTGCGCTACAGCCGCGGGAGCGCGGACGACGGCTACAGTTTCACAGGCATGGCCTACCGCAACCGCTGGAATTCGACCGACCAGGTGCCCTTGCGGGCCGTGGAATCCGGACGGATCGGCCGCTTCGGCAGCATCGATGCCAGCGACGGCGGGGAAAGCGCCCGCTACAGCCTCTCCTACGCGATGCGCAAGCGCGGCGATGGCGCGCTGTTCGAACTCGACGCTTATCTCGTGCGATCGCGGCTCGACCTGTTCAGCGACTTCACCTACGCGCTGGCCAATCCCGAGGAAGGGGACCAGTTCCAGCAGAGCGAACGGCGGACCGTGGCAGGCCTGAACGCGGCCCGGTCCTGGACCGCGGACTGGGGCGGCCTGGCCGTGCGCAACAAGCTGGGACTGCAGGCACGCTACGACCGCCTGGACCCAGTCGGCATCTACGACACCGCCGCCCGCGTGCGCACGGCGACGGTACGCGAGGACGGGGTGCGCGAAGGCAGTGCGGGCATCTACGCCGAAAACGTCGTGCAGTGGCGGCCGTGGCTGCGCAGCGTGGCCGGCCTGCGCTACGACGCCTACCGTTTTCGGGTGCACAGCAGCATCGCGGACAACAGCGGCAGCGCGGATGCCCATATCGCGTCGCCGAAGCTGTCGCTGATCCTGGGGCCGTGGCGCCAGACCGAATTCTTCGTCAACGCCGGCCGCGGCTTCCACAGCAACGATGCGCGCGGCACCACGCAAACGCGCCTGCCCGACGGTGCGCCCGCCGAGCCGGTCACGCCGCTGGTGGCGACGCGCGGCGCGGAACTCGGGCTGCGTTCGGAAATCGTGCCCGGCCTGCAAAGCTCGGTCGCACTATGGCGCCTGGACATCGATTCGGAGCTGCTCTTCGTGGGCGACGCCGGCGAGACCGAGCCGAGCCGCGCAAGCCGGCGCCGCGGCATCGAGTGGAACAACCATTACATCGCGGCGCCCGGCATCCTGGTCGATTTCGACCTGGCCATGTCCCGCGCCCGTTATGCCGACCGCGACCCGGCCGGCGACGACATTCCCGGCTCACTGAACCGCGTGGTGTCGCTCGGCCTGACGCTGGAAGGCCGCGGCCGCTGGTACGGCGGGTTCGAACTGCGCCATTTCGGCCCGCGTCCGCTGATCGAAGACGGCAGCGTGCGCTCGGCCTCGACCACGCTCGCCTATGCGCGTGCGGGCTACAGGATCACGCCGCGCACGCGCCTGACCCTGGACTTGTTCAACCTGTTCGACCGCAAGGCGAGCGACATCGATTATTACTACGCCTCCCGTTTGCCCGGCGAGGCAGCCGATGGCGTCGACGACGTGCACTTCCATCCGGTCGAGCCGCGCTCCATGCGGCTGAGCCTGCAGCATGGCTTCTAGCGCATCATGATCAAGCTGACTTGCCGGCGGCAAGCGCCTGCAGCAGCGCCGTAGCGCCGGCGGCCGAGGAAGCCGGATTCTGTCCGGTGATCAGGAGACCATCGGTGACCACGTAGGATGCCCAGTCTTCGATGCGCTTGAACACCGCGCCTTTTGCTTTGAGCTCGTCTTCGACCAGGAAAGGCACGATGTCGGTCAGTTCCACGGCCGCTTCTTCGGTATTCGTGAAGCCGGTGACCTGCTTGCCCTTGACCAGCGGGGAGCCGTCCGGATTCTTCACATGGCGCAGCACGCCCGGCGCATGGCAGACCAGCGCTACCGGCTTGTTCGCGGCGAGGAAGGATTCGATCAGCCGGATCGAGTTGGCGTCTTCGGCCAGGTCCCACAGCGGACCGTGACCGCCCGGATAGAACACCGCATCGAAGTCGGCCTGGGAGACGCTGTCGAGGCGCAGGGTATTGGCGAGCTGGGCGCCGGCAGCGGCATCGGCTTCGAAGCGGCGCGTCAATTCGGTCTGGAAGGCCGGCTCGTTGCTCTTCGGGTCCAGCGGCGGCTGGCCGCCGGCCGGGGATGCCAATACGACCTCGGCGCCAGCTTCCTTGAAGGCGTAATAAGGCGCAGCCAGCTCTTCGAGCCAGAAACCGGTCTTGCGGCCGGTATTGCCGAGGGTGTCGTGGGAGGTAAGAACAATCAGGATTTTCATGGTGCGTCCTCTTCGGTTGGTGATTCGGTTAGTAGACCGGTCGTCTAGTCGATGGTTCAAAAAAAACGCTCCTTCTGTAGCGTTCAGGGAAAGTCCTCGCTCAAGGGGACAGGTGCAGCATTTCCTGCGTGGTGCGCATTGCGGCATCGAAGGGCGATGCATCGCGTGTGATCTTGGTCATGACGCTCGCGCCCAGCCATAGTTGATAGAGACTCTCCGCAACCAGTCCAGGCTGGCTGCCGATGCGCAGCGAGCCTTCGAGCACGCCGCGCTCGATGGCGTTTGCCAGGCGCTCGACGATGCCGGATGTGCCCTGTTTCAGCGCCAGGCGCATCGGTTCCGACAGGTCCGCCACTTCCGCCCCCAGTTTAACCACCAGGCATTTGCCGTGGCAGTCGCCATCCAGCTGGTTCGTGCGCCATCTGTCGAAATACTGCAGCAGGCTCTGCGCCATGGTCTTGCCGTCTTGCTGGAAGGTAGCGTCGATCTCGGCCAGGTAATCCTCGAAGTATTTTTCCAGCAAGGCTACGCCGAACGCATCCTTGGACGCGAAGTAGTAGTAAAACGATCCCTTCGGCACACCGGCCGTAGTCAGGATTTCGTTCAGACCTACCGCCGAGAACCCTTTGGCCGACATGGTCAACTGTCCGACAGCGACGATGTTGTCGCGGACTTCAGAGGATTCGGTTGTCATTACCTTGCGCATGATGGAATCATAGTTCGAATTAGACCGGTCGTCTACAAATATTCGCATGCTTTCGGGTTTATTTCGAAGCATCCCCAAATCGCATATTGTGCCCTGTCCTGTTGTGCAAAGTACCCATCATATAAAGAAAATTGCCGTACATTAACTTTTCTCCATCGACTCTGCACCATTTTGGGTCGTAAGCTGAGTTGTCGCAGGTAAATACACCTGCATGCCTACAGCTTTGGAGAAAAAATGAGAATTCAGGATGTAAGAATCGGCACGCGCCTGGGGATCGCGTTCGGCGCCATCTGCCTTGCGCTGGTGTTCATGGTCGGGCAGGGCATTTTCATGCTCGGCCGTGTCAACAAAGGCACCGAGGAAATCGTCGGCAAGCGCATGCCGCGCATCGACATGGTCAACCGCATCCTGGCCGAGACGAACGATATCGCCATCGCCCTGCGTAACATGATGCTGAATGACGATGCGGCTGACCGCGCCAAACAGCTCGAGGAGATCACGAGCTCGCGCCAGGCCACTGCAGACATCCTCAAGAAGCTCGATGAAACGCTGACCAATCCGAAGGCCCGCGAGGCGCTGGCCAGGCAGATCGAATCCGGCGACAAATACGTCAAGGGCCAGATCGAACTTCTCCAGCTTATCCAGGCCAAGGACGATGCCGGCGCCAAGACCTATCTGGCGACCCAGCTGCGTCCAGTGCTCGGCGCGTTCAAGAAAGCCACCGGCGACCAGCTCGATATCCAGCGCCAGCTGGCGGCCGAGAAGGCCAAGGACGCCGAGGAAACCTATTCCAGCACCCTCACGCTGATGATCGTGCTCGGCGCCATCGTGCTGATCGGCGCCGGCGTGCTGGCCTGGTGGATCACGGCGTCGATCGTGCGTCCGATCCGCCGCGCGCTGGAGGTGGCCAATGCCGTCGCCGACGGCGACCTCAGCACCCAGGTCGTCGTCACCAGCAAGTGCGAAGCCGGCCAGCTGCTGGCATCGCTGAAGACCATGAACGAGAACCTGGTGAAAACCGTCGCCACCGTGCGCAGCGGCACCGAGGCGATCTCCACCGCGTCCGCCGAAGTCGCGGCCGGCAACCAGGACCTGTCGAGCCGCACCGAGCAGCAGGCCAGCTCGCTGGAAGAGACGGCGTCCTCGATGGAAGAGCTGACCTCGACCGTCAAGCAGAACGCGGACAATGCGCGCCAGGCGAATACGCTGGCCGCGGCGGCGTCCAGCGTGGCTGCGCGCGGCGGCCAGGTGATCCACGAAGTGGTCGCCACCATGGAGCAGATCCACGAAGCCTCCGGCAAGATCACGGACATCATCTCCGTCATCGACGGCATCGCCTTCCAGACCAATATCCTGGCGCTGAACGCCGCCGTCGAAGCGGCGCGTGCGGGCGAGCAGGGCCGCGGTTTCGCAGTGGTCGCCGGTGAAGTGCGCAACCTGGCGCAGCGCTCGGCGGCTGCGGCCAAGGAGATCAAGAGCCTGATCGACGATTCGAGCGAGAAGGTCGGCACCGGCAGCCGCCTGGTGCAGGAAGCCGGCAGCACCATGGGCGACATCGTCGACAGCGTGGGCCGCGTGACCGACATCCTCAACGAGATCACCTCCGCCAGCCAGGAGCAGAGCGCCGGCATCGAGCAGATCAACGAAGCCATCACCCAGATGGACACCGTGACCCAGCAGAACGCGGCGCTGGTCGAAGAAGCGGCGGCGGCATCGCAATCGATGCAGGACCAGGCTGCACGCCTGACGGCGGCGGTGGCGGTGTTCAAGCTGGAGCAGCAGCATGCGGCGCCGGTGCGTGCCGCCGCAGCTGTCCCGGCCGCGGCGCCGGCTGCTGCTGCGGCCCGCGTGGCGCTGCCGGCGGCGCGTCCGGTCACGGCCAAACGCGCTGCGCCTGCCAAGCCGGCGCCCGCTGCGCGCGCGGCGAAAGCTGCACCGGTCGAGAGCGACTGGGAAGAGTTCTAAGCTGCCAGCCCGCCGTCGCTGATTATGTTAGGCTGTCCGACGCGCCTCCCGTAGGCTCGCCCGGACATCGTCTTTACAAGGATCAGCATGACTGGCTTCGCCATCACCCCACCCGATACGCCCGCGCTTGCGATCGCGGGCTCCGACCAGACCTTCCCGCTGCGCCGCGTGTTCTGCGTCGGCCGCAACTACGCCGCCCACGCCCGCGAGATGGGCGCGGACCCGGACCGCGAACCGCCGTTCTTCTTCTCCAAACCCGCCGATGCGGTGGTGCCGGCCAGCGGCACGCTGCCTTACCCGCCCGCCACGGAGGACCTGCACCATGAGGTCGAGCTGGTGGTGGCGCTGAAGGAGGGCGGCGCCGACATCGCGCCCGAACAGGCGCTGGACAAGGTCTGGGGCTATGCGGTCGGCCTCGACCTGACCCGCCGCGACCTGCAGGCCGTCGCCAAGAAGGATGGCCGGCCCTGGGACATGGCGAAGGGCTTCGATGCTTCCGCGCCCTGCAGCCCGCTGCAGTCGGTCTCGATGACCGGGCATCCGTCCGAGTGCCGCATCTGGCTCGAAGTGAACGGTCAGCTCAAGCAGGAGGGCAACCTGAACGAGATGATCTGGCCGGTGGCCGACGTGATCGCCTACCTGTCGCGCTTCGTGACGCTGGCGCCGGGCGACCTGATCTTCACCGGCACCCCGGCCGGTGTCGACGCCCTGCAGCCGGGCGACCATGTGCGCGGCGGCGTGGACGGCGTGACGACTTTCGAACTGACCGTCGGCGGCCGATGAAGCCCGGGCTGCTGCAGATCGGCAGCTTCCCGCCCGAGGTGCAGTCGCAGATCGATGCGGAATTCTCGCGTATCGATCTTGCGGACTTCGAGCGCGATCCGTCGGGCGCCGATGCGATTCGCGCCATCGTCACGCGCAGCAATCTCGAGGTGCCCGCATCGCTGGTCGAGCGTTTGCCGAAGTTGGAAATCATCGCCACCAATGGCGTCGGCTACGACCTGATCCCGCTCGCGCTGGCGGCCAGCCGCGGCATCGTCGTGACCAACACCCCGGACGTGCTGAACGCCGCGGTGGCGGAGCTGTGCATCGGCTCCCTGCTGTCGCTGCTGCGCCGGCTGCCGCAGGCCGATCGCTACGTGCGCGAAGGCCGCTGGCCCGGCGCCAACTTCCCGCTCACGAGCAGCCTGGCCGGCAAGCAGGTCGGCATCGTCGGGCTGGGGCGCATCGGCAAGGACATCGCGCGCCGCTTTGAGCCCTTCGGCGTGACGCTGGCCTACCACGGCCGCAGCGACCAGCAGCTGGCCTGGCGCTTCGAGCCGGATCTGGTGGCGCTGGCGCGCGCGGTGGACATCCTGATCGTGGCGGCGCCTGGCGGCCGCGAGACCGCGCGCATGATCTCTGCTTCCGTGCTGGATGCGTTGGGGCCTGATGCTTATCTGGTGAACGTGGCGCGCGGCTCGCTAGTGGACGAGGAGGCGCTGATCGCGGCGCTGCAGGAGAAGCGCATCGCCGGCGCGGCGCTCGACGTGTTCGACAACGAGCCGGACATCGATGCGCGCTTTTTCGGACTGGAGAACGTGCTGCTCATGCCGCATATCGGCAGCGCCACGCACGAGACGCGGGCCGCGATGGCGCAGCTGATGCTGGATAATTTGCGGGGGTGGTTTGGGAATGGGCAGGTGCTGACGCCTGTGCCTTTACCGTAAGCGCTAGCGCTCGCACGTCGTTCCCGCGCAGGCGGGAACCCAAGTTCGACGCGTCACGGCAGCTCCAGCAAACTTGGGTCCCCGCCTTCGCGGGGACGACGATCATAGGGCGCGGGAACGACGTAGGGCGCGGGAACGACGTTCAATTCGCCATATTCTTGGCCACAATCGCATCCGTAGCCGCCTGCGCCTGCTGCAGCGGCTGCTCCAGCACATTGGTCGCATAGGTCGGCGCCGGGGTCGACACCGTGCCCAGCGCGCCGCCTTTCTCACTGCTGATGTCGACGTCGACAGTAGCCGACAGGCCCACGCGCAGCGGGTGCCGGGCCAGCTCCCTCGGGTCGAGCGAGATCCGCACCGGCACGCGCTGCACCACCTTGATCCAGTTGCCGCTCGCGTTCTGCGCCGGCAGCAGCGAGAAGGCGCTGCCGGTGCCGGCCGCCAGACCCACTACCTTGCCGTGATAGACCACCTTGCTGCCGTAGATGTCGGCTTCGATCGTGGCCGGCTGGCCGACGCGGATGTCGCGCAGTTCCGATTCCTTGAAGTTGGCGTCGATCCAGAGCTGGTCCAGCGGCACGATCGACAGCAGCGGCGCGCCCGGGGCGATGCGGCTGCCCACCTGCACGCTGCGTTTGGCGACGTAGCCGCTGACCGGCGCGACGATGGCGTTGCGGCGCGCCGCCAGCCAGGCCGACAGGTAATCCGCCTTCGCCGCCAGCACGGTCGGGTGCTGGGACGGCGAGACGCCGGCCACCGCCACGCGCGCCGCCGCGACCTGCTTCAGCGCCACGTCCAGCGCGGCCTTGGCATCGTCGACGGCACGGCGTGCGTGCGCCACGTCTTCGCCGGAGACCACGTTGTCCGCCGCCAGCGGCGCGCGGCGCGCCAGGTCTTCCTGAGCCGTCTTCAGCGCCACGCGGCGCTGCTCGACCACCGCGTTCAGCTGCTCGACGTTGGAATAGCGCTCGCGCTGCTGGCGCACGGCGGTGCCCAGGCGCGCCTCGGCCTGGGCCAGGTTGACTTCGGCGTCGGACGGATCGAGGCGGACGATCTGGTCGCCGGCTTTGACCAGCTGGGTCTCGTCGGCGCGGATCTCGATCACGCTGCCGGTGACCTGCGAAGACACGTTGACGAGGTTGCCGCCGACGTAGGCGTTGTCGGTTTCCATGCGCTTGGACGCGACCAGCGCGTAGTAGGCGCCATAGGCCGCGCCGGCGGCGAGAAAGGCCACGGTGATGCCGGCCAGGACGGCGCGGCGCTTGCCTTTGTTGGGGACTTGCTTGGTATCGGTGCTCATGGTCTTGGGGTCTGGATTATTTAGAATTGTTCGATGCTTGGGCGGGCGCGTCGGCGCGGTAGCCGCCGCCGAGCGCCTTTACCAGCGCGACCTGGGTCTGCAGGCGGGCGTCCGCCAGCTGCAGGTCGGTGTCCTGCTGGCGCAGTAAGGTCATCTTCGCCTGCAGCACGCCGGCGCGTTCCAGCAGGCCGCGCTTCATGCGGGCTTCGGCGCTGTCGACCAGCTTGCGGCCGGCGTCCAGCGCAGCCTGGTGCTTCTGCGCCTCCTGCTCGAGGCCCTGCAGGGTCGCGCCTTCCTGGGCGACTTCGCGCACGGCGGCCAGCACGGCCTCGTTGTAGTCGGCCAGCAGTTCGTCGCGGTTGCTGCGCGCCACGCCCAACTGGGCCTTCAGGCGGCCGCTGTCGAACAGCGGCAGGTCGAGAGTCGCGCCAAGCAGCGGCGTGCGGCTCGGCCAGCGCAGCAGCTTGCCGAGCGAGACAGCGTCCAGGCCGAGCGCGCCGACCAGGTTGATGTCGGGCCGGAAGGCGGCTTCGCTGGCGGCCACGCGGCCGAGCTGGGCCTCGACGCGCCAGCGCGCTGCCTGCAGATCCGGGCGGCGCGCCAGCAGGGCCAATCCGAGTTCGCGCGGCAGCGCGTTGGCGGCGGGCGCCGGCTTGAAGCGGGCCAGGTCGCTGAGTCCCTGGGCGTCGCCACCGACCAGGGCGCGCAGCACTTCGCGTTCGCGCAGCGCCTGGGTGGACAGGCGCGCGGCCTGTTCTTCCAGCGTGCCGAGGTCGAGTTCCGCGCCGGCCTGCTGCTCGCGCGTGGCGAGGCCGTGCGCGATGCGGGCCTTGCGGCCGGCGACGATTTCGCGCTGCACGGCGGCGATGGCGTTAACGTTGTCCTGGCGCGCCCACAGCATCTGCAGGCGGAAGTAGCTCTGGGCGACGCTGGCGGCGATCGCCTGCGCGGCCTGCGCGGCTTCGGCCTGGCGCGCATTCGATTCGCCGATGGCGGCGGCCACCAGCGCGCGGTGCTTGCCCCACCAGTCGACGTCGTAGGACGCGCGGACCTGCACGTTGGCGTCGTTGAACCAGCTGCCGCCGATCGGCGCCGGGAAGAAGCCGTTCGAGGAATAGCGCTGGCGGTTCAGGCCCGTTTCCAGGCCGACCTTGGCGCCTTCATCGGCTCGTTCAGCCGTGACGATGGCCTGGGCGCCGGCCACGCGCGCCTGCACCACGGCCAGGCTCGGGTTGTCCTTGAGCGCGCGTGCGACCAGGGCGTTCAGCTGCGGGTCGCCATACGCGAGCCACCACTGTTCGGCGGGCCAGGCATCGGCCGGCAGGTTGATATCCGGCGCATGCTGGGCGCGCGCCGCGAGATCGATGCTTGCGGACTTGCTGGTATCGGCCGGGACGGCGATGCAGCCGGCCAGCAGCGCCAGCACCGCGCCCGCGATGACGGCGTTTTTCAAAATGAAGGATGAGTGTCGCATTGTTCCAGCTTTCCAGATTAATCGAGGTGCGCGGCTTCGACCGGGGCCGGGCCGGACGATGCTTTCGGCGGGCGGATCAGGATCAGCAGCGGGATCACGGCCGCGGTGAGCAGCATCATCAGCCAGTAGTCGTCCACATAAGCGATCATCGAAGCCTGGCGCGTGATCTCGTTGTTGATCATCGCGGCGCCCAGCTGGCTGCCCACGTTGTAGACGCTGCCGGGATCGTTGACGACCGGGTTGGCGTTGGTGATCTGGGTCGTCAGCGAGGCGTGCGCGATCTGGGTGTTCCGCACCAGCAGGGCCTGCACCATGGCGATGCCGATCGAGGAACCGATGTTGCGGACCAGGCTATACAAGGCCGTGCCTTCCGCGCGCATCTGCGGCGACAGGGTGGCGAAAGTGGCGGCCGATAGCGGCACGAACACCAGGCCCAGGCCCACGCCCTGGATCACGCCGGGCCAGACGATGTCGGCCTGCGACAGCACCAGCGTGTACTGGGTCATCTGCCATAGCGAGAAGGCGGTGATCGCAAAGCCGGCGCCTAGCAGCAGGCGGAAGTCGACCTTGCCGGTGAGTTTGCCGACCACCAGCATGGCCGCCATCGTGCCCAGGCCCGACGGCGCCGTCACCAGGCCGGCCAGTGCCGCCGGATAGCCCATCAGGCCTTGCAGCATGGTCGGCATCAGCGCGCGGGTTGCGAACAGCACCATGCCGACGATGAAGATCAGCAGCAGGCCGGTGACGTAGTTGCTGTTCTTGAGCAGGCGGAAGTCGACGAAGGACTGGCCGGCCGGGCGCGTCAAGGTATGACCGATAAAGTAGGCGGTGGCCAGCAGCATCAGCACCAGCTCGACCCAGGTCTCGACGGACTGGAACCAGTCGTTCTGTTCGCCGCGGTCGAGCAGCATCTGCAGCGCGCCGATCGCCAGCGACAGCGTGACGAAGCCGAACATGTCGAAGCGCACCCGGCGCGCGGCGGCGGTCGGGTGGATGTAGCGCCAGATGCCGTAGAAGGCTACCGCACCGATCGGCAGGTTGATGAAGAAGACCCAGCGCCAGCTGTAGCTGTCGGTCAGCCAGCCGCCCAGGGTCGGGCCGAGGATGGGGCCGATCATCACGCCCATCCCCCATACCGCCATCGCCGAGCCGTGCTTCTCTTTCGGGTTGATGTCGAGCAGGACCGACTGCGACAGCGGCACCAGCGCCGCGCCGAACACGCCCTGCAGCATGCGCGAGACGACGATCTCGGTCAGGTTCATCGAGATTCCGCAGAGCGCCGAGGCGATGGTGAAGCCGGCCACCGAGACCAGGAACACCTTCTTCAAACCGAAGCGGTCGACCAGCCAGCCGTTGAGCGGCGTGGCGATGGCGGCGGCGACGATGAAGGAAGTCAGCACCCAGGTGATCTGGTCCTGCGAGGCCGACAAGGCGCCCTGCATGTGCGGCAGCGCGACGTTGGCGATGGTGCCATCCAGCGCCTGGATGATGGTCGCCAGCATGATCGACACCGTGATCATGGTGCGGTTGATTGGCGGACTAGCCGGATTTGCGTTGACGGCGGCTGCGCTCACAGCTGCTCCTCGATGCGCGCGCGCAGCAGTTCCAGCAGCTCGGTGGCGGCCTTCAGTTGGGCCGGGTCGATGTCGCCGAGCAGGGCGCCGCGCACGGCATTCGCCTGTTCCTTGACCTGCTTGTAGAGGGCGGTGCCGGCTTCGGTCAGGTGCACCAGCTTGACGCGGCGGTCGGTGGGCGAGGGCGCGCGCGTGACCAGGCCTTCGCGCTCGAGGCGGTCGAGCATGGACACCATCGACGGGCCTTCCACGCCGACCAGGTCGGCCAGGGCGCGCTGCGACATCGGCTCGGTCGACTTGGCGATCATGGCGATGGTCATCCAGCCGGCCTGGCCGATGCCGAGGTGCTTGAGTTGCTTGTCGATCAGGAGGCGCCAGCCGCGCGCCGTGTTGTGGACGGCGGCGGAAAAGCGCTCCCCGAGCGGGGATTCAGGTAGATCGCTCATCGTTAGTAATCGAATCGATAGGAATCTATCGAGTTTAAATTATGCAAGTTGCGTTGTAAAGAGTGCGCGTGGGGGCTTAGGTCATGTCAGAATCGTCTTAATGCTCAGGCAAGGCTGAAAGGGAGGCTGACATGGCGCAAACCGCATTGGTAACCGTGCACGGAATGGGCGAGACGCCGCGCGACTATGCCGAGAAGCTGTTCGAGGCGGTGGCGGCGCGGCTCGGACCCTTGAAAGCGCAGGTCGATTTCCGCTCGGTCTATTACCAGGACATCCTGAAACCCAACCAGGAAACGGTGTGGGCGAAAGTCGGCGAGACGACCCACCTGCGCTATGCCGACCTGCGCCGTTTCCTGCTGTTCGGCTTTGGCGATGCCGCCGGGCTGGAAAACCGCAAGGAGGACGACGGTTCGGTCTACGAACTGGCGCAGGAAGCGATCGCGCGCCAGCTGCTGGGCGTGGTCCGGCACGACCCTGCCACCAGCATCGTCTTCCTGGCGCAGTCGCTGGGCTGCCAGGTGCTGTCGAGCTATATCTACGATGCGCAGAAGGCCTTCGGCGGCGGGCGTGTGGCGGCCGGCATCTGGAAGGACATCGACGCCTGGGCGTTGCGCGCGCTGGGCGAACGGCTCACGGAACCGGAAAAGCGCTTCCTCGCCGGCGCCACCTGCTCGGCCTTCGTCACCACCGGCTGCAACATCCCGATCTTCGTCGCCGCGCACAAGCAGATGGACATCAAGCCCATCGCCCGCCCGACCCAGCGCTTCGAGTGGACCAACCTTTACGACCCCGACGACGCGCTGGGCTGGCCGCTGCAGCCGCTGTCGCCGGGCTACGCGGCGCTGGTCGACGACCGCGCGGTCAACGCCAGCCAGGGCGCAGTGAACTGGCTGCTGAAGAGCTGGAATCCGCTATCGCACTCGGCCTACTGGGGCGACAGCCAGGTGCTGGATCTGCTGGCACAGCGCCTCAGGCTCGAAGTCGCCTGATTGGTGTTTATTCCGGCTGCAGCGTGAATACCGCGCGCACTTCGCCGGCCACGTTGCCGCGTGCATTGCGGATCGCCGGCGCGCGCCAGGGTTCGAGCAGTTCGCGGCGGCGCGCGTCCAGCAGGCCAAGTTGTTCGAGCGCGCTGAAGACGGACGGGTGCAGGGCGCGCACGGCGCCGTCGGACACCTTGATCGCGATGCCCAGGCCGGCCGAGCGCACGCCGATCGCCTGCACCGCGTCGGCGCCGATCTTGGCCACCCAGTCGCCCTGGCCGGCCGTCATCCACGCGAGGTCGGTGCGCGCTTCGCCCGAAACCAGGTCGGGCCGCCCGGTCATCGCATCGAACAGGTCGCCCAGTGCGCTGCCCAGGCGCGCATCGCGGCCGCCTTGCGCCAGCCGTGCATACAGGTGGGCCAGGCGCGCCAGCGGCATCGCGTAGTTCGGCGCCGAGCAGCCGTCGACCCCTAGCGGCAGATTGTCCTCGCCGATCTGCACCGCTTCCGACAGCGTGGCGCGGATCGCCTGCTGCAGCGGGTGCTGCGGGTCGACATAGCCCTGGGTCGGTACGTCGTGCAGGCGGCACCAGGCCAGGAAGCCGCTGTGCTTGCCCGAACAGTTGTGGTGCACGGTGCGCCAGCGCCGGCCCGCGGGCGGCGGCAGGCCGACCGCGTCGTAGTACAGCGGGGTCGCGCAGCCGCATTCGAGATGCTGCTCGTCCAGGCCGATCTTGCCGAGGATGGATTCGACGCCCGCCAGGTGCTTTTCCTCGCCCGAGTGGCTGGCGCACAGCAGCGCCAGTTCGTCGAGCGTCAACCCGAAGCGCGCCGGGCCGTCGGACAACATGAAGGGCAGGGCCTGGAAGGGTTTCAGCGCCGAGCGCGTGAAGACCATGGCGTCCGGGTCGCCGCTCGAATACAGCAGGCGGCCGGCGGCGTCGACCACGGCGATCGAACCGAAGTGGATGTTCTCGACCGGATAGCCGGTGTCGGGATAGCCACGCGAGGTGGCGGCAAGAGGGACTGGGTGCATGAACCTAGTCTAGCGGATCGCGCACAGCCGTGGTGCACGCCTTTTTTTGTATGTATCGCCAGCAATCCGGCGCCGCTTTTCGACGTTTCATCCCGCGTTTTCGACGCTTCGGCGGATACCGGCAGACGCTTGCAAACGGCCTGCCTACACTAGCATCACTCGCCGCACATTTTGGGATGCGGCGATATGAAAAACGGTGGACCCGCCGCGTACTCGACAATTGTTTTGGTGAAACGCAACCGGTCCGTTCTTTATATCGAATAGTGAATTGGAGCAATCATGCGTATCAAACAAGTCCTGGCCTTCCTCGGTGCCGCTGCAATGTCCTCCATGGCGTTCGCCGAACCGGCGCCGGTCTCCGTCAGCGCCGACGGCAATACCGTGTACGTGCAGGGCGACCCCAGCCCGATCATGCGCCTGAGCCCGAGCCAGGCGGCGGACCTGCAGGGTTCCTTCAAGCTGGACGATGGACGCATGCTGAAGCTGAGCAACCACAACAGCAAGGTCTTCATGGAAGTGGACGGCCATCGCGAAGAACTGCTGCCGCTCTCAACCACCGAGTTCGTGGCCAAAAAGAGCGGGTCCCGGCTCGCGCTGGACGAGCCTTCGTTCACCGACAAGATTCATCTGACCCAGTTCCGCAAATAAGCCGGAAGGGTCGCAGTGCAAGAACGCAGGCCGGCCTGGCCGCTGGGACCGGGCCGGCCCTTTATTTTCCTGGGTCCTCTCAGATGGGCGCGCCGAAGCGGCCAGCCTGATAGTCGAGGATCGCCTGGTTGATTTCCTCGCGCGTGTTCATCACGAACGGGCCGTGCGAGACCACCGGTTCGCGGATCGGTTCGGCGTGCCCGAGCAGCAGCACGCAATCCTGCTCGGCGCGGATCTCGAGCTCGTCGCCGACAGTGTCGAACTGGGCCAGGTGGAAGGCGCTGACCGTGTCCGGCGCGATCTGGATCACGCCGCGCACCACGTACAGGAACAGGTTACGGTCGAGCAGATTGTCGAGGTAGAGCAGGCCGCCGGCCTTCATCTCCACCGTGCTCATGAACACGCCGGTCAGCGACTCGATCGGGCCGGTCACGCCGCCATACGTGCCCGACACCAGCTGCATGCGCACCTTGCCGTCTTCGCTCTCGATGACCGGGATCTGGTCGCGCTGCAGGCCGGTGTAGCGCGGCGCCGTCATCTTGAGGGCAGGCGGTAAATTCACCCACAGCTGCAGGATCTCGAGCGGGCCGCCGTCCTGCATGAATTCGCGCGGCGACACCTCGGCGTGCACCAGCCCGCGTCCTGCCGTCATCCACTGCACCCCGCCCGGGCCGATCACGCTTTCGTGGCCGGCGCTGTCGCGGTGGGCCAGCAGGCCGTCGAGGATGAAGGTGACGGTCTCGAAGCCGCGGTGCGGATGCGGGCCGAAGGGTAGCCCGCGGTTGTGCTTCGGGTAGACCTGCGGGCCGTGGTGGTTGAGGAAGAGGAAGGGATCGATCTGGTCGATGTGCGGCCCCGGCACCGGACGCTGGGTGATCAGGTCGCCGATGTCGTCACGCATCGCCGGGTGCAGCCGCTGGATGGTCTTGTAGCTCATGCCTGTCCTTTTCCGTGTTGTTCGGTTTCCCGTCTACGATAACCGATTCCCCTATCGCGGCGGCGCGCGCCGCATGCCGGACGCATGCTAGACTCCTTGCGCTTTTGCAATAGGAGACAAGCCGACCATGAAAACGAAAACAAGACAGTCGCTGGCGGCTCTGCTGCTGGCTTTCGGCGCCGCTGCCGCCGCATCCGTCACTGCCGCGCCGGCATCTTCCGCGGTGCCGGGCGAGGCCGCGGTCAAGGCGGCCAAGCACGCCGCCACCGCCTACCGCGACGAGGTCGTCGATACCCTCGCCAAGCTGGTCAGCTACAACACCGTGGCCGACAAGGATGTGCCTTTCGAGCGCAATCCCCAGCACATCGGTTTCAAGAATTTCCTGAAGTCCGAGGCTGCGCGCCTGGGCTTCGATTTCGCCGACTACGGCCACGTGGTCGTGATCGGCCTGGGCAGCACTGAGGCCCAGGAAAAGGTCGGCATGATCGCGCATGGCGACGTGCAGCCGGTCGACCCCAGCAAATGGAAGAAGTCGCCCTTCGAGCTCGACCGCACCAGCGAGCCGGGCAAGCTGCTGGCGCGCGGCGCCGAGGACGACAAGGGGCCGATCGCCACCGCCCTGTACGCGATGAAGTCGCTGAAGGACCTGCAGCTGCCGCTGTCCAAGCGCATCGAGCTGTACGTCTACATGGCCGAGGAATCGGACTGGGACCCGCTGGTCGCCTTCGTCAAGACGCATCCGCTGCCGCAGGTGAACATCACGCTCGACGCCGAGTACCCGGCGGTGACGGCGGAGAAGGGCTACGGCATGCTGGCCGTGAGTTTCCCGAAAGGCCTGGTGGTCGCGGATGCGCCTGAAGTCCGCAGCTTCAGCGGCGGCTTTTTCGGCAGCCAGATCCCGGAAGACGCGCAGGCGCTGGTCGTCAACGTCACGCCGGCCCTCGAAGCCCAGATCAAACAGCGCGCCGCGAAGCAGACCGGCATGCGCTATACCTTCGAACGCAAGGGCAATAACCTGTCGATCGCGGCGAAGGGCGTGTCGGCGCATTCGTCCAAGCCGGAGGACGGCCTCAACGCGATCAGCATGCTGGCCGATGCGCTGGCCGTGCAGACCTGGCCGGACACGCCGTCCGGCGCCATGGTTAACTTCCTCAACGAGATGGTCGGCACCGGCTACCTCGGCGAAAAGTTCGGCAACATCGCCTACCGCGACAACTTCATGGGCCCGATGACCTTCGCGCCCACCGTGATCCGCCAGAAGGAGACCGGCCCCGAACTGTCGATCAACATCCGCCGCCCGCAGGGCAAGACCGCGCAGCAGCTGGGCAACGAGATCAACGCCGCGCTGGCGCAATGGCAGGGCGCGCACCAGGCCGTGCAGCTGGCCGACGTGCAGGTGCAGATCGGCGAGCCGTGGATCCAGCAAGACGCGCCGCAGCTGCCGGTGCTGATGAAGGTGTTCTCGTACTTCACGGGCGTGAAGGATCCGAAGCCGGTGGCGGTGGGCGGCGGCACCAATTCGCGCCTGTTCCCGCATGCCGTCAGCTTCGGTCCGGCGATGCCGCGCGCGGTCTATACGGGGCATTCGGAACACGAGTTCATCACGATGAAGCAACTGCTGCTGAATCTCGAGATGTACACGGCTGTGCTGGCCGAGCTGGCGGAGTAAGGCCGGCTGCTGTCACATTGAGCTGCACGTTCACGCAGGCGGTCGGCCTCCCGGTCCAGCGCCTGCGTTTCCCCCTTCGTCCTGTTCGATCCCGCGTTTCAGCTTGTAGGTCGAAATCTCGCCAAAAACTACGATTTTTTCTAATCGTTCTGTAGGTCTGCGCCTACAAAAGCCCTTGCTTCATAGGGAAAATGTCCTGTCTATTTACGCTCTCCCTAAGGAGGACAGGCGCCCGAGCCTGTCGCTGCTTTTGCGACGCACATGAGCTTGTTGATGGGTGGAAAAGCTCGCACTGACCCTTGGAAACTGTGTCGAAAACGCCATGATAGGATCGGTCACTGACCCGCATATCCCGACAGGACCGATACCGACCGCCATGCACATCCAAGAACTCGTAAAGCCAGACGGACGACCGCTCACTCTCTACAGTAACAAGCCGATTCCGGCCGGCCTCGTTGCGCCGAGCCCGTTTCCCGATCCACAAAATGCGAATCCGCACCTGCGCTGGCATCCGCTGCGCGGCGAGTGGGTGACCTATGCCGCGTTCCGCCAGAACCGTACCTACCAGCCGCCGCCGCAGTACAACCCGCTGGCGGCGACCAGCGACCCGGCGCACCCGACCGAGATGCCGGCCGGCGACTACGAGATCGCCGTGTTCGACAACCGCTTCCCGTCGCTCGCGCTGGATTCGCACGACCCGCCCACGCTGACGGTGCCGACCGCGCCCGCCAACGGCCACTGCGAAGTGGTGGTGTTCACCCAGGATCCGCAGGCCGCGCTGAGCCGGCTGCCGCTGTCGCGCATCGAGCTGCTGCTGCAGGTGTGGGGCGACCGCACCACCCGCATCGGCGGCAAGCACCACATCCAGTACGTGCTGCCTTTCGAGAACCGCGGCGCCGAGGTGGGCGTGACGCTGCACCATCCGCACGGCCAGATCTACTGCTATCCCTTCGTGCCGAGCGTGCCGGCGCGCCAGCTGGCGCAGGAACGCGAGTACTACCTGCAGCACAGCTCCAGCCTGCTGTGCGACATGGCGCGCGACGAGGCCGCCGACGGCAAGCGCGTGCTGTACCAGGACGAGCACGCGATCGCCTTCGTGCCGCCCTGCGCGCGCTATCCGTATGAGGTGTGGGTGATGCCGACCGCGCCCTGCAAGGACTTCGCCGCGCTCACCGAGCCGCAGCGCGCGGGCCTGGCGCGCGCGCTCAAGACCGTGCTGCTCAAGTACGACAAGCTGTGGGACCGTCCTTTCCCTTACCTGATGGCCTGGTACCAGGCGCCCACCGACGGCGCCGAGCATCCGGAAACCCAGCTGCACTGCCAGTTCTATCCGCCTTACCGCACCCGCGACCGTCTCAAGTACCTGGCGGGCACCGAGCTGGCGGCCGGCATGTTCGCGATGGACGTGCTGCCCGAAACCACCGCCTACGAGCTGCAGCAGGTCGAGGTCGACCTGGAGGACCAGGCATGAGCGTCACCGCAGACCCGCTGGCGCTGCGCGGTGCTGAGGCAAGCGCCAAGCTGGCCCTGCTGCGCGAGGCGCTGGCCCAGTCCGGGGCCGGCGCGATCCGCCTGCGCGGCGAGGACTGGTTCGCCTGGGCGACCGGCGGCGCCGAGCTGCTGGCGCCGAACGGATCCGAGAGCGGCGCCGCCGAACTGCTGGTGACGGCGGACGAAGCCTGCGTCCTCACCGACGAGGTCGAGGCCGAGCGCCTGCGCCAGGAAGAGGTGCCGCCGGGCTTCACCTTCCACATCGCGCCCTGGACCGAGCCGGAACTGCACCAGACCTACACGCTGGGCGCGGCGCGCGGCGGCGCGGTGCTGTCCGACCGCCCGCACAACGGCGACCAGCCGCTGCCAGCCAGCCTGAAGCTGCGCCGCATGGTGCTGGGCGCCGAGGAACAGGAACGCTACCGCGTGCTCGGGCGCGCGGCGGCCGAGGCGATCGCCGAAGCGCTGCGCGCGGCCCGGCCCGACTGGACCGAATACCAGCTGGCCGGGGAGGGCGCGCGCGCCCTGCTGCGGCGCGGCATCCAGCCGGCCCTGGTGCTGGCCGCCGGCGAACGGCGCAGCGCGCAATGGCGCCGGCCGACGCCGACCCACGAACCGCTGGGCGGCCGCGCAACGCTGGCCTGCTGCGCGCGCCGGCACGGTCTGGTGGCGCGGCTGTCGCGCTCGGCCAGCTTCGGTCCGGCGCCGGCGGCGCAGGACGAACTGCTGCGCCTGGAATCGACGGGGCTGGACGCGGTACGTCCCGGACAGTCGCTGGCGGCGGTCTATCACGCCTTCGATGCCGCCTACCGCCACGCCAACCGGCCGGACGCGATCCGCGAACGGCGACAGGGCGGCATCGCCGGCTACCAGGCCTGCGAACTCGCCGCCAGCCCCAGCACCGCGACCGGACTGGAAGCCGGGATGGCCTTCGCCTTCAACCCCGGCTTCGAAGGCATCGGCATCGAAGACACCTTCCTGCTCGGCGGCGCCGGGCTGGAGAACCTGACGCTGGACCCGCAGTGGCCGGCAGCGAACATCGGCGGCCGCGTACGGCCGCTCTGGCTGGAGTTGACATGACAAGTGCAGAAACCTTCTTCGGCGGCGCCCCGGAGGCGTGCGCGACGGCGCCCGGCCGGGTCAACCTGCTGGGCGAACATACGGACTACAACGACGGCTTCATGCTGCCGGTGGCGACCCCGCAGGGCACCACGGTGGCGCTGGCGCGCAGTCAGGACGACCAGCACCATCTGTATTCGGGCACGCTGGACGGCAACGTCACCTTTGCCGCGAAAGGCGGCAGCCCGGCGCAGGGCTTCGGCAGCTACATCGAGGGCTGCATCCGCCTGGTCGAGGCGATGGGCGTCGAGATCCCGCCGCTGCGCGTGTTCGTGACCACCAACCTGCCGGTCGGCTCGGGCCTCTCGTCCTCGGCGGCGCTGGAAGTGGCGACGCTGCGCGCACTGCGCCAGCTGCTCGGCTTCGAGCTGGACGACGTGAAACTCGCGCAGATCGCCCAGCGCGCCGAGATCGACTACGCGCACGTCAACTGCGGCATCATGGACCAGATGGCGTCCAGCCTATGCGACGAAAAGCACATGCTGTTCATCGACGCCCGCACGCTGGAACACCGGCTGGTGGAAATGCCCGAGGGGACCGAGCTGATCGTGATCGATTCGGGCATGCCGCGCACCCTGGCCGCCAGCAAGTACAACGAGCGCCGCGCCGAGTGCGAGGAAGCTTCGCGCAAGCTGGGCGTGCAGGCGCTGCGCGACGTCACCGACCCGCAAGCGGTGGAAAGTCTGCCCGAGCCGCTGCGCCGGCGCGCACGCCACGTGGTGCTGGAAGACCTGCGCGTGCTGGAAGCGGCAAAGGGCGTCTCGGCCGAGCGCTTCGGCGCGCTGATGAACGCTTCGCACGACAGCCTGCGCGACGACTACGAAGTATCGATTCCCGAACTCGACAAGCTGGTGGCGGCCCTGCAGGCGGCCCCCGGCGTGCTGGGCGCGCGCCTGACCGGCGCCGGTTTCGGCGGCGCCTGCGTGGCCCTGTGCCGCGCCGGACAAGCCCAGCAGGCAGCACAAACCGCACTCTCCAACTACAACAAAGAGGGACGCAAGGGACGCATACTGATCCCGGTCCCCGCCCCAGGAAAGGATAACAATGAGCCAGTTTGAGTACCCCCGCCCCCAGCTGGTACGCGACAATTGGATCAACCTGAACGGCAAGTGGCGCTTCCGTTTCGACGACGAGGCGTGCTGCAAGATGCCGGCAGGCGTGACCGGCTGGACGCATGAAATCAATGTGCCCTTCGCGCCGGAAACCGAACTGTCCGGCATCCAGGACACGGGCTTCCACCGCTTCTGCTGGTACGAGCGCGATTTCGAGCTGATGCCGTCCGAGCAGCGCTCGATCCTGCACTTCGGCGCGGTCGATTATTCCGCCAAAGTGTGGGTCAACGGCCAACTGGTGGCCGAGCACGAAGGCGGCCACACGCCGTTCTCGGCCGACATCACCCAGGCCCTGAAGGCCGACGGCAAGCAGGTCGTGACCGTGTTCGTCGAGGACGACCCGGCCGACCTCGCCAAGCCGCGCGGCAAGCAGGACTGGCTGCTGGAACCGCACTCGATCTGGTATCCGCGTACCACCGGCATCTGGCAGACGGTGTGGATCGAGCAGGTTTCGCGCACCTTCATCCGCTCGCTGCGCTGGACCCCGATCTTCGAGACCTTCGAGATCGGCTGCGAAGTGTTCGCCGGCGGCGACATCCAGGAAAACATGTTCGTCGAGGTCAAGATCTGGCATGGCGAACACCTGCTCGCGGACGACAACTACAAGCTGCTGCAAGGCGAAGCGAACCGCAAGATTGCGCTGTCGGACCCCGGCATCGACGATTCGCGCAACGAGCTGCTGTGGAGCCCCGAGCGGCCGACCCTGCTCGACGCCGAGGTGATCCTGCGCTGCGGCGACAAGGTGGTCGACCACGTCAAGTCCTATACCGCCTTGCGTTCCTTCCACATCAACCGCGACCGCCTGCTGCTGAACGGCCGCCCGTATCCGCTGCGCCTGGTTCTGGACCAGGGCTACTGGAACGAGTCCTTCATGACCGCGCCGTCCGACGAGCACCTCAAGCGCGACGTCGAGCTGGCCAAGCTGATGGGCTTCAACGGCGTGCGCAAGCACCAGAAGATCGAAGACCCGCGCTACCTGTACTGGGCGGATAAACTCGGCCTGCTGGTGTGGGAAGAGATGCCCTCGGCCTACCGCTTCAGCCCGCATGCGATCAAGCGCATCGTCAAGGAATGGACCGAGGCGATCGAGCGCGACTACAGCCACCCCTGCATCATCGTGTGGGTGCCGTTCAACGAATCCTGGGGCGTGCCGAACCTGACGCTGACCCAGGCGCATCGCAATGCGGTCGAGGCGCTGTACCACCTGACGCGCACCCTCGACGCCACCCGCCCGGTGATCGGCAACGACGGCTGGGAAGCCTCGGCCACCGACATCCTCGGTATCCACGACTACGACAGCGACCCGGAAAAGATCAAGGCGCGCTACGAAGTCAGCGACCCCGTGCGCACGCTGTTCGACCAGAGGCGTCCAGGCGGACGCATCCTGACGCTGGACGGCTTCCCGCACCGCGGCCAGCCCATCGTGCTGACCGAATTCGGCGGCATCGCCTTCGACCCGAACGCGACCCCCGAGGACGGCACCTGGGGCTATACCCGTTCCCAAACAGCCGAGAGCTATCACGCGCTGTACGAACGGCTGCTGAAAGTGGTCAATGAGACCTTCATGTTCAGCGGCTTCTGCTACACCCAGTTCGCCGACACCTTCCAGGAAGCCAACGGCCTGCTCAACGCCGACCGTACGCCCAAGCTGCCTTTCGAGGTGATCAGCGCTGCAACCCGTAACGTCCCGCTTCAGCCGAAGAAGGATGTGGAGGAGGGTGAGGGACCAGCGGCTGCCTGAAGTGCGCTCATAAAGGCGCTCGTTCCAGCGCAGGCGGTCGGTCCGTAGTAACGCAACTTGATCAATCAACCGACCGCCCGCGCAGCACTGCGGGCGTTGAAGGAGCTAGCCATGTCCACGATCGTCGTTTTCAGCCACCTGCGCTGGGATTTCGTATTTCAGCGGCCGCAGCATCTGCTGTCGCGCCTGGCGCAGCATCATCCGGTTCTGTTTGTCGAGGAACCGGTGCACGATGACGGCGCCCCGTTCATGGAGCGGACCAACCCCGCGCCGAACGTGACCGTGTGCCGCGCGCACACCCCGATCCATGCCATCGGCTTCCATGACGACCAGCTGCGCCTGCTGCAGCCCATGGTGGCGCAGCTGGCACCGCCGGGCGAGCAGGTCATCGCCTGGTTTTACACCCCGATGGCCCTGCCGCTGCTGCAGGCCCTGCAGCCCGCGCTGGTAGTCTACGACTGCATGGACGAGCTGGCCTCGTTCAAGAATCCGCCGAAACAGCTGCTGCAGCGCGAGGGCGCATTGCTGAACATCGCCGACCTGGTCTTCGCCGGCGGCCCCAGCCTGTATGAGGCGAAAAAGAATCGCCACCCGAACGTGCACTGCTTTTCGAGCAGCGTCGACGTGCTGCACTTCCGGCAGGCCCTCGACCGCACCCGCGTCCACTCGCAGCAGGCGGAGATCGCGCATCCGCGCCTCGGCTTCTATGGCGTGCTGGACGAGCGCTTCGACCCGGAGCTGGTCGGCGAACTCGCCGACGCCCATCCGGAATGGCAGATCGTGCTGGCCGGACCGGTCGTGAAGATCGACGAGGCGCGGCTGCCGCGCCGCGACAACATCCACTACCTCGGCCAGCAGCCCTACACTGCCCTGCCCGACCTGCTGGCCGGCTGGGACGTCTGCCTGATGCCCTTCGCGATCAACGAAGCGACGAAGTTCATCAGCCCGACCAAGGTGCTCGAATACATGGCGGCCCAGCTGCCGATCGTCAGCACGCCGATCGCCGACGTCGCCAATCCCTACGGCCACGTGGTCGCCATCGCCAGCGGCGCGCGCGAATTCATCGCCGCCTGCGAAGCGGCGCTGGCCCTGTCGCCGGAACAGCGCGCACATATGGTCGAGGCCATGAATGCCGTGGTGGCAGCGACTTCCTGGGACAACACCGCGAAGCACATGCACGAACTGCTGGAGTCGACCACTGCGCGCAGCGAAGGCACGGCTGCGCAGCGGGCCGCTGCTTCACATGCCACCTCGCATGCCGCTTCACAGCCTGCCTTGCAGGCCGCATCGCAGGCGACCGGCGCGGCGCCGAAAGTCAATGCGCTGCGCAGCCAGGGCGCGCGCCACGTCGGCACCGTCGTCATCGGCGGCGGTCCGACCGGCCTGTCGGCCGCCTACCACCTGGGTGCGGACACGCTGCTGCTGGACCGCAACGAGACCGTCGGCGGCTGGTGCCGCTCCATCGAAGACAAGGGTTTTACCTTCGATCACGCCGGCCACATCATGTTCTCGAACGACCCCTACGTGCTGAAGATGTACGAGGTGCTGCTGCGCGATAACATCCACTGGCAGAACCGCGAAGCCTGGGTCTACAGCAAGGGCGTGTACACGCGCTACCCGTTCCAGGGCGCGTTGTACGGGCTGCCGCCGAAGGTCATCACCGAGTGCGTGATGGGCGCCATCGAGGCGCGCTATGGTACCAACGACGCCCAGGCTTTTAACGGGGCGGATGTCGAGGATTGCTGCGCCGACGGCACCACCGATGTCTGCAACACCGACCGCTCCGTCAGGGGCGAGGTCAAAAACTTCGAACAGTTCATCTACAAAGTCTGGGGCAAGGGCATCGCCAAACATTTCGCCATTCCCTACAACCGCAAGCTCTGGACCGTGCCGCCATCCGAGATGGAAACCTCCTGGCTGGGCGGGCGCGTGCCGCTGCCGAATCTCGAAGAAATCGTGCAGGGCGCGCTGGAACCGGCGCCGAAACCGGTGGGACCGAACGCCCGCTTCGGCTACCCGCGCAAGGGCGGCTTCCAGGCGCTGATGAACGGCTTCCTGCCGCATATCAAGGGCAAGGTCGAGCTGGGCGCGGAAGTCGTGCAGGTGCTGCCGCGCGAGCACATCGTCGCCCTGGCCGACGGCCGCCGCTTCCGGTATGACGATCTGATTTCGACGATGCCGCTGCCGGAGCTGGTCAAGGCCATCGGCGAAGAAGCACCGGAAGCGGTGCGCAATGCGGCCAAGGGGCTGCGCCACGTCTCCATCCGCTGCGTCAACATCGGCATCGACCGAGTGGCCACCGACAAGCACTGGATCTACTATCCGGAAGACACGATCTTCCACCGCATCTTCATGCAGGGAAATGCTTCGCCGGATTGCAATCCGCCGGGCGGCTTCGGCTTCACCTGCGAGATCTCGTATTCGCCGACGAAGCCGCTGCCGCTCGACGGCGAGGAGCTGATCGCGCGCGCGATCGAAGATTGCCGCCGGGTCGGGATGATCCAGGACGGCGACCGTATCCTGGTGGCGAACCAGGTCGACATGCCTTATGCCTACGTGCTGTACGACCACCAGCGCGCGCGCAATGTCGAGACCTGCAAGGCCTGGCTGAAGCAGTTCGACATCACGCTGGTCGGCCGCTACAGCGAATGGGAGTACTACAACTCCGATCACGCCCTGCTGGCCGGCAAGCGCGGCGCCGAAGCCGTCATGGCCAAGCGCAGCCGCGCGCAGAAAGTCGGCGCAGAGTAAGCGATGGGACCGTCCGCCTGGCGCCGCCGGGCGGCGGTCATCGTGGCCAGTCTGCCGCTGCTGGCCTGCACCCTTGCACGGGCAGGGGCAGCCTCGGCCGCCTATCTACCTTATGGATCGGTAGCCGACAATCCGGGCCCGGTGGCGGCGCCGCACCAGGGCGGCCTGTTCCGCGTCAGCCATGGCGGCCGCGTGGCCTATCTGTTCGGCACCGTGCACGTGGGCACGCGCGGCTTCTATCCGCTGCCGCCCGAAGTCGAGCGTGCGCTGGGCGGCGCCAACCGCATCGTCGTCGAACTCGACACGCGCGCCAATGGCGATTACCTGCGGGCGTTGAGCCTGCACGGCAGGTATGCGCCGGGCGACGACATCCGCAAACACCTGCCCCCTGGCACCGTGCAGGCGCTGACGAACGTCCTGCACGCGCAAGGCATCAGCATGGCCAGCATGGCGAGCTATAAACCCTGGCTGGTCGCCAACCTGCTGCTGAGCATGGAGCTGGAGCGCAAGGGTTACCGCCGCAGCGAAGGCGTGGAGCAGGCGCTGCTGACCCAGGCGCGCAGGCACGGCCTGAAAGTGGCCCAGCTGGAAAGCGCCGAGTACCAGCTGGCGCTGTACGACAGCATGGGCGAAGCGGACGCGGCGCGCTACCTGCAGGAGGTCCTGAATGGGCTGGGCGATGGACGCGCGCTGCGCACCGCCCAGGCCATCATCGACGCCTGGTCGTCGGGCGATGCGCACGCCCTCGACGTCGTGCTGCAGCAAAGCACGGCTGGCCCCGGCGTGGTGGCCGAGTTCACGCGCCGCGTGCTGCTGGGGCAGCGCAATCCCGACATGGCAAACCAGATCGCGCGCCTGATGCGCGAGGACAGCGTCACCTTCGTCGGCGTCGGTTTGCTGCACCTGCTGGGCGCGAATGGCTTGCCCCAGCTGCTGGCACAGCGGGGGCTACCTCGTAGAACGTGTTTATTGAATCAGTGCTGGATCGCGCCGCCGCTCAGGTTGACCCGGTCGCCGCTGCGGAAATCCGGCGTGGTTTCCTGGGTGATCACCTGGGTGCTGCCGTCGTCCATGCGCAGGGTGATGCGGTGGACGCGTTCGCTCGAAGAGCTGCCGGTCGTGCCGCTGGCGCCGCTGCCGCCCACGGCCGCCGCGCCGACCGAACCTGCGCCGGCAACGCCGCCTGCGGTGCGCGGGACAATTTCGACGGCCAGGACCGTGGCGTTCGGGCTCGAGCTGGCGGACGTGGAGGCGCCCGTGCTGGACGCCCCATACCCGCCCTGGCCGCTGGTGGCGCTGGCGGTGCCGCCGCTGGTGCCGGTGGTGGAGGTGCCCGTGCCGCTGCCGCTGTCGGAGGTGCCGGTGTCGGAGCTGCCGGAGCTGCCGCTGGTGCCCGAGCTGCCCGAGCTGCCCGACGACCCGGACGTGCCGGAGCTCCCCGAGCTGCCCGAAGTGCCGGTGGCCGAGGAGCCGGTGCCCGAGCCGGACTGGTCGTAACCCGAGCCGGTGGCGGTGCCCGAGCTGCCGCTGGTGCCCGAACTGCCGGAGCTGCCCGAACTGCCGGTGCCGCTGCCCCAGCCGGCAGAGCCGCTGGTGCCGGTACCTGCGCCGGTGCCGGACATGCCGCCGCTGCCGCCGCTGCTGGTGGAGCTGCCGCTTTCCATGCCGCCCTTGTCGCCCTGCATGGACTTACACGCGGACAGCCCGAAAGCCAGGGCCAGCAAGCTTGTCAGGAGCACGCTCTGGTGTCTTAGTTTCATGATCAACTCCTTCTGATGGGATAGATATGTCAGGTATGTGCGTGACGATGCCGCGTGCCACTCGGGTAAGAGGCGCGTTCGGGGGCGACGTTCAGGCTGACTCGGGTTGAGCATGAGCCACGTCAAGGACGCGGCTAGATCGGGGAATTCCGCGCGCGGCTGGTCTCAGCGCTTGGCTGCTTCGAGGTTTTTGGGTAGTACGGCGCACAGCGCCAGCACGGCCAGGATGGCGGCCACGCAGTCGACGGCCCAGTCGTGCACGTCGGCGCCGCGGTAGGGGAAAAAGCTCTGGATGAACTCGTCGCCGGCGCCCATCAGGGCGACCGCCAGCACGGCCTTGACTGCGCGCGCGGCCATGCTGCCAGTGCTGCCCAGGAAGCACAGGCAGGCCAGGACCGCATAGGCCGTGCCATGCAGGACGACTCCGGGGGCGTACTGGCCGATGTCCGCGCGTGCTCCCGGGACATTTCCAGCAACAACAATCATCAGGTACATGAGGACGGCGCAGCCAATGCAGGCGGTACGGAAGCGGGGGTGCAGCAGCAACTGGGACAGCATGGCGTTCATGGAAGGTGATCTGATAAAAGACGCACCTTACCATGACGCATGCCGAAAGCTTCGCAATGGTGGCTGGCCCCCGTACCGGCGGTCCGTCTTGCGGAACGTCGGCCAAGGGCAGGGACCGCGTCAGATCGTGAGCGCGGGCGTCCCGTTGGGATAATGGGCGTCGAAACAGCTTTCGCAGTCGGCGCAGAAAAGATGGGCGACGCGTACGGTCTGCTGTCGCAATACGAGCTTGAGGTGATGTGTGCGGCACTTCGGGCAGATTTCGCGGACGCTGCCGAAAGTCAGTACGTGAAGCGGCTGGTCTTCATCGTCGAGGTGGTCGATGACCATGCGCGGGTTCAGTTCGCTGAGTACCAGATAATCGTCGGCGCTGTGGTGCTGGCGGCGCGATGGCTGTTGGTCCTGCTGGGGTGGCGACATCGTTTGAGGTAGATTCATAGGGATGGCTCCATGAAAAAACGCAAGCGCGAAATTCATCATAGCGAAATCCTCGACCGGATCAAGCACTCAGGCGGATTTTTATTTGCGACGTTGCATTCGCGCCAGTCGCTGCGGGAACAAAAAAAAATGCCCGCCAATGAAGGACGGGCACAACCCAAGATAGGGCCAAGAGACGCAGAATTCGGTGCGGCGCACCGCTTGGCGGCACGCCTTTCTGCGATCACGCATATCGGTTGCGTGTATGCAGATGAACTCAGTATAGGAGCCGAATATGACCCGAGTATGACGCTGCTCAAGCGAACGCAGGTTCGTCGCGAACGAATTCAGCTGAGGCCGGTCTATCAGCGATGCGGGATAAAAAAAAAGCCCGCTTCAGAGAGCGGGCTTCAAACTATTTTCTTGGAGGAGAATAGTGGAGACAGGTGAGATTATGCTGCGCCGCGATATATACGTCCAATTTTGATTTCGGATAGCAGACATTCGCCGCCGTGATAATTGCTGAGCTCGCTTATTCTTTTACCGGCACGGTATAGTTCAGGGCCATGCGGCCGCCGTCCGCGTACAGGGTCTGGCCGGTCATGTAGGAAGCGTCGTCGCTGGCCAGGAAGGCGGCGATGCCGGCGATCTCTTCCGGCTCGCCGCAGCGGCCGAGCGGCGTGCGCGACAGGATGGTATGGCGCGCTTCGGGGCTGCCCATCACCGCGTTCTTGGCCAGCTCGGTCAGGATGGTGCCCGGGCCGATCGCATTGACGCGGATGCCGTGCTCGGCCAGTGCGATCGCCGCGACGCGGGTCAGCTGGTTGACGCCGCCTTTCGACACCACATACGGAATCTGGTTCGGAATGGTCAGCTCGGCGTTCACGCTCGACATGTTGATGATGCAGCCGCTGTTGCGCTTGACCATCTCGCGCGCCACGGCCTGGCTGCACAGGAACATCGACTTCAGGTTGACGCGCAGAACGCGGTCGAAATCTTCCTCTTCCAGGTCGAGGAAGCTGGCGGCATGGGTGACGCCGGCATTGTTGACCAGGATGTCGACATGGCCGAAGGCGCTCAGGGTGGCGGCGAGCATGGCGTCGACGTCCGATTTCTGGCTGACGTCGGCGCAGAAGAAGCGGGCATTGTCGCCGAGCGCTTCGGCAGCGGCCGCGCCTTCCTGGCGCACGTCGACCAGCATCACACGCGCGCCTTCGCGCACCAGGCGCTCGGCGCAGGCATAGCCGATTCCCCGGCTGGCTCCGGTAACGATGGCGACTTTCTGGGCAAGTTTCATGGCAGGCTTTCCTGGAGTTCTGAAAACGCCATTGTACCGGCCGAGCGCTGGATCTATAGCATCAAAGGCTTGTCAGGCAATTCATTCGGCCGCGTGCCGTTCGACGGAAAATGCTGGCGCAGCAGCGCATTCACCTGCGCGATGGCTTCCAGCGTGGCGTCATGGAAGCGGCCCTGGGCGAAGCCCGCCGTCATCGTGTTGCAGATCGCCTGCCAGGTGGCGGGATCGATGCGGCGGTTGATGCCGCGGTCGGCCACGATGTCGACCTTGTGGTCGGCCAGGTTGACGTAGATGAGGACGCCGCAGTTGTCCTCGGTATCCCAGATGCCGTAGTCGGCAAACAGGGCCAGTGCACGCTGGCGGTTGCCGATGCCTTCCCATACCGCGGACAGGGGCAGCGATTTTTCGACCACCAGGCGGACCTCGCCGCGGTGGGTCTGTTCGCCGGCCGTGATCGCCTCGGCGATGGCCTCCAGGGTCGCCGGCGGGAACACGCGTGCGGCTTCGGTCCGGGTGCTGAGCAGGTGGCGCAGGCTGCGTTTGACGCGGCCGGGGTTGTGCTGTGCCTGATCCATTACCAGTCTCCCGAGGCGCCGCCGCCGTCGAAGCTGCCGCCCCCGCCGCCGGAAAAACCGCCGCCGCCCGAGAAGCCGCCGCCGCCGGAAAAGCCGCCGCCACCGCCGCCGCGGTTGTTCATGTTGCTGAGGATGCTGCCGAGGATGAAGCCGGTGGCGCCGCTGTTCCAGCCGTTGTCGAAGCGCCGTCCGATGCCCGGCTGCGACAGGCGCGAGCGGCGCGGGCTGAAGATCGAGCGCAGCACGGTCAGGCCGATGACGATGAAGAAGATGCTCATCACGATGCCGGGGCCGCCGTCGCCGTCCTGCTCCTGGGCCTGAGCTTGCCCTTGGCCGGGCTGGGCCTGCGGCGTCGGGAATTTTTCCTGGTTGAGGAGGGCGGAAATCGCGCCGACGCCTGCGACGAGGCCGCCGTAGTAATCGTTCTGGCGGAAGTGCGGGGCGATCGTGTCCTGCAGGATGCGCTTGGACTGGGCATCGGTCAGCACGCCCTGCACGCCGCGTCCGGCCTCGATGCGCAGGCGCCGCAGCGAGGATGGATTGTCGCGCGCGACCAGCAGCAGCACGCCGTCGTCGACGCCCTTGCGGCCCAGCTTCCAGGCCTCGGCCACGCGGATGCTGTACTGCTCGATGACCTCGGGCTCGGTCGACTTTACCAGCAGCACGGCGATCTGGCTGCCGGTCTGGGTCTCGTAGTCGGCCAGCACGCGCTCCAGGTTCTGGCGCTGCTCAGGCGTCAGCATCCCGGCCTGGTCGGTGACGCGCGCCGTGTACGCGGGGACGGGCTTGAGCTGCGCCTGCGCCTGTCCGGCCAGGAGCAGGCTCAGGAACGGGGCGAGCGTCAGTGCCCACAGCAGGCGCAGCAGCGGTTTCATCGTCGGCGCCCGTTATTTACCGAAATCGACCTTCGGCGCGGTCGAGATCGCGCGCTCGTTCTCGACCGTGAACGACGGCTTGGGCGCATAGCCGAACATCTTCGCCGTCAGGTTGGTCGGGAAACTGCGCGCCAGCACGTTGTAATCCTGGACCGAGGCGATGTAACGCTGGCGCGCCACGGTGATGCGGTTCTCGGTGCCTTCCAGCTGCGACTGCAGGTCGCGGAACTGGGTGTCGGCCTTCAGGTTCGGGTAGGCCTCGGACACGGCCATCAGGCGCGACAATGCGCTGGACAGCTCGCCCTGCACCTGCTGGAACTTCTGGAAGGCTTCCGGGTTGTTCAGCACTTCCGGCGTGATCTGGAAGCTGGTGGCGGCGGCGCGCGCACGGGTCACGGCTTCCAGGGTTTCGCGTTCGTGGCTGGCATAGCCCTTCACGACGTTGACCAGGTTCGGGATCAGGTCGGCGCGGCGCTGGTACTGGTTGACCACTTCGCCCCAGGCGGCCTTGGTCGCTTCGTCCTTGGCCTGGAACTGGTTGTAGCCGCAGCCCGACAGCAGGACGCTGGACAGCAGCGCGGACAGCAGCATGGCAGCCCAGCGCGTGAACAGGGAAGGCGTCGAAGAAGATGTCTTCATAGGGGAATCCGTCGCGAGTTGTCGAATGAATAAAAATATACCCGAAATGGCCCCATCGCGGCGTCCGCCCGGGCCGCGGTACAATATCGGGTTTGCAATGCGATAGAGAAGGGGCCTGCCATGAACTTCATCGACAAGCTGAACGCCGCCTGGCGCAGCAACGATTCCCTGCTGTGCGTGGGGCTCGATCCGGACATCGAGCGCTTGCCCGCGCACCTGCGCGATCATCCGCAAGGCATCGCCGAATTCTGCAAGGCCATCATCGACGCGACCGCCGACCTGGCCTGTTCCTTCAAGCCGCAGATCGCCTATTTCGCGGCGCTGGGCGCGGAAGACCAGCTGGAAACCGTGTGCCGCTATCTGAAGGAACGTTATCCGCACATCCCGCTGATCCTGGACGCCAAGCGCGGCGACATCGGCGCCACCGCGCGCCAGTACGCGCGCGAAGCCTTCGACCGCTACGGCGCGGACGCGGTGACGGTGAACCCCTACATGGGCTTCGATTCGGTGGAGCCCTACATGGCGTGGGCGGACCGCGGCGTGATCGTGCTGTGCCGCACCTCGAACGCGGGCGGCTCGGACCTGCAATTCCTGGACGTGGGCGGACGCCCGCTGTACCAGCACGTGGCGCAGCTGGTAGCGGAAAAGTGGAACAAGAACGGCCAGTGCGCGCTGGTGGTCGGCGCCACCTTCCCGCAGGAGCTGGCCCAGGTCCGCGCTATCGTGGGCGACATGCCGCTGCTGGTGCCTGGCATCGGCGCCCAGGGCGGCGACATCGAAGCGACCGTCAAGTCCGGCCGCACGGCGAACGGCGCCGGCATGATGATCAACTCCTCGCGCGCCATCATTTACGCGCAGCCGCAGGGCGATGAGGATTTTGCGGCGGCGGCGCGCCGGGTGGCGATGGAGACGCGCGACGCGATCAATCAACATCGCGCGTGACCGTAGGGCGGGCACGCCGTGCCCGCGTCAGCAATCAATACCGCTGCGGCGCGATCGACTCCGCATAATCGTACAGCGCCCCCAGAATCGCCTCGGCCCGCTCATCCGCCGTCTCCGACAGCGCATCGATCTCGGCAAACAGCTGGTCGATCGTGCGCGCCCCGCCGGCGCCTTCGAACAGGCGCGCCGCGCGGTGCGCTTCCCAGCTTTCCATTTCCTGCTCCTGCAGCGTGTGCGGGAAGTTGCGGCAGCGGTAGCGGAACAGGATCTGCGCCAGCCTTTCATCCTCGAAGCTCGGCTGCCTTTCCACCAGGCGGGCAGGGTGCTCGGCGCGCAGCGATTCGAGCTGGCGGCGATCGCCCTGCGAGACGAAGCCGTTGTACAGGTCTTCGTCGACGTCGGTCTCGGCGCTGGGCGCTTCGCGCTGGAACACCTTTTGCCACACCGCGCTCATGTCCGGTCCGGCCGCCGCGATGCGCGCATGCGCCAGGCACTGTTCGATGTCCAGCTGCCACTTGTCCGCCATCGCCGGCTGCAGCGTCTTCAGATTCCCGACCAGCATCGGCGACTTGTTCAGGTGCACGCTCTTGATCGGCAGGCGGCTCATCCCTTCCGGCATCTCGGCGGCGCGCGTGAACAGGCGCTCGCGGATGGTCTCCACGCTGAGCGCGAACAGTTCGGACGGATCGTGGCGGCAATCCCAGACCAGCACCTCGTTCTTGTTGGTCGGGTGCGAGGCCAGCGGCCACACCAGGCCCAGGCAGCCGCGCTCGGCCGGGAACATGCCGGACACGTGCAGGAAGGGGCGGCGCTGGCTGCGCTCCAGGTGCAAGCCCATCTCGCTGGCCACCTTGTCCTTGCGGCGCAGTTCGAGGCAGAAGTCGAACAGCTTCGGCTGCTTGCTGCGGATCAGGCGCGCCATCGCAATGGTGGCGCGCACGTCGGACAGCGCATCGTGGGCCGCCTCGTGCACCAGGCCGTTGGCGCGCGTCAGGTCCTCGAGGCGAAAGCTGGGCTTGCCGTCGGCCTTCATCGGCCAGTGGATGCCCTCAGGGCGCAACGCATAGGTCATGCGCACCACGTCCAGCAGGTCCCAGCGGCCGCAGCCGTTCTGCCACTCGCGCGCATACGGGTCGATCATGTTGCGCCAGAAGAGGAAACGCGTGACCTCGTCGTCGAAGCGGATCGTGTTGTAGCCGACCCCGACCGTGCCAGGCTCGCTGAAGGCTTCGCACACGCGTTTCGCAAACTCGTGCTCCGGTACGCCGTGCTCCAGGCAGTGCTGGGGCGTGATGCCGGTGATCAGGCAGGCCTGTGGGTCCGGCAGGTAGTCGGGCGCCGGCTGGCAGTAGATCATGACCGGCTCGCCGATCTCATTCAGCTCGGCATCCGTGCGGATGGCCGCGAACTGGGCCGGGCGATCGCGCCGCGGCACCGCGCCGAAGGTTTCGTAGTCGTGCCAGAGGAAGGTATGGTTGTTCATGGGAGTCATTCTAACTTGCCGGTCTGTTCATCCCAAGCCCGGCCGCAAGCATGAAAGCGGAACCATCACACGTGGATACGGTCGCGTCCAGCCTCTTTGGCGCGATACAAAGCGGCATCGGCAGCTTCGACCAGACTGCGCTCGTCCTGCTCCGCACCCAGGCTGGCCACGCCGAAAGACCCGGTGATGTGGGGCAGGGCGATGCGCATGTCGTCGAACACGACCGCTTCGCGCATGCGCGCGCACAGGCGCTCGGCCACCATCACGGCCAGCGTGCGGTTGGTGTTCGGCAGGATCGCCATCAGTTCCTCGCCGCCATAGCGCACCGCAAAGTCGGAGGGACGCAGGGCGCTGCGGATCACGGCGGCGGCGGTCGCCAGGGCGGTGTCGCCGGCCATGTGGCCGTGGGTATCGTTGAAGCGCTTGAAGTGGTCGAGGTCGATCATCACCAGCGACAGCGGCGTGCGGTCCATGCGCGCACGCGCCACCAGCTTGGGCAGCATGTCGTTTAGCCAGGCGCGGTTGTAGAGCCCGGTGAGGCCGTCGTTCATCGACAGCTGGCGGTAGAACTCGCCCAGCTTCTGGCGCCGGCGCAGCAGGGCGTTGGCGGCGCGGATGCGGAAGGACAGCAGGCGCAGCAGGTTGCGGGCGACGCCGTTGCCCTCGTCGATCAGGCGCCAGACCAAAGCCGGCTCGATCACCAGCAACTCGCTGTCGTCCAGCGCCGTGATGGCGTCGAGGTTGGCGGCATCGTCCAGTACCGACTGCTCGCCCACGCTCTCGCCGGGCAGTACGCGCTGGACCTCGCCTTCGCCGGCGGCGGTCGCCGGCTGCACGCCGAGCGAGCCGGACAGCACGACGTAGAGGCGGGCGCGCAGGCCGTCCTCGACCGGTTCGCCTTTGGCCACCCGCACCACCGGACAGGCGGCCAGCAGCGCCGCCACGGCCGGGGTGTCGGCGTCGCGGAACAGCTCCAGGTCGCGGATCGTGTAGCGGGACGCGCCGAAAGCGCCGATGATCTTCAATGGAAGTCCAGGTAGATGAGGAATATTGACAGCTCGAAATCATACCGCATTGCAACTTGCAAACCGATACTTGGCGTCCGATAAACAACAGTGTTTCAATACTGGGATGAATCCATTATCTACCCTCATCGACGCCCTGGGCATGCAGCACGAAGCGGCGCCGGATGCCCGCATCGTCTGCCTGGTGCCCTCGATTACCGAACTGCTGTGCGAACTCGGCCTGGCGGATCGACTGGTCGGGCGCACCGGTTTCTGCATCCATCCGCACGACGTGGTCGCCGCCATTCCCAAGGTCGGCGGCACCAAGGACGTCAACATCGAGAAGATCCGCAAGCTGGCGCCGACCCACGTGGTGGTCAACATCGACGAAAACGAAAAGCCGACCGTCGACCGGCTGGCGGAATTCGTGCCGCACATCGTGGTCACGCACCCGAACACGCCACGCGACAACCTCGGCCTGGCGCGCCTGATGGGCGGGATCTTTGGTAGAGAGCAGGCGGCCGAACGCTGGTGCGCGGCTTTCGAAGAAGAATACGCGGCCCTGAAAGGCGAGCCGGCCGGCCCGACGCGCACGGTGCTGTACTGCATCTGGCAGGATCCGTGGATGACGGTATCCAACGACACTTACATCGCCGGCATGCTGGCCGAACTGGGCTGGCAGGTGCCAACGCTAGGGAAGGGCGAACGCTATCCGCGCTTCGAGTGGTCGCAAGCGCTGGTGGATGGACTGGATGCGGTGCTGCTGTCGACCGAGCCCTACCGGTTCACGGAAGCGCACGCCGATGCGCTGGAGAAGCAGATCGGCATTCCCGTGATCCTGGTCGATGGGGAAATGATGTCCTGGTACGGAAGCCGCGCCCTCGAAGGCTTGCGTTATCTGCGCAAGCTGAGGGCGCTGCTGGAAGGCTGAAACGGCAGGGCGCTTACGCGTTGTCGGTCAGGCCTTTATACGACTCGATCGGCACATCGGCGTCCATGATCGGCACGGCGTCGCGCTTGCTCTTGTCGTTGAGGCGGCCCAGGGCGCTGTCCAGTGCGCGCTTGAGCTTGTTGGCTGCGCCGTTGATCGACAGGTGCAGGTCGGCGGCGTGGGCGTGCACGACCACCGGCTCGTAGCCGGCCACACGTGCTTCCATCATGCAGTACTGGTCGCCATCTTCGTGCTTCTGGCCGTTCTGGTTGCTCAGGTGGACGTCCACGCGGCGCACCTGCTCGAAGCGGCTGATGCTCGATTCGACGACTTCGCGCACGCGTTCGTCGAGACCCTGGTGGCGGTCGATGGTGTTGTCGGTATTAACGTTGATTTCCATAAATCGCTCCAATAGTTGACACTGTTGAAACGATCTTACACCGCCCGGCGGATCGACCGCGTTCCGATTGGCGCGCTCATGAGTTCACGAGGCCCGCCGCGATGTTGATCGACAGCCCCAGAATGAGCAGGTTGAAGAAGAAGGCCAGCACCGAATGGCCGAGCACGAGCTTGCGCATGCTGCGCGCGGTGACCGCCACGTCCGAGGTCTGGACCGCCACCGCGATGGTGAAGGAGAAGTACAGGAAGTCCCAGTAATCCGGCTCGATGCCGCCGTTGTCCGGGCCTTCTTCCGGGAAGCGCAGCGGCATGCGGTCTTTAGGCGCACGGTAGTAGAGGTGGGCGTAGTGGAAGCAGAACAGCACGCCGACCAGCAGCCAGGAGCCGATCACGGTGAGCGCGGTAAAGGCATAACGCAGCGCGATCTGGTCGGCCGGCACGTGATCCATGCGGGTCAGTTCGGAGACGATGGCGTACAGGCTCAGCATCGCACCGACGATCAGGGTGAACAGCACCAGGCCGGCGCTCTCGTCCTGCCTGCCGGCGATCTCGCGCACCTTGCGATGGTCGGCCCGCGTCATCAGCCAGCCCATCCCGATCAGGTAGACCCAGACCCCGGCATTCCAGCCGATCAGCGCGCGCCGCAGCCACGGGTGCGAGTCCGGCCAGGCCAGGCCGACCACGGCGCCGAAGGCGATCGCCAGCGTCAGGTGCGGGCGCGAACGGATGAAGCGGTGCAGCAGGCGCCGCCCCTTTTCCTTGTCGTGCTTTTGCTCTCTGCTGGCCTTGTCCATCATCCCGCCTTCGCTTTGGCTGCTTCTTCCGCCTCGTGGTGCGGGAAGCGGTCCATGCGCGACAGGACCGGGAACAGCTTCATCCAGGTCCCGGTGACGACCAGGGTCGCGGCGCCGCCGAGCAGGATCGCGCGCACCAGGCCGAACCAGCTGGCGGTCAGACCCGATTCGAACTCGCCGAGTTCGTTCGAAGCGCCGATGAAGACGGAATTGACGGCGCTGACGCGGCCGCGGATCTCGTCCGGCGTCTCGTACTGCACCAGCAAATGGCGCACGTAGACGCTGACCATGTCGCCGGCGCCCAGCAGGAACAGGGCGACCAGGGCGATGGCGAAGCTGCTGGTCAGGCCCATGGTCACGGTGGCGGCGCCGAACAGGGCGACCCCGCCGAACATCCAGGCGCCGACCTTGCGGCGGATCGGGTAGAAGGCCAGCAGGATCGAGCACAGCGCGGCGCCGGCGCCAGGGGCGGTACGCAGCAGGCCGAGGCCGGTCGGGCCGGCGGCCAGCACGTCGTGCGCATAGGCCGGCAGCAGGGCGGTGGCGCCGCCGAACAGCACCGCGAACAGGTCGAGCGAGATCGCGCCCAGCACGATCGGACGCGACCACACGAAGCGCAGGCCTTCGAGCAGCGTGTGCCAGCTGACCGGCGCCTTGTTCATGACTTGAGGCGCACTGCGGGTAGCGGCCATCAGCAGCACCGACAGCGCCAGCAGCACGCTGGACACCGTGTACACCACGTTCGGGCCGAACACGTAGAGCAGGCCGCCCAGCACCGGACCGGCGATCACGGCCACGTGGAAGGTCGAGGAGCTGAGCGCCACCGCCTGCGAGAAGGCCTCGTTCGGCACCAGGTTCTTCAGCACCGCCTGCGAGGCCGGCATCATGAAGGCGCGCGCGCTGCCGTACAGGACCAGGATCGCGAACACCGGCCACACGACCCGGCTGCCGGACAGGGTGAAACCGACCAGCAGCAGGCTGCACAGCAGCTGGGTGCACATGCACAGCAGGATGATGGTGCGGCGGTTGTGCGTGTCGGCGACGTGGCCGGCCCACAGGATCAGCGCCAGGAAGGGCGCGAACTGCGCCAAGCCGATCAGGCCGAGGTCGAACAGGCTTTGCGTGATCTGGTACACCTGCCAGCCGACGGCGACGCTCTGCATCTGCACGGCCAGGGTGCCCAGGAAGCGGGCGGAAAGGTAGAAGGAGAGGTTACGGTTGCGCAGGACTTTGATGCCGCCCGTGGGGGAAATCAGTGACATGAGATGGAATGAGGTGCTGGCTGGAATGCCAACGCTCATTGTGCCTGATGTCGGGGGATGGCGCAGTCAATACGGTCCGCGTTCGGACACGTGCTTCAAAACGTCGTTCCCGCGGAGGCGGGAACGACGGCTTTTAAGTCAACGGTCTATTTCTTGAAGCGCACCGCAAACTTGTCATCTGGCGCATCCATCTTGAAGAAAGGCTGCTCGCGCGGATCCGATGCCACGTGCAGGTAATCGCTGCGCCCATCGACCTTGAAGCCGGCCTTCGTCACTTCCTCGACCACCGTGTCCTCGTCGATGCGGTGCAGGCTCTTGGTGGCCGACAGCCCGGCGCCCTTTTTGGCCGCGTTGTCGACGATGACCAGCACGCCGCCCGGCTTCAGGGCTTCGTACAGACGCTTGTTCATCGCCGCGCGGTCGGCCGGGGTGTTGGCGATGTCGTGGTAGGACATGTTGATGGTGACCAGGTCGAGCGGCGGCGTGCCTTTCGGGACCGGGTCGTTGAAGTCCGCCACGATGGCGTGCAGGTTGGGCAGGGTCGCGTTGCCCACGCGTTCCTGCAGTTTGGCGTTCGGCTTGGCGTTCTGCGCCCACACTTCGCCCTTCTGGCCCACCGCCGCCGTCAGCAGGGCCGCGGTGGCGCCGCCGCCTGAAGCGATGTCGAGCGCCTTCATGCCGGGCTTGACCTGGGCGAAGGCCAGGAACTCGGCCGGCTTGCGCTTGGCGTCGTCCTTATGGTCCTCGGCGGTGCGGATCGGGCTGGCGACCGCCGCCTGGTAGCCGCTGCCGGCCGGCTGGTCGGCGGCGACGGCAGCGCATGTGGCAACTGAGGCGGCCAGCAGGCTGGCGGAAAACAGCAGGGCGGAACGAAGCGAAGTACGCATGGTGAACCCCTTATGAACAGTGGACGAAAATCAGGATTGCGCCAGGTCGGCCTCCGTCGTGAACGCGTCGGCGTAGAACTCTTCCGCCGGCAGGCCGCACTGTGCTACGTAGTCGGCTCTCGCCGAATCGACCATGATGGGCGCGCCGCAAGCATACACCTGGTAGCCCGACAGATCGGGGATGTCCTGCATCACAGCGGCGTGCACGTAGCCGCTGCGGCCCGTCCACGCGTCTTCCGGCAGCGCGTCCGAGATCACCGGCACGTAGCGGAAGTGCGGCAGTTCGCGCGCCCACTGTTCGCACAGCTCGTGCATGTACAGGTCCCGCGGGCGGCGGCCGCCCCAGTACAGGTGCACGGGACGTTCGGACTTCAGGTGGATCATGTGCTCGACCAGGGCCTTGACCGGCGCAAAGCCGGTGCCCGAGGCCAGCAGCACGATCGGCTTGCTGGATTCTTCGCGCAGGAAGAAGGTGCCGAGCGGGCCTTCGAAGCGCAGGATGTCGCGCTCCTTCATGTTGGAGAATACGTGGTCGGTGAACAGGCCGCCCGGCAGATGGCGGATGTGCAGTTCCAGCGGACCGCTGAACGAAGGCGCGTTGGCGATCGAGTAGGCGCGGCGCTTGCCGTCCTTCAGCAGGAATTCGACGTACTGGCCGGCGCGGTAGGCCAGGGCCTCGTTGGCCGGCAGCTGCAGGCTGAGGATGGCGACGTCGGGCGCGGCGCGGCGGATGCCGGTCACGCGGGTCGGCATCTTGCGCACCGGGTAGTCGGTGCTGCCGCCGACTTCACGCGCTTCGATGACCACGTCGCCCTCGGGCACGGCGCAGCACATCAGCGCGAAACCCTGCAGCTTTTCCTGGTCGGACAGCGCGCGCGGCTGGTGCGGCTTGTGGTGAATCGTGCCTTCGACGACCTTGCCCTTGCAGGAGCCGCAGGCGCCGTTCTTGCAGCCGTAGGGCAGTCCAATGCCGGAGCGGATCGCCGCCGAGAGCACGGTTTCGTCCTGCTCGCATTCGTAATGGTGGCCGCTGGGCTGGACAGTGATCTGGAACGTCATACAATCCTCGGATGAATACTCAAAATAATGTCAGGTTCAATAAGCCGCGCCTGCTGATCGTGGGCTGCGGCGATGTCGGCATGCGCCTGCTGCCGCTGGTGGCCGGGCGCTTCCGCGTGTTTGCCCTCACCAGCCAGCCGGCCCGTGCTGCCTCCCTGCGGGCCGCGGGCGCCGTTCCCGTCGTCGCCGACCTCGACCGGCCGGCAACGCTCAAGCGCCTGGCAGGGCTCGCATCGCGGGTGGTGCACCTCGCGCCGCCGCCGCGGCAGGGCGCGCTGGATTTGCGCACGCGAAATTTGACCGCCATTCTACCCGAGGGGGCCCATGTCGTTTATATCAGCACCTCGGGTGTCTACGGCGACCGCGGCGGCGCGCTGATCGACGAGACCGCCCCGCGCGCCGCGCGCAACGCCCGCGCCCAGCGCCGCGTCGATGCCGAGCAGGTGCTGCGCGCCTGGGCCGTGGCGAGCAAAGGGAAGCTGAGCATCCTGCGCGCGCCCGGCATCTACGCGGCCGAGCGCCTGCCGCTTGAGCGCCTGCGCCAGGGCACGCCGGCGCTGGCGCCGCAGGACGACGTCTACACCAACCACATCCACGCCGACGACCTGGCCCGGCTGGCGCTGCTGGCGCTGTTCCGCGCCCGCCCGGGGCGCGCCTACAACGCCAGCGACGATACCCACATGAAGATGGGCGACTACTTCGACATGGTGGCCGACGCCTTCAAGCTGCCGCGCGCGCCGCGCCTGCCGCGCGGCGAACTGGCGCAGGCGGTGTCGCCGATGCTGCTGTCCTTCATGTCGGAGTCGCGCCGGCTCGACAACGGCCGCATCAAGGACGAGCTGCGGGCGCGGCTGCGCTATCCGCGGGTCGAGGATTGCCTGCTGGCGCTGACCGGAACTAGCGGGATGGGCGCAGGTGGGCTTCCAGTTCCTTGAAGTTCGGACGCCGGCTGGCCGAGACCAGCTTCCTGCCGAATTCGACGGCGAGCGAGGGCGCATAGCCGTTCATGCTGGCGATGATCGACACTTTCACGCACTGGTAGACCTTGGAAGACTCCTGCAATTTCCGCTCGAGCAGGTTCGCCAGCGGGCTGCAGACGCCGTAAGCGAGCAGGATCCCGAGGAAGGTGCCGACCAGGGCTGCGGCGATCAGGTTGCCGAGCGCGGCCGGCGGCATGCCGACCGAGCCCATCGTGTGCACCACGCCCATGACGGCGGCGACGATGCCGAAGGCGGGCAACCCGTCCGCCACCTTGCGGATGGCCTGGATGGCGAGGTCACTGTCCTGATGATGCACTTCGATTTCGTTGTCCATCAGGTTCTCGATCTGGAACGGGTCCATGTTACCGGACACCATCAGGCGAAAATAATCGGCGATGAATTCGGTCAGATGATGATCGTTCAGGATCCGGGGAAAGTTGGCAAACAGGGCGCTGTCCGCCGGGTTCTCGATGTCGCCCTCGATCGACATCAGCCCCTCCTTGCGCACCTTCACAAAGATCTCGTACAGCAGCGACAGCAGGTCGAGATACATCGCCCGGTTCTGCCTGGCCGACTGGAAAAGCGTCGGGATCGCCTTCACGGTCGCCTGCCGCGATTCGGCATCGTTGGAGATGATGAAAGCACCGATGGCCCCGCCCACGATCATCAGCAGTTCATAGGGCTGGAACAGCGGGCCGAGATGGCCGCCTTCGAGGATGAATCCGCCGAAAATTGCGCCGAACACGACGATGACACCGATCAGGACAGCCACTATTTCTCCGAATAAGTATGGACTGTTGTCATCCTAGCAGTATGCAAAAAAGAAAGATATTGCGACTGTGGAGGTGGAACTCATCCCCTCTTGAGCAAAAGATAATGACTCCGTGTATCATTCGGGCCTGCTGCCCAGCAGCAATATAAATACTACAAATATCCCATAACTAGCTTATTTTTCACGACCTCTTGCAGGAAGTGAAGAATATCCCACGACTGTCACTGTTAAGGAACACCATGCCCATCAGAAGGATACCGGAGGGTGCCGTCTACGATCCCAACCGGGTTCTCGACGCCATCATCAACAAGCTGAAGCTGAAGAACGACGCCGCGCTGTCGCAAGTGCTCGAAGTCGCGCCGCCGGTGATCAGCAAGATCCGCCACAACACCCTGCCGATCGGCGCCACCATCCTGCTGCGCATGCATGAGGTGTCCGATTTCAGCATCCGCGAGCTGCGTTCCCTGATGGTCCGTCAGGACGCGGATGCGGGCGCCGGCTTCAGGGCCAGCGCCGCCTGAGTGCGCGTTCAGTCGATGGTCGGACGCAGGGAATAGAAGTCGGGCAGGTATTCGGTTCCCCGCTTGCCGCGGGAAGCCGGCATGACTGTGGCGGCGCCGCAGTAGGCCGGGGCCGCGGCGATGGCAGCCCCGCAGTAGGCAGGCGTTGAGGCTGCGGCGGCGCCGCAATAGGCTGGGGCCGCTGTCGCGCCGCAATAGGCAGGCTCGGCCGTCACGGCCGCGCCACAGTACGCCGGCCTGACGGGTATCCTGGTAGTGAATGCGGTGCCGGACTGAAGCTGGCGGCTGGGATCGCTGCCCGGATACGTTTCCTCGAATGTGGCTTCGTAGATGGCCCGCATGCGTTCGCCCATGCGCTTCAGCGCGGCTTCATCTTCCGCGCCGCGCATGCCGACATAGGGGAAATGGTGCAGGAAGTAGCCGAATATCTGCTGGCAGTCCTGGGCGTATTTCATGGTGTCCAGGATGTGGTAGTGCCAGAAGGTGTCGACGTCGACCAGTGGTGCGGTCGGCTCGTTCGGAAACATCTTCATCAGGAACAGGAAACGGCGATATTCGCATTCGACTGCATTGACCCGATCCTGGGTCCAGCCCTTGCCCGCCTTGTGCATCAGTTTTGCCTTGATTGCCGAGAAATCGATTGCGCCGATTGCGGCAAAGCTCGTTTTTGAGATCATCCGAGTTTCCTCCGTCGTGGTGTAGAGAAGTGATGCTTGACCGTGCCTGAACCGCGTGCGTTGACGGCAAGTAACTCCGTGCATAAATGTCGCAACCTGGGTTAGCCAAGATCAAATATCGGCGGAGAAATGCATATTAAAGTTGATTTAAATCAATCCTGTTCAGTATCTAGGGAACCTCCGGCAGCGAGGACAAAAAAAAGTCCGTCCCGGTAAGGGGACGGACCGTCAGGATCAGCCTGTGAGCGTAAAACGGTCAGGCCGCCAATGCCTCAGCCAGGGTCGGGCGGCGCAGGTAGAAGTCGGGAACCGCCGGCACCTTCCCGGCTGCGCCCGACCAGGCCGTTTCCGGAGCGCCCGCCTTGACGGCAGCGCCCGACCATGCGGTTTCCGGAGCGCTGGCCTTGACGGCAGCGCCCGACCATGCGGTTTGCGCGGCGCCTGCCTTGACGGCGGCTCCCGACCATGCGGTTTGCGCGGCGCCTGCCTTGACGGCGGCGCCGGACCATGCCGTTGCCGGGGAGCCCGCCTTGACCGCGGCGCCGGACCAGGCGGTCTGGACAGCAGCACCCGACCAGGCGGCCTTTACCGCGGCGCCGGACCATGCAGCCTTGACCGCAGCGCCGGACCATGCGGCCATGGCGCCGGCTGCGCCTTCCTCGGCCGGCGCCGCAGCACCCGACCAGGCGGTGGTGTCGCGGCCGTGGCCACGGATATACGCTTCGCCAAACGTCGCTTCGTAGAGTTCCTGCATGCGCGAGCCAGCGTGCTGGTGCGCGGCTTCGTCATCCTCGCCGCGCAAGCCGATGTACGGGAAGTGATGCAGGAAATAGCCGAACACCTTTTCGCAGTCAGCCGCGTATTTCATCGTGTCGAGGATGTGGTAATGCCAGAACGTGTCCACATCGAACAGCGGCGCGGTCTGTTCTGCCGGATACATCTTCATCAGTTGCAGGAAACGGCGGTATTCGAATTCCACAGCGTTTGCCTTTTCCAGCGACCAGCCTTCGCCGGATTCCTTATGCATCAATTTCACTTTGATCGGATCCAGGTCGAGCTCGGCGATAGAGTTGAAATCAGTGTTCGAGATCATGGCATATCCTTCATTTTGGCGTGATTCATTGATTAATTTTTATGGTGCGATGCAAAGGGTTTGGCATAGTCGGTTATGGGATCCTCCTCGAAAAAAGTGGCAGCAAAAACAGATAATGTGTCTTGACTAGAAGCATTGAAATTTCATTGTTGCGTACATGCTTCAGGGAATTTTTGAGAAGGCGCAACATCTGCTCAGCTGATTCTTACTGCATGTTGTATCTATCCGACTTCGTAATGCAGCATGTCTGACGGATGTTGTAGGAATATCTGTCAGCCGTTCACAGCAGAATGGAGATGTGCTGTTCTTCGTGGTCGGCACGATGTCCGGCCGGGGTTGACGACCACGGGGAAAGCGATGGAATCGAAACGCGGACCGTGGTGCCCTTGCCCGGGCTGCTGCTCGCAGCGAAGGTGCCGCCAAGAATCTTGATGCGCTCTTCCACGCCGACCAGGCCGAACGAGCCGGGCTTGTGGCAACCGGTGGCCGGCAAGCCGACGCCGTCGTCGCTGATCGACATCGTGATCCAGCCCGGCTCCACATGCAGTTCAACCTGGACGCGGGACGCGCAGGCATGCCGCAACACGTTTGTCAGCGATTCCTGCAGGATGCGGAACAGGGCGGTCGCGCCGCGGTCGTCGACCGGTATCTCCTGCGCGCTTTCGATGAATTCGCACTGGATTCCAGTACGGCGGCGAAATTCCTCGATCTGCCATTCCACCGCTGCATTCAGCCCGAGATCGAGCACGTTCGGCCGCAGGTCGTTGATGATCTGACGCACGCTCTTGATGGTCGCATCGATGTGCTGCAAGGTCCAGCGCGCGCGTTCGTGCAGGCGTGGATGGTGTTTGGCGGTTCGCGAGGCGAGCAGGTCCGCTTCTATTCGCAGGGCCAGCAGGTTCTGCCCCAGGTCGTCATGGATTTCGCGTGCGATGCGTTTTCGCTCGATTTCCTTGATGTTTTCCGCGTGTTCCGCCAGGCGCCGCAGGTTCTCGTTGGACTTCTGCAATCTGGCTTCGCTCTCGCGCAATTCTCTCGTCATTTCCTTGGCCAGACCGATGGCCCGCCGGCGCGACGAGCTGAGCGTCTGGAACAGCGCGTACAGCAGGGCAGTACTGAGCGAGCCGCCCAGCATGGCCATGGCAGGAGCGTAAAGGTCGACGTCCGAATACAGGTCCGACTTGGCGACGCTGAACGTGATTTCCCAGCTGCGGTGGCTGAAGCCGATCGGCAGGGTCTGCTGGAATATCTCGTCATCGTGAAGGTTCAACAGACGTTTCATGGCCGGCTTGCCGGTCGCCGCGTTGTCGAACAGGAGCGTGCGGCGGTCGGGCCCGAGTCCGTTTTTCCGTTCGACAGGCGTCAGGCCGGTCAACACCAGGCGCAGATGGTAGGCCGGCAGATCGTCCAGGATGTCGCCGACCATCCGGTGCACGCTGAAGCCGATGCCGACCGAACCGATGTAGGCGGCACGGCGCTGCTCGACCGTCTCCACGGGCATGTTGATGCGGTAGACCGGCATGCGCATGCCGAGGCCGGAACTGGTCTTCTGGAGCGGCACCAGCGTGCCCGATGCCGACGGCAGCCCGCTGTCGCGTGACTCGGCCAGCGCGTGCGCCACCGATGGCCGTCCCTCGAGGTCGACGCCGAAGCGCGCTGTCCACGGCTGGATCGGTTCGATATAGTCGAGGATCGTATAGGAACTGCGGCGTCCGGGCGGGGAAATATTGAAAGCCGTCGGATAACCCAGGTCGACGGCGGCCAGTTCCTTGCGCATGCGTTCCTCGAACGCGGGCCGTTCGGTGTCGCTGATGTGGCGGGCGAAATTCACCGTCTCAATGCCGGGAAACTCGGTGTCGAGCGACAGTCCGTTGACATAACGGTGGAACTGGTCGCGGCTCACCATCTCCGTGGTCTGGAACAGGCTCGCCGTGCCGCGCATGAGGTCCGTGTAGCTTTTCAGCCGGCCGCTGAGCGTGTAGTGAATGCCGCGTACGATCGAAGTGAAGCGTTCGTGCGCGTCTTCATGAATCGATTTGGCGGTCACGGAATAGCACATCAGGCCGACGCCTGCGGACAAGGCGATCCCGGCACCCAGGCTGAGGCTGGATTTCCCCGTGTACAAACTCTTGATCCAACGGAACGATTGCAGCATGTTTTTCACTTCCCGCGTTGAGCGCCATTCCTAGGGAATCTAGCTCTCTAATCTGTAGGATTTAACCTACGTTAAACACTTCCCACCAGACTGTTACCTAGCAGTCTTGACAGTTTGTTGGGGAATTGCGATATCCGCGGATAAAAAAATCCCGCCGCGGTAGCACCGGGGCGGGATCGATATTGAACAGCCAGGCGGCTGAACGGGCTTACTTGGCGCCCCAGCTGTCCTTTAGCGTGGTCACGCGGTTGAACACCGGCTTGCCCGGCTGGGAATCGACGCGGTCCGCCACGAAGTAGCCGTGACGCTCGAACTGGAAGCGCTGCTCCGGCTCGGCATTCTTCAGGCCCGGCTCCAGGTAGGCGGTGACGGTTTCCAGCGCGTTCGGGTTCAGCACCTCCCTGAAGTCCTTGCCGCCGGCGTCCGGGTTCGGGTCGCTGAACAGGCGGTCGTACAAGCGCACTTCCGCTTCCAGCGCGTGCGAGGCGCTGACCCAGGTGATGTTGCCCTTGACCTTGTAGTTGTCGGCGCCCGGCGTGCCCGATTTCGAATCCTCGAAATAGTTCACGTGGACCGCGGTCACCTTGCCGTTCTCGTCCTTGTCGAAGCCGGTGCACTCGACCACGAAGCCGTACTTCAGGCGCACGCGCGCGCCCGGCTTGTCGGCGGTCGGCGGGGTGAAGCGGTGGTAGCCCTTGGTCGGCACTTCCATGAAGTCTTCCTGCTCGATCCACAGTTCCTTCGTGAACGGGAAGGAACGCTGGCCCATTTCCGGGTGGTGCGGGTGGACCGGAGCGCTGCATTCGACGGCTTCGCCTTCCGGGAAGTTATCGACGATCAGCTTCAGCGGACGCAGCACGGCGATCGCGCGCGGGGCCTTCGGATCCAGGTCGTCGCGCAGCGCGCCTTCCAGCGTGCTCATGTCGATCCAGCCGTCGGCCTTCGACACGCCGATGCGCTCGGCAAACAGCTGCAGCGATTCCGGCGTGTAGCCGCGGCGGCGCAGGCCGACGATGGTCGGCATGCGCGGGTCGTCCCAGCCGGTGACGACCTGCTCATCGACCAGCGCGCGCAGCTTGCGCTTCGACATCACCACGTAGGTGAGATTCAGGCGCGAGAATTCGTACTGGCGCGGCACCGGACGCTGGAAGAAGCCGCCGTCGGCCAGGGTGTCGACCAGCCAGTCGTAGAACGGGCGGTGGTCCTGGAACTCGAGCGTGCACAGCGAGTGGGTGATGTT
>Ga0308166_1000112_pt1 | contig 176493 bp, 155 predicted proteins | sample PhyCR2_2_FD_202137 | JGI IMG/M metagenome (GOLD analysis project Ga0308166, IMG submission 202137) | Phyllosphere microbial communities from UC Gill Tract Community Farm, Albany, California, United States - DLSLCC.R2 | ecosystem: Host-associated > Plants > Phyllosphere > Unclassified | place...
ACGCCAACGCGGATGACGCGGTCAACTACGGCGGCATCGGCGCCGTGATCGGCCACGAGATCAGCCACGGCTTCGACGACCAGGGCGCCCAGTACGACGGCAACGGCAACCTGCGCGACTGGTGGACCGAAGCGGACCACAAGAACTTCAAGGCCAAGACCACCGCGCTGGTCAACCAGTACAACGCCTTCGAGCCGCTGCCGGGCTACCACGTCAACGGCGAGCTGACCCTGGGCGAGAATATCGCCGACAACTCGGGTCTGGCGATCGCCTATAAGGCCTACCACATCTCGCTGAAAGGCAAGAAGGCCCCGGTGATCGGCGGCATGACCGGCGAACAGCGCCTGTACGCGGGCTGGGCACAGGTGTGGCGTTCGAAGATGCGCGAGCAGCAGCAGATCGTGCAGGTCAAGACCGACCCGCACTCGCCGGGCCAGTACCGCGCCAACGGCACGCTGCGCAACCAGCCGGGCTTCTACGACGCCTTCAGCGTGAAGCAGGGCGACAAGATGTACCTGGCGCCGAACGAGCGTGTGATTATCTGGTGATGAGCATCTGGTAATCGCCTGGTTTTGTAAGGTGAAGGCCGCGGCATGCCGCGGCCTTTTTTATTGACGCTACAATAAGAAGACAACAACGACCGAAGGGACCGTCCTGTCATGAAACGTCTTGCACTGAGCGCCCTGAGCCTGGCGCTGGCCGCCGGCTTCGCCCACGCGGAAGGCAGCAAAGCCGCCAAAACCGCCTCCTCCGCCGCGCGCCCGCTGCTCGCCAGCGGCATCGCCACCCAGTACATCGATCCGTCGGTGCGTCCGCAGAACGATTTTTACCAGCACCTGAACGGCAAGTGGCTGCAGACCGTGGAGATCCCGGCCGACCAGTCGAGCTGGGGTTCCTTCGACCAGCTCTACGAAAACTCGCTGACCGAACTGCGCGGCATCATCGAAAAAGTCTCCGCCGACGCCAGCGCCCAGGATGCCGACGCCAGGCGCATCGGCGACTACTACGCCAGCTTCATGGACGAGGCGCGCCTCGAGCAGCTCGGCATCGCGCCGCTCAAGGGCGAACTGGACCGCATCGCCGCGCTGAAGGACAAGTCCGAGCTGCCGGCGCTGCTGGCCCACCTCGGCAAGATCGGCGTGAACGTGCCCTTCGATTTCTATATTCACCAGGACAACAAGGATTCGACCAAGTACATCGCCGACATCGCCCAGGGCGGTCTCGCCATGCCGGACCGCGACTACTACCTGAAGGCGGACGACGAAAAGCTGGCGGATGCGAAAGCCAAGTACGAACGTCACGTCGAGCGCATGCTGACGCTGGCCGGCGACCCGCGCGCCGTGTTCGACGCCCGCTCCATCGTCGGCTTCGAGACCGAGATCGCCAAGGTGCAGTGGACCAAGGTCGAACTGCGCGATCCGATCAAGGCCTACAACAAGGTGGCCCTGGCGGACCTCGACAAGCTGGCGCCGGGCTTCGACTGGCAGGCCTGGCTGGACGCCGCCGGCCTGGCCGGCAAGACCAGCCACCTGATCGTCGGCCAGCCGACTTACCTGAAGGCCTTCGTCGAGATCGCGAACAAGACTTCGCTCGATACCTGGAAGGTGTATCTGTCCATGCACCTGCTGGATGCCTACGGCGGCTATTTGTCGAAGAACTTCGCCGACGAGCGTTTCGACTTCTACGGCAAGACCCTGTCCGGCACCCCGGAAATGGAGCCGCGCTGGAAGCGGGGCGTGGGCGCAGTCGAGCGCTCGCAGGGCGAGGCGCTGGGCAAGCTGTACGTGGCCCAGTACTTCCCGCCCGAGCGCAAGGCGCGCATGGAAGCGCTGGTGAAGAACCTGCTGGTGGCCTATAAACAGTCGATCGACAAGCTCGACTGGATGAGCCCGAAGACCAAGAAGGAAGCGCAGGCCAAGCTGGCCAAGTTCACGCCCAAGGTCGGCTACCCGAACAAGTGGAAGGACTACTCGAAGCTGGTGGTCAGGCGCGACGACCTGGTCGGCAACGTGATGCGTTCGAAAGTGGTCGAAGCCGAGCGCGAACTCAATAAACTCGGCAAGCCGATCGACCGCGACGAGTGGGGCATGACCCCGCAGACGGTGAACGCCTACTACAACCCCGAGCTGAACGAGATCGTGTTCCCGGCTGCGATCCTGCAGCCGCCGTTCTTCGATGCGAATGCCGACGATGCCGTGAACTACGGTGCGATCGGCGCCGTGATCGGCCACGAGATCAGCCACGGCTTCGACGACCAGGGCGCGCAGTACGACGGCGACGGCAACCTGCGCGACTGGTGGACGGCTACCGACCACAAGAACTTCAAGGCGAAAACCGCGATGCTGGTCAAGCAGTACAACGCCTTCGAACCGCTGAAGGGCTACCACGTGAACGGCGAGCTGACGCTGGGCGAGAACATCGCCGACAACTCCGGCCTGGCGATCGCCTACAAAGCCTACAAGATCTCGCTGAAGGGGAAGAAGGCGCCGGTGATCGACGGTTTGACCGGCGAGCAGCGCCTGTACATGGGCTTCGGCCAGGTCTGGCGTTCGAAGATGCGCGAACCGCAGCAGATCGTGCAGGTCAAAACCGACCCGCACTCGCCGGACCAGTTCCGCGCCAATGGCACGCTGCGCAACCAGCCGGGGTTTTATGAAGCCTTCGGGGTCAAGCCGGGCGACAGGATGTATCTGGGGCCAAAGGAGCGCGTGATTATCTGGTAAGTGCTTCTTCGCGGGGCACGCCGACGCCGGACAGCCTGGCGTCCGGCGTGCGGCGGCGGCGCCACTCGATGGCCAGCAGTGCCATCAGAAGCACCAGCGATACCAGACTGATGCGCCGGCCAGTGGCCTCGGCCGGCAGGCCGACCCAGTGCAAGGCCACGGTATGCCGGCCGGGGCTTAGTTGAACGACCGGCAAGCCGGTGTCCGGATCGGGATGCAAGGCTTGCGGCTGGCCATCGACTGTCAGACTCCAGGCGGGGAAGGCGAACAGCGGCATACGCACGCTTGCCGCTTGTGGCGCCTCGATGACGGCGGACATGGCGTGGGTGCGCTGGACAACGGCTTCGCAGCGCAGGCCGAGGCGACGACATTCACCTTCCAGCTTGCCGTCGGCAACATACTGCTTCCAGTTCGGGCCGCGCACGGCGGGCAGGTATTCCGGCTGGCCGAAGCGGCCTTGCATGTAGGCCGTGCGTTCCTGCAGCGCCTGGCCGTGCCGGTAGATATCCGATTGCAGGTAGAGCGCAAACAGGCAGTACAGGCCGGCCAGCGCCAGCGCTGCAGCCCGGTCAATCCGGCTCCACCGGCCCCAGGCGCCTTCGCACAAGCGCAGCGCCAGTGCGGCACTGCCGAGAGCAGCGGCAACGAACATGAAGCGGTAAGGGAATTGCACCTTCTGCAGCGGTGGGAAGACAGCGTAGAGCGGGTAGGCAAGTTCGCTGCCTAGCACCAGCGCCGCCAGGCCGACCACCGCCAGGCGCCGGGCCTGGCCACTACCGCCACGCAGCGCCAGCAGGCACATGCCGAGAGCGAGTACCGGCAAGGGCCATTGGCATGCGGCCCAGCGCAGGCCGTAGCGGGCGAAAGTAAAGGTAGGGAAGGCGAAGGCACGGCGCCAGTCGAAATTCGGACCGTCAGTCCAGCCGGTCGGGTTGATCAAGGCCAGTTGGGTGATGGCCGGATAGATGAAGAAACAGGCCAGCCCGAGCCCGAGCGCGACGCCGATGCCCCAGGCCAGGTGGGCCTTGATGTTGGCGCGGCGCGGGAATTCCAGCACCAGGCGGCCGAGTCCGGTGCAGAACAGTGCGATCATCGCGCTCAGCAGGTGGCTCAGGCACAGCAGGCAAAGCACGATCGCCAGGCGCGCCGGGCGCGGCTGCTGCCGTGTGCTCTCGAGGATGAACAGCAGGCTGAAAGGCAGGCTCAGGCTCCAGGGGAAAGCCGCCATCTGGACCGAGAGGAAGTACAGCACCGGGCAGCACATCACGAAGCAGGCGCCGGCCAGTGCGCGGCGGGCTTCGAAGCGCGGCAGCACCGCGAAGTAGACCACGGCGCCCAGCATCAGGTAGGGAATTGCCGCGCCCCACAGCAGTGCCGCCGGCTGGCTCAGGCCGAGGGCGCTGAATGCGCTGGTGATGTAGTAAAACAGCGGCTGGTAATAGATGAAGGTGGGATCGCCCAAACCGTTGAAGGAGGCGTAGGCCCAGCGCGGCAATAGCCAGCCATCGCGCAGCGCCGTCAGGAACTGATCCGACCAGCGCAGATGGACCAGCAGATCGACCTGGTAGGGCAGGCGCGTGCTCAGCAAGGGTTGCAGCCACAGCAATAGAACGCAGGGTACGAGCAGGGCGGCGCCGAGCAGGCGCGAGCGGGTCGATGTGGTCATTGCTTATGGTTCCCTCTTGCTGTGTTCACAGGAGTGTATCCGACGTGGTTTCAAACGAGGATGCAAGGACTGGGGGTACGACGTTTTTCCTTCGTCGGACGAACACAAGGCCGCCCAGCAGGATGCACAGTGCACCGGCACTGATCCACAGGCCGGTGATTTCCTCGGGCAGGCGCGACCAGCCCAGGGTGACGATGTGCGTTCCCGGCGCCAGTTCGACCAGCACCAAGCCGGTCGCCTTGTCGAAGGCATACGGCTGTGCGACCCCATCGACGCTGGCGCGCCATGCCGGGAATGCAAACACGGGCAGGCGTACGGCGACGCTGCGCGAGCTGGCGATCGACACGCTCATGTCCTGGCTGCGTTGGACAATGCCGTTGCAACGGATGGCAAGGCGCCGGCATTCGCCCTCCAGCTTGCCATCGGCCACATAAGCTTTCCACTGAGGGCCATTCACTGCCGGCAAATATTCGGGCTGGCCGAAGCGGCCGTGCATGAGCGAAGCAGGTTCCGGCAAGCGTTGACCGAACCGAATCAGCTTCCACTGCAGAATGCCGGCCTGAGCGACATAGAGAAGCACGATGACGGCTGCGAGGCTTTTTACCGGCCGGCCCCAGCGCGTCCAGGCGCCGGCATTCAGGTGCATGACGAAGGCGATCGCGGCCAGAACGGAAGCAAGGAACATGAAGCGGTAGGGAAACTGCAGCTTGTGCAGAGCACTGACTTCGGCGTACATCGGGTATGCCAACTCGCTGCCGAATACCAGCAACGCCAGGGCGACGATGGCAAGGCGCCGCGCGTACAGTCCGGCTTCAGGATCTGGTGCTGCCACGCGCGGAAACAGGGTGAGCAGTGCCAGTCCTATCGCCAACACTGGGAAAGAAAGCTGCGGGCCGGCCCAGAGCAGGCCGTAGCGCAGGTAGGTAAACAGCGGGAACACGAAACCGCGGTGCCAGTCGAAGTTGGCCAACCAGCCCGAGGGCGTAATGAGATCGAGCTGCGTAATGGCCGGATACAGAAAGAAAGCCGGTAGCGCCAGACCCAGCGCGACGCCCAGACCCCAGGTCAAGTGTTCGCGCAGGTTCTGGCGGTTCGGGAACGCAAAGACCAGTCGCGCCAGCGCCGTGCCGAACAGCGTTATCAACGCGCTCAGCACGTGCGCCAGGCAGACCAGACAAATGAAGACGGCCAGCCATGCTGGACGCTGGCGTTCGCGGATGGTCTCGGCAACGAACAGAACGCTGAACGGAAAACTGAACACCCAGGGAAAAGCCGCCATCTGGGTCGCCAGGAAATAAAGGGGCGGGGAGGCCAGCACGAACATCGTGCCAAGCATGGCGCCGCGGTTGGGATAGCGGCGCAGGAAATAAAAGTAGACGGTACTGCCCAACAGCGCAAACGAGCAGATTTCGGTCAGCAGCAGGGCAATCCGCAAGTCGCAGCCGAGCATGCGGAAAAAACTGCTGAGGTAGTAAACGAGCGGCTGGTAGTAGAAAAAGGTCGGGTCCCCCAGGCCGTCCAGAGATGCGTGAGCCCAGCGGGGCAGGACATGTCCTTCCTGCAGAGCATCATGGAACTGGGAGGCCCAGCGCAGGTGCACGCCAAAATCGAACTGAGCCGCTAGTTTCAAACTCAGCAGTGGATACAGCCACAGCAAGATCAGGAACAGAAATGCAAAGCCGGCGCCGAACAGGCGCGGGCGAACCGACGTAGCCATCGCTTATTCGTCTTTCTTGCTGTGCTCGCCGGGAAGTTCGGAACTGAGCAGGCGGTTGACCAGGTACAGCGGGCGGCGCTTGACCTCGTTGAAGATACGGCCGACGTACTCGCCCAGCAGGCCCACCGAGATCAGCTGCACCCCGCCCAGGAACAGGATCACCGCCATCAGGGATGGATAACCGCGCACCGGGTCGCCATACATCATCGCTTTCCAGATCACGAACAGTGCATATACCAGCGACACCACGGCCACGAACAGGCCGAGGTAGGTCGACATCTTGAGCGGGGCGACCGTGAACGAGGTAATGCCTTCGATCGCGAAGTTCCACAGCTTCCAGTAGTTCCACTTGGTTTCGCCGGCTGCGCGCGGGTCGCGCCGGTACAGGAATGGCTTTGACGGAAAACCAACCCAGGCAAACAGTCCCTTCATGAAGCGATGCTCTTCGCGCAGCAGGGACAGCGCCTGTACGGCGCGGCGCGACATCAGACGGAAGTCGCCCGTGTCCTTCGGAATGTCGACCCGGCTGACCTGCTTGATCAGGCGGTAGAAGTATTTTGCCGTCATCTTCTTGAACCAGCTTTCGCCGTCGCGCACGGTACGCGTGCCGTAGACGACGTCATAGCCTTCGCGCCAGATCTCGAGCATCTGCGGGATGAATTCCGGCGGATCCTGCAGGTCGGAGTCCAATACGATGACGACCTCGCCCTTGGTGTGATCCAGGCCCGCGCTGAGAGCGATTTCCTTGCCGAAGTTACGCGACAGGTCGACCACGGTGACATGCGGATCGACAGCGCGCAAGGCATGCATCAGCGTCAGGGTGTTGTCGCGGCTGCCATCGTTGACGAGTACGATCTCGTAATCGCAGCCGAGACTGCGCATGACCTCGCTCACGCGGCGGTGGAACTCGCCCAACACCTCCTGCTCGTTATAAGCAGGGGCGACCACGGAAACGCTCGGCATGGTACCCGGTGCGCGTGGCGACAGAGCCGGATGGGAAGACGCGGCCTGCAATTGCTCGGCTACCGGAAGATCCATAATTTACTCACAATAAAATTGATAACGAGGATCGCAATGGTGGCGATCATCTGGGCTAACAGGAAATACAGGCCGGCAGTACTGAGCATCGCTACCAGCATGCCGTTCAAGACGGCACCGACCAGGGCCATGAGGGCGAAACGCGGTAGCGTTCGCGCATGGCTGTGCTGGCTGTCGAAGGTATAGCGGCTGTTGATCAGGTAGACGGTACAGGCCCCAGCGGTCGCTCCCACAAAGGCGGCGCTGCCTGCCGGGACCCCGAATTGGGACACCAGCACAATCAGGATCAGATAATGAAGCGCAGTGCCTGCTCCGCCGGCTGCCACGAATTTCGTGAATTGTGTGCCTAGATTTCGAAGCAGGAGGGTCCTGTGGGAGGGCACGGAGGGTTTGGGCATGAGGCGTAAAGTACGGCGAAAATAGCTTTATATTAACATGAACCAGGCTGGGCTTATGTAGCTGAGCCAGTTGTGCAGCAGTAAATACGTAAACGAAAAGAGCCGCTCCGGTAGAGCGGCTCTTTGTTCATCTGCTGGGTGCGAAGGCAGTGCCGAATGTCGGCTTCGTGCGTGGCAGCAAGTACCGGTCTCATAGGCTTGCTGTGCTCATCTGACTCATCTAGAGAGATGCTCAGATCGGGAAGGACAAGATGTTGCGTAACAAGCAGACTTATAGGAGGAAAAATCGGACTAAAACAAAGAGTGCAATCTGACAGGAAGAAAAAGAGACAGTCGGTTTACGAATATTGCCTAAGAAATATTGAAGGTGTATATTGAAAAATTCCTATCTGCAATTGGATAGCAACTTTCCCAAGCTCTGAACCTACTCTGCGATCAGGAGCGACACGTGATACACCCAATAAACCGTACTGACCAGGCATCGATCAGCTTCAACTTTTCCGTTTTTAAAGTGTTGTCGATTCTTTGCGTGGTTATTTCTCACTGGCCGAGCGGGACGAGCTTGCCTACATGGATACCGACGACCATTGGACTGGTAATCTTTTCATTTTCGTCGGGATTGTTTACGACACGCATTTATGGTGTCGATCTTGATGTACGAGCATTCTGGGGCAAAAAAGTAGAGCGGCTCGCAGTGCGCTACTGGTTCCTGCTGGCGGTCTTATCGGTGCTTTTGCTCGCACAGGGGAAGACGATATTTCACTGGCATAGTCTTGTGCACGTATTGGGTCTCTCGGGATTCTTGAACCTGATCGGACCTAGCGGCAGTGCGCTCGGCGCCGGATTATGGTTCTTCACCTTGTTGTTGCTGTTCTATCTGACGTTTCCATACCTGGTCCGACTGGCAGCTGCCAGCCGTGGTGACTTCATGGTACCGATGCTGATGACCTTGGGATTCTTTTTCCTTAACGATCACTTTGTGCTGCCGTTCTCTTTGTGGCTGACGGCTCTTGGTTTCGTACTTGGCGTGTTTGTCGGCATGTACGGTACCCCGTTGTCTGCACGCACATCCTTGGTTATCACTCTGGTCTCACTAGGCATTTTGTTGATCAACAACATTGTGTTGGGTTACAAAAGCGCGAACGGTACATTACTGGGGGTGGCGTGCATTGGTACCAATCTTTGGCTTATGCGCGCTCAACTGCCGAAATGGAAGATGTTGCATAAGCTGGCAAAACTCGAAAACTGTCTTTTAGAGATATTCATCATCCATACCTACCTGTTTATTCACCCCACAGGTATGGCTTTGTTGGACTTTGCGGTCACAATGAGTTTGATCATTGTTGCAGCCTGGGGCCTGAACATCGTTGGTTCGATGCTCGTGAAGCGCGTCTTCACCAAGTCGCGCCAGACACAAGCTGTCTCGATGGAAGATCCAAGCGCCGCTCAGCCACTGATCGAATCCATCTCTTGATCAGCAAAGCGTAGCGTAGCTATCGAGGCAGGAAAGCTGGCTTCCCGAAAAGGAAGCCAGCTTTTTTTCATGCTTACTGCGCTTCGTAGGCACCGATATCGATGGTACCCAGTACCGGACGCGCCACCGCGGAGGCGACGTGCTTGTACTGCGCAACCGGCTTGAGCGAGACACCGGCAGCGGACACGCCCGGCACCGAACCGGCGTTGGTCACCATGGCATTGGCCAGCGGACGCAGGTCCCAGGTCGCACGGCTCACGAAGCCCGGCGACACCGAACGGTAGTTGGTCTTCTGCACGGCGCTGGTCTGGGTGGTCAGGGTGCCGGTACCGCCGAAGATGTTGTTCTGCAGCAGAGCCGGAGTGGTCACGCCCGACCCGACCAGGACGAAGGTGCCGCGCACGCTGTCGTCGTTCAGGAAGGTGTTGTTCACCACGTACAGGTCCTTGCCCGGGTTGCTCGCACCTTCTTCGCCGTATGCCAGCAGAGTCGGGTTGTTATGGCTCGCGGGCTGCTGGATCACGTTGCCGATCACGTAGCTCGTGCCGGCGTTCGGCAGGTCGATCTCATAGCTCGGCGCGCCGATCGCGGTGCTGCCCGCCACACCGGACGAGAAGCGGTTGTAGACGATCGTGTTGACGCGTGCGCGCGATTTCAGGTTATGGCCGACGTTCGCATCGTGCGAATAGCTGTAGCGGAAGGTCAAGCTGCCGACATTGCCGATGTACAGGTTGTGGCTGTAGCCGTCGCCGTAGCCGTTGTGGCCGAATTCGCTGTACTCGATCAGGATGTTGCTGGCGGTGTTCGCGCCGGTCAGGATGCCGTTCTCGTTATCGTGCAGGAAAGCGTTACGCAGCGTGAAGCCGGTGCCTTCGAGGCGCAGCGCGGCGCCATTCTTGTCGGCGACCTTGGCACCGTACATCTCGACGTTGTCGACGGTGACGTTGTTACCGACGACAACCCAAGTGCCTTTGCCCATGGCGTTCTTGCCGTTGGCGTTGATCTTTGGACGGCCGTTGACGCCGCGGATCGTCAGATTGTTGCGGTAGACGCCGCAGACGTCGCCGCTGTAGGTGGTGTTACCGGTGATTTCGACGATGTCGCCATCCTTGGCGGCAGCAAACGCCGCGCAGGGAACAGCATAGGTCTTGCCCGGGCCAACTGACAGGGTCGCTGCCGAAACGCTGCCAGCAGCCATCACGGACGCCAGAATCAGGAAAGTGTTGTTGCGGTATTTGCTCATATGTTTCTCTCTCACGCGTTCTTAGCTGCAGTTATTCCTGTTGGAAAGTTCGAAGCTTACGAGATATCGGACAGGTGGTTTGTAAGGATTTGTAACCGGAAATACTATTTGGGCAATACCAAATTCGATAAAGAAATCATGCACTTACGGCAATCTTGTAGCGAGCTCATCTGATTTAATGGGCTTCCCCTAGGAACTGAAATCATGCTGTTGGCATAGTCATCAGAAAGCTGGTGTTTCTGTAAAGCTGAGTTGATAACACCGACGCAGCCAAAAATTTTTATGTTTTGGGTGCCGCGTTGTTTGCTGCACGGCATATGTCGGGAATTTGCAAAAAAAAGGCTGCCTCGAGGGCAGCCTTTTGTTCCACAAGGAAGAGACGATTAGCGCGGGACGATGGCGAACTGCGGGCCGTAGCGGTAGTCCGGCTTCACCGCACGTGCTGCAAATACAGCCCATGCTTTCTTGCCTTGCTCACCGCCGACGTTGGCGGCATATGCCAGGGCGGGTTGCATGTTCGATGGGTAGCCAGTCACAACACTCGAATAACCGGTCATTTCTCCAGCTTTGATACCGAAACTCGTTCCCATTTCGCTGCTGGCGCATTTCAGGGCGTTAAAGCCTGCAGCATGGCTATTAGCATAAGCTTCAGCGTAGCTGTTGTAGAACGGTGCATTGTCGGCACTCCGCACGTGCAGGGTGTACATTGCTGCGTCGATCCAGCACGTATTGGCAGCCACCATGCGGTTGATCGGGAATTGTGCCTTCCAGACCAACAAACTGTTTGCCTTCGTAAAGCCCATTTCGGCAGCGTGTCCAATCGCCGAGGTAAAGAAATCGTCCATCCACGGCGCCATACCGGTACCGTTGTCATAACCCAGAGCATAGCCATTGGTAATAATGCCCAGGTTGTTGGCATATTGCGAGGGCGCGCTCTTGGTCACATAGGTATCGGTGTACCAGTCAAGGTTGTTGTTAGTGATGTCGTTGAAGGCTTTCTTCAGGCTATCCTTGTCCGGCGTGATGTATGCAGCTTCAGCCAGCGTCCTGATCGACCAGCCCTGACCGCGCACCTGTTCCGAGGACACGATACCCTTGATATTGCCGCGGTAACCCGGATTGGTCTCGAAGGCATTCCACATACCCCAGAACTGCAGTTCCTCGAGATAGAAATAGTCGCCGGTGACCAGGTAAGGCAGGTAAGCCAGTGCCGGCTGGTGCGATGCATCGTGTGTGTAAGGTGTCGCGCACTTGGCGGCATCGCAAGTCGGGAAAGCTTCATACTTCTTGGTTGCCGGGTTCAGGGTGTCGCCCGAGCGGCCATTGATCGTCATGTACGGATAATCAGCCAGGCTGATCGGACGACCGGTCTGCTTGTCCCGGTAGTGCGCCGAGAAACTGCCTGCCAGGTCGGTCGTACGCAGCATGACTTCCTTCATACGGCTATCCTGCGACAGCAAATAAGTTGCAGACCACTTCGGCAGTAAGCCAATGTCGTCATGGGCACCGGTGGTCGGCATGTAAGCCATGAGCAGACCGTTGCCCATCACGTCATTCGAAGACTTGGTCCAGTCATTTTGGATGGACTTGATTGCGTCCTCCGGAATGACCAGCGACTGGTCATAATTCGGCAGTGCGCCGGTGGCGATCAGATAGCCAGTGTTGTGCTTGACGTTGACGGTCGGTTCAGTGCCGTTGAACCAGAAGAGCTTGCGCCAGCGGGCATGGTGCAGGTGGGTCAGGCCGGCCTTGCTGTAAACCGATTGACCACCCACAACGACGTTGGCGTCATAGGTAAAGTTCTGCGGCGACGGTTCGTAGGCCCAATCGTTCTCGACGACGACGTCGACACGGGCCTTGTTTGCACCCGGATACCAGCGGATGGCGAAGCGGGCGGACAGGTGCGGATGCTGGGTGCCGTCGGCAGTCTTCAGCGGTGCCGCAACTTCCCATTCAGTCGCCACCGGGCCGGACAGCCAGGCGGTCGCATTGCCGCTCTTGAGCAGCTCGTCAGCCGATGCGTAGTAATCGACGCCGCCGATCTTCGCGTGCACGGACGTGGTGAATCCGGTGCGCGTCAGGGAGTCGACAGTGACGCTGCCGGTCGGGGCCGAGCCGCCCTTGGCCAGCGACATCGTGCGCAGCTTGCCCGCTGCAATGCTCGGCACGATCGCGGAAATGATGGCATGACGCACCGAACCGTCGGCGTGGGTAGCCTTGACGTCGACCTGCAGCGGCACGATGGTGCCGTCTTCGAGGCGGCCGGTCAGTTTGTCCGTGGCCAGCAGGCTGCCCTGGGCAAACACCTGGCCGAACGTTACCGGCACATTGGTCTGAGCTGCACTGCTGCTGGTATTTTCGAAGCGGACGTCAGTAATGACGCCGCCAATCACGGCAGGCGCCGGCTGGGGCGTTGGCGTCGGCACGGTGGTGGTGATCGGACCGGTCAGCAGGCCGGCAGCCGAGCCGGTTGCGGTCGAGCCGTTGATCAGGGCAGCGGTCTGGGTGGAGGAGGAATTCTGGGTTGCATCGCTACCGCCGCCGCCGCAGGCTGCGAGCGTAGCGCAAGCTGCTGCGATGGAGAGACGACGAAGTGCGGCGAATTGTTGTGCGTATTTCATTATCGGTTTCCCTGGTTGATCTCTTGTCGGTTTCTTTTTTTGTTTGTGGGAACTAGATTACGCCAAAGAAAGTGATGATGCACGGAAAAAGTCAAATAATCGCCCAAATGTTCCCCATGGGCAACGAAATATTGCTCCTTCAATTACGAATATTGTTCGGCTGAAATGTCACTAAGACATTTTTTGTTAGAAGAGCAAACTTGTCTAACAAATAAAAAAGCCGCCCGCAGGCGGCTTGGAGGAAGCTGGAATTGTTACTTCGCGGCGCCGACCATGTAATCGACAGCGCTTTTCACATCCGCGTCGGGTGCGCTCGAGCCACCCTTGGGCGGCATCACGCCGGCCTTGCCCTGGAAGCCCTTAATGGCATGCTCGTACAGGACGTTTACACCCTGGGCGACACGCGGGGCCCAGGCCGCTTTGTCACCGAACTTCGGCGCACCGGCGATGCCTGCGCCGTGGCATGCCACGCAGGCCGCACTATATAAAGCTTTACCGGCGCCGGCATTCGCCTGAGCGGTATTGCCTGCTGGCGCGGCAGCGGCAGCGGCAGCGGCAGCGGCCGGGGCAGGGCTAGGGGTAGCCGGTGCAGCGGCGGGAGTAGCAGCCGGGGCAGCAGCGGAAGCGGTGGGGGCAGCAGCGGCAGCGGCAGCAGCAGGTGCCGGCGCTTCCGGTTCCTTGAATTTGGCGCCGGCCTGGTTACCCATGTAAGCCACCGCACGCGCCACTTCGACGTCGTCCAGATCCGGGTTGCCGCCCTTGGCCGGCATGGCGCGGATACCGTTCACGGCGTGCTGGACCAGCGTATCGAAACCTTGGGCAATGCGGGCGCTCCAGGCGCCGCTGTCGCCGACTTTCGGTGCGCCTGCGGCGCCGGTAGCGTGGCAAGCCGCGCAGACCGCGGTGTAGACGGCCTGGCCGCCTTGCAGCACTTTGGGCGCGTTGGCGTCTTTCAGCGTGAATCCGGCGTCTGCGACAGGGCGCAGGCGGTCGGCAACCGCTTCCTTATTCTGTAATTCCGAGCCTGCTCCGGTCAGGCGTTGATTCGTCACGAACGACACCAGCAGGATGATACCGATGACAATGACCAAGAAAAAACCGGCTACTGCTGCGATCAACTGCTTGGGGGTCCTGATGAAAGACTGGTGCTCAGTGTGGTTTGCGTCGCTCATGATTTCCTTACTTATCAATAAAAAAACCTGCAGGCGTCCGGCGCTGGCCAACCTCTACTATGAAAATGGCTCGGAACCGGTCGATTATAGATCGAAAACTTCTTAATTGAAACGCAATTTCTGTTGCACAACTTGGCTATCCATAGACGCGCTGCCGGAAACTCTGTATCCTTCGCTTCTCTCCTGTGCGGCTGTAGCTCAGTGGATAGAGTATTGGCCTCCGAAGCCAAGGGTCGTGGGTTCGATCCCCGCCAGCCGCGCCATCCCCCTTATCGTTCCCCAGCTCGCCGTCCTGCGATCACCTCATCGCGGCGTCGCCAAGTGTCTTATTTTTCCTACCTTCAAGTCTGTCCAGGACGGGATTCCGTGGACGAACAGCCGGGTATCAGGTCTAATGATCGACGTGCTGACGGAAAGTAATGCAATTATTTAAACAAAGATTCCTGTGCGCACGATAGAACACGCAACGAAGCTTGCTTTTTAAAAATGCTAAAATTGCACTTAGGCTAGTAAGCCGGAAAAGTTAAATAGGTGCTAAGCAATGCTCGGGCCGGAAACAGTGGCAACTGTCGCGCAACGTGTTGTTTTTACGACTATTTCAGGTCATTTGTTGAGTGCTGTTCTGTTTCCATGCTATATTGAATGTTGATAGAATTGCAAAAAATTTGATAATTGGGTGATGTATATGAAAGCAAATGAGGTCGTTGCAGTAGTTGGTCTGGGCTATGTCGGCCTGCCTTTGGCTGTTGAGTTCGGTAAAAAAGCGAAAACCATCGGTTTCGACTTGTCGGCAGCCAAGATCGAGAACTACAAGAAGTTCATCGATCCGACCGGCGAGGTATCGACCGAACAGTTGCAGGCGGCACGCCAGCTCGACGTGACGACCGACCCATCCGCCCTGGCACAGGCCGACTACATCGTCGTGGCCGTGCCGACCCCGGTAGATATTGCCCACAACCCTGACTTCACCCCGCTGGCCGGCGCCAGCAAGACCGTCGGCAAGCACATGAAGCGCGGCGCCATCGTCGTGTTCGAGTCGACCGTGTACCCGGGCGCCACCGAGGAAGTCTGCATCCCGATCATGGAAAAAGAGTCGGGCCTCAAATGGAAGGAAGACTTCCACGTCGGTTTCTCGCCGGAGCGCATCAACCCGGGCGACAAGGAACACACCCTGACCACGATCCTGAAGGTCGTGTCCGGCGACGACGACGAAACCCTGGACCGCGTCGCCAAGCTGTATGAATCGGTGGTGACGGCCGGCGTGTACCGCGCCTCCAGCATCAAGGTGGCCGAAGCCGCCAAGGTAATCGAGAACACCCAGCGCGACCTGAACATCGCCCTGATGAACGAACTGGCGATCATCTTCGACAAGGTCGGCATCGACACGCTCGAAGTCCTGAAGGCCGCCGGCACCAAGTGGAATTTCCTGCCCTTCCGTCCGGGCCTGGTGGGCGGCCACTGCATCGGCGTCGACCCGTACTACCTGACCCACAAGGCCGAGATGGTCGGCTACCACCCGCAGGTGATCCTGGCCGGCCGCCGTATCAACGACGGCATGGCGAAGTTCGTGGCCGAAAAGACCGTCAAGTCGATGATCTCGAATGGTTTCCACGTGAAGGGCTCGAAGGTCAACGTGATCGGCCTGACCTTCAAGGAAAACTGCCCGGACCTGCGCAACTCGAAAGTCGCCGACATCGTCCACGAACTGGAATCCTACGGCTGCGACGTGCACGTCTACGACCCGGTTGCCGAAGCCGAGGAAGCCCAGCACGAATACGGCATCAAGCTGGAACGCTGGGAAGACCTGCCGAAGGCCGACGCCCTGGTCGTCGCCGTCCCGCACAAGGAAGTGTTGGCGCGTTCGCTGCTGGATTTCCAGTCCAAGCTGAACGACAACGGCTGCTTCATCGACGTCAAGTCGCAGTTCGATCCGAAGGCGATCAGCGAAGCCGGCTACTGCGTCTGGCGCCTGTAAGTAGGTCGCTTTCCCTGACCTGCGCGTGGCAGCCGCATATCTGCGGCGGCCGGGCGCAGGTAACAGCACTGCCGGCTACCGGCCCGGTGCCCGCGTGAATAGTTAGAGTGTCCCAAACGTGAACAAGATTCAAGACGTCCAACAGCAGCTGAACCAGAATGGCTATCACTGGCTGGTAACCGGCGCGGCCGGTTTCATCGGTTCGAACCTGGTGGAAGCCCTGCTGAAGCTGAACCAGCGTGTCACCGGTCTCGATAATTTCGCCACCGGGCACCAGCACAACCTGGACCAGGTGCGTGAACTGGTGGGTGAGGCAGCCTGGTCGAATTTCACCTTCCTGAACGCCGACATCCGCTCGCCCGACGATTGCGCGCGCGCCTGCCAGGGTGTCGACTTCGTGCTGCACCAGGCCGCGCTCGGCTCCGTGCCGCGCTCGATCGCCAACCCGCAGCTGACCAACGAAACCAATATCACCGGCTTCCTGAACATGCTGGTCGCCGCGCGCGACGCCAAGGTCAAGCGCTTCGTCTACGCCGCTTCCAGCTCGACCTACGGCGACCATCCGGACCTGCCGAAGATCGAGGACCGGATCGGCAAGCCGTTGTCGCCGTATGCCGTGACCAAGTACGTCAACGAGCTGTATGCCGACGTGTTCGGCCGCACCTACGGCATGGAATCGATCGGGCTGCGTTATTTCAACGTGTTCGGTCCGCGCCAGGATCCGAACGGCGCCTATGCCGCCGTGATCCCGAAATGGGTGATGGCGCTGATCCACAACGAAGAGTTGCGCATCAACGGCGACGGCGAGACCAGCCGCGATTTCTGCTACATCGACAACGTCGTGCAGGCCAATTTGCTGGCCGCGATGTCGGATAGCGAGGCCGCGAACCAGGTCTACAACGTTGCGCTGAACGACCGGACCTCGCTCAACCAGCTGCACGCGATGATGACCGGACTGCTGGCGGCGCGTTTCCCGCACGTGGCGGCGCACAAGCCGACCTATGTCGACTTCCGCAAGGGCGACGTGCGCCATTCCCAGGCCGACATCGGCAAGGCTGCCAGGCTGCTGGGCTATGCCCCCACCCATCGCATCGACGAAGGGCTGAAGGAAGCCATGGACTGGTATGTCGACAACCTGCCGCGCTAGGAGGATACCGTGCTCAGGATCTCTAACCACTACGTATCGAAGATCGTTTTCGTCCTGCTGTTCGTCGAAGTGCTAGTGCTGCTTGGTGCCGCCTACGTCGGTGCAGCGGTGCGCTTCATGGAATTGGGTCAGCCAGTCGGCCTGCCGAACATCGAGAGCCTGGACCACTTCTTCACCTCGGCCATTGCCTTTACCGCCGCGATCATTTTCAGCATGAGCGCGATGGGTATGTACCAGCTCGACTTCAACGAAGGTCTGCGCCATCCCTTCTTCATGAAGCTGATGCCCTCGTTCCTGATGGGCTTCCTGATCCTGACCCTGGTGTTCTATGTGGCGCCGGACCTGTATTTCGGACGCGGCATCCTGGCCCTTGTGTTCGCGATTGCCGCCGCCGGCATCTTCGTCGCCCGCATGGTGTTCTTCAAGACCTCGGAGCTGCGCTTCCTCGAGACGCGCATCCTGTTCCTCGGCAGTGGCCCGCTGGCCAAGGAGTGCAGCGACCTGGCCATGCAGAGCACCAGCTACCACCGCTACAACATCACCGGCTTCATCCCGACCCCGACCGAGGAACTGTGCGTGCCCTCGACCAGCCTGCTGAACGGGCGCGAGGGCGATACCCTGGCCTCGCTGGCGCGCCAGTACAACGTCGAGGAGATCGTGGTGTCGGTGCAGAACCGCCGCGGCGGTTTCCCGATCAAGGAACTGCTCGAGTGCAAACTGGCCGGCCTGAAGGTGACCGACGCCGCCACTTTCTTCGAGCGCGAAACCTGCCAGATCCGGGTCGACTCGCTGCAGCCTTCGTGGCTGGTGTTCGGCGGCGGCTTCGACCAGAGTTTTGTCCGCACCTTCATGAAGCGCAGCTTCGACATCGTGTGCAGCACCATCATCATGCTGCTGACCTTCCCGCTGATGCTGCTGGCGGCGCTGGCCGTCAAGCTCGAAGACCGCGGCCCGGTGTTCTACTCGCAGGAGCGGGTCGGCAAGGACGGCAAGGTCTTCTTCGTGCACAAGTTCCGCAGCATGCGCACCGACGCCGAAAAAGGCGGCAAGCCGCAGTGGGCGCAGCAGAACGATCCGCGCATCACCCGCGTCGGCAATTTCATGCGCAAGACCCGTATCGACGAGCTGCCGCAGATCCTCAACGTGTTCAAGGGCGACATGTCGTTCGTGGGTCCGCGTCCGGAGCGCCAGTACTTCGTCGACCAGCTGATCGAAGTGGTCCCGTATTACAACGTGCGCCACAGCGTCAAGCCGGGCATCACCGGCTGGGCCCAGGTGCGCTACGGTTACGGTTCGTCGGCCGAGGATGCGCTGCAAAAGCTCCAGTACGACCTGTACTACGTGAAGAACAACAGCCTGTTCCTCGACGTCCTGATCCTGATCGATACCCTGAAGGTCGTCCTGTTCCGCAGCGGACGGTGAGCTGTTCCGGCGGACCATCGTGACCAATATCGCCGCCTATAGTTATGCACTGGCCGCAGCCGGCTACCTGCTGCTGTGCCTGCTGGTGCTGTCGGGATGGCGCGCCCGCGCCCAGCGCGGTCCCCTGTCCTGTGCCTGCCTGCTGACCGCGCTATGGGCTGGCGTCCTGGCCTGGGATGCCAGCCAGGGGCGGCTCTGGAGCACGGTCACCGGTTCGCTCGAAGTGCTGCGCGACGGCGCCTGGTCGGTGTTCCTGGTGGCGCTGCTGGGCCACTGGCGCGCCGAGAACAGCCGGCTGCCGTTCGGCCTGCGGCCCTCGCTGTTTGCGGCCGGCTGCGCCTATCTAATGCTGCTGGGCGCGATGCTGGCCGGGCACTGGCACGTCGAACTGCTGAACGTCGTCGGCGGGCTGTCGGTGGTTACCGCGTTTGCCTGCCTGGCCGTGTACGGCATGCTGCTGGTCGAACAGGTGTACCGCAACAAGACCATCGAAGAGCGCTGGGCGATCAAGTTCGCCTGCCTCGGCATCGGCGGCATGTTCGCCTACGACTTTTATTTGTACACCAACATGATGCTGTTCCGCGAACTCAATCCGGAACTGTGGAACGCGCGCGGCGTGATCAATGCGCTGACCGTACCGCTGGTAACGGCCTCGATGCTGCGCAGCCGGTCCTGGAGCACCTCCTTCGTGGTCTCGCGCCGCGTGATGTTCCATTCGGCGGCGCTGTTCGGCTCCGCGATCTACCTGCTGGCGATGGGCTCGGCCGGCTATTACCTGCGCTTCTTCGGCGGCCGCTGGGGCACGGTGATGCAGGCCGGCTTCCTGTTCGGCGCGATCTGCCTGCTGCTGGTGATCCTGTTTTCCGGCACCTTCCGCTCCTGGCTGAAGGTCTCGATCAGCAAGCACTTCTTCACCTACAACTACGACTATCGCGAAGAGTGGATGCGTTTTACGCGCACCCTGTCCGAACGCGGCCCGAACCTGGGCGACCGCGCGATCCAGGCGATGGCGGCGCTGGTCGAAAGCCCGGGCGGCGCCCTGTGGCAGCGCAGCGACGCCGGCAGCTACGCGCCGCGCGCGCACTGGCACGTGCCGGCGGTCGGCACCACGGAGCCGGTCAATTCGCCGTTCTGCCAGTTCCTGGAAAGCACCCAGTGGGTGATCGACCTCGACGAGTTCGTGGACCATCCCGACAAGTACGAGGGCCTGGCCGTGCCGCAGTGGCTGCTGGACTACCCGCGCCGTTGGCTGGTGGTGCCGCTGATCCTGCACGAGAAGCTGTTCGGTTTCGTGCTGCTGCAGCGCGCGCGCAGCCCGCTCAAGCTGAACTGGGAAATCACCGACCTGCTGGAAATCGCCGGCAGCCAGGCGGCCGGCCACCTGGCCCAGGAAGATGCGGCGAACGCGCTGATGGTGGCGCGCCAGTTCGAGTCCTTCAACCGCATGTCGACCTTCGTCGTGCACGACCTGAAGAACCTGGTGGCCCAGCTGTCGCTGATGAACGCCAACGCCGAAAAGCACAAGGACAATCCGGAATTCCAGCGCGACATGCTGGAAACCCTGAACCACTCGGTGCAGAAGATGAAGCTGCTGCTGCAGAAGCTCTCGCGCACCGAGAACGCCGAAAAGCCGCTGCCTCTGGCCGTCGACCAGGTGGTGCGCCAGGCGGTGGCGCTGAAGAGCGCTTTCGAGCCGCGCCCGCAGCTGGTGGTCGAAGTCCCCGGCCTGAAGGTGATGGCGGACCGCGAGCGCCTCGAGCGCGTGGTCGGCCACCTGATCCAGAACGCGATCGAGGCCACGCCGCCGCACGGCCATGTCATGATCCGCCTGTGCCAGCGCGAGGAAGGGACACACGCCGGCGCGGTCGAGATCGAGATCACCGACACCGGCGAAGGCATGAGCGAAGAATTCATCCGCGAGCGCCTGTTCAAGCCCTTCGACTCGACCAAGTCGGCGGGCATGGGCATCGGCGTGTTCGAAAGCCGCGAATACATCACCGAGCTGGGCGGCATGCTGGAAGTCAGCAGCCAGCCCGGACTCGGCACCACCTTCAAGGTCGTGCTGCCGCTTTACCACGAGCCGGCGCCAGCCCATGCTCAGTTGAGCGAATCCTGAGAGAGAACTCCGTGACCCAAGCCAAACCGAAACTCCTGATCATCGAAGACGATCCCGGCCTGCAGAAGCAGCTGCGCTGGAGCCTCGACGCCTATGACGTCGTGGTCGCCGGCGACCGCGAAGCCGCGCTGGCCCAGATCCGCCGCCACGAACCGGCGGTGGTCACCATGGACCTGGGCCTGCCGCCCGACCCGGACGGCTCGACCGAAGGCCTGGCCACCCTGCAGCAGATCCTGGCGCTGGCGCCGGACACCCGCGTGATCGTCCTGACCGGCAACCAGGACCACAACAATGCGGTCAAGGCGATCGGCATGGGCGCCTACGACTTCCACCAGAAGCCGGTCGACCCCGAAGTGCTGAACCTGGTGATCCAGCGCGCCTTCTTCCTGCACAACCTGCAGCAGGAAAACCGCCGCATGCAGCAGTCGCAGGCCGATTCGCCGCTGTCCGGCGTGATCTCGCGCGACCCCGGCATGCTGAAGGTCTGCCGCACCGTCGAAAAGGTAGCGCCGACCTCGGCGTCCGTTATGCTGCTGGGCGAATCCGGCACTGGCAAGGAAGTGCTGGCGCGCGCCGTGCACGCGCTGTCGCCCCGCTCAAAAGAGCGCTTCATGGCGATCAATTGCGCAGCGATCCCTGAAAACCTGCTCGAGAGCGAACTGTTCGGCTACGAGAAGGGCGCCTTCACCGGCGCCGCCAAGCAGACCAAGGGTAAAGTGGAGCTGGCCCACGGCGGCACCTTCTTCCTCGACGAAGTCGGCGACCTGCCGATGCCGCTGCAGGCCAAGCTGCTGCGCTTCCTGCAGGAGCGCGTGATCGAGCGCATCGGCGGCCACGAAGAGATCCCGGTCGACGTGCGCATCGTCTGCGCAACCCACCAGAAGCTGAAGGACCTGTGCGCGCAGGGCCGCTTCCGCGAAGACTTGTATTACCGCCTGTCCGAGATCGTGGTGACGATCCCGCCGATGCGCCAGCGCGAAGGCGATGCCGCGCTGCTGGCCCACCATTTCAAGAACAAGTTCTGCGCCCAGGAGTCGCGCTCCTCGCTGCATTTCGCGCCCGACGCGCTGGCCGCGATCGAGGGCTATGCCTGGCCGGGCAACGTGCGCGAAATGGAAAACTGCATCAAGCGCGCGGTCATCATGGCGGATGGGAACACCATCGTCGCCGAAGACCTCGGCCTGCCCGACGTCGATGCCGAGGAAGCGCCGCTGAACCTGCGCCAGGTGCGCGACGAAGCCGAATACAAGGCCATCGTGCGGGCGCTGGCGCGCGCCGACGGCAACATCGTCAAGGCTTCCGAAATGCTGGGCGTCAGCCGCCCGACCCTGTACGACCTGATGGGACGACACGGGATCAAGGCCGCCGCATGAGAAAGCAGGCCGCACGCTCGCGGCCTTCACGGCTGCGCTCGGCCGCATGGCTGCTGGGAATACTGGTCCTGATCGGCATCGCCGCGCTGGCGGCAGCGGCCTGGTTCCTGCAGGCGCGCGGCATCGCGCCGCGTGCGCTCGGTCCTTACCTGGCCAAGCGCAGTGCCGGCCACAATCCGGCGATCGTCGCGACCGGTACCTGGCTGCAGCAGACCCTGACGCGGCTGGACCGCGGCGCCTTGGTGCCCGCGCCCTTGCCGGCGCTCGTTGCCGGCGTCCAGCCGAAGGCGCGAGCCGCCGGACCGGGGACGCGCAGGCTGGTGGCCTCGAGCGATGAATTGCGCCAGACGATGAGTACGGCGCAGCCGGGCGACCTGATCACCCTGCTGCCGGGCGTGTACCGCTTCGACAGCGGCGTCGCCGCCAGCCGCGCCGGCAGTGCCGATGCACCGGTCACGGTGCGCGCCGAACAGCCGGGCAGCGTGCGGATCGAGTTCGCCACGGTGGAAGGCTTCGCTGTGAGCGCGCCGTGGTGGCGCTTCGAAAACCTGGCGATCCGCGGCGTGTGCGCGGACCACGACGGTTGCGAACACGCGTTTCACGTGAGCGGCGGCGCCCACCATTTTGCCGCGCTCAACAACACGATCGCCGATTTCAACGCCCACTTCAAGATCAACGGCAACGGCGGCATCTTTCCGGACCACGGACTGATCGAGTCGAACACCCTGACGAATGGCGCGCCGCGCCGCACCGGCCACCCGGTGACGCCGATCGATCTGGTTGCGGCCAGCGACTGGATCGTGCGCGGCAACCTGATCACCGATTTCATCAAGGATGGGGGCGACGGCGTCAGCTACGGCGCCTTCGCCAAGGGCGCCGGCGCACGCACGCTGTTCGAGCGCAATGTGATCGTGTGCGAACAGCGGCTCCAGGGTTTGTCCGGCCAGCGCGTCGGCCTGTCCTTCGGCGGCGGCGCGACCGGCAAGCCCTATTGCCGCGACGGCAGGTGCATCACCGAGCAGGATGGCGGCACCATGCGCGCCAACCTGGTTGCGGCCTGCTCGGACGTGGGCATCTACCTGAACAGCGCGGCCGGCAGCATCATCGCCGACAATACGCTGGTCGATACGGCCGGAGTGCTGGTGCGCTTCCCGGCGAGCAGCGCCACGCTTGACGGCAATCTGGTCGACGGCGCCATTGTCAGCCGCGACGGCGGCCTGGTGCGCGAAGGCGACAACCTCACAGCGTCGATCGCGGCGGCGTATGCCGGCTACCACGGGGTGCGCAGCTTGTTCGGTGAAGCGGAGGCTTTCGACTTCGGCTGGCGCCAGGCGCCGCAGCGCGCCGGCAGCACCGGCAGCGGCGTGGACCTGTGCGCACCGGCACGCCCGAAGCCCGCCGTCTATGGCGCTTTCGAGGATTTCAGGGCCTGCCTGCGTCGGCAAGCCCTTTGAGCCTTCAAACCTTCAGGCCTTTGGCGGCGACCGCCGACTTTTCCGCGAGCAGGCCGTCGAGCAGCCCGGCCAGTCTGGCCGCGCGCGCCTCGCGCGAGTTGGCGCGCACCACCTCGTCGCTCGGCAGCGGCGCGTTGCCGGCCTTGACGCGCATCACGAAGTCCATCAGCGATGCCATGGCGCCGTCGCGCTCGTCGAGCGGTCCGATGGTATCGATGCCGGCCTGGCGCAGCGTGGCCGCGGTGTCGCCGGCAGCATCGGTCAGCGCCAGCACCGGACGCCGCGCACGCAGGTACTCGTAGATCTTGGCCGGAATCTGGCAGTTGCAGCTCGAGCCCTGCAGCACCAGGAGGCCATCCGCGGTCAGCATCTCGGTCAGCGCCTCGCGGTAGGGCACGTGCGGCGCCAGCGAGACGATGGACCCGATGCCGTATTGCGCGATCAGCCCTTCCAGCCAGTCCTCGTGCACGGCGGCGCGCAGGCGGATCTGCAGCGTCTCCGGCCCGATCCGGCCTTCCTTGAGGAGGCTTGCCAAGGCGTCGAAGAACACCGAGGGATCGCGTTCGGCCGGATAGATGATGCCGCTGTGGACCAGCACCAGCGGCCCGCCGGCTTCTTTCGCAGCCGCGGACGCCAGGCCGGCGGCTTCGCTGAAATTCTCCTCGTCGTAGCCGTTCTCGATCAGCACCAGGCGCTCGGGCGGCAGTTCGGGATAGCGCTTGCGGTAGTCGGCCAGCGCTCCGGGTGTGGTGAACACGACGCGGTCGGCATGTTTCACGGTCTGTTTTTCGATCCAGCGGTAGGCTGCGCGCACGCTGCGCCGGGTCGGATAATCGACGTCGGTCATCGGGTCGCGCAGGTCGGCCACCCAGGGGATGCCGGTCAGGCGGTGCAGGGCTAGGCCAATCAGGTGTGCGGTGGCGATCGGGTAGGTCGACCAGATCAGCGCCGGACGGTGTTTCCGGATCAGGCGCAGGCCGGCCGGAACTGCGCCGAGCGCCCAGGTGACCCAACGGTCGGGCAGGGCCAGCAGACTCAGGTAACGCCGCTTCACCGCCAGGTGACGCGAGGAATCGAGCGCGAACGCACGGTGTACGACGATGTCCTGAGGGATGTCGCGCAACTGGTCGTCACCCTTGTGCTCGTAGGCGCGCGGGTGGGCCGACAGCACGACCGGCTGCCAGCCGTGGCCGCCGAGGTAGCGCGAAAACTTGAGCGTGCGCTGCACGCCGCTGCTGCCGCGCTGCGGCGGAAAGTGAAAGGCGACCATCAGGATGGCCTTGTCGGCATCCGGTATTACCATGAGCGCACCCAGTCGCAGGTCCACAGTCCCACCTGGTCGCGCCAGGCGCGGCGCGAACAGGTATGGTCGGCGCCGGGCAGCGCATGGCGGGTGACGCGTGGCGACGCCAGGAGCTTGCGCCAGGACGGCGAAGCGGCCGCCATGTCCGAGAACTCCTGGGCGGTCAGGTCGGCGGCGCTGAGGATCAGCAACACCTTGCCGCGAAAAGCCGCGAGGCCGGCACCCATGCGTTCGGGCAGCGGCAGCGGCGCCGCGGCGGCGGCAGTAGCGGCAGGCCGCGGACGGCCGGACCGGAAAGCGGCGGCCACCAGCGCCGCGAACGACTTGACGGCGCCGGCATAATCAAATTGGCCTTGCAATATCTTTCTCCAGAGTTCGGCATCCAGCAGCCGCGCTCGATAGTAGTGTTTCAATGTCGTCTTCGCAATGCCGTGATCGGTGCGGACCCAGGGGTTCAGCAGCACCAGGCCGGTCACGCGCGGGTCCAGCCCGGCCTGGCATAGCGGCGCCGAGGCGCCATCGCACAGGCCCCACAGCACGACTTCCGTCATCCCGGGCACCACGACGAAAAACTGGTCGATCGCGGCCTGCAGGTCCTCGCCGATATCGGTGAAGTCACGCGGCTCGCCTTCGCTGTCGCCCATGCCGCGGTAGTCGAAGCGCATGGCCGGCACCCCGGCGGCGGCCAGCTGGCGCGCCAGCAGGACAAACTGGCGGTGGCTGCCGGCCCGGTACTGCGGTCCGCCGACCACGATCAGCACGCCGCGCGGCGCCGGCGTTGCCGGCACGCTGGCCACGCCATACAAGCGGTCGCCGGCGCAGGTAAAGGCCAGCGCCTTGTCTTCAAACCGCATCGGCGGTCTCCTCGAACAGCGCACAGGTCGCTGCCAGCAGCGCCGGGCAGGCGGTGATTTCCTGGGTCGACCAGAACGGCGGCCCTTCCACCTGTTCCAGCTGGACCTGTGCCCCGTGCGCACGCAGGGCCTCGGCAATGCGCTGGGTGGCCGGCCCCGGCGGACGGCCCGGTGCGCCGGCGATCTCGTACCAGTCGATCCGGCAGCCGGGCAGCGCCAGCTTGGCGGCGTCGCCGGCTTCGAGCGCGGCCGCCATGGCCGGGTCGATGTCGTAACCGCCCACTTCGAGCGCCTCGCCCGCCGCCAGCCGCGCGCGCAGTTCGCGCGTGCCGCCGGCGTCGGCTTGCGCGGTCTCGCCGGCGGCGCCGTTCGCCAGCATGGCGCCGGCCACGCGCAGGCGCAGGAACTGGGCCAGATAAGCGGCACCGGCCGTCACCGGCTGCCACAGCAGCAGGCGCGCCGGCGCCACGGCCGCGCCGGCCGCGTAATCGAGCGCCAGCAGCGCGCCCAGGCGCAGGCCCCACAGCCCGACCGGCACGCCCAGCCGCGCCTGCAGCCAGGCGTGGCCGAGCGCGAGATCGTCCTTCCAGGTCTCCCAGCGCGCCTCCGCGAAATCGCCGCTGCTGTCGCCGCAGCCGTGCAGGTCGAGCAGCAGCACGCCGATGCCGCGTTCGGCCAGCGCGCGCGCCTGCTGCGCGGCCAGGCGCCGGGTGCGGTTCATTTCGTCGCCGAACGGATGCACGTACAGCAGCGCACCGCGGCAGGGGCCGTGCGGCGCGTGGTACAGGCAGAAGCGTTCACCGTGCGTCGCCTTCAGGAAGAAGGGCTCGGCGGCGGGCGGGGTGTGCGGCATTATCCTTCCAGCTTTTGTGCGACGAAGGTGGTCAGGCTGCCGACCGAGGTGAAGGTGCTGGCATTGATGTCGTCGTCGTCGATCATGATGCCGAAGCGGTCTTCCAGCGCTGCCACCAGGCTCACCACCGCCATCGAATCGAGCTCGGGCAGGTTGCCGAGCAGGGCCGTGTCTTCTTCCAGCGCAGCGGCGCGGGCGGGGTCGAGGCTCAGCACCTCGGCCAGGATTTGTTTGATGTCGTTCAGGTACATCGCTTACTCCATTGTTTGGGGAGCCGGCGCGGAGGCGCGGCGCGACTGCAGTGTCGCGTGCAGGCGCCGCAGGGCGGGCCAACGATAAAAGTTAATATGGTACAAAGTGCGCACCTCGCTCGTCCAGCGCTGGTGCCACTCCATCACCCGGCCATAGAATTCGATGCGCGCCAGGCGCCCTTCATCGAACAGCTGGCGCACCTGCTCCTCGCGCATCAGCAGCGCCGGCGACAGGCCGGCCGCGACCGTCTCGTCGTAGGCGGTCTTCAGGATCACGATCTGTTCGTCGTTCTCCACGCACAGGTCCATCGCGACCAGATCTTCGCCGAACCAGTAGCGGTAGACGCTGCCTGCGCCGCGTGCGCAGAACGCTTCCAGCATCGCCCGGTAGTAGCGGCCCTGCTCGTTGGCGGCATTCACGGCGGTGCCCTGCTGGCCTTTCCAGCCGGTGCTCTCGAGGCGGCCATAGTCGGCCACCGCGGCGGCCATCTCGTGCGGCGCGCGCAGGACTTCAAGGCGGGTTGCGATGCCCTCGCGGGCCAGGCGCGCGCGCTGCTTCTTGAGGTTGGCGCGCAGGTTCTTGCCGCGCGCTTCCCAGTAATCGTCGAAACTGCCGGCCAGCGTGATGGCCGCGGTATCGATGTAGTCGAGGGTGGCGGCGCTGCCGGCATCCGGCGGGCGCGGCGCCAGCAGCGGGTCGCACTGCAGCAGGCCGAGCACCAGCGGGTAACCCGGCAGGCGGCGCAGCAGCGCGTCCGCCAGTGCACTGCGGTCGAGGCCCGGGCGCTGTAGCCAGAGGCCGATCGGCGCTTGCGGCGGCTGGAAGGTGGTCCAGCCCGCGCGCCCGTGCGGCAGCACCACGGTCATCGCCGCGATCCGGCCGGCGTGCCGGTAGCAGGCCAGCAGCTCGCTGCCGGTCGCGCACTCAAGCAGCAGCGGCGCCACGAAATCGGGCGCCAGCAGCGGCGACGCGTCGCCGGCCGCATGCAGCTCGGCCCAGTCCATTGCGTGGGCGCCGAATTGCGACGCCGGTACCAGGGTCCAGCTCATGCCGTCACCGCCTCCCGCAAGCGGCTGGTCAGCCAGTCGAGTTCTGCGGCCGTCAGCGCCTGGTGGCAGGGCAGGGCCACCAGGCGCTGCGACAGGTCGGCGCTGACCGGACAGGCGCCGGCATCCACGCCCGGCCACAGCGTTTCGCCGAAACGCACGTACGGCACGCCGGCCTGGCCCAACGCGGCGCACAGGCGCACCAGATGCGCCGGCTCGTCGGCCAGCAGCGGGAATACCCAGGGATAGACGCCGTCCGGCAGGGCCGGATGCAGCGGCCGGATGCCGGGCAGGCCGGCACAGGCTGCGTGCAGTGTCTGATAGTGACGGCGCCGCAGCGCGCCGATGCGCCGGTGCGAGGCCAGCTTCAGCATCAGGCGCGAGAACAGCGAAGAGCGCTTGTCGAGCCAGCGCGGATCGAAGTCATAGCTGCTGTCGGACGAACTCGGCGCCAGCGCGGGCGCTGCCGTACCGGATGCGCCGGATGCGCGCCGTGCCTTGAGCGCGCGCCACAGCCTGTCCTTGGCCGCCAGCGGCAGGTTGAACAGCGCCGCCAGCAGCGGCAGGCGGCCGTAGGCAAAACTGTTTTCCAGCGTGGTCAGTGCGATTTTCGCCTCGAAACCGGCGCCGGGCGAGCGCAGCTGCACGCCGTCCAGCCGGTGGCGCGCCGAGACCAGGCAGCCGCCTTCATAGATCGGAAAGAACTTCATCGAACTGGCGATCGCGTAATCGCCCCAGGCGCCGAAAGGCTTGTCCTGGTATTCGCCGAAAAAGCCGTGCGCGCAATCTTCCAGCAGCAGCAGGCCGTGGGCATCGCAGAACGCGCGCAGCGCGGCCAGCGGCTGGGGAAAACCGAAATAATGGGTGACCATCAGCACCCGCACGCTGGGGTCGAGTCTGGCCGCGATATCGTCGAGGTCGACCGAGGTGTCGGGACGAATCCGATAGAAGCGGGGCTCGGCGCCGCAAGCCAGCACCGGCGGAATCATCGACGGGCTGTGGTAGGCCGGCACCAGCACGGTGTCGCCGGCCTTGACCTGCATTTCGCGCAGCGCCAGGGCAATCGCGATGCGCCCGCTGGTGACCAGGCGCGCCTGGCCGGCATCGAGCACCGAGCGCGGACGCGCCGCGCCCATGCCGCCGAACGAGGCGCGCGACAGCACCGGGGCGCCGGGGATGCGGGGCCGTGCGGGGAAGGCGGCGGGAACGATGCGGTCGGAAGCGGTCATCAGGCAGTATAACGCGCGAAACAAAAGTTGATGTCTTTACATCATCGGCCGGTGCTGGCTTCCCAGTAACGGCAGTAGACCGATGCGGTCTTGATCAGGTAGCCATAGTCGCGCAGACCCGAGCCGGTGAGCAGGCTCGCCATGCGCAGGGCGTTGCGGCTGATCAGGTGGTCGGGGAAGCGCTTGGCGGCCAGCAGCTTGCGGCCGCGGGCGGCGGCGGCGCGGCGCATCTGCGCATACATCTTCTTGTCGTAATAGACGTCCCACTGGTACTTCAGGCCTGGCGGGCTGGGCAGGGTGCAGGGTACGTGGCCCGGGTAAGCCTGCCAGGGAATCTGGTCGAGGTCGTTCGGGAACTGCGCCAGCCAGTCCATGTAGAAGCGGTGCGCCATCAGCCAATCGTTCGGCAGGCGCAGAATGGTGTCGAGGAAGTCGGCGTCGAAGAAGGGCAGCTGGAACTCGATGCGTTCGACGTCGATGTCTTCGAAGTGCTGGGCCAGATGGCGGCGCTGGTCGTTGAACATCAGGAACAGCTGGAACTTGCGGCCCGGATCGGGGCTGTCGATGGCGGCGAGTTCTTCCTCGATGCCCTGGAACGGCAGGCCGGCCACCTGGGCCAGCGAGGTACGCTTGAAGATGCGCGGCGGCAGTCCCTTGGTGAACAGGGCGATGGCCTGGGCGGTGTCGCCGCGTTCCATCGCGCCGACGATTTCCGGCGTCATGTAGACGTTGCCGGCGCCGACGCTGCCGCCGTCGCCGGACCAGATCATCGGCGCGCGCTCGAGGCCGTCCGCGCCGGTGAAGGTCTGCTTGATCCAGCCGGCCACGGCATCCTTGCGGTAGCCTTGGTCGACGTTGTTCGCATTGGTCTCGATCTGGGTGTAATGAATGCCCAGCCGCTGCGCGACCAGCGCGGCGAACACCTGGTCCTGGCTGCCGTCCGGCGCATAGTTGACGGTATGAACCGTGGAACCGTTGGCGCGCAGGCCGCCGACGATCACGCGCGAATCCAGGCCGCCGCTGAGGAAGGCCGCAGCGATCCTGCTGTCGCGGTGGCGTCGTTCGATGGCCTGGATGAAGGCGCGGTAGGCAGTCTCGACACCCTGCTGGTAATCGACGTCGGTCAGCGGGCCGTCCCAGCGCCAGTAGCAGCTGCGCTGGATGGCACCGTTTTCCAGCTCGACGGTCTGCGCCGAACGCAGCATCGCGATGTCGCGGTAGGGCGTGCGGTCGGCCAGCGGGTAGGCGAAGGCGGCCAGTTCGCTGACGCCGCGCAGGTCCAGCTGTTTCGGCACCAGGGCCACGTTTTCCAGCACCCGCAGCGCGGTGGCGAACACCACGAAACGCGGGCCGGCCCAGACGTACAGCGGGCGCACGCCCATCTTGTCGACGAACAGGGTCAGGCGGTGGCGCGCAGCCGTGTAGTGCAGGCCGCAAAAGGTGCCGCGTGCGCGCCGCAGCACGTTTCTGTCGCCCTGCGCCAGCGCCTGGTGCAGCACCTGCACGTCTGCGCCGCGGTTCCAGCCGGCGACGTTTTCGCCTTCGGCCAGCAGCGGCTCGCCCGCGACCAGGGTGGTCCCTTGGGCATCGGCCAGTTCGCCGGACGCACCGAAGGCGCCGATGTCGACGTTCAGCGCAAAGAAGCCGGGCACACTGTATTCCGTCGGCTTGTCGTGCCTGGTGCGCGAGATGGCGGCGCGCAGCTGGCCGGCCAGTTCGGCGGGCAGCGGGTCGTTCGGGTTCAGGCTGTAAGCGCCGGCAAAGATGGTCATGGTGTGGTGTTTATCGCGATTTGATCAGTTGGCCCACGGCCGCGGGCACCGGCAGGCCGACACCGGACAGGAATTCGCCCAGCATGGCGCGGTTGAACAGGCAGGTGAACAGGATATAGCTGACAACGCCGGCGCCGACCTGCAGCGCCAGCACGCCGGCATGGCCGAGCCAGGCCGGGGACAGCAGGCCGAGCGGCCAAGTGCAGAGGCACATCAGCGCGGTGCAGAGGGCGGTAGGGCGCAGGACCCGGACCAGATCGGCCAGGCGCAGCCCGACCAGACGGAAGGGAATCGTGAAGTTATGGTAGAGCAGGAGCAGGGTCGTGACCGCAAAGCCGGAAGCCACCCCGACGATCCCCCAGCGCAGACCGATCGCCAGCCCGGCAAACACGATCATGTTCGACAGCACGCCCCAGCGCAGCTGCAGGTCGGCGCGGCCCATCGCCACGTAGATCGAGCCGGTCGTGGTCAGCACCGAGCGGATCGCCGCCAGCGGGGCGAACAGCGCCAGCAGCGTGATCACCGGCGCCCAGCTGGGGCCGAACACGGTCAGAACAAAGGCTTCGCGCGCCGCCACCAGGCCGAACATCAGCGGGAAGGTCACGAAGGCGATGGCGACGGCCACGCGCAGGAACACCTGGCGGAAGCGCGGCAGGTCGTTCTGCGCCTGGGCATAGAGCGGCGTCATGACGCGTCCGAACACGGCCGAGATGGCCTGCATCGGGAACACCATCAGCTTATAGGCCATGTCGTACAGGCCGAGCGCTTCGGTGCCGAGGAAGCGGCCGATCAGCAGGTTGTCGACGTTCTGCGCGAAGTAATAAAAGATGTTGTAGCCGGACAGGTTCAGGCTGTAGCCCATGATCCCCTTCACTTCGGCCCAGACGAACAGCAAGCGCGGCCGCCAGCTGCCGATCGTCCAGACGAACAGGGTCGTCAGCGCGCTGTTGGCCAGCACCTGCCAGACCAGGCTCCAGACGCCTTGTCCCATCAGTGCGGCGCCGATGCCGACCACGTAGGACAGCACCGCCGCGGCCAGTTCCACCTTGGCCAGCTGGACGAAGCGCATCTGGCGCGCCAGCATGCTGGTATGGACGATCGCCAGCGAGGACAGCACGAAGGACAGCGCCATCGCCATCACCACCGGCTGCACCCTGGGTTCCTTGTAGAACGTGGCGATGACGGGAGAAAGCGCCATGACCAGCAGGGTGATCAGGGTGCCGAAACCGAGATTGAGCCAGAACACGCTGGAGGGCAGGCTGTCGTCGAGTTCCTTCTGACGCACGAGCGCGGTGCCGGTGCCGAGATCCTTGAAAATGTCGATGAAGCCGAGCACGACGCCGGCCATGGCCACCAGGCCGAAATCGGCAGGGTCCAGCAGCCGCGCGAAAACGATGTTTGCCAGTAGGGCCAGCACGCGCCGGCCCATGGTCGACACCGAGGTCCATCTGACTCCGCTGACGACGCTTTCTTTAGATGTCATGAACCGAATTTCCGAAATTTTTGCTGCAGCTGCAAAAGACAATCGAGAGTATAACTTGCCATAATAAAAATTTGTGCGAATGCAAGCAATCGTGTGTGCCGGTAGACAACGGCAGACTTATGGATCGGTCCGGGTCCTGTTAAGATTTACAGTTCGACCGGTCCGACTTCATGCTCCGGGCTGATTTCAAAAAGGTTTTCATGAGCGATCTGGTTCACGATTTTCTGTTCGCCGCGGCGCGCCGCACGCCGTCCGCCGAAGCCCTGGTAGCGGGCCGCGAACGCCTGGATTACGCCACCCTGGCGCGCGCCACTACGGCCGCTTGCGCACGCCTGCTGGCCACCGGGCTGGCGCGTGCCGAACGGGTCGCGGTCTACCTCGACAAGCGCGTGGACACCGTCACCGCGCTGTTCGGCGCCGCCGCAGCCGGCGCCGTGTTCGTGCCGGTCAATCCGCTGCTCAAGGCCGAGCAGGTGGCCTACATCCTGGCCGACTGCAATGTCCGGGTGCTGGTCACCTCGGCCGACCGCCTGGCGCTGCTGGCGCCGGTGCTGGCGCAGTGCCCGGATCTGCACACGGTGTTCGTCAGCGGTCCCGGCACGCTGCCGGCGCTGCCTGCCGCGCCGCATGTCGCCGTGCGGCGCTGGGACGAAGCGCCGGCCGACGGCGCGGCGATGCCGGTTCCTGCGCCCGTTCCGCACCGTGTGATCGATACCGACATGGCGGCGATCCTGTACACCTCGGGCAGCACCGGCAAGCCGAAGGGCGTGGTGCTGTCGCACCGGAACATGGTGGCGGGTGCGAAAAGCGTGGCCTCCTACCTCGCGCTGGCACCAGTCGACCGCATCCTGTCGGTGTTGCCGCTGAGTTTCGACTACGGCTTCAGCCAGCTCAGCTGCGCCTTCCACGTCGGCGCCACGGTGGTGCTGCTGAACTACCTGTTCCCGCGCGATATCCTGAAAGCGGTCGCCGAAGAGAACATCACCGGCCTGGCCGCGGTGCCGCCGCTGTGGATGCAGCTGGCGCAGCTGCCCTGGCCCGCGGATTCCTCGCTGCGCTATCTGACCAATTCGGGCGGCGCCATGCCGGGCGCGACCCTGGGGGCGCTGCGCCGCGCGCTGCCGGCCGCGCAAGTGTTCCTAATGTACGGCCTGACCGAAGCCTTCCGCTCGACTTACCTGCCGCCCGAAGAAATCGAGCGCCGCCCCGATTCGATCGGGCGCGCGATCCCGAACGCCGAGGTGATGGTGGTGCGGCCCGACGGCACGCGTTGCGACCCCGACGAGCCGGGCGAACTGGTGCACCGCGGCGCGCTGGTCGCGCTCGGCTACTGGAACGACCCGGCCAAGACCGCCGAGCGCTTCAAGCCCGCGCCGGGCCAGGATCCGGCGCTGCCGCTGACCGAACTGGCGGTGTGGTCGGGCGACACCGTGCGCATGGATGCGGAGGGCTTCCTGTATTTCATCGGCCGCAGCGACGACATGATCAAGGTGTCCGGCTACCGCATCAGTCCCCTGGAAGTCGAGGAAGTCATTTATGGCACCGGGCTGGTGGCCGAGGCGGCGGCGATCGGCCTGCCGCACCGCGAGCTGGGCCAGGCCATCGCCGTGTGCGCGGTGGCGGCCGACGGCGCCTCCTTGAGCGCCGAGGCATTGATTGCCGAGTGCCGGCGCCGGCTGCCGGCCTACATGGTGCCGGCCCACGTCCGGATCCATACCGAAGCGCTGCCGCGCAACCCGAACGGCAAGATCGACCGCAAGTCGCTGCAGCAATCCCTGTCCACCCTGTTTGAAAGCGAGCCGGCACGATGAACGGCAAACCGGTGCACGCAGCACAAACCCTGTTTCCCGTTGCCGGCAACTGCCTGCAGATCGGCGGCATTCCCCTGACCCGGCTCGCCCAGCGCGTCGGCAGCACCCCGTTCTACGCCTACGACCGCGCGCTGCTGTCGGCACGGGTGGCGCAGGTGCGCGCGCACCTGCCGGCAGACATCGCGCTGCATTACTCGATGAAGGCCAATCCGATGCCGGCGCTGGTGCAGCACATGGCCGGGCTGGTCGACGGCATCGACGTCGCCTCAAGCGGCGAGATGAAGGTGGCGCTGGATACCGGCGTCAATCCTGCGCGGATCAGCTTTGCCGGTCCCGGCAAGCGCGACGCCGAACTGGTGCAGTCGGTCGCCGCCGGGGTCGTGCTCAACGTCGAGTCGGAACGCGAACTCGAAGCGCTGGCGCGCATCGGCGACACGCTCGGGCTGGCCCCGCGCGTCGCGCTGCGCGTGAATCCCGACTTCGAGCTGAAGGGCTCGGGCATGCGCATGGGCGGCGGCGCCAAGCCCTTCGGGATCGATGCGGAAATGGTGCCGGCCCTGCTGGGGCGGGTCGGGGCGCTGGGGCTGGATTTCGAAGGCCTGCACATCTTCAGCGGTTCGCAAAGCCTGAAGGCGGCGGCGATCGTCGAAGCCCAGGCCAACACCATCGAACTGGGCCTGCAGCTGGCGCAGTGCGCGCCGACGCCGCTGCGCCGGCTGAACATCGGCGGCGGCTTCGGGATTCCGTATTTTCCGGGCGAGGCCGGGCTCGATCTGGCGCCGATCGGCGAGCACCTGGCCGGCTGGCTGCCGAAGTTCCATGCGGCGCTGCCGGGCGCGCAGCTGGCGATCGAGCTGGGACGCTACCTGGTCGGCGAGGCGGGCATCTACGTGGCGCGGGTGATCGACCGCAAGGTCTCGCGCGGCCAGGTGTTCCTGGTGACCGACGGCGGTCTGCACCACCACCTGGCCGCGTCCGGGAATTTCGGCCAGGTGATCCGCAAGAACTACCCGGTGGCGATCGGCAACCGCATGGACGGCGAAGGGGCCGGCGCGGTGTCGGTGGTGGGGCCGCTGTGCACCCCACTCGACATCCTGGCCGACCAGATGCCGCTCGGGCATGCCGAGCCGGGCGACCTGGTGGTGGTATTCCAGTCCGGCGCCTACGGGCGCAGCGCCAGTCCGGCCGCTTTCCTCGGCCATCCCGAGGCGGCCGAAGTGCTGGTCTAGGTACCGGTTAAGCGCGCGGCGTCGGCGCCACCGTGAAGCGGCCCAGCAGCGGCCGCAGATGTTCGGCCAGCGGATGGCGCGTGAACAGCAGGCTGCCGAGCCAGCCGATGGCGGCGCCGAGGATGCCGACCAGCAGCGGCGGCCAGGGATGGGCCGGATCGTCTTTCCAGAACAGGTTGACCAGGGCCGGCCCTACTGCCGCGCACACGGTGATCAGTGCGCTCTTGCTGCAAACCCCCAATACCGCCGTCAGCCCGACGTTGATGGTGCGCTTCAGGAAGCGCGAGACGACCAGCAAGGTCACGCATTCGGAAAACACGATGGCGCCGGCCACCCACATCAGGCCGAACGAGGCCGCGACGATCACGGTGCCGATGCGCAGCGGCTGGGTGTAGAGCTGGAAGCGGGTCGAGTCGCCGACCTGGCCGTTGGCGACCATGACCTGGCTGGCGAAGATCGACACCGAGGCAACTGCGCCGGCCACGCACAGCAATTGCATCACCGGCACCGACTGGTCCCATTGCATGCCATACAGCGCGCGCACCATCGGATGGCCCAGCAGCATCAGGCCGGCAAAGAAGGGCCAGGACAGCGCCGTCAGCTGTTCCACCGCCGACAGGTAGGGCGGTCCCAGGTCCTTGCCTTCGCGCCGCATCTGCGCGAAGAAGGGCAGCACCAGCGGCAGCAGTCCACTGGTGATCAGGCGGGTGAACAGGGTGACCAGACCATTCGCGCGGCTGAAGTAGCCGACCGCGGCCATGTCCATGGTCTTGCCGATGACCACATCGGGCAGGTTGGCGCCGGCGATGTTGGCGGCATTGCCCAGGCTCGACACGCCGCCGAAGGACAAGGTCTCCTTCATGCCGGTGAAGCGCGGCCAACGCGGAATTTCTGTCGTGCGCATCAGGTTGGCGATGATGCCGAACGCCAGAATGCCGGCGAAGTTACCCCATGCCAGGCTGAGCGCCCCCCAGTCCTGCAGCGCGAGGACGGTCGACACCGCGACCTGCGCCACCGAACCGCCGACACGGATCATGAACACCGCCGTCAGCCGGAATTCGCGCTGATAAATGCCGATCAGCAGCGAACCGAATGGCGAGATCGCGAAGCTGGCGGCCATGACCCACATGATGTGCTTGAGCTCGGGATTGCCATAGAAGCGCGCCACCGCATCGCTCGACGCGAACATCACCAGGGAGACGGCCACTGCGAGCAGGATCGAGACGCCCATCGCCGAGCGGATCTTGGCCGGCGTCAGGTCGTGTTCCGAAATAATGTACTGGACCACGCCAAAATCACGGAACACGTGCAGTACCGCCATCAGGACGGCCGCGACCGAAAAGGTGCCGATTTCGTGTGGCGCGAGTACGCGGGCAAGTATGAGCACGCCGACGAACTGGATCACGGTTTCGGCGTACTGCGTGGCAAACGAGATGCCGAGGGTTTTTTTAGTTGCTTTCATGGCTTGCTTGTCGGCGGTTCATGCCAGCCAGCGCAATAAGCGCACTGCGTACAGCATCGGTGTTGCATCCCAGGGACTGCTGCGCGGCAGCTGGAACATGTCGTCGCGGCCGCTGGCAGCGCCCGCTGCCGTACTGAAGGCGGCGTCATAGCCTGCCGCCTTTGCCATTGCCGCATGGCGCTGGTCGAAATCCAGGCCAGGTTTGCCGTTTGGATACGCAAAATAGCGTACCCGGCTGCCGGTAATGGCTTCCAGGTCGTGCTTGCACTGCTCGATTTCGAAGCGCGCCGTGGCGTCGTCCACGCGCGACAGGATCGGGTGCGACACCGTGTGGGCGCCGATCTCGATGCCGCCGGCGGCCAGCGCACGAATCATGTCCGGAGTCAGCATCAGGCTTTCAGCAGCGGCGCCGCCGGCCAGTTCCTCGAGTTCCCCGGTCAGCGCCAGCCGCTCGTCCGGCGGCAGATACTTGACGCGCTGGGTCAGGTCCTGCAGCAGTTGACGGCGCTGGTCGCGGCTGGCGAGCGTCACCGAAGGCAGGCCGAACCGGCCAAGGTCGAGGGGACCGTTGGGCAAGCGCCGCACGGAATCGATGATGCGTTCATTCCACATGTTGCCTGAGCCTAAGTAGCCTGTGGTAACGAACACGGTCGCCGGCAGCCTGAACTCGCGCAGTACGGGCAGGGCGAGGTCATGCAGGGAGCGGTAGCCGTCGTCAAAAGTGATGCACACCGCCCGCGGCGGCAGCCTGCCCGAAGCAAGTGCCGCCAGGGCGTCCTGTAGCGACAGCACGTTGAAACCATCGGCCAGCAACTGCATCTGCCAGCGGAAAGTTCCCAGCGCCGGCTCGTCCTTGAGCATGGGATCCGGCGCCGCCAGGACTCGGTGGTAGTTCAGGATGCACAGCCGTCCAGCGCCGCGCCGCGGAACAGCGATACTATCGCCGATTCCACGAATGAGACGCATGGCCAGGCTGGGCTGCGAGCGGTACGCGTTCATGTGCAGGAATGTCCCCAGGGCGAAACGGCAGCACTCACCAGAACCGAGGGTATCGTTGACAGGTTTTTCAGCACCGCGTTTTCTTCTTGTAAATACAAAGTTGGATCGTATCGTAAATCAGATTAAATAACTATTCTGTAAAGAATGTTGTATCCGCGAATGTACACGAAATGCAAGTTTGCTGGCGGGATAGAAGGCTACAGTGCTCGGGTCGCCCGGCAGGCACGAAGTGAAAAAGGAAGCTTGGTCAATCCATGACGGCATAGGCAACGGGCTTTTCAACCTGTTGTTTTTTTTGTTCAAGTTCCAGAATCGCCGCCGGCAAAATCCGCGTTTCCAGCACGATCAGCAAGCCGATGACTGCGAACGTCATCTCGAAGTAAGCGAAGCTGAGGGCAGAGCCGCCGAGACAGAAAGCAAACAAGGTCAGCTGCAAAGTCGTGGCCAGGCGTGGTATCCAGTTCGGCACGGCATGCTGGCGCGCGGTTTTGGCGATCCTGCGTGCCTTGCGAAAGGCGCCGATCAGGAAGCTTACATAAATGCCGAGACCGACAAAACCATGATCGCCCATCAATTGGAAATACACGCTGTGCGCCGCATGCACCCTGTCCGGGTCTGGCGTCGCGTCGCCTGTATAGAACCATGGCAGTGAGCCGAAGTCCTGCGACAGCATGCTCCATACCCGGAAGGTCTCGAGCGCCTTGAAGCCGCCACCAAAGAAAGGATGGTGCGATGCCAGGATAAAGCTGAGTTTCCAGGCCACCACACGGCCCATGAAGGACGCGTCCTTGTCCGCCGCATTGACGGTTTGAATCCGATCCACCCATTCCTGGGTCACCAACTGCGACATGCCCAGGACGGCAACGAGAAGGAGCACCGCGACCAGCCCCTTGCGTTCGCTCTTGACGAAGAAATATGCCCCCAGTGCGATCAGGACAAGGAAGCCGCCGCGCGATTGCGTACCGATGACGGCGATGATCATCAGTGTGATCGTGCCGAGCAAGGCCAACCACAGCAGCTTTGAGCGTTCGCGGTATTCGTGCAATAAGTAGAGGCAAATCGGCAGAGTCATCAGGAAGGCAATCGACAACTCGTTGCGATCGCCGAGAACGTGGCCAGCCATGCCTTCGATCATGTGGCCACCGCCACTCACCAGATACTTGAGTGCTTCGACGTCGGCAAAGAAACCGACGGACAGTACGCAACACCAGAGGAAAAAATCGATGTGCAGCTTTTTCTCGATAATCGCCAGCACGAAAATGAACAACATAATCGTTTTCAACAGGCGGCCCCAGAAATCCCAGGCGCGTTCCGGATCGCCGATGCCCATCACCGTACTGGCGGTCGTCCAGGCAAAGAAGAGCAGAATCAGCGCGCCAGTCGCCGTGAGTTTGAACTTGGGTTTCTTCTTCCAGACGACGTAGCCGGCGATGGTAATACCGGCGAACAGCAGGTTATAGCGGATGGACGAGGCGATGCCGTACAGCCAGCCGTTCGGAAAAAACAATGCTGTCCACATCCACAAGCCAAGCCCGATGAAAGGGCGCTTGCACATGGCGTACAGCAGGAAGGGTAAAACCGCCAGGATAACCAGGTCACGCATTCTTCTTGCCCCAGCCTTTCTTGCCCCAGCCTTTTTTCACTTCCTTGCCGTCGAGCCTGGCGTCTTCCGCCAAAGCCCAGCGGCACAGCAGCACCACGGCTACCAGATCCAACGCCCACAGCGCGCTTTCCATTCTTTTCTTCCTAATTGATGACAGGTTGGGCCAGGCCGTGCGCGCGGTGTTCGAGGACGTGCCGGAACAGGCGCAGCTGGCCGGCCGTGGTGTCGTTCCACGAGAAGCGTTCGGCATAGCGCCGGGTGGCGGCGCGGTCCGGATAGGCGGCGCGCAGCGCGTTGACGGCGTCCGCCACGCCCTGCGGCGAGCGCTCGCCCATCAGCACGCCGGCTTCCGGGGCGGCCACCACTTCCGGCGTGCCGTACACGCGGCTGGCCACCACCGGGGTGCCGCAGGCCATCGACTCGAGCAGCACGTTGGCCCAGCCTTCGCGGCTCGAGGCCAGCACCAGCGCATCGGCGGCGCCGTAATGCTGGCGCAGTTGCGCTTGCGGGACCGCGCCCAGGAAGCGCACGCGCGCCGTGACACTCAGCTCGCGCGCCAGGTTTTCCAGCATGCCGCGGTTCGGACCGTCGCCGGCCACCACCAGTTGCACGCCGGGCAGCAGCGGCAGCGCGCCGATGATCAGTTCCTGCGCCTTGACCGGCACCAGGTGGCCGACCGTCAGCAGCGTAAAGGGGTTATCGGCAGTGCGCGCGGTCGGCTGGAACAGTTCGAGGTCGACGCCGTTGCGCAGCGAGACGATGCGCTCGGGGTCGACGCCGAGCCCGATCACCTCGTCGCGCAGCGCGTTGCAGACGGTGATCACGGCGTCGGCTTCGCGCGCCGCCGCCACGATCATCCGGCGCGGCGCCGGAAACTGGGGCAGCAGGGTGATGTCGGAACCGCGCGCGGTGATGACCACCGGCTTGTTGAAGTAGCGTCCCAGCTTGACCGCGGCGACGCCGTCCGGATAAAAGTAGTGGGCGTCGATCAGGTCGAAATCGAAGCCTTCGTCGAGCAGGCGGGCGATGGCCGGTTTCGCGCCCTGCGCCAGCAAAGTGGGCGCCAGATTCATGCCGACTTTCGGGATCGTCAGGTAGCGCGGATGCGCCACCTGCAGGCCGTGCCGCACTTCGGCGCGCGGCGCCGCCGCCATTTTTGCGTACTTGCCGAAGCGCGGGTCGCGCGACGGGAACCAGGGCACCGGCGCGACCACGCGCGACTCGACCTGGCCGCTGGCGACCAGATGGCGCAGGCGGGTCTCGACGAAGATGCCGTGTCCCGGCTGCTCGCTGTTCGGGAACAGGGTGCTGAAGGTCAGGATCTTCATGCGGCCACAGTACCCGTCAGGCGGCCGTAGATCTTCTTGTAGCGGGCCACGCTGACCGGCCAGTTACGCTCGGTTTCGACGTAATCGCGGCCGGCCTGGCGCAGCGCCGGCCATTTCTGCTGCGATTCGAGCAGGGCGCCGACCTTCTGCGCCAGCGAAGCCGGATCGTCAGCGCGGAACAGCACGCCGGTCTTGCCGTCGGCGATCAGTTCCAGGTGGCCGCCGACGTCGGACGCGGCCAGGATGCGGCCCTGGGCCATCGCTTCGAGCGGCTTCAGCGGCGTGACCAGGTCGGTCAGGCGCATCGACAGGCGCGGGTAGACCAGCACGTCGAGCAGGTCGTAGTACTTGTTGACCTGGTCGTGCGGCACGCGGCCGGTGAACACGACCTTGTCCTCGATGTGCAGTTCCTTGGCCAGCTGGCGCAGCTGGGCGTCCTGCGGACCGCCGCCGACCAGCAGCACGCGCAGGTCCGGCATCTGCGCCGCCAGCAGCGGCACCGCGCGCAACAGCACGTCCAGGCCTTCGTAGGCGTAGAACGAACCGATGAAGCCGATCAGGCGCGAGCCGGCCAGGCCGAGCTTTTCCTTCAGCTGCGGATCGGCGCTGCCGCCCATCGAGAACTTGTCGAGGTCGACCGCGTTCGGGATCACCGTCACCTTGTCGGCCGCGATGCCGCGCGCGACGATGTCCTTGCGCAGGCCTTCGCAGATGGTGGTGACGGCATCGGCGCGCTTGAGCGCATAGGTTTCGAGGGCGCGGGTCAGCTTGTAGCGCAGGCCGTTCTCGGTGCTGGTGCCGTGGTCGACCGCGGCGTCTTCCCAGAAGGCGCGCACTTCGTACACCACCGGGATGCCGAATTTTTTGCCGGCGCGCAGCGCGGCCAGCGCGTTCAGCGAAGGCGAGTGCGCGTGCAGCACGTCCGGCTTGACGACCGGGATGATCTCGGCCAGGCGCTTGGCCAGACCGTTGACGATGTCGAACTGGCTCAGCACCGGCAGCTTGCCGAGCGCGCTGCCGGTCGACGGCGTGCGGTAGAAATGCAGGCCGTCCGAGGTTTCCTCGAGGATGCCGCCGGTGCCGGGATCGTCGGCATGCTGCTTGGCGCCGGTGACGTGGAAAGTCTCCCAGCCGAGCGCGCGCTGCTCGCGCAGGATCGAACGGGTACGGAAGGTATAGCCGCTGTGCAGCGGGATCGAATGGTCGAGGACGTGCAGGACTCGCATGGTGCTTTGCTCTTCAGTTCTGATGGATGGCGGCGTCGGCGCCGTTCTTGCGCAGGAAGGCTTCGAACATCAGGACCTGCCACAGCGCGGTGCTGTGGTCCTGCAGGCCGGACTGGTGTTCGCTCACCATCTGCTTGAGATAGTGTTCGTTGAAGATGCCGGTGTCGAGCAGGACGGGGTTGAGCACCGCCTGCTTCATCTTGTCGGCCAGCGGGCCGCGCAGCCAGGCCGCCAGCGGAATCGAGAAGCCCATCTTCTTGCGGTACAGGACATCGTTGCCGAGCCAGGGTTCGAGCGCCTTCTTGAAGATGTGCTTGCCCTCGCCGTTGCGCAGCTTCGATTCCGGCGGCAGGCCCGACACCCATTCGACGAACTGGTGGTCCAGCAGCGGCACGCGCACTTCGAGCGCGTGCGCCATGCTGGCGCGGTCGACCTTGGTCAGGATGTCGCCCGGCAGGTAGGTCTTCATGTCGATGTACTGGATCAGCGACAGCGGGTCGTCGGTCGGCGCATCCTTGGTGTAGTTGCGCATCACCTCGACCGCGCTGTAGCCCTGCAGCTTGCGCTTGAAGTTTTCCGAGAACAGCTGGCTGCGCACGCGGTCGTTCAGCATCGACACGCCGTGGAAGTAGCCCTCAGTGAGGTCGCGCGCCAGCGCCTCGAAGGTGGTCTTGGCGCGGAACACGCGCGGCGCCCAGTCGGCCTTCGGGTAGGCGGCGCCGAGGAAGCCGAACACCGGTTTGCGCAGCGCCAGCGGCAGCATCGAGCGCACGCGGTGTTCGTTGTGGGCCATGCGGTGGCGGCGGTAGCCGGCGAAGTTCTCGTCGCCGCCGTCGCCGGACAGGGCCACCGTCACGCGCTTCCTGGCCAGCTCGCACACGCGGTAGGTCGGGATCGCCGAGCTGTCGGCATACGGTTCGTCGTACAGGTGGGCCAGGGTGTCGACCAGGCCGTAGTCGTCCTTGTCGACGGTCTCGCACTGGTGGTTGGTTTTATAGCGCTCGGCGACCTGGCGCGCGTACTCGGATTCGTCGAAGGACGGGTCGTTGAAGGCGATCGAGCAGGAATTCACCGGCTCTTTCGACAGGCCCGCCATCATCGCCACGATGGCGCTGGAGTCGACCCCGCCCGAAAGAAACGCGCCGAGCGGCACGTCGGCCTCGAGGTGGCTCTCGACCGCTTCGCGCAGGCGGTGGATCAGCTCACCTTCCATGTCGCGCTCGGTCATGCGGTCGTGCGGCGTGAACGGCACGTCCCAGTATTTTTTCTGCTCGGCCTGGCTGCTGCCGACCCGCAAGGTCATGGTGTGGCCCGGCAGCAGTTTATGGGCCTGCTTGAAGATGGTGCGCGGCTCCGGCACGTAGCCGTAGGCGAAATATTCCTCGACCGCGAACGGATCGATCTCGCGCGCCAGCCCCGGCACCGACAGGATCGATTTCAACTCGGACCCGAACACGAACATCCCGTTCGGCAGCACGGCGTAGTGCAGCGGCTTGATGCCGATGCGGTCGCGCGCCACGAACAGGGTCTGCTTCGGGCGGTCCCAGATCGCGAAGGCGAACATGCCGCGCAGGTGCTGCACGCAGTCCTCGCCCCACTGTTCCCAGGCGTGGACGATGGTTTCGCTGTCGGACGGGGTACGGAATTCGTGGCCCAGTCCCTGCAGTTCGGTGCGCAGCTGGCGGAAGTTGTAGATCTCGCCGTTGAACACCAGCGCCACCGTGCGGTCCTCGTTGAACAGCGGCTGTAGGCCGTTTTCCGGCGCGATGATGGACAGCCGGCGGTGGCCGAAGCCCAGGCCCGGCTCGAGGTGCAGGTCGCCTTCGGTGGGGCCGCGGTGGAACTGGGAGTCGTTCATGCGCCCGAGTACATTGCGGTCGATCGCGCGTCCGCCGCGCATGTCAAAAATGCCTACTATTCCGCACATGGTGTGATTGCTTCTTGAAGAGGGGTTTTGGTCTTGCGCAGGCCGTCGTACAGGTCCACGTAGTGGGCCAGCATGGCGCTGACGCTGTATTTCTGTTCGATGCGCGCGCGTCCCGCCGCGCCGTGCAGGCGGGTGCGCTCCTCATCCAGCACATAGGCGGCCAGGGCCGTGGCCAGCTGCGCCGCATCGCGGGGCGGCACCAGGGCGCCGCTGACGCCGTCCTGCACCAGGTCGGGAATCCCGCCCACGGCGGTCGAGACCACCGGCAGGCCGCTCGCCATCGCTTCCAGCATCGTCACCGGCGTGCCCTCGGCGATCGAGGACAGCGCGAACAGCGAGAAGCTGCGCATCGGTGGCGCGACGTCGCTGCGCGGACCGGCCAGCCAGGCGCAGTCCTGCAGGCCGGCGTCCGCAATCGATTGCTCGAGCCGGCCGCGCAGCGGGCCGTCGCCGACCAGCACCAGGCGCAGGCGTTCGCGCTGCTCGGGCAGCATCGCGCGCAGACGGGCGAAGGCCTCGATCAGGGTATGTTGGTCCTTCACGTCCTGCAGGCGGCCGACGGTGCCGATCACGAACGGCGCCTGCCCGTTCACCGGCGCGCTCCAGGCTTCGGAAGATGCTTCGGTGGCCGGCCGGAAGCGCTCGGTGTCGACGCCGTTGTCGATCAGCTCGACCTTCGCCTGCGGAATGCCGACCGTGCCGTGCAGCCAGCGCTCGAGGTCGCGCGAGACCGGCACGTAGCGGTCGATCACCGGCACCAGCAGCCGGCGCAGCAGGTTGTGCTTGCGGTTCACGCCGTGCGGGTCGCTGGCGTCGCGCCCGTGTTCGGCGTGCACGCGCACCGGCACCCCGGCCAGCAGGGCGGTGGCGTGGTATTCGATGGTGCCCAGGTTATACGTGTGCAGCACGGTCGGGCGCAGTTCGCGCAGCAGCTTGAACAGGCGTTTGTGGGAACCCAGTCCCAGTCCGGGCGGCTTGTGCAGCGCGTACAGCTCGACGCCGGGGCGCGTGATGCGCTGGGCGAACTCGGTGTAGTCGGTCAGGCAGATCACCGCATGCCGGTACTTGTGCGCCGGCATGCGGTTGATGGCGTCGACCAGCAGGGTTTCCAGCCCGCCGATGTCGAGCCGGTAGATCAGGTGCGCAACCAGCGGCGGCGACTCCATATTGCTCATCAGTTCCGCCATGCTCAGTGTTTCTGTGCCGTCGCGGCGAGCGTCGCGTCGATGGCGCCGAGCTGACTTGCCAGGAAGGCGTGCAGGGCCGCGCGCGCCGTGTCCGGGTTCTCGTCGAAGGGTGCGGACAGCATCACCGCCGCGCCGTCGTCGCCTTGCAGCAGCATCTTCGAGCGCGCCTGCAGCAGCTTGCCGACGGCATTGCTGGTGGTGTCGCGGCCGCCGACCTGCATCCAGTCCCACACCACGATCGCATGGCCCTCGCGGCGCAGCACGGTTTCGCGCAGGCCCAGTGCACGGCCGCCGACGTTCTCGATGCGCTTGCCCGATGCCGTCTCGTGCCAGGCGTCCTTGTAGCCGGCCAGGCGGTTCAGGGAGCTGATCAGGGATTTCGTGCGGTCCTGGTTGCGGTAGTACAGCACGGTCAGGGCGACCGGCACGGCGCCGTTGGCATAGCTCTGGTGCAGGCTGGCGTCGGCCGCCATGTAGTCCGGCTTCCAGTCGGCGAATGCGGGGGCCGCGGGCCAGCTCACCGGCACCTGCGCCAGTTCGACCGGCGCCGGGTTGTGGTTGGCGTGTTCGCCGTACAGCGCGAATGCCGGCCACAGCGCGCACAGGGCGATCACGCTGCCGGCCATCAGCGGCAGGCGTGCGCCGGTGCTGCCTTCAGCCATGCGCGCCGCGGGGGCTTTGGCGCCGGCGGCGGCCGGGCCATCGGTGTCTTCGCGCCAGTAGCTGCCGATCCAGAACATGATGAACATGACCAGGCCGAAGAACAGCCAGCCATAGATGATGTGGTCGACGCCGGTGGCCAGTTCCATGCCCGACAGGTGGCCGATCATCACGATCATGTAGGCGCGCAGGCCGTTGGCGATGATCGGCACCACCACCGACAGGCCGATGAACAGCGCGCGCCGCGTCATCGAGCGGTAGGTCAGATACGCGTACAGGCAGCCGAGCGTGATCGACGAGATCAGGTAGCGCACGCCGCTGCAGGCCTCGACCACCGACCAGTTCCCGGTCGGCAGTTCGAAACGGGTGCCGCTGCGCAGCACCGGGATGCCGGTGGCGCGCACCGCGGCCACCGTGAAGTCGGCGGTGAACTGGATCAGCGGGCCGACGAAGACTTCGCCGAAGGGCACCGCGAACAGCAGGAACAGCAGCGGGAAGGCCAGCGAGCCGGCCAGGCGCGGGCCGAGCAGGGCCAGCGCCGCGACCGGGAACATCGCCACGAAGGTGTACTGCGACACCACCTGCACCTCGCCCAGCTGGGCCGCCAGCCAGCCGGCGCCGAGCAGCGCCAGCAGCGCCAGCGCCGGCGCATACGGCTGCGGCGGATACAGGCTGAAATTGGCGCGGCGGCGCCAGATCAGCCACAGGCTGATCGGCAGGATCACGTAGCCGTGGGCAAAGGTCTCGGAGCTGTTCCAGATCGAGACGATCGAGCGCACGGTACCGAAGTACAGGGCAAAGGGCGCCAGCAGCGCCAGCACCAGCAGCAGCATGGACGAACGGGCAAGCGGCGGCGTGCCCAGGCCGGCTTCAGCGGCCACGCCGGGAGGGGGATTCAGCATCATTCCAGGTTCTCTCCAATGCAGGCAAGATTGCTCGACCAGCTGTAGCGGCGCTGCACCTTGGCGCGCGCGGCCTGGCCGATCGCTTCGCGGGCGCCGTCCTGGCTGGCCAGCAGTACGTTGACGGCGTCGACGAAGGCGTCGGCGTCTTCGGCCAGCACCAGTTCGGTGCCCGGCTCGGCTTCGATGCCCTCCAGCGCCTGCGGCGACACCACCACGGCGCGCGCCATGGCCATCGCTTCCAGCACCTTGTTCTGGATGCCGCGCGCGATGCGCAGCGGCGCCACCGCCACCGCCGCGTGGGCGATGTAGGGGCGCACGTCCGGCACCGTGCCGGTCACCACCACGCCGGCCTGCTGGGCCAGGGCCTGCACTGCCGGCGCCGGGCGTGCGCCGACGATGTAGAAGCGCAGGTCCGGGGCGTGCGCGCGCAGCTGCGGGAAGACTTCCTGCGCAAACCACTGCACCGCGTCGACGTTGGGCCAGTAATCCATCGCGCCGGTGAACACCAGCGCGCGCTCGTCCGCCGCGTACGGGCTGGCATACGCCTGCTCCGGCGAGAAGTAATCGGTATCGACGCCATTGTTGAAATGGCCGATCTTGGCCGTGCTTTCCGGCGCCAGCTGGCGGAACAGGTCGGCCTCGGGGGCGGACACGAACAGCGAGGCGTCGTAGTCGCGCGCCACCTGCCGCTCGTAGCGCAGCAGCTGGTTGGCTTCGTAGCGGTACAGCAGGTTCATCGGGAAGGATTTCTTGTCCGCGTACTGGCGCCACTTGTCGGAGTCGACGTCGCAGAAGTCGACCACGCGGCGCGCCCCGCGATACGGATCGGCATACTGCGCCATCGCCGACGAGAACACCAGCACGCGCTCGATGCCGTGCGTGGCCACGGTCTGGCGCACCCAGCAATCGAGCCCGGCGTCGCGGTAGTACTCGAGCGACAGCGAACGGTTCTTCAGCAGCGCGAACAGGCTTTTCGCGCGCGCCAGCAGCGGGTTCATGCGGGCGAAATGGCTGCTCGCGCACAACGCTTCCACGTGCGGCACGTATTGCCAGTCGTCCGGGTCGTCGACAAAGGTTGCCAGGTGCACCCGGTAGTGTTTGGCCAGGTGCTTGAGCAGGTGGTACGAACGGATCTTGTCGCCCTTGTTGGGCGGGTAGGGGATCCGGTGGATCAGCAGGAGCAGGTCTTCCACGATTAGCCCAGGTTGCGGACGATGTAAGGGCCCATGAAGTTCGCCACCGGCAGCGGCAGCTTCTTCCACATCTTGATGAACAGCTGGTACTTCGGGTTCAGCGGATTGTTGTCCGGCAGCGCCTGTGCCCCGTACAGCTTGTACTCGTAGGGGAGGTGTTCGGCCGTGAAACCCCAGTTCTTCTTGAAGTCGTAAGCGCCGGTGCCCAGCTTGCTGCGGCCGAAGTCGAAGATGCGGCAGCCGCGCGCGGCCGCTGCCTGCATCAGGTTCCAGTACATGAAGTCGTTGCCGGCCACGTTGCGCGCGATGTCCATGCCGCCGCCGTAGTAGGGCACGACTTCGTCGCGCCAGTAGAACGACAGCACCGAGCCCACCAGCTCATCCTTCTCGGTGAGGATGGTGCGCACTTCGCACTCGTCGCCAAAGGTCTTTTGCAGCAGCGCGAAGTATTTTTTCGGGAACACCGGGGTGCCGAGCCGGTGCACGCTGTGCGCATAGGCTTCGAACATGCGGTCGACGTTGTCCTCGACCACGCCCTTCAGGCCCAGCTTGATGCCCTTGCGGACCATCGCGCGCTGCTTGCGCGGGATCGCGTTCAGGTTGGTTTCGTCGTCGCTGCTGATCTCCTTGCGGAAGGTGACGTACAGCTCCTTGGTGTGCCAGGTCGGGTCTTCCGGGTGGAAGCGCTGCATGCCCCGGTATTCCAGGTGGCCCACGCCCAGCTTTTGCGCCAGTTCGTGCGCAGCCTGGTCCAGCAGCGCGCGCGCGGCATCGCTGGTGGCTGCGGGGCCGCCGTAGACGCAGAACGGCATCGCGCCCAGCGAGTGGCCGAACAGGCGGCTCTTGATCTCGGCCAGCGGCAGCACGCCCTGGATCTGGCCGTCCTGTTCGACGAAATAGAACCAGGTCTTGATGCCGAACGCCGCTTCGATCACCGGCTGCCAGCCGGACAGGTGGAAGAAGGTGGCTGCAGGGCAGGCGCGGACGTAGGCGTCCCAGCGCGCACGGTCCTGCGGCTGCATCAGGTGCAGGGTCAGCGGGCCCGCTGCGGGCGCCGCACGCTTTACTACTGCTGCTTCGATGATCGAGTTCATGCTTGATTCAGAAAAATGCGGTCCATGCGATCCCAGGCGAAGTCGCGCGCCAGGGCTTCGAGGCGGCTTTCCATCCGGTCGATGTTGATGTAGTGGCGGAAGCGCGACTTGGCGTCCAGGCCTTCGGGGCGCGGCTGCGCGGTGTCGATCTCCCACGGGTGGAAGTAGAACAGCGCCGGCTGGCGGTCGTCGCGGTTGACCTTGGCCATCATCCAGCGCGACAGCGCGTAGGGCAGCAGGCGGAAGTAGCCGCCGCCGCCGGCCGGCAGGTTACGGTTCAACATGTTCACCGTGGTGATCGGCACTTCCAGCAGGCCGTCCGGGCCGTTCGGGTAGAACGCGAAGCGCGGCGCTTCCGGCATACCGTAGTGGTCGTGGGCGATCGGGTAGATGCTGGAGCTGTAGCGGTAGCCGGCCTCCAGCAGCTCGTCCAGCGCCCACAGGTTGGCGCGGCCGATCGAGAAGCTCGGCGCGCGGTAGCCCAGCACGGCCTGGCCGCCGATGTCTTCCAGCAGCGCCTTGGCGGAGCGGATGTCGTTGGCGAATTCGGCGCGGGTCTGGTCGGAGGCGCGCAGGTGGCCGTAGCCGTGGCTGGCCAGTTCGTGGCCGCCGGCGACGATGCGGCGCACCAGCTGCGGATAGCGCTCGGCGATCCAGCCCAGCGTGAAGAAGGTCGCGCGCACGCCCTGGCGCTCAAACAGCGCCAGGATGCGTTCCATGTTGGCTTCGACGCGGCATTCGCGGTCCGGCCAGCTGGCGCGGTCGATGTAGGGCGCGAAGGCCGACACCTGGAAGTAATCCTCGACGTCGCATGTCATCGCGTTGCGGATGCGTTCGCCCGGCGCCGGCAGGCGGCGCGGGGCCAGTTCGTACATGTTCATTCTTGGTTGTCCATCGGCTGGGTTACCGCCCCCTGGGGCGTGGCGACGATCTTCTTCAGGATCGACAGTACGGAAACGATCGATTTTTCGAGGCGCATCATGCGTTCGTCCAGCACTTCGACGCTGGCGACGCGGCGCTCGCCGACGCGCTGGTCGAGCGTGCGCAGTTCCTGCGGCAGACTGCCCAGGCTGCTGCCCGGCAGGATATCCTGGCTCGGTGCCGGCGCCTGCCCCTCCGGCAGCTGGAATTCTTCGCTGATGTCGCTGATGACGGTGTTGACGTCGGCTTCGGTGAAGGCGTGCATCTCTTCCAGGTAGCCCATCAGCAGCACGCGGTCCATCAGCGTGTTGACCTTGCGCGGGATGCCGCCGCTGTAGGCGTAGATCGCGGCATGGGCGCCGTCATCGAAAGAAGGATCGCCGTTCCAGCCGACCGTGGCCAGGCGGTGCTCGATGTAGGCGCGGGTTTCCTGCGCATCCATCGGGCCCAGGTGGTAGCTGGCGATCACGCGCTGGCGCAGCTGCTGCATGCCGGGGCTGTGCAGGGTCGCGCGGAATTCGGGCTGGCCGAGCAGGAAGGTCTGCAGCAGCGACTTGTCGTCGGTCTGGAAGTTCGACAGCATGCGCAGCTCTTCGACCGTGCGCGCCGACAGGTTCTGCGCTTCGTCGATGACGAGCAGGGCGCGCTTGCCCTGGTGGTCGACGTCGCACAGGAATTTTTCCAGGCGCGTCAGCAGGTCGGTCTTGCTCGCGCCTTCGTAGGGCAGGCCGAACGCCGACACCACCATGCGCAGGGTGTCGTCCGGATCGAGGTGGGTGTTGACGATGTGCGCCGCCACGATCTGGTCCGAGGGCAGCCGGTTGAACAGGTTGCGCACCAGCGTGGTCTTGCCTGCGCCGACTTCGCCGGTGACGATAATGAAGCCTTCGCCCTGTGACAGGCCGTACTCGAGGTAGGCCATGGCGCGCTTGTGGCCCTTGCTGCCGAAGAAGAAGTGCGGGTCCGGGCGCAGCTGGAAGGGTTTGGCGGAAAATCCGTAAAAGGTTTCGTACATCGCTGCTCCGATTAAAACTGGGCCGAAAGGGAGGCCGTAATCGCGTTTTCGCTGTATTTCCCGCCGCTGAGCACATCGGTGCGGCCTTCGCTATGGCGCATGTCCACTGCCACGTTCAGGCGGCGCTCGATGCGCCGGGTCAACCCGACGCGCAGCTGGCGATGCGTCTGCTTGACGCCGGTGTCCAGTGAGGTGCTGCGGTCGATGTTTGCGGTCGCGGTCGCAATCGTGCGCGAGGTCAGGCGGTAGCTGAACACGCTGTTGAGGCCATACTGGCGGACGTTGTCGTTCAGGGTGCTCAGCTGGCTGCCGAGCAGTTCGCTGTCGGACTGGCGCAGCGACAGCGCTTCGCGTTCGGTCCGGTTGGCTGTCGTCACCAGGCTGCTGTGCGCCCAGTTGAAGGCCACCGCCGCCTGCAGCTGTTTCTGGCGCAGGTAGCGGTTGCTCAGGTAATTGACGTTGTTGGCCAGGCTGGTCGGCAGGCCGGTCGACTGCAGGTAGAGCTGCACCGCTTGCTGGCGCAGCACCGGATCCGGGATCGAGGCGCTGAACAGGCTGTCGAGCAGGGAAGCGGTATCGATCGTCGACGGCAGCAGGAATTGCTGGCGGCTGGTCGTGATCGCGTCGCTGTAGTTGATGCTCCAGACGCTTTGGCGGCTGCGGTGCTGAGCCACCAGCGAACCGGTCTTGCCGAAATAGTGGCGGCCGAAGCTGGCCTGCAGGCTGGTGCGGGCCGACGGCGACCAAATGAAGCCGGCGGACCAGTTGCGCCCGGCGGTGCGTCCGCCCAGTGTCTGGTAGTCGTAGCTGTCGTAGCCGGTGCTGGCGGTCGCGCTGATCTGCGGCGACAAGCGCCAGCGCAGGTCGGCCACCGCATTCTCGGACGTCGACGGGCCGCCCAGGCGGTTGTCCATCTCCTGGTGGGTGTACGAGAAGCCCCAGCCGACGGTGTGGAAGGCGGTGCCGCTGGTCAGGTTCAGGCTGCCGGTACTGGCGGTGCTCGAGCCGAATGGATTACGCGCACCGGCATCGACGCCGTCGCGCGAATAGCGCAGTAGCATGTCGACCACGCTGCCGTAGCGGTGCTGGACGTAGGGGCTGATGCGCCAGGTGTTGACGGTGGTGCGGTTGCCCATCGAATACAGGTTGTCGCTCACCTGCGGCCCGAAGGCCGAGACGCTCTGCGGACCGCCGCTGGCGGAGGTGTCGAGGAACAGGTCGTCGGCCAGCTTGGCCAGGACGCTTGCGCTGTAATCGTGCTCGCGGTCGTTCAGGTTGGGCTGGCTGCCATCGGTATAGGCGAACTGGTGCACGCGGGCGGCCGCGTTCACGCGCAGGCGCGAGCCCTGTCCGGTCAGTGCGAAACCGCCCATGGCTTCGCTGACGAACTGGCCGTGGGCGAGTTCGTCGCGCTGCAGGGAAGGGTTGTCGGTATACGTTTCGGTCACCCCGACGGTCGGGGTGAATTTCCAGTCGGCGCGACATTCGGCCGACCACAGCAGTGCCGCCAGGGCGAGCGGCGTCAGCAGCAACGCCCCGGCCGGCCGCTTAGCCGTAGTGATAGTCATACGTCTCTTCGATGCCGGGGAGATCCCTGGTCTTGTTATAGATGAGGTTGACGTTATTGAAACCTTCGAGCTGGCTCAGGGCTTCCTTGACCGCATGCTGGGTCGTGGTCTGGGCTTCGACCACCATCACGATCTGGCCCATGTGCGAAGCCAGCACGCGCGATTCGCTGGTCAGCAGCAGCGGCGGCGAGTCGAAGATCACGATACGGTCCGGGTAGCGGTTGGCGATCTCGTTGACCAGGTTGCTCATCGTCGAGCTGGCCAGCAGCTCGGTCGCGCGCGGCGTGCTGGTGCCGGCCGGCAGGATCGACAGCGTATCGACGTTGGTGCGCAGCATCACGTCGGCCATGTCGAGCTTGTCGTCGACCAGGATGTCCATCAGGCCGCGCTGCGGCGGCAGGCCGAGGGTGCGCAGCACCGACGGGCGCGCCACGTCGGCATCGACCAGCAGCACGGTGTGGTCGAGTTCCATGGCGATGCTCATCGCCAGGTTGATCGCGGTATAGGTCTTGCCTTCGCCTGGCAGCGAGCTGGTCACCATGATCAGGTTGCCCGGCTTGTCGCCCTGCGCACGTTCGTTGAAAGCGCGCTGCAGCAGCGGACGCTTGATGATGCGGAAGTCTTCCAGCAGCGAGGTACGGCCGCCGGCGGCCGTGACCATGCCCAGTTCGCGCATGCGCGCCAGGTCCAGTTCGACGCGCCGGGTGCTGACCTTGGGGGCCGCCGGCTGCTCGTTGAAGGCGTGTGCGGCCGCCGCGGCCGGTGCGGCCGGGATCGCGTGCACGGTCTCGTGGATGACGGTATCGGCCACGGTCACGGTCGGGATATCCGCCACGACAGGGACGGCAGAGGTGGCGTTGGCAGCGCTGCGCTGCCGGTCGATGCGGCTGGCCGCTTTTTCGATAATGCTCACGTGGAACTCCTTGCAATCTTTGCGGGGGCGCCGCGATTAAAGCGTGGGGTGGGACAGGATGGCTGCCATCCCCGCCCCGTAGACGCCGAACAGCACCAGCACCGATACCCCGAGGGCGGCCAGGCGGCGCTTGCGGCGCACGGTCTGTTCCGCGGTCCAGTTCATGCCGATCGAACCGAGCACCGGCAGGCCGGTGACTTCGCGCAGGGTGGCCTGGCTCAGGAAGGTCGGGCGCAGCTGGCTCATCAGGAACGCGACGGCGATGCCGGCGATCAGCGCGGCGACGAACACCGCCGAGAACAGGCGCATGCGGTTCGGGCCGGTCGGTGCGGACGGAACGGTCGGCGGATCGATCACGCGGAAAGTCAGCATGTCGGTGGCCGACGACAGGTCGCCCGACAGGCGTGCCGATTCGCGGCGCTCGAGCAGCTTCTGGTAGTTTTCCTTGTTGACCTGGTAGTCGCGGTTGAGCTGGGCGAGCTGGGCTTCGACTTCCGGCACCTGGCCGCTCTGGGTGCGCAGGCGCGCCACGCGGGCCGAATATTCTTCGACGCGGGTACGCATCGACGCCACTTGCGCTTCAGCCTGCGACAGCGAGACGCTCAGCTGCTGCAGCATCGGGCTGTAGCCCGCGCCCGGATCGGCGCTGCGCTTCTTCTGCTTGGCCAGGTCGGCCTTCTGCGCCAGCAGCTGGTCCAGCAGGCGGCGGTTGGCGACGATGTCCGGGTGCTGCTCGGTGTACTGCAGGCGCAGCGCGTCGAGGTTCTTTTGGGCGGTGGCGATACGGCCTTCCAGTTCCGGATCGGTGATCGGTATCTCGATCTCGCCCGGCTTGCCCGATTTGCTCGGCTCGCCCGAAATCTGGCGGCGGATCGCGTTGCGGGCCTGCTCGGCCTCGGCCAGTTCCAGGCGTGCCTGGCTCAGCTGGTCGGTGGCCTGGAGCAGTTGGCCGCTGAAGTCGCCGCCGCCTTCGCGCGGCAGCAGACCCATGTTTTTGATCTTGAATTCCTTCAGCTGGTTCTCGGCGGAAGTCAGCTTCTCTTCATACGACTTGATCTGGTCGTCGATGAACTGCACGGCCTTTTCCGAATCCTGCTTCTTGCCGCCGAAGCTGCCCTCGACGAAGATGGTCAGCAGCGAGGCCACGATGTCCTTGCCCAGCTTCGGGTTGTCCGAGGTGTAGGTGATCGTATAGATGTCGTCGCGTTCGGTGCCGGCGATCTTGATCTTCGACACCAGGTCGTCGACCATCTTTTCGTGCTCCTTGGCGTCCTTGGCCTTGACGTCCAGGTCCACCATGCGCATCAGTTTCTCGACGTTCGGCCGGCTGATCAGGGTGCGGCGCATGAACACCACCTGCTGGTCCAGGTTGGGCAGGGTGGTCATGCCCGACAGCAGGGGCTTGAGGATGCTCTGGGTGTCGACGTAGACACGGGCCGATGCCTCGTACTGGTTCGGCAGGCGCATCACCACGGCCCAGCCGATCACGGCGATCGTCCAGGAGATGGCGACTGCATACCAGCGGTACTTGCCGATTGCTTTAAGGAAGTTCAGGAGGGTGGCTGTGATCTCTGCCATCTTGTCAATCTCACCAAGAAAGACCCAGTATCAAGTACTGATCTGGATCAAAAGGAACGGGAATACTTCGCATCATCGCTTGTAGTCAGGGCAATTGCAATTAAGCACAAGAAAAATGTGAAGAGCTCAACAAGACGTACCCCGGCTACAACACAAATTCCTTTAAGAAACCCGGACTTAGCGCAATTTCCGCATTGAGTTTGTGAAATTTTGCGTTGAAGAAACGAGAGAAGCGACGTGTGGAGCATTCATGAAGTAGACTTGCGAAATCGCAACTTTCTAAAAGAAACCGCTTCATTGTAATGTCTAAAATGCAAAAAGGGGTGCACGGTTGGTGCGCTACTGAAACACCTTCACGGCGCCGTCTGTATTTACTGGCCATTGCTGCTGCGACATGCATGTTAACGCCAGTCATCGCCGCCGACCTGACTGCGGTGGTGCCGAGCGTCAAGCGTTCGGTGGTCGGCATCGGCACTTTCGAGCGCACGCGCAGTCCCTCGACCGTGTTCGTCGGCACCGGCTTCGTGGTGGGCGATGGCCTGAGCGTGATCACCAATGCGCACGTGGTGCCGGAGACGCTGGACGAGGCGCATATGGAACAGCTCGGCATCGTGACCGGCGACGGCGAGATGGTGCGCTTCCGCCCGGCCCAGCTGGTCGCGCGCGACAACGAGCACGACCTGGCCCATCTGAGACTGAGCGGTCCGCCCCTGCCGGCGCTGAAGCTGGGCGACTCGGACAGCGTGCTCGAAGGGCAGTCGCTGGCCTTTACCGGCTATCCGCTGGGAATGGTGCTGGGCCTGCATGCAGCCACCCACCGCGCCACCCTGGCGGCGATCACGCCGGTCGTCAGGCCCTCGCTGAACTCGCGCAAGCTCGACCCGCGTCAGGTGGCCCAGCTGCAGCGCTCTTCCTTCGATGTCTTCCAGCTCGACGCCACGGCGTATCCCGGCAACAGCGGCAGTCCGGTCTACGACCCGGCCAGCGGCGAGGTGTGGGGCGTCATCAACGCCGTGTTCGTCAAAGGCTTGAAGGAGACCGCGATCACGAACCCGAGCGGGATCACGTATGCGGTACCGGTGAAGCATGTGAAGAATCTGATGCAACAGAAGTGAGGCTTTGGGAAAGATTTCTCGCGTGCGAGCCTTTTCTCAAAGCACTATGTTATACAATACATCGCCGTTAGCGGCTTATTAACATTTTGTGCTCGAAGAAGGGGAATGACGTGGGTAAGTACAAGGCGAACCTGATCAAACATACGGCCGTGGCAGCCACCACCGTGCTGGCGCTGGCTCTGGGCGGCTGCGCCACCAGCACTGTCGCGCCGCCGCAAACCCAGGTCACCAACCCCGACTACCTGATCGGGCCGGGCGATACCGTTAACATCATGGTGTGGCGCAATCCCGAGGTGTCGATGTCGGTGCCGGTCCGTCCGGACGGCAAGATCACCACCCCGCTGGTCGAAGACCTGCCGGCCGCCGGCAAGACCTCGACCGATCTGGCGCGCGACATCGAAAAAGCGCTGGCCAAGTTCATCCAGCAGCCGGTCGTGACCGTCATCGTCACCAACTTCGTCGGCAACTTCAGCGAGCAGATCCGCGTGGTCGGCCAAGCGACCAAACCGCAGGCCCTGCCGTACCGCCGCGACATGAGCCTGATGGATGTGCTGATCGCGGTCGGCGGCGTGACCGAATTCGCCGCAGGCAACCGCGCCAGCGTGATCCGTACCGTCGACGGCAAGCAACAGAAGTTCAACGTGCGCCTGGACGACCTGATCAAGGAAGGCGATATTTCGGCCAACATGCCGATGCGCCCGGGCGATGTGCTGGTTATCCCGGAAAGTTTCTTCTAATTATTTCGCGTCGATAATTTTTACACTTGCCGGCGTTCCGGCATACAATAGAAATTTCCGGGCAGTATTTCAGGAAGTAAGCGCCTGATTTAAAGCTATTTTTTCGGAACGGCGTGTTCATGGCCCGGAACTTGCTTTTTATGGGGAGTGACGAACACTTCGCATGATCGCAACAACTCTTTGGGGATACCGCACGTGGCTACCGAAAATCAAGAAAACAATGGAAACGCAGCGCCGTTGTCCTTGAGCGAACGTGGTGCCGCGAGGCGCAGGCTCGCCAAAGCGGGCGTCGGCGCGGCCGGTCTCCTGGTCACGCTGGAAAGCCGCGCCACCATGACCCCGCTGATCTGCAAGTCGCCGTCCGGCGCGCTGTCGGGCGGCCTGAGCAGCAATTACAGCCAATCGACCACCTGCGCCGGCCTGTCGCCGGGCTACTGGAAAAACCATTCGTCCTGGCCTTGCTCGCGTACCATCATGTTCGCCAGCGTGTTCGGCGGCAATTCAAAAGCCTGCACGGCCAAGACGCTCAACACCTCCTACGACTGCTCGACGATGCTGAACCTGCTGAGCAAGCAGACGTTCGACAAGTACAACCTCGGCATGCACCTGGTCGCGACTTACCTGAACGTCATATCCGGCAAGATCAGCTTCCTCTCGGTCGCGACCCTGCAGAAGATGTGGTCGGATCTGCAGAAAACCGGCAGCTACAGCCCGGCGCAAGGCGTCTACTGGAACGCCGAGCAGGTCAAGAACTACCTCGCGAACACCCACGACTGACGAGGCGGCAACGGACATGTGGCGTGTGGTGCCGGGGCAGCTGCTTGCCTTCCGGGAATGGGACGGCGAAGCGGTGCTGTACAACGACCTGTCGGGCAACACCCACCTGCTGGACGGCGGCGCCGTCGAGGTACTGCTGGCGCTGCATCCCGCTCCGCTTGACGCTGCCACCCTCGCCGCGCGCCTGGCCGACCGTTTCGATGCCGAGGGCGATGCCCTGGCCGCCGCGATCGAAGACATGCTGCGCGACCTCGCCGGACTCGACCTCGTCGAATCGCTGCCATGCTGACCGTCGCCGATCTGCCGCAGTGCGAGCTGGCGGCCTGCCTGGCCGGTCCCGGACTGGTGCTGCGTACCGGCCCCTTTGCCAACCGCATCCGCAGCGACATCCCGCAACTGGTCGACGGCATCGCGCTGCTGTACGCCGACTACCCGGTCGATGCGCCCGGCGGCTTTGCCGACTTCCACCTGTCGCTGCAGCGGGCCGGTGGCCTGCGCCGTTTCTTCCGTCCGCAGGTCTGCTTCTCGCACGAAGGGGCGACCCCTTTCCAGCCTTTGCCGCTGGCGCAGGCCTACCCGATGTTCGAGTGGGTCATGAACTGGTGCGTGTCGCACCGCGCCCATTCCTACCTGATCATCCACGCCGCCGTGCTGGAGCGCCACGGGCGGGCGATCATCCTGCCGGCGCCACCCGGCTCCGGCAAAAGCACCCTGTGCGCGGCCCTGGTCACGCGCGGCTGGCGCCTGCTGTCCGACGAAATGACCCTGGTGCGCCTCGACGATGGCGTCGTCTTGCCGCTGCCGCGCCCGGTCAGCCTCAAGAACGAATCGATCGCCATTATCCGCGCCTATGCCCCGGACGCCGTGCTCAGCCCGCCGGTCGAGAACACGAACAAGGGGACCATCGCCCACCTGAAGGCGCCGCCGGCCAGCATTTCGCGCGCGGGCGAAACGGCGCAGCCGGCCTTCATCGTGTTTCCGCGCTTTGAGGCCGGCGCGCCGCTGACCCTGGCGCCGATGGGCAAGGCGCGCGCCTTCATGGGCGTGGCCGAGAATGCGTTCAATTACCAGGTGCTGGGCATGCGCGGCTTCACGGCGCTCGGCCGCCTGATCGACGCCACCGCTGCCTACGAATTTCGTTACAGTAAACTGGACGAAGCCGTCCAGTTTTTCGAACGCCTGGCGCGGGACGGCGCATGAAGACGCTGCCTTCGCATTTACCGCTCCTGCTGCGCGTGCTGCGCGACCCGCATGCCGCGGCCGGGCTGGATGCGGCCGGCTGGGACCTGTTAATGCGCCAGGCGCTGAGCGCCGAGATGAGCGCGATCCTGCTGGTGCTGCTGGAAGACGCCGGCCTGCTCGAACAGGCGCCCGCGGCGGCGCGCGTCCACCTCGAATGGGCGCGCACCGCAGGCGAACGTCACGCCCAGGCGGTGCGCTATGAAGTCACGCAGATCGGCCGGGCCCTGGCCGGCCTGGACCTGCCGCTGATCCTGTTGAAGGGCAGCGCGTATGCGATGGCCGGCCTGGAAGCGGGCCGCGGCCGGCTGTTTTCCGACATCGACATCCTGGTGCCGAAAGCACAATTGAACGCAGTCGAGGCGGCCCTGATGCTGCACGGCTGGGCGTCGACCCGGCAGGACGCCTACGACCAGCGCTACTACCGCGAGTGGATGCACGAACTGCCGCCGATGGAGCACCTGCGCCGCGGCAACGTCATCGACGTGCACCACGCGATCCTGCCCGAGACCGCCGCAGTGCGTCCCGACCCCGCCAAGCTGCGTGCGGCCGCCGTCGCGCTGCCCGGCTTCGCGACAAGCATGCCATCCCTGCACACGCTGGCGCCGCAGGACATGGTGCTGCACTGTGCCGTGCACCTTTTTTCGGAGGGCGAGTTCTCGCACGGTACGCGCAATCTGTTCGACCTGCACCGCCTGTTGCTGGAATTCGGCCGCCAGGATGGCTTCTGGGATGGCTTGCCGGCGCGCGCGCGCGAACTGGAACTGGGACGGCCGCTGTTCTATGCGCTGCGTTACTGCCGGCGCCTGCTCGGCACCCCGGTGCCGGAGGCGACCCTGCGCGCGACCGCGGCGGACGGTCCCGGACAGCCATTGCGGGCCCTGATGGACGGCCTGTTCCTGCGCGCGCTGCTGCCGGCGCATCCCAGCTGCGCCGGTCCTCTTACACCCCTGGCCAACGGCATGCTGTATATCCGCGGTAACTGGCTGCGCATGCCTTTCTTGATGCTGACACGCCATTTATTCCACAAAGCATTTCTTTCGCCTGACGCAAAGGCGGCGCACTGATAGTATTAAAAAATTATTGATGTGCAATCAATCCTGATGCGAGGGCGACATGGGAAGCGCAGAGAACAAGTGGGTACGGCTCCAGGATCTGCAGCACTTCCTGGCCGAAGGCAGTCTCGACGATTGTTTGCAGCATCAGGCGGCGCTGGCGGCGGAACTGCTGGGCGCCGGCAGCTGTTCGATCATGCTGCTCAACAGCGGCGCGCCGGGCCAGCTGCGCATGACGGTCCTGGCGCGCGCCGGCAACCTGCCGGATGCGGCACTGACCGGCTCGGTAGGGCAGGGCGAAGGCATCGCCGGCCGGGTACTGTCCAGCGGGGAAGCACTGCTGGTCGAGGACATCGCCAAGTCCGAACTGGCGAGCCTGGCGCAGGGGCGTGAAGGCATCGGCTGCAGCCTGATGTGCGCGCCGCTGCGCATCGACGGCAAGATCGTCGGCGTCATCAATGTCGCGTGCGCCAAGGACAGTCCCGCGTTCAGCCAGAACGACCTGCAATTGCTGAATATAATGGCGCTCTTTGTCGGCAAATCGATCCAGGTGCAACAATTGCAACGTTTACTGGACTCGCGCTTTTCCCAATTGGCATTGCTGCAGGAAGCGCGCGACCAGGTCCAGGACAAGGTGCGCCTGGCTTACCGCAACCCGGAAGACGCAGCGAAGATCCTGGCGCGCTCGTTTTTCAAGGAAATGACGAAGGCCGGTTTCGAACCCGGGCAGATCGTCAGCGCGGCAAGCGAACTGATCGAGCAACTGAACCTGAAGCTGAAGCATCCCGATTCCTGATTTTTTGACTCCCTGATTCATGCAAGACACCACGAACCCACTGGCGCCGGCGCTCGACGCCTGGCAGGCCCTGCTCGGCCCGGACAATGTGCTGCAGGGTGATGCAGCTTTGAAAACCTGGGGCGCCGACACGACCGGCGCCGCGCGCAGGCTGCCCGCCGCGCTGCGCATCCGCGACAGCAAGCTGCTGCCGGAAGTCATGCGCATCGCCCAGCGCTACCGGATTCCCGTCCACCCTATCAGTACCGGCAACAACTGGGGCTACGGCACCGCCCTCGCGGCGCGCGACGGTTGCGTCATCGTCGACCTGTCGCAGCTGCGCGCAATCCTGCACTTCGATAAGGAGATGGGCGTGGTCACGGTCGAGCCCGGTGTCACGCAGGGCATGCTGGCCGCGTTCCTGGAAACGAACAATCTGCCCTTCATGGTGCCGACCACCGGCGCCGGTCCGCATTGCAGCCTGCTCGGCAATGCGCTCGAGCGCGGCTATGGCGTCACGCCGATTACCGACCACTTTGCCGCGGTGACGGATCTGGAAGCGGTCCTGGCGGACGGCAGCCTGTACCGCTCGGCGATGCGCGAAGCCGGCGGCGAAGACATCGCGCGCCTGTTCAAATGGGGCATCGGCCCGTATGCCAGCGGCCTGTTCACCCAGAGCGGCCTGGGCATCGTCACGCGCATGAGCATCATGCTGGCGCGGCGGCCGGAAAAAGTAAAAGTCTGCCTGTTCAGCCTGAAGGACGACAGCCTGCTGGAACCGGCGATCGAGAAGATCCGCACGATTCTCGGCCGGCTACCGGGCACCGTCGGCGGCCTGAACCTGATGAACCGGCACCGCGTGCTGGCGATGTCGGCGCCGTATCCGGCCAGCCAGGTCGGGCCCGACGGCCTGATCCCGGCGGACGTCATCGAGGCGCTCGGCGGCCAGTACCAGATCCTGCCGTGGACCGGTTTCGGCACCCTGTACGGCACCGCGCGGATGGTCAAGGCGGCGCAGAAGGAAATCCGGGCCGAATTGAAAGGCGTGGCTAGCCGCCTGCTGTTCCTGAGCCAGGACAACGCGAATACCCTGTTGCGGCTGTCGCGCTGGATTCCGGGGCCCGCCGGACGCCGCCTGTCGAGCACGGCATCGACGCTGGCCAGTTCGATGGAGCTGGTGCTGGGACGCCCGAACGAGACGGCTTTGCCGCTGGCCTACTGGCGCAATCCGCAGCCGCACGGCGACGGACCGCGCGATCCGGCCCGCGACGGCTGCGGCCTGATCTGGTACGCGCCGCTGGTGCCGATGCGCGGCGCCGGCGCCCGCGCCTATGTGCAGATGGTGCGGGAGATCACCCGCCGCCATGGCATCGAGCCCTTGCTGACTTTCACGTCCCTGAGTGACAAATTATTCGACAGCACCGTGCCGCTGTTGTTCGATCGCAATTCTCCGGCGGCGGTAGCGGCGGCCCAGGCCTGTTACCGCGAGCTGATCGCGGCCGGCCGCGAGCGCGGCTGGTTCCCTTACCGCCTGGCGGTGGACGCCATGCCCGAACTGCAGGGCTGGCTCGACGATTCGGCGCGCCTGCACGCAAGACTGCGCCGCGAATTCGATCCGCATGATCTGCTGGCCCCGGGACGCTACCACGTTTGACGATGGTCCCTGCTCAGCCGTTGTGTTAACTGCCTCACTGTCGGGATATTTTACAAATTTTGTTAACTGGATACTGTCAATACGCAATAATATTGATTTCCTAATAATAATTCGCTTCAAGATCAGTAACTTACACGGTACTTCTTCAAGCTGGCACGCAGGTTGCTTATATACCTGTGCTGTCGTTAATCATCAATTACATTCCAAATATTGGAGAGAACATGAAGAAGTTACTCGCTTTCGCTGCCGGCACCGTCATGAGCATGAGCGCTTTCGCTGCCCCAGCCCCGTCGACCCTGCCAGCTGGTCCGATCTACCTGAAATTCTCGGGTCAAGAACAAATCGCCATCAATGGCGCACACACCTACGGCAACAACGAAATCAACTGGGGCGTGATCCTGGTGTCGACCGCTGAACGCGGTGACGTCAACACCCCGCACGACGCAGTGGACCCGAACGGCGACATTTTCTACGTGAACGGCCAGGGCGGCCAGATCACCGGTATGTTCTACGGCATCCAGCAAGGTAGCCCGTCGGCCACCAACCCGTTCCCGGCAACCGGCGGTTACCTGGACCTGTACTGGCGCGACCTGGACACCATGTCGAAATCGACCGTGTCCAACACCGGCATCGATCCGAGCATCCGTATCGATGAATCGCACGCTGCAGGCTTCACCGAAGGTCAATTCCTGGCCCGTATCATGTTCGATACCGGCATGGACACCAGCAACGCGCTGAACACCATCGTCGGCAACCAAGTTCCGAGCAGCAACGGCTTCTCGGGCCAGGCTGACTCCTACGGTTCCATCGTCACCACCGCCGGCGGCCTGTGGGCTGACCAGCTGAACTCGGACTGGTTCTCGAGCTACCTGGGCCTGCGCGATCTGCGCTTCAAGAACAGCTACAACTACAACCCGCTGTGGAGCGAAGGCCCGGACATCCTGGGCGCACGTATCGACGATCCGGGTCAGGCATTCGCCCTGCCGGAACCGGGCGCTCTGTCGCTGATGGGTCTGGCAATGGTCGGCATGGGCGCTGCCCTGCGTCGCCGCGAAAAGAAAGCTGCCAAGTAATTCTCGGCACGCTCTCACGAAAAGGCCTCTTCGGAGGCCTTTTTCTTTTGCTGATTGACAACATCAACGTCTTTATTGTTTACTTGCCAAATGAATATGCGAACCCGTCTTCTTCTCCAGGTCCCGGCCGTCATGCTGATCCTGGCCTTAGTGCCGACCAACCTCGGCAAGCTGGCCGCACTGCTGGTCCTGTGGGCCCTGACCTTCGGCCGGCTCAGCAAGGTCGAGGCCATCTTCTATGTCTGCGTCTGCGCCTTCTTCACGGCGATGAACGGGGCATCCCTGAAGCAGGGCATCTTCATGTTCGCGCATCCGGACGTGTTTCTGCAGCCGGTCTGGGAACTGTTCATGTGGGGTTTCTATTTGCTGCACACGCGGCGCCTGCTGAACGGCCCGGCGCCGGAAGGCCGGCGCGCCGTGGTATGGGCGCTGGCGCTGGCCTATTCGGCCGCGTTCGCGACCATCCACGACGGCAATACGCTCCTGACGGTGACGGGCGTGCTGCTGCTGGTCGGGCTGGTGCTGTTCCACGAGCGGCTGGACCTGGCCTATGCCGGCTATATGGTGCTGCTGGGGGCGCTGATCGAATACACGGGCGTGCACAGCGGCCAGTGGGGCTATCCCGGCAATCCGCCGGGCGGCGTGCCGCTGTGGTTCATCACGATGTGGGGCGGTATCGGCCTGTTCATGCGCCGGCTGATCGTGCCTATCCTGGATCGACATGAAAAAGCCGGCAAACAAGTGCCGGCTGAAGCCCAGGTGCGATAACGCGTATTAACCGAGGTTGGTAAGGCGGCGCGCGATACCTTCTTCTTCCTTCTGGGAGAAGAAGTAGGGGAACAGGGAGCGTTCGTTCTCGATGGCGTCGCTGGTGCCGCCGTAGCGCTCGATCTGCTCCTGCACGTAGTCCAGGCTGTTCCACAGCAGCCAGCCCGGCGCATCGACGCGCGGGTTGATGCGCAGTTCACCCATGCGCTTGAAGCCCAGCATCGTCTCGTAGAAGCGGCGGTGGCGCGGATTGACTTCGATGAAGACGTCCGTGCACTTGTGCAGCCGGCGGCCGTAGATGAACATCACATGGAACAGCGAGGCCAGCGCGGCCTTCGAGCGCACCTTGGGGTCGAAGGCGAGCTTGGTGATCTCGCAGACCTTGGCGCCGCGCTCGCGGAAGCGGTCGATCTCGTCCTTGAAGACTTCGTCGGCCAGCAGACCGACCGGGGAGTCGATGCCGAGCGTGACCGTTCCGACCACTTCGCCATGGTCGGAAGCCGAAAGGGTGATCCGGTTCGGGTCATCGTCCAGACGATGCGTGCCCGAATAACCGCGCCACGCATACATCTTGTTGATGAGAAGGTTCGCAGAGCTGCGTCTCCCATCCGTGTCCGCGGTTCGGATACCGAATGATTTTTCGTTAATAGTCACGTCTGTGATCGTATCACAGTCGAGCTCGCTATCCCCTTTCGGAGGCGTATCGTAACGTGCGTCCTGAGGTTCAGAGGACGCTTTCTTCAATTCCTCAGCAGTTGTTAAACTGTTCATTCTTCGATCTCCGCAGGACGTCGATAATTATCTTGCGCATGCGCGCGGGTTCTTTAACAATCGTAACACCAGGGCAGTAAAGATTCTACAAAGAAATGAATGTTTGACAACAAATTTGTGGAAAGGACACCATTTGTGACACCGGCGGCTTGCGCCGCCGGTGAAATATCACATTTGCTGTAAAAGCGCGGCCGCTTTGGCGGAGGCTTCGCCTTTATTTGCAGCAGACAGCTTCTCCAGGGTCTTGCGCGCATTCGCCTTGTCGCCGCTCTTGACCTGGGCCTGGGCCAGGTGCAATTGCATGTCGCCGTTTTCCGGCAGGGTCGTCACCGCCTTCTGCAGCAGCTCGACCGCACGCTTGCTGTCGCCCTTGTCGGTCAGGATGCTGCCCAGGGTGTCCTGCACGGCCGGGTTGTTACCGGCGATGCTGTACGCCTTCTCGGCCGTTTCCAGCGCCTTCGGGTTGTTCAGCTGCTGGTAGGTCCAGGCCAGGTTGTTGAGCGCCAGTGCATTGTTCGGCGTCAGCTTCAGGACGTACTCGAGTTGGGCGGCGGCAGGCTGGTACTGCTTGCCGGCCAGGCTCTGCTCGGCCGAATACATCAGCGCCTGCACGTCGTTCGGATGGTCCTTGAGCCACTGCGCCAGTTCCTGGTCGGCTTTCTGGCCCTTGCCGCTCAGCTTCTGCAGGCGGTGAATGGTCAGCGCCACCTGGGTGGTCGGGTGGGCCGCCTGGGCCTTCTCGTACAGCGGCACGGCCTGGTCGATCTTCTTCTGCAGCAGCAGCAGATCGGCTTCGAGCATCAGGCCGGCGGAAGCGTTGCGTTCCTGCTTCTGCAGCGTGCGCGCGATGGCCAGCGCGTCGTCCGGACGCTTCTTGCGCATCGCCAGCTCGGCCATCGCCAGCTGCGCCGGCAGGAAGTCCGGCTGCAGCGCGACGGCCTTCTTCAGCTCGGAAGCGGCATCGTCGTCGCGCTTGGCGACCGCGTAGGCGCCGGCCAGGCGGTACTTGGCCTGGGGCGACTTCGGCTGCACGTTGACCAGCTTGCTGTAGGTCTCGATCGCCGCGGCGCTGTCATTGCTGGCCAGCTGCACCTGGCCCAGCAGGTTCAGCAGGCTGGGATCGGTCGGGTTCTCGGTCTGCAGCTTGCGCGCCAGGGTCAGCGCCTTCGGCGTCTGCTTGGTCTGCAGGTAATGGTTGGCCAGGCGCACGCCAGGGCCGACTGCGCCCGGGTTCTCGCTGCTGGCCTTCTCGAGCCAGGTCGTGACCTTGTCGCGCTGGCCCTGCATGTTCGCCAGCTCGGCCAGGGCCGTCATCGCATTGACGTTTTTCGGATCCTTCTTGAGGATGGCGGTGAAGCGGCCTTCCGCATCCGCCGGCTTCTTGGCGTTCAGGTCGAGCTGGGCCAGGTTGGCCGCGGCCGGGAAGAAGGTCGGGTCGATCGCCATCGCCTTTTCAAAAGCGGCGCGGGCGTTGGCCGGGTCCTGCTTGGCGGTGTAGACCGAGCCCAGCAGGGCGTGGACCTGCGCATTGTCGGGCTGCTGCTTGACCAGGTTCTGGGCCGCGGCCAGCGCCTTGTCGTAGTTCTTCATCGACAGCTCGGCCTGTACCAGCGCCATGCCGCCCTTCGGCGAACTGGTGTCGAGCGAAGCGCCGAGTTCGAGTTCGCTCAGGGCCTTGGCCTGGTCGCCCTGCTTGAGCTTGGACATGCCGAGCGAAGTGTGCAGTGCAGCGACCTTCGGCGCCAGCGCCGACGCTTTTTCGAGGTAGGTGGTGGCGTTGCCGAAGTCCTGGGTGCGCAGGTAGCTCTCGCCGGCCAGCGCCAGCAGGTGCGGGTCGTCGGACGGATTCTTCAGGGCCGGCGCCAGGGTGGCCAGGGCTTCGGACGGGGCGGTCTGCAGCTGGGCCTGGGCCAGCAGCTTGCGCGCATAGGTGTTCTCCGGCGCCGCTTCCAGGTATTTGCGCAGGTGCTGCTCGGCTTGCTGGTAGGCGCCCAGGTTCAGCTCGATCGCACCGGCCAGCAGGATGCTCGGCATATGTTCGGGCGCGCTCTTGAGCACTTTTTGTACGGATTCCAGCGCCGCCTTGTGCTGGCCGCGGGTGAAGTCGAGCAGGCCCTGGGTGTAGGCCAGCTGCAGGCTGCCCGGCGTGAGCTTGCGCGCCGTGTCGAGGTCGGCCTTGGCGTCGTCGAATTTTTTGAGGTTGATCTCGGCCAGCGCCTTTTCGATGTGCGCGGTGCGGTGGTCGGGCTTGACGACCGAGGCCTGGGTGAAGGCAGCCAGCGCTTCCGGCATCTTGCCTTCGCCGCGCGCGAGAGAGCCCTTGAACATCCAGGCCTCGCTGTTTTTCGGATCTTTCTTGACGGCCTGATCGGCATAGTTTTCGGCGGCCGCGGTGTCCTTCTGGTACAGCGCCAGGCGGGCCATGCCGATCAGCACGTTGCCGTTGTCGGGCTGCAGCTTGGCCGCCTGCTCATAGGCTTCCTTGGCCTTCTCGACATCGTTCATGTCGAGATAGGCATTGCCGCGCAGGGTCAGCAGCTCGGCCGAGCCGGCCGCCGCTTCGGGCGTGACCGTGTCCAGCATGTCCTTGAACTTGCCCTGCTGTTCGAGCGAGCGCGCCAGCGAGGGCAGGGCGCGCTTCTTGTCGATGCCGAGCGACAGCGCCTTGCGCAGTTCTTTTTCCGCCGACACGAAGTCGCCGGTATCGGCATGCAGGATACCGAGCGCCAGGCGCGCTTCACCGTTCTCCGGGCTGTTGGCGACGGCGTTCTTCAGCTCGATCATTGCCGCCTTGGTTTCGCCCTTTTGCTGGTATTGCTTGGCATCTGCCAGGAGCTGTTCGGTTGGCTTGCTGCGGTTGCAGCCGCCCAGGGCGGCGCTGACGATGATGGCGCCAGTGACGAGAGCGGTGCGAAGCGCTCCCTTGTTGACTTTACGCGGCATGTTTTCCTCAAAAAATCGGCCGGTGCAAACAAATCTGTCTGCACAGAAAATTAGCGAAAGTCAATCATACCCGAAGAAATCTGCCTGCCATTAACACAATAGGTAATTGTGTTAAATCAAACGACTTTGTGGCTCAGGTGCGTCGTTTACTTCTTGTCGTTGTTGCGCAGGCGGCTCAACAAGGCGTCCACATTTTCGCCGGCGGGGATGCCGTGGCGGCGCAGCAGCTGCACGTGCAGCACCAGGTTTTCGAGGACCAGCTTGGCCGACACCGCCAGCAGGGTCATCAGGCGGTCTTCGGTGCTGAATTTTTCCATCGACGCCGCCATCTCGCACAGATGGTTGGCGACCAGCTCGCGCAGGTCGTCCTCGGGGAAAGGCAGGTCGGCGAAATCGATGGGATCTTCCTGCTCGACTTCCCGCATCAGGGCGGCAAGTTGTTCTGGCTTGATCGGCATGCGTGGCTCCGTGGTGGTCCTGGAAAAGCTCAGCCGTTCGCCTGATCCTTGTCGAGGTAGCGCGCAGCGGCAGGAACGGCGGTACGCTTTGGCGCCTTGCGCGACAGACCGGCCATTTGGGCCAGGTCGCCGAAGAAGGGACGCGGGTCGCGCCGGTCGAACACATAATAACGGCTGCCGGGGCGGATGAAGTCGAGCAGATAGCCGAACAGCTCGGGCAGGCGTGCAAACTTCAGACTGCGGTCTGCAATGCGGTCCTGCTGAAACAGGATGCGTAACAGGCGCTTGGTCTCCGGCACCATGAAGCGGCAACGGACGCCGGCGCGGTAGGTCTGCTGGTTCACCGTTTCGCCCAGGCCGAACTGGCGGTAGCACAGCATCGGGAAGCCGGCGCCGGCGTGCCAGGCGAGCGGCAGGCTGCCCCAGAAGCGGCCGTTGATCTCCATCAGCGCCGCTTCACCGGTCTTCGGGTCGTAGCGGTACTCGACCATGGCCACGCCTTCCCAGTCGAGTTCGCGCAGCAGCGCGACCGATTTTTTCATCAGTTCGCCATGGGCATCCGGCGGCAGGGATTCGCACATGCTGGAAAACCCGCCTTCCGGCGGCCATTCGTGCAGGCGAAGGTGCTGGAAGGTGGAGCGCGGCTGGCCATCCTTCATGAGGATGAACTGGCCGAGCCCGAGGCCCGGGCAGTATTCCTGGATCAGCGGATAGGTGTTCGCCGGTTCGAAAGGGCGCAGGTAGTCCAGCAGTTCCTGCGCCGAGTGGCAATACCGCATCTTGTCGGGCACGATGCCGAGCGGCGCCAGCAAGCGGTTGGCCTCGTGCGGGTTGGCCCACTTGAGCACGACCGGGTAGCGCAGCACGGCGCTGGCCCGTTCCGCCTCGGCCATGCTGGACGGCAGTTCGGTACGCGGCGTGCGCACGCCGACCCTGGCGGCGGCGGCATAGGTCTGGGCCTTGTCCAGCACGCTGGCCATGCGGCGCTCGTCGGCGAACGCCAGCTTGAAGGCGCCAAGACGCGCGCGATGACGGTTCAGCAGATCGATATCGCCTTCGGAGATCGCAAACAGGCAAGCCTGGCCCAGCTCCTCGCCAAGCTTGACGAGCTGCTCGATCAGGGCATCCGGGGTGCCTGGACGCACCAGACCGCGGCTGAGATAGCGCGAATGCATGCCGAGGGCATCGTGTTTGCGGGCGATGCCGATCACCGGTACGCCGTGGCTGCCCAGGTCGCGGATCACGGTCAGCCCGATCGGCGTATCGATGCCGAGGACGACGGCAGGCAGCGACGGCTTCATCCAACCCTCCTGTCATCGGCATGGACGGCGGCTTCGCTGCGCTTCAGGTGCGGCAAGGCGGCTGCAAGATTGCGCACGGCCTGCTCGACGCGGCGGAAACTGGTGTCGAAATAATCGTCGCTCAGGGAATAGGGGTCATGCAGATGCGGCATGACGGGCTTGCACCACATTCCGAGCAGGCAGACCTGCACGTCGCTGCGCGGGCCCAGACGGCGCCGCAGTTCGTGCGCCTGGCGGACTTCCATCACCAGGTAGAGATCGCCCGGCTGGGGCTTGAAATCCTTCCAGTCAAGGGCGTGGTGGGCTGTCATGTCGACCTTGCGCCGGCCTGCCGCCGCCACCGCCGATGCGGGAGAGGAGCCGCCGGTATGCGTCCGCAGGCCGAACGAGGCGACCGGCAGTCCGCAGTCGGCGGCGATGTAGTGAGCGTACGCACTGCGGCAGATATTGCCGAGGCAGACGAACACCACGCGGCGTACCGATTCGGGATTGTGCAGCATGAAAGGGCGCAGGCGCCCGGTTGCCAGCTCGGCGTCGGCAAGCAGCAGGCGCACCAGGCCGCGCCAGGTGCCGAAACGGCGGTTGATCCAGTTTTTCATGAGGCGAGAGGTGTTGAATTAGCGAGCGCCCAGCGGCCATAGCGGTCGTAGGCGACTTGCATGCCCATCCTGGGCACGCTGCGCCAGATCGGGCTGCTCAACAGTAGATTGCGTTCGTCGCGGCAGGCCGGATCGTCGGCGGCGCGCACCATGCCGCAGGCATCGAAGCGGTCGCTGTTGTCCTGCAGGTAAGCACACAGCTGGGTCAAACGCTGCTGGGTCAGTGCGTGGCGCCGCGTACGGTGATAGGTATGGTCGGCTCTTTGCACGTATTCGAAAGGATGGGTCAGAATCACGACCAGCGGAATGCCGGCGGCCTGGGCCTTGTCCAGCAGGACACGGGTTTCCGCGAAACTGGTGCCGGCAATGGTCAGCGCCTTCATGTGTTTGCGCGGCCCCACCTTCCAGTCGGAGTAGGACAGCACCGGGCACTCGAGTACGCCATGGCGCTCATGGGTGCCGCTATAGAGTGCATAGTCGGGATTCCCGGTGTGAAAAACCGGCACGGCGACATTCGAGCTGTAGGGAATGCCGACCCTGGCCAAGGCCTTGAACAGGTTTTCATCGTGCTGCAGGTTACCGCTGCGGAAAGCCCGCGGCGCCGGCAAACCCCAGTCGCGGAAGGTGTCGATGCCTTGCTGGAGCAAGCGCACCGTGTCCTCCAGCTCGCGTCCATGAAAATTGTCGGGCGCGCGGGCAGTGCGTGCGCGTTCGCGCCAGTCCTCGTGGGCGAACAGCGACCAGCAGGGGTGGGAGTGCAACTCGACTTCGTGGCCCTCGGCGTGAATCTGCCGGGCGATCGCGCGCATCGGATCGTCCTTGAAATAGAAGCGCTGGACGGTCTCTACAAAGAAGGTGGCTTGCACCTGGTGACGGCGAAAGGTATCGAGCATGAAGCCCAGGCCTTCCGAACGGCCGTTGATGTTGCACCAGACATTTTGTTCGCCGATCGGGAAGCGTGATGCGTCGGCGAAAGCGCCGCCAATACTGAATTCAGTGTCGATCGTAATGGAGACTCGTGTCCGCATCATAGGTCTCAAAATAATTTGTTGATATTACCACAAGAATTTTATTGACTTCGCTCAATTGCCACTCCAAATCTAGACTGGCAATGGGGTGTAACAGGGCATGTCAAATCCGGCAGATGGCGCGGATGGTGGCAGAGGTGTTGACAGATGCTAACACACAGCGATTGCTAATAAATTCAATCGTTGTTCAAAGACACGACACCCGCATACCGAAAGCTTCGGCATGCGGGTGTGAGATGCAGACAGAGGATTACATGTTGCGGCGGTACTGCCCGCCGACCTCGAATAGCGCGGTCGTGATCTGGCCCAGCGAGCAGACGCGCACGGCGTCCATCAGGCGCGCGAACACGTTTTCGTTGTCGATCGCGGCCTGCTGCAGCGCGGCCAGGGCGGCCGGCGCTTGCGCAGCGTGGCGCTGGTGGAAGGCTTCCAGGCGCGTCAGCTGCGACTGCTTCTCGTCGTCGGTGGAACGGGCCAGCTCGATGGTGGCCGGCGCTTCCGCGCCCTTCGGGTTGCGGAAGGTGTTCACGCCGATGATCGGCAGCGAGCCGTCGTGCTTCTTGTGCTCGTACAGCATCGACTCTTCCTGGATCTTGCCGCGCTGGTAGCCGGTTTCCATCGCGCCCAGCACGCCGCCGCGCTCGGCGATGCGTTCGAACTCCTGCAGCACGGCTTCCTCGACCAGGTCGGTCAGCTCTTCCATGATGTAGGAACCCTGGTTCGGGTTCTCGTTCTTGGCCAGACCCCATTCGCGGTTGATGATCAATTGAATGGCTAACGCGCGCCGTACGGATTCGTCGGTCGGCGTGGTGATCGCTTCGTCGTAGGCGTTGGTGTGCAGCGAGTTGCAGTTGTCGTAGATCGCGATCAGCGCCTGCAGCGTGGTGCGGATGTCGTTGAAGTCGATCTCCTGCGCGTGCAGCGAGCGGCCCGAGGTCTGCACGTGGTACTTCAGCTTCTGGCTGCGGTCGTTGGCGCCGTACTTGTCGCGCATCGCCACCGCCCAGATGCGGCGCGCCACGCGGCCCAGCACCGTGTATTCCGGATCCATGCCGTTCGAGAAGAAGAAGGACAGGTTCGGGGCGAAGTCGTCGATGTGCATGCCGCGCGCCAGATAGGCTTCCACAAAAGTGAAGCCGTTCGACAGCGTGAACGCCAGCTGCGAGATCGGGTTCGCGCCGGCTTCGGCGATGTGGTAGCCCGAGATCGACACGGAATAGAAATTGCGGACCTGGTGGTGCACGAAGTATTCCTGGATGTCGCCCATCACCTTCAGCGAGAACTCGGTCGAGAAGATGCAGGTGTTCTGGCCCTGGTCTTCCTTCAGGATGTCGGCCTGCACGGTGCCGCGCACGTTGGCCAGCACCCACTCGCGGATCTTGGCGGCTTCGTCGTCGGTCGGCTGGCGGCCGTTATCCGCCACGAATTTGTCGATCTGCTGGTCGATGGCGGTATTCATGAACATCGCCAGGATGGTCGGGGCCGGACCGTTGATGGTCATCGAGACCGAGGTGCTCGGGCTGCACAGGTCGAAACCGTCGTACAGCACCTTCATGTCGTCCAGGGTCGCGATCGACACGCCGGAGTTGCCGACCTTGCCGTAGATGTCGGGACGCAGGGCCGGGTCGGCGCCGTACAGGGTGACGGAATCGAAGGCGGTCGACAGGCGCTTCGCGTCCATGCCGGTCGAGACCAGCTTGAAGCGGCGGTTGGTGCGGAAGGCATCGCCTTCGCCGGCGAACATGCGGGTCGGGTCTTCGCCCTCGCGTTTAAAGGCGAACACGCCGGCCGTGAACGGGAAAGAGCCCGGCACGTTTTCCAGCATCAGGAAGCGCAGCACTTCGCCATGGTCTTCGTACCTCGGCAGCGCGACCTTGCGGATCTTGGTGCCGGACAGCGTCGTTTGCACCAGTTTGGTGCGGATTTCCTTGTCGCGGATTTTGACGACGTAATCGTCGCCGGCGTAGGCCGCCTGCATGTCCGGCCACATGGCCAGCAGCTTGCGGGCGCCGGCATCCATGGCGCCGTCACGCTCGGTGATCAAGTCGTCCAGGATCACTTCGCGGTTGGCGGCCGCCAGCATGCGCTTGGTCTCCGTCAGCTGCTGGCGTTCGCGCGCCAGTTTCACCTGCCTGGATACGTTGCGGTGGTAGCCGCGCACGGTGTCGGCGATCTCGGCCAGGTAGCGGGTGCGTGCCGGGGGCACGATCACGTTCTTGCCGCTCGAGTGTTTCTGGGCCGGCTTTTCCAGCTTCGACGACTCGACTTTCAGGCCGCGTTGCGCCAGCGCCGGCAGCAGGCCGTGGTACAGGGCGGTCACGCCATCGTCGTTGAAGCGCGATGCCTGGGTGCCGAACACCGGCATCTGGTCCGGGCTCTGCGACCACAGTTCGCGGTTGCGCTGGTACTGCTTCGCGACGTCGCGCAGCGCGTCCTGGGCGCCCTTGCGGTCGAACTTGTTGATCGCGATGAAATCCGCAAAATCCAGCATGTCGATCTTTTCGAGCTGGGAAGCGGCGCCGAATTCCGGGGTCATCACGTACATCGACAGGTCGACGTGCGGCACGATCGCGGCGTCGCCCTGGCCGATGCCGGAAGTCTCGACGATGACGAGATCAAAACCGGCCACTTTGCAGGCGGCGATCACTTCCGGCAGCGCCTGCGAAATCTCGGAACCGGCTTCGCGCGTCGCGAGCGAGCGCATGAACACGCGGGATTGACCGTTCCACGGGTTGATCGCATTCATGCGGATGCGGTCGCCCAGCAGGGCGCCGCCCGACTTGCGGCGCGACGGGTCGATCGACACCACCGCGATGTTGATGCGGTCGTTCTGGTCGAGGCGGATGCGGCGGATCAGTTCATCGGTCAGCGAGGATTTACCGGCGCCGCCGGTACCGGTGATGCCGAGTACCGGCACCGATAAACCTTCGGCCGCATCGACGATCTGCTTGCGCAGCTCGGCGCTGGCCTTGCCGTTTTCGAGGGCCGTGATCAGCTGGGCCAGCGGACGGTGGCGCTGGGCGATCTCGCCGGTCTGCAGCGGTTCCAACGAGGTCGGGGAGTAGGCCGACAAATCGATGTCACAGGTTTCCAGCATCGAGCGGATCATGCCGACCAGGCCCATGCGCTGGCCGTCTTCCGGGCTGAAGATGCGGGTCACGCCGTAGGCATGCAGTTCTTCGATTTCCGACGGCACGATCACGCCGCCGCCGCCGCCGAACACCTTGATGTGGGCGCCGCCGCGCTGGCGCAGCAGGTCGATCATGTACTTGAAATATTCGACGTGGCCGCCCTGGTAGCTGGAGATGGCGATGCCTTGCACGTCCTCGGCCAGGGCCGCGGTGACGACTTCGTCGACCGAGCGGTTGTGGCCCAGGTGCACGACCTCGGCGCCGTTCGACTGCAGGATGCGGCGCATGATGTTGATCGAGGCGTCATGGCCGTCGAACAGCGAGGCTGCGGTCACGAAACGCACTTTATTGGCCAGTTTCGGCTGCTCCGGCAGTTCGAGCTTGGCGGCGGGGGTGATGTCGTTCATGGTGTTCCTTGAGATTGCGGAAGCGAACAGGAGTTCTTGGTACGGTATATGACGTTAACGTAAACGTCAAGAATGCCAAATACGTCGCCCCCGTGAAAACGGGGGCCCATGCTGAGTATGCGGCTAAGCGGCTTCAGTATGGATTCCCGCGTGCGCGGGAATGACGGATTACGCGGCGCGTTTCTTGACGTTGCCGCTCAGCAGCTCTTCCTTGCGCGCACGGTACTCTTCGACCGCCTTTTCCTTGACGTGACCAAAACCGCGGATCTGTTCCGGCAGCGCAGCCAGCTCGACCGCCGTCGCATAGGTCGACGCGTCCAGCGAACGCAGCACGCCTTCGATCATCCCACGGTATTCGGCAATCAGGGCGCGCTCCATCTTGCGCTCGGCGGTGTAGCCGAACAGGTCGAAGGCGCCGCCGCGCAGGCCTTTCAGCTTGGCCAGCAGTTTAAAAGCGCCCAACATCCACGAACCGAATTCGGCTTTGACGAGATGGCCCTTGGCGTCCTTCTTCGCGAACAGCGGCGGCGCCAGGTTGAACTTGAGCTTGACGTCGCCTTCGAACTGGCTTTTCAGCTGCTCGACGAAACGGCCGTCGGTGTACAGGCGCGCCACTTCGTACTCGTCCTTGTAGGCCATCAGCTTGAAGTAGGACTTCGCTACCGCCATCGACATCTTGCTGCCCAGGTTCTGGGCCGCTTCGAGCTTGCGCACCTTGTCGACCAGTTCCAGGTATTGCGCGGCATAGGCGGCGTTCTGGTAGCCGGTCAGGAACTCGACGCGCTTCTTGATCACGCTGTCCAGGCTCTGCGGCATCTGCACGACGATGGCTTGCGCAGGGGTGGCGGTCTTCTCGACGCGTTTCAGGTCGATGGCGGCGCGGCGACCCCACAGGAAGCTGCGCTTGTTCGAGGCGACGGCCACGCCGTTCAGTTCGATCGCGCGCAGCAGCGAGGCTTCCGACAGCGGAATCAGGCCCTTCTGCCAGGCGTAACCCATCATGAACAGGTTGGCGGCGATCGAGTCGCCCATCAGTGCAGTCGCCAGTTTGGTAGCGTCGATGAAGTCGACACCGGATTCGCCGCCCACGGCTTCCGCGATCAGCGAACGCACCTGCGCGGCCGGGAATTCCCAGTCTCTCTGCTGGGCGAAGGTGCCGGTCGGCTGCTCGTGCAGATTGACCACGACCGTGGTGCGGCCCGGGCGCATCTTCGAGATCGCGTCGGAGGCGCCGGCGGTCAGCATGTCGCAGCCCAGCACCAGGTCGGCTTCGCCGGTGGCGATGCGCTGGGCGCGCAGGCGTTCCGGCGTCTCGGCGATCTTCACGTGCGAGGTGACGGAACCGTTCTTCTGGCTCATGCCGGTCATGTCCAGCACCGACGCGCCTTTACCCTCGAGGTGGGCCGCCATGCCCATCAGCGCGCCGACGGTGATCACGCCGGTGCCGCCGATGCCGTTGATCAGGATGTTGTACGGCGCAGCGATCGACGGCAGCGCCGGCGCCGGCAGGGTGTCCCAGCCATCGTCCGTGCCTTCTTTCGCGACGCCGGCCTTGTTCTTCTTGAGCGTACCGCCTTCGACGGTCACAAAACTCGGGCAGAAGCCTTTGGCGCACGAGTAGTCCTTGTTGCAGGACGACTGGTCGATGGCGCGCTTGCGGCCGAATTCCGTTTCCTTCGGCAGGATCGAGACGCAGTTCGACTGCACGCCGCAATCGCCGCAGCCTTCGCACACGGCTTCGTTGATCACCATCCGCTTGTTCAGGTCCGGGAACTCGCCCTTCTTGCGGCGGCGGCGCTTTTCGGCGGCGCAGGTCTGGTCGTAGATCAGGACCGTCACGCCCGGCAGCTCGCGCAGTTCGCGCTGGATGTCGTCCATGTGCTTGCGGTCGTGGATGGTGACCAGTTCCGGCAGCGCCGAGCGGTCTTCGTAGCGGGACAGGTCTTCGGTGACGAGGGCGATGCGTTTGACGCCTTCGGCCGCCATCTGCTGGGCGATCAGCGGCACCGAGGTGACGCCGTCGACCGGCTGGCCGCCGGTCATCGCGACCGCGTCGTTGTACAGGATTTTATAAGTGATGTTGACCTTGGCCGCGATCGCCGCGCGGATCGCCAGATAGCCCGAGTGGAAGTAGGTGCCGTCGCCCAGATTCTGGAACACGTGTGGCACTTTCGAGAACGCAGCCTGGCCGATCCAGGGCGTGCCTTCGCCGCCCATGTGGGTGGTCAGCTTGTTCATCTCCGGGTAGATCGAAGTCGCCATCACGTGGCAGCCGATGCCGGCCAGCGCGAAGGAACCGTCCGGCACTTTGGTCGAGGTGTTGTGCGGGCAGCCGGAGCAGTAGAAGGCCGGGCGGAAGGGCGTGGTGACCGCTTTCATCAGCACCGCATCCTTCGCTTCCAGGAAAGCGAGACGAGCCTTGATCAGGTCGCGCGTGCGGTCTTCCAGGTTCAGGCGCGCGATGCGGCCGGCGATCACGCGCGCGACTTGCGCGACCGAGAAGTCGGCCTTCGGCGGCAGCAGCCATTCGCCGCGCGGCGAGACCCACTCGCCCTTGTCGTCGAACTTGCCGACGATGTGCGGACGGACGTCGTCGCGCCAGTTATACAGCTGCTCCTTGAGCTGGTATTCGACGACCTGGCGCTTTTCTTCGACCACCAGGATCTCTTCCAGGCCCTGGGCGAATTCGCGCACGCCCTCCGGTTCCAGCGGCCAGATCATCGCGACCTTGTACAGGCGCAGGCCGACCTGGGCCGCCATCGCTTCGTCGATGCCCAGTTCTTCCAGCGCTTCCAGCACGTCGACATAGGATTTGCCGGACGCGATGATGCCGAGTTTGGCGTCCGGGCTGTCGATCGTGACGCGATTCAGTTTGTTTTCGCGGGCGTAGGCCAGGGCCGCGTAGATCTTGTAGTCCTGCATCAGCGCTTCCTGGGTGCGCGCCTGCTGGCCCAGCGGCACGGACGACAGGCGCGTATTCAGGCCGCCTTCCGGCATCGCGAAGTCCTGCGGCAGTTTCACGTCGACGCGGAACGGATCGGCATCGACCGAGGCGCTCGATTCGACGGTATCGGCCAGCGCCTTGAAGGCCACGGCCACGCCGGCGTAGCGCGACATCGCCCAGCCGTGCACACCCAGATCCAGGTATTCCTGCACGTTCGACGGGTAGAGCACCGGGATCATGCAGGCGGCGAAGATGTGGTCCGACTGGTGCGGCAGGGTCGAGGAGTAGGCGCCGTGGTCGTCGCCGGCCACCAGCAGCACGCCGCCGTGTTTCGCGGTGCCGGCGTGGTTCATGTGTTTGAAGACGTCGCCGCAGCGGTCCACGCCCGGGCCCTTGGCGTACCACATGGCGAACACGCCATCGTGCTTGGCCGGGCCGATCAGGTCGACGGTCTGGGTGCCCCAGACGGCGGTCGCGGCCAGGTCTTCGTTCACGCCCGGCACGAACTGGATGCTCTTCGCTTCCAGGTGCCCCTTGGCCTTCCACAGGTTTTCATCGAGGCCGCCCAGCGGCGAACCGCGGTAGCCCGAGATGAAGCCGGCCGTGTCCAGGCCCGCGGCTTCGTCGCGGATCTTCTGGATCATCGGCAGGCGCACCAGCGCCTGGATCCCGGACAGGAAGATCTTGCCGTCGGTGGCCGTGTACTTGTCGTCGAGGCTGACGTCTTTCAGGACGGGGGTAGCGGGAGCGGCAGGCGTGGCAGGCGCAGGCGCGCCCTGGCCCAGGATGGTGTCAGGCATGGAGTCTCCAAATGGTGTTCAGGTAGGACCGTGGCGGGCGTCGCGCCGGGTAGGCGCTGGCTGAAACGGACCGGATTATGCTTTTTTAGCTTTGGCCGGCAGTGTAGAGACAAGCTGACGTATACGGAAATACGGAATGGGGATGGGGGTATAAGAAAAAATGATGGCTACTTAAGACGCGGCCAGCGCCCGCGCGCCGATCCAGGCGCCGCTGGCGCACAGCTCCGCCGCCACTTGCGCCACCAGGCGGCTGACGGCGGCTGCGGCGTTGGTCAGCGGGATGTTTTTCGAAGTGCACAGCGCCACCGTGCGCGCGATCGACGGGCTGTGGATGGAGAGGGCGCGCATCGCCCCGCGCTCGACTTCTGCCTGCACCGGCGCCACCGGCAGGATGGTCGCGCCCATGCCGGCCAGGATCGCCGATTTCAGGATCGCGATCGAGTTGATCTCGATGACGTCGCGCGTGTGCAGGCCGGCGGCGCGCGCCGTGCTCTCGATGCGCGGGCGCACGCCGTGCTGCAGGCCGGGCAGGATCAGGGTCGCTTCCAGCGCCTCGGCCAGGCTCAGGCTGTCGCGGCCCTCGGCCCAGGGCGCATCGTCACGGCAGATGAAGCGCAATTCTTCCTCGACCAGCGGGGTGGTGGCGAAGCTGGCCAGCTGGCCGTCGTCGAGCAGCACGGCGAGGTTGACGCGGCCGGCGCGCAGCTGCTCGGCCAGGTTGCCGGTCAGTTCCTCGGTCAGCTGCAGGGTGATTTCGGGATAGCGTTGGCGGATTGCGGTCAAGAGGGGCAGGGCCAGCGCGCCCGAGATACTGTGCGGCAGGCCGAGCGTGACGCTGCCGGATGGCCGCTCGGCCGACTGGGTGACGGCCGCCTGCGCATCGGCGACCTGCTTCAGGATCGCCAGCGCATGTTCGTAGAAGACCTTGCCGGCATCGGTGCTGACCACGCCCTGCGCCGAGCGGTGCAGCAGTTGTGCGCCGAGTTCGCCCTCGAGCTGGCGCAACTGCTGGGTCAGCGCTGGCTGCGCCACGTGCAGCACCAGCGCCGCACGCGAGAGTGAGCCGTGATCGACGATGGCAACGAAGTAGCGGAGCTGACGAAGTTCCATAAAGAAATGGATGTATCTTTAAGGATACACAAATAGGTAATAAAATTTACTTGAGGCAACTTGGTAGCTGAACAGTTGCTATACTGAAAGCGCGTCGAAACGCGGCGAGATTAACATACCCCCTGTTTTATCCCCATGCTTAAGAAAATCGATTCCTCACAGCTTCGCGTGGGGATGGCCATCCATGACCTCGATTGCGGCTGGATGGAGCATCCCTTCGTCCGAAACCGCTTCGTCATCACCACCGAAGACGAGGTCCGCAAGGTCCTGCATGCCGGCATCCGCGGCGTGACCATCGATTGCAGCAAAGGCCTGGACGTGGGCGATGCGCCGACCGTCGAGGAAGCGGCGGCAGTGGTGGAGGCCGAAGTGGCGGCAATCGCGGCCAAGCCGGTGGCGCCGCTGCGCACCACGCTGGCCGAGGAGTTCGACCGCGCCGTCGCGATCCGCCGCCAGGCCGCGGGCCTGGTGAAGACCGTGATGCAGGATGCGCGCCTGGGCAAGGCGGTGGAGGTGGACAAGGTGTCGCCGGTGGTCGAGAACATCACGGCTTCCATCCTGCGCAACGCCAGCGCCTTGCTGGGCCTGTCGTACATCAAGAACAAGGACGACTACACCTTCCTGCATTCGGTCAGCGTGTGCACGCTGCTGGTCGCGTTCTGCCGCTCGCGCAAGATGGATGACGAGACCATCTACCAGGCCGGCATCGGCGGCCTGCTGCACGATACGGGTAAGGCGCTGGTGCCGGACCATATCCTGAACAAGCCCGGCCGCCTGACCGACGAGGAGTTCGACATCGTGCGCCGCCATCCGCGCGACGGCTACGACATTCTGCGCCGTTCGCCGGAAATCGGCGCGATCCCGCTCGATATCACGCTGCACCACCACGAGCGGCGCGACGGCACCGGCTATCCGGACCGCCAGGGCGCCGAGCAGATCAGCGAGCTGGCGCAGATGGCCGCCATCGTCGACGTCTACGACGCGATCACGGCCGACCGCTGCTATCACAAGGGCATGCCGGCGGCGGAAGCGCTGCGCAAGATGTACGAGTGGAGCAAGTTCCACTTCAATCCCACGCTGACCCAGGAGTTCATGCGCTGTGTCGGCATCTACCCGGTCGGCACCATGGTGCTGCTGGAATCGGGCCGCCTGGGTGTGGTGGTCGAGCCGCACGAGACCAGCCTGCTGACGCCGAAGGTCAACGTGTTCTTCAGCACCAAGAGCCAGATCTACATCAAGCCGGAAACGGTCGACCTGTCGCGCGGCCTCGGCTTCGGCGGCGGCGACAAGATCGTGCGCCACGAATCGCCCGAGAAGTGGAAGGTGGACCCGATGCGCTTCATGGCGCTGGCGTAGCCAACGCGGCGGCATTCATTTAAAAGAATTCAGAAGAATTCGGCGGTGTCGTTCGACGCCACCGCCTGCAGCACACCGTGCGAGACCAGGTCGTCGTAGTGGCAGGCCTGGTTGCGGCCATTGCTCTTGGCGTAGTACAGCGCCTGGTCGGCGTGACCCAGGGTCACCACCGGCGATTCGTAGGCGCTGATGCTGACAAACCCCACGCTGACCGTCACCCGGCCCACCTGCGGAAACTCGTGGTTCTCGACATTGGTGCGGAAGCGTTCGATGATCTTCCATGCGTTTTCCAGCGTGGTCGAGCGCAATAACACCACGAATTCCTCGCCGCCGAAGCGGAACACCCGATCCTGGACCCGGAACGACGACTGCAGCAGGTTGGCGATCAGGATCAGCACCTCGTCGCCGTACAGGTGGCCGAACTTGTCGTTGACGGCCTTGAAGTGGTCGACGTCGACTACCGCCAGCCACTGCTTTTCCGGACCATGCAGCTGGCGCCGCTCGGCCGTGCCGGGCAGGCGCGGATCCTGTTCGTGGGTGCTGTGCAGCATGCGCGCCAGCTGGTCGTCGAAGGTCTTGCGGTTGAGCAGGCCGGTGAGCGAGTCGCGCTCGCTGTAGTCCAGCAGGTTCTGGAAATTGCGGTAGACGCCGACGATGCCGCCGACGGTGTGGATGGTATCGCTGCTGAAGGGCTGGTCGTTGCGCAGCTCCAGGCAGGTGCTGGCCTTGTCGCCGAACCAGATCGGCAGCCACAGGATACGGCTGCCATCGACGCCGGACTCTTCGGCGCTGGTGCGGTGTTCGACCAGGCAGCGCGCCAGTTCCGGGCTCAGGGGTTCGCCGAGAACGCCTTCGTGGACGTCTTCCAGACGCGCTTCGCCGCCGGCCTGGATCGATGCACGAGAACGCAGGTACTGCTGTCCAGCCACGGTGGCAATGCTCAGGATGCGCGTCTGCGCGGCGCCGGCCAGTTCCTGCACTGCCGAAATCACGGAAATGTCGAGCATCGCGTGATCGCGGTGGCCGGTCATGTCCACCATGTGTTTCAGAAGCGAGTCCATGTCGTTCTCAGCAATGTAATCCACCGACCTGCCGGCTCGGAGCAGACGCCGTCGCGTTCGCAGGTATCTGGCATGTCACAAAGAGCAAGCGAAACAGCATATAGGCTTTTTGTATTCTATGCAATTATGCAAAAGCAATTTTTTTGTCCTCAAGGGATTTTCGCAAGAATCGTGGCGAGCTGGCTCCCCCTGACAAGGGGTGAGTGATTCTAATCGACAAGAAATAGTGCTCTCTGGAAAACTTGCGTGTAGTCAACTTGCCGTGCGGCATCATCTCCTATAGTGAACTCACTGGCCAACGCGGAGCAGCAAGCCGCAGAAAGCAACAAGTAGTACATCCGGCCAGGTTTGTACTTACTAACCTACCATATGGGAGTAAATCATGAGCAACTTCATCTCCGCAGTCAAAGACTTCGTTGCTGACGAGAACGGTGTGACGGCCATCGAGTACGGCCTGATCGCTGCGCTGGTCGGTGTCGGGATCATTGTCGGCGCGACTGCCCTGGGTAGCAAACTGGGCAAGCTGTTCGGTGACATCGGTACCAAAGTGGGTGTGACTGTGTAACACCTGATGTGCAAGACCCTCCTGGCGCTTTTGCCGGAGGGTCTTTTTGCTGCAAGACAGTAGCCTGGACGGTTTGTGGACAGCCTTGTTCGGCCAGCGCTGTTTTCATTGATCTTCCTTATTGGAGCATGTCATGAGTAAGTTCATCTCCGCAGTTAAAACGCTTGTCGATGACGAGAGCGGCGTGACCGCCATCGAATACGGGCTGATCGCCGGACTTGTCGGTGTGGCAATCATCGCCGGGGCCACTGCCCTGGGCACCTCGCTCAACAAGTTGTTCGACGATATCGGCACCATGCTGGCCGGCATAACGGTCTGAGCGCCATCTACAGGTCCCGGGCGCCACGTCCGCAGGATCTTTTGCTCTGGAGGAGCTATGCCTATTGACGCATATCTCGAGGTAGGCCTGCTACTGCTGGTGAGCATTGCGGCCATCGACGACCTGGCGACGCGCCGCATTCCCAATCGGTTGTTGCTTGTCAGTCTTGCCGGGGCGCTGCTGCTGCGCTTGTTCTCTGCCCATCCGGGTGCATCCTTGCTGGCCGCGCTTGGCGGCATGGGCACGGGATTGGCGCTGTTCTTGCCGCTTTACCTATTACGCGGCATGGCCGCTGGCGACGTCAAGATGATCATGGTGGTCGGGGCATTTACTGGCCCTTCCGAAGTATTCGACATCGCCGTGTTGAGCTGGTGCGCCGGCGGTGTGATGGCAGTGTTGCTGGTGCTGGTCAACCGGCGACTGGGCCTGGTCGTGGGCAATCTCGCACGGATGCTGCGCGGCGCCATGACGCCGGGAATGGGAATCGTTGCGTCGGCGACGCAGCCCAGTGCCGGTTCGATGCCTTACGGCCTGGCGATCGCGGCGGGCACGATCGTGTTCCTGGTCCGCCAATACGGTTGAGCCCGCCTTCTTGGTAAAACGCAAAAGCGGGCTTATGTCCCATCGCTAGAATCAATTCTGACCCGTTTCGGAAAACATGTAGTTTTCAGGGGATTTCGATGATTGAAACGCTATCGACAGGCAGTACCGCGACGTTGCCGCACGCCGCGCAAGCGGTGTCGCCAGTGGGACCGGACATCGTGCCCATCCTGCCGCGCCAGGCCAAGACCGTGCGCGACACCGGCCTCGAACCACGCTTCTTGACCGACCTAGTGCTCAAGGCAATCCAGGTCGGCGGCAAGGCGCAGCTGGCGGTGCTGGCAGGCAAACTGCGCCTGTCGATCAGTGTATTGCGCGAGGTGCTCAATCCTCTGATCGCCGAGCAGCAGGTGGAAGTCGCCTGGTGCGGCGAATCCGACATCGACATGCAATACCAGCTGACCGCGACCGGGCAGCGTGGCGCTGCGGACGCCCTGACACGCTGCCGCTATGTGGGCCCGGCCCCGGTAACGCTGGCCTCGTATCGCGCGATGGTCGAGCGCCAGGCATTGCACCATGCTGACGCCGAGCGTGTCACCGTGGCCCAGCTTGCCGGTGCATTGGGCGAGGACGGATTGCCTCTGGCCACGCGCGACGTGCTGGGTGCGGCATTGTATGCTCGCCGCTCGCTGCTGCTGCATGGCCCCTCCGGCAGCGGCAAGACCCAGCTGGCACGCAAGCTCGGGCGCCTGCTGCCCGGACCGATCGCCGTGCCGTACGCCTTGATGGTCGGGCGCCAGGTGATCCGCCTCTACGATCCCGCCATCCACGTGGCGTCGCCATCGGTGCCGCGCCAGCAGGAAGAGAGGCGCAGCTGCGACGCGCGCTGGACTGTCTGCGAACGTCCGCTGGTCCACGTCGGCACCGAGCTGGGACGCGACATGCTCGACCTGCGCTTCGACAGCGACGAAGGGCTCTACCACGCGCCGCCCCACCTGCAGGCCAATAACGGCATGCTCGTGCTCGACGACGTCGGACGCCAGCGGGTACCGGCCGCCGAGCTGCTCAACCGCTTCATCGGCCCTCTCGGCACCGGCGTCGATCAACTGTCGCTGCAGGGCGGCCAGGCGGAGTCGATACCGTTCGACGTCGCCATGGTCTTCGCGACCAACCTGGATCCGTCGGCCGTGTTCGACGATGCCGCCTTGCGCCGCATCGGCTACAAGGCTGTGATCGAAGCGTGGTCGCCGAGCGCTTATCGCTCCCTGTTCCGCCGTCAGTGCCGCATGCGGCGCATCGACTACGACGACAGCGCGGTCGACTACCTGATCGAACATTTGCATGCCCGGTCGCGCCATCCGCTGCTGGCCTGTTATCCAGCCGAACTGCTGGACCGCATCGCCGACTTTGCAGGTTTTGCGGGTCACCAGCCGCGTCTGACCACCGCAACGGTCGAGCAGGCCTGGCGCAGTATGTTCATCGCCAGCAAGGAGGAGGCCTAAATGAAGAACAAGCGTGCCTTGATCGTGATGGCGGTTGCCATCCTGTTCGGCCTCGCCGCCGTGGTGTTCGCGTCGCGCTGGCTGCTGAACCAGCCGGGAAGCAGCAGTGGGCGTATCGTCGTGGCCACCGCCGACATCAGCCTCGGCCAGCGCCTGGCGCCGGACATGTTCAAGCTGGCCGAATGGCCGGCCGACAGCGTGCCGAAAGGCGCGTTTACCGATCCGCAAAAGCTCAGTGGCCGGGTGCTGAAGAGCAATCTCCTGATGGGCGAGCCGGTCAGCGAGGCCAAGCTGGCGCCGAGCGGCACGCTGGGCGGCCTGTCGGCCCTGATCAGCGAAGGCAAGCGCGCGATCACGGTACGCGTCAACGATGTCATCGGCGTGGCGGGCTTTGCGCTGCCGGGAAACTATGTCGACATTATCGTTAGTACCCAGAAAGATCCTCAGCCCGGTTCCGAAACGCGTGAGCAAAGCATTTCGAAAATCGTGCTGGAACGGATTCTGGTGCTCGCCGTCGCTCAGGAAGTGAACCGCGACGAAACCAAGCCGAAGGTGGTCAACGCAGTCACGCTCGAAGTCACGCCGGAGCAGGCCGAGAAACTCGACTTGGCGCGTAGCGTCGGCACGCTGTCGCTGGCCCTGCGCAACCAGGTCGACCCGCAGTCCGCGAGCACCGAGGGCGCTACCAAGCTGACCTTGCTGCCGGCGAACACACCGCCGATGCCGCCCAAGCCTGCGCCGAAGCCGGCGGCGGCCCGTCCGGCACTGGTGGTGGTGAAGGTGGCTGCACCGGTGAAGCGTGACTGCGCCACCGTACTCAACGGCCTGCGCATGACGCAGGAGTGCTTCTGAACCTGTCCCGGGGTGATGCCATGAACGGATGTCTGCTGCATACACCGATGTTCCGCTGCCTGCTGGCCGCCGGCCTGGCGCTCGCCGCCAGCGCCCCCGCGTCCGCTGCCAAGCAAAGCCAGGGCGCGGACAATGCGACCCAGGCTGCGCCGACGCGTACCGATGCCGGCCTGCGCTGCCAGGGGGAACCGGCAAAACCTGCTCAGCTCGCGCTGGAGCTCGGGAAGTCGAGCCTGATGCGTCTGCCCGAGACGGTTCAGCACCGCAGTGTTGGCAATCCGGCGGTCGTGCAGGCGCTGCTGGTTGCCCCCGACACGCTGTACATCGCCGGCGTCGACGTCGGCACGACCAACATGATCGTGCAGGGCAAGAGCGGCCAGTGCAGCATGCTGGACATTACGGTGGCCATGGATGCGGCGCCGCTGCGGGCGACGCTGGCTGCGGCAATGCCGGAGGAACGCGACATCAAGGTGCTGGCAGCCGGTGACACCCTGGTCCTGAGCGGCACCGTGAGCGATACCAGTGCCGTGGCGCGCGCGATCGAATTGGCCAACGCCCACGTGCGCCGGCCGCTGCGTCCGCTGCCGATGCCGGACAAGCAGGATGCAGCCGGCGGCCAGGCTGGCGCGGAATCCGGCGGCGCCGGTACTGGGCCACGCGTGGTCAACCTGTTGAGCGTCAGCGCGCCGCAGCAGGTACAGCTTGAAGTAAAGGTCGCGGAGGTCTCGAAGAGCCTGCTCGAGCGCCTGGAAGCCGGTGTCAGATGGGGCACCGCCTCGGGCAGCTGGGGCGCGGTGCTGCTGTCGAACTTCCTGTCGGGGACGACGCACGGCTCGCTGACCTTCGGGAAATCGAATGGCAACGGTGCATCGGCCGGTTTGGACAAGCAGGACAGCCTGGTGCGCGTGCTGGCCGAACCGAACGTCATGGCCATCAGCGGGCAGGAGGGCACCTTCCTGGCCGGCGGCAAATTCTATGTGCCGGTCGCGCAGGACAACAACCGCGTGACCCTCGAAGAGAAGGAGTTCGGCGTCGGCCTGCGCTTCACCCCGACCGTGCTGTCCGGGGGGCGTATCAACCTGCGTGTGGCGCCCGAGGTGTCCGAGCTGTCGCGTGAAGGCATTGGTTTGTCGGCCAACGGCGTGGCGGGCCTGGCGGTCCTGCCGGTGGTGACCACGCGGCGCGCCAGCACCACGGTCCAGCTGTATGACGGCCAGAGTTTCGCGATCGGCGGGCTGATCAAGAATAACCTGGTGACCAACCTCAAGGGCCTGCCGGTGCTGGGCGAAGTGCCCGTTCTGGGTGCGCTGTTCCGCAGCACCGATTTTCAGCAGGACCGTACCGAACTGGTGTTCGTGATTACTGCCCACCTCGTCAAGCCACTGCAGGGCCCCGGGTACCAGCTGCCGACCGACAAGGTGGGCGTTCCCTCGCGTGCCGCGCTGATGCTCGGCGGCCGCCTCGAAGGCGAAGCCCCCGCGACCACGACCGCGGCTGCATCGAACCCGGCACTGACCCCACGCCCGTCGCAGAGCGCCGGCGGCTTCGAACTGAAATAGGAGAACGCAATGTCCATCCGACGTCTTCCGATCCTGCTTGCCGTCATGCTGGGCGCATTGCTGCAAGGCTGCAGCTCGACGCCGCGCTTCAACCAGCATTTTGGCGCATCGGTACGGGCCAACCTCGCCGCCCAGGTCATCGAGCCGGCCGCCGCGGCCAACACGAATCCGGTACATGGCATGGACGGTGCTGCCGCCCTCTCGGCGCAGGAACGCTATCAACGTTCGTTCAAGGAATACGACCCCAGCGCCAACCAGCCATTGATTACCGTGAGCCGCGGTAAATGACGCGGCGCCCGCAGGCTTGGTCCTGCGGCACTTCACCCGAACCTGGCATGGACCTGCTAGAACGCCGCTCCGAGGAATCCGATGAAAGCCCTCCTGATCAGCCGCGACACTCAGCTTTACGCGGAGATCGCCTCACAAGGCGCCGCGCGTGTACCGCCGCTGAATGTGTCCGCCAGCCGTGTCAGCCTCCGTGATGCGCTCGACCGTCCGCTGGCGGAAAATCCCAGTTTGGTCATCGTCGATATCAGCGAGATGGATGTCGCCGACAGCGATCTGCTGGAGCGCCTGACCCGCCACTACGCAGCAGCGCATTTCATGCTGCTGACCGATAACCACCATCCGGAGCTCCTGATCCGCGCAATGCGCGCCGGGGTGCGCGAAGTGCTGCAGCTGCCGCTGGTGCACCGCGCGCTGCATGAGGCGATCGACCGTATCGCCGCCAGCGCCGGCGTTTCTTCGGCGCGTGACGGCAAGGTGCTCGCCTTCATCGCCTGCAAGGGCGGCAGCGGTGCGACTTTCATTTCGACAAATTTCGGCTATGCGCTGGCGACGCTGGCCGACAAGAAGGTGCTGCTGATCGACCTGCACCGCCAGTTCGGCGACGCCACGCTGTACGTGTCCGACCAGAAGCCGGCCATGACGCTGTCCGACGTATGCCAGCAGATTGCCCGTATCGACGGTCCGTTCCTGGAATCCTGCCTGGTGCACGTTGCCCCCGGATTTGGCGTACTTGCCGCAGCCGACGATCCCGGCCAGGGTATCGAAGTCAAGCCGGAACAGATCGACATCATTCTGCGCGTGGCGCGTCAGCATTACGACTTCATCCTGCTCGACGTCGGCCGCCAGATCGACGCCGTCTCGCTGCGCGCGCTCGACACCACCGACGCGATTTACCCGGTGCTGCAACTGGCGCTGCCCGATATCCGCGACGCGCGCCGCCTGCTGGATATTTTCCGTTCGCTCGGCTACGTCACCGATCACATCCGGCTGATCGTCAACCGCTACGAGAAGGGCGGCAAGCTGCGCCTGCAGGACCTGCATGCAGCGCTGGGCGCGGAAGTGCTGCATACCATCCCCAACGACTACATCGCCGTCACCGACTCGGTCAACCAGGGCATTCCGGTGCTGCAGCTGGCACGCGGCAGCGCTGCAGCGCGCAGCCTGGCCGACCTGGTCGAAGTGGTGACTGCGCGCCGCGTGACCGAAACCAAAAGCCTGTTCGACCGCCTGTTCGGGCGCGGCGACGGCGACAACTGATCTTTAAGGAATCGAACCCATGTCCCTGCGCGAGCGTTTGTCCGGAGCCGATGAGGATCGCCAGCACCAGCTTTTGCCGGAAGTGGCGCAACAGGCCTACCAGGAACTGAAGAAGACGATGCACCAGATGATCCTCGACCGGATCGACCTGGATCGCCTGAAGCGCCTGACCAGCGAACAGTTCAAGCACGAGCTGGCGCTGCTGGTCCAGCGCATCATCGAGGAAGAGCGCATCGTCCTGAACCAGCAGGAGCGGCACCATCTGGTGCTCGACATCCAGTACGAGATGCTGGGCTTTGGCCCCCTCGAACCGCTGCTGAACGACCCGAGCGTTTCCGATATCCTGGTCAACACCTACAGCAAGGTGTATGTCGAGCGGCGCGGCCGCCTGGAACTCACCGACATCACCTTCCACGACAACGCGCACCTGATGAAGATCATCGAGAAGATCGTCTCGCGCGTCGGCCGCCGCGTCGACGAATCGAGCCCGATGGTCGATGCGCGCCTGCCGGACGGGTCACGCGTGAACGCGATCATCCCGCCGCTCGCGGTCGATGGACCGCTGGTGTCGATCCGGCGCTTTGGCGCCACGCCGCTGACGGTGCAGAACCTGCTCGACTACAAGAGCGTCACGCCTCCGATGATCAAGGTCCTGGAAAGCCTGGGACTTTCCAAGATCAACATCCTGATCTCCGGCGGCACCGGCAGCGGCAAAACCACGATGCTGAACCTGATCTCCGGTTTCATTCCCGGTAACGAGCGGATCGTGACGATCGAAGATGCGGCCGAGCTCCAGCTGCGCCAGCCGCACGTGGTGCGGCTCGAAACCCGTCCGCCGAACATCGAGGGCAAGGGCGAGGTGACGCAGCGCGCGCTGGTGCGCAACTCCTTGCGTATGCGTCCCGACCGGATCATTCTCGGCGAGGTGCGCGGGGCCGAGGCACTGGACATGCTGCAGGCGATGAACACCGGTCACGAAGGTTCGCTCGCGACGATCCACGCGAATACCCCCCGCGACGCGCTCGCGCGCCTGGAGAACATGGTCGGCATGGCCGGCGTGAACCTCACGCCGCGCGCGATCCGCCAGCAGATCTGCTCGGCCATTACCGTGATCCTGCAGGCTTCGCGGCTGACCGACGGCACGCGCAAGGTCGTGAGCATGCAGGAGGTCACCGGCATGGAAGGCGACATCATCTCGATGCAGGAGATCTTCCGCTTCGAGCAGACCGGCGTGGATTCGGATGGCAAGGTGCTGGGCCATTTCTGCGCCACCGGCGTGCGCCCGCGCTTCGCCGAGCGTCTCCGGATGTTCGGCGCTCCCGTGCCCGAGGATACGTTCGACCCGGACCGTATCTTTACCTGATCGCGACCCGGAGCCGCGCATGGATATCCTCTTCTACGGTTTCGTCATCTTTCTGTTTGCTGCCGTGATCCTGGGCATCGAAGGATTCTATCTGTGGTGGGTGAGCACGCACGGCTCCGCAGCGCAGCGCGTGGCGCGGCGCCTGCAGCTGATGTCGGGTAGCGCCGGCCGCAGCGCCGAACGCATCTCGATTCTCAAGCAGCGCCGCTTCAGCCGCCATGACTTCATCGATCGCGTGCTGCAACACGTCCCCGCCGTGCACCGCATCGACCAGCTGCTGGTGCAATCGGGGTCGAAGTGGTCGGTCGGGGTTTTCATGGTGTGGTCGGGCGCCGCGCTGCTGCTGGGTGCCTTTCTGGCCGCGAGCTGGCGCCTGCCGCTGGCGATCCAGATTGCAGCCGCGCTGGTGTTTTCGCTCATTCCGATGGGCCTGGTCAGGCGTGAACGCACGCGCCGCCTGGTACGCATCGAGGAACAACTGCCGGACGCCGCCGACTTCATCGCACGCGCGCTGCGTGCCGGGCACTCCTTCACCAACGTCCTGCAGATCGTCGGGAATGAGCTGGCCGAGCCGCTCAGCAGCGAGTTCCGCATCGTGCGCGAGGAGATCAACTATGGCGTGCCGATGAGCGAGGCGCTGCACAACATGGCCGCGCGGATTCCGCTGACCGACCTGCGCTACCTGATCATCGCCGTACTGATCCAGCGCGAAACCGGCGGCAACCTGGCCGAAATCCTCGGCAATATCAGCACGATCATCCGTGCCCGCCTGAAGCTGCTGGCGCAGGTGCGCGTGTTGTCGGCCGAGGGCAGGATGTCGGCCTGGATCCTGGGACTGCTGCCGTTTGCGGTCGGCGGGATGATCGTGCTGCTCAATCCCGAGTACATCCGCGTGCTGTGGACCGACCCGGTCGGCGTCAAGCTGCTTTATTACGCCATGGCGATGATCGTCATCGGCGTGATCTGGCTGCGCAAGACAATCCGTATCCGCATCTGAGGAGGCGAAGATGACTACGCAGCAGCTGGTATTCCTGGTCTTCGTCTTCGCGGTCGTCTGCGGCCTGGCATGGCTGGGGATGGTACTGTTCGCGCCCGGCACGCTGCGCGAGCGCCTGTTCGGTTCCATGGAGCGCTCGGACGACACGTCGGCCGAGCGTGGCAAGTGGACCGAGCGGGTGGCGCGCGTGGTGCGGCCGCTGACCAAACTGTCGGTGCCGGACGAAGGCTGGGAAAAATCCACGCTGCGCGCCCGCTTCATGAATGCCGGCTGGCGCAACCCGGCGGCGCCGACGCTGTACTTCGCCTCCAAGACCGCGCTTGCGCTGGGCCTGCCCGCAATCGCCGGCATCGTGCTGTTCTTCGTGCCCGGCGCCATCGAGGGTGCGAAGATCCTGTTCGTCCTGCTGTTGGCCGCGACGCTCGGCTACTACTTGCCGAACGTGACCTTGCACCGCATCGTCGAACGGCGCAAGCGCGAGATATTCGAAAGCATCCCCGATGCGCTCGACTTGCTGACCGTCTGCGTCGAGGCCGGCCTCAGTCTCGAGCGCGGCCTGGTCAAGGTGGCGACCGAGATCCACATCAAAAGCGTGATCCTGGCGCAGGAGCTGCAAATCGTTCTGATGGAGATGCGGGCTGGCTTCACCAAGGAAAAGGCGCTGCGCAATTTCGCGTTGCGCGTCGGCCTGGACGATGTCGATGCGCTGGTCGCGATGCTGATCCAGGCGGAGCGATTCGGCACGAGTATCGGCGATGCGCTGCGGGTGTATTCGGACAACCTGCGCAACAAGCGCCGCGTAATGGCCGAGGAAGCTGCCGCGAAGATCGGCCTGAAGCTGCTGTTCCCCCTCATCTTCTGCATTTTCCCGACCTTGCTGATGGTGCTGATTGGCCCGGCCGGGATCCAGATCGCGCGCATCTTCGGTACCGTCCTCACCGAAACACATTGATTTCCAGCGGAGGCATCATGCGAGCCCGAATCCTGACCCACACCTTGCCTCTGCTGTGCAGCGGTGCGCTGCTGCTGGCCTGCAGCAGTCCGCTCGTGCGGCAGCAGGCGGCGCCGGCCGCGTCTGCTGCAGCCGCCGACGATCAATACGTCCGCGGCCGCAACCTGCACCTGGCGCACCGCTACGACGAGGCGATTCTGGCCTACCAGGCGGCCCTGCAGGCGGATGGCGGCCACGTGAACGCACGCAACGGCCTGGCAATCGCCTACGCCGAGCAGCGCGATTTCACGAAAGCGATTCCGATCTGGCGCGAACTGACGCGCGGGGCCACGATGGCATCCGGGCCCGCCACCGCCTTCCTGTTCGGGAACCTGGGTCACGCCTATTTCCTCAACGGCCAATACGACGACGCCCTCATCGCGCTGGAAAAGGCCTGCCTGCTCGATCCGCTGAACCATCGCGCCTGGCAGCGTCTCGGCGAAACCCTGCAACAGCTCGGCCAGGACGAGCGTGCGAAGCAGATGCTGCGGCAGGCCAGCGCCTTGCGCGAGCATGATTTTCGCGCGGATTATGCGGCGGCGGCGGGCGGCGCGAAGCTGCCGGCGATCGAACGCGCAGTCAAGACGACCCGGACCGTCGACCAGGACTGGGCCTTCATCGAAGTCGTCCAGAAGTCGAACGGCATGTTCGAACTGCACCGCGTGGTCCCGCCCCGCAGCGCGCCGCCGGTGACGCCGGCGATGCCCGCCGCGCCGATGGCGCCGCCGGCAAACGGCAATCCGCCCGCCGTCGCCGGGCTCGAGATCAGCAACGGCAACGGCCGCCAGGGCCTGGCCAGGCTGATGTCGCGCCAGCTGCGCGATCCGGACCTCAAGGTGGTGCGGCTGACCAACGAAAAGGGATTTGCGGTGAGCCGGACCCGGATCGAGTACCAGTCGGCCTTCCGCGGCGTGGCCGAACGGCTGGCCGAGCGCTTCGGCTCCGCCAAGCCGGTCGAGGTCAACAGCACCGGGCGCGCCAACGTGCGGCTGGTGATCGGCCACGACCTGTCGGCGGGATTGATTGCCGGCCGTGCGAATGCGGCGCCGGCGGGACAGGCAAGCGCGGCCGGCGCACCCTAGAGGGGCAGTATCGCTTTAACAACAGTAGCGGGCGACAGGCTACGCCGAAATTGGGAATAATAAAATCTCAATAATTCGGGAGAACTGCCATGGCATTTACTCGTCGTTTCCAAACCGCTATTGTCCAATCCGTTATCGCTGGCGCGCTGCTGGTCTCGGCCGTTGGTTGCGCCCCGACCCCCACCCGTGAAGGCACCGGCGAATACATCGATGACTCGATGATTACCGGTAAGGTGAAGGCCGCCTTTGCCGCCGACCCGACCGTCAAGGCGACGCAGGTTCAGGTGGAAACGTTCAAGGGTACGGTCCAGCTGAGCGGTTTCGTCGATTCGCGTGAAAGCGCCCAGCGCGCCGTCGAACTGGCGCGTGACGTCAAGGGCGTGAAATCCGTCAAGAACGACACGGTGATCCGCTAAGCCTTCCCGCACCCGGCCGGCACGGCGGCCCAGCCGCCTGCCGGTTTACCCCCTTACTGCCAGCTCACCTTGCCGAAGCCGCTCGTGGTCGCGTTGCGGGTCACCGGCTTGCCGTAGACGGTGGCCGACCCCATGCCGTTCAGGTTGACGTTGGCCGCGGTTCTGGCGAACACGCTGGCGCCGCCCAGGCCCGACATGTCCAGATCGACCGACTCGGCACGCAGCTGCTGGGCATCGAGGCTGCCGACGCCGCCCAGGTGAGCGCGCAGCACCTTGGTCTGGCCGCTCACGCTGATCTGGCCGGCGCCGCCCAGCTTCACGTCGATGCGTTCGGCCTGGCCCGTCGTGTTCAGGGTCAGCCCGCCGACGCCGCCCAGGCGCGCATCGATATCGCGGTACTGGCCGCTGACTTTCACGGCCCCAGCGCCATCCAGCGACACCAGCAGTCTGTCGCCGCTGAAGCCCGAAACCTCGCTCTGGCCGACGCCCTCGGACACGAATTCCTGCAGGTTCGGCACCGTGAGTTCGGCGCGCAGCTCGCCCGTACTATTCCGTCCGAAGTGCATGTTGTTATTGTTCTCAGTATCGATCGTCAGGGTGTCGCCGCGCTGGGTCGTCGTGATCTTCGAGACATAGCGGCGGTCGCCCGACACCACCAGCGACGGCGCCGGCCCCTGGCGCACGTTCAGGCGGATCACGCCGCCCAGGTGGATCTTCGAGACCTTCGCATCGACCGGACGGTTTTCGCGCACGATGTCGTCCGCCCAGGCGGCATGCGTGCCGATCGAAAAAGCGGTGGCGAGGAATGCGGTGCCGAGCAGTTTGTTCATGACGTCTTCTCCAAAAGGTTTGCCGATGAATTCACTATAGGCCCGCGCCCGCTGAAACCAGCCCGGATTGCGACAGACGGCGACATCGGCGGTATGAAGCGCAGAATTCCTAGTCCTGCAGCGCATCCCAGGAGAGCGCGAAACGTGCCAGGTATTTCTTCAGCCGGTCGGCATCGTTCGGCTGGCGCTTCGCAGTGCGCGAGACCGCGAACAGCTTGCGGCCCGCATCCGACAGCGATTTCGCTTGCCGGCAGACCTTGACCACCGCCTGCAGCTGCAGCGCGTCGAACGGGTCCAGCGCCGCGAGCGCATCCGCGCCGAGCAGCGCCTCCAGATCGGCGTCCGCCGTGTCCGCCGGCGCCTCGCGGAACGGTTGCCAGAAGCGCTGCAGGCGCAGGCTTTCCGCTTCGACGATCTCGTTGGTGATGCGGCCCGCCTCGGCCAGCGTGGCCATGCGCATCACCGAGGCCGACAGGTCGCGGAAGTTGCCGGTCCAGCGCGCCGCGTCCGACATCGCGAAGCGCATGTAGCGGTCGCGCGCCTCCTTGTTGAAGCGGACCATCTGGCCATGCTCGGCGCCGAATTCGCGCAGCAGGTAATCGATGTTCGGCTCGATGTCTTCGCGGCGCTCGACCAGCCCGGGCAGCTCGTAGGTCCAGAGGTTGATGCGGGCGAACAGGTCGTCGCGGAAGCGGCCGCGCGCCACTTCGCGCGCCAGGTCGCGGTTGGTGCCCGCGATCAGCTGGAAGTCGCTGTGCACTTCATGGTCGCCGCCGACCGGCAGGAAGCGCTTTTCCTCGATCGCCTTCAGCAGCATGGCCTGCTCGTCCAGACCCAGTTCGCCGATCTCGTCGAGGAACAGCAGGCCCTTGTCGGCGGTGCGCAGCAGCCCGGCGCGGCTTGACGCCGCCCCCGTGAACGCGCCCTTGGTATGGCCGAACAGCGTCGACCCCGCGCCGTCGCCGTGCAGGGTCGCGCAGTTGATCTCGACAAAGGCGCCATCGACCTGGCGGCGCGCCTTTTTCAGCGCATACAGACGCCGCGCCAGGAAGGACTTGCCGGCGCCGGTCGGCCCCATCAGCAGCATCGGCGCCTTCGACTTGATCGCGACCCGCTCGATCTCGTCGATCATCGCGTTGAAACGGCCGTTGCGCGTGGCGATGCCGGACTTCAGGAAGGCCACCCCCTCTTGCTGCTCGCGCGAGAAGCGCTGGGCGATCTGGTCATACTTCGACAGGTCGAGGTCGATCAGCGCATAGCTGCCCGGCTCTCCGGGCGTATGGCGCCGCGGCGGCGAAGTCTGGAGCAGGCGGCCCGGAAAATAATTCGCTTCCGTCATCAGGAACAGGCAGATCTGCACGACGTGGGTGCCGGTCGTGATGTGGACCCAGTACTCCTCGTTCTCCGGATCGAAGGGATAGGTCTTCGCAAAATCGAACAGCGCACCGTAGACCTGCTCGAAGTCCCAGGGATCGTCGATCTCGATATGATGCGGCACGACCGTTGTCTCCGGCGAGACCGCCCCGATATCCTGGCCTACCAGCGTGACCAGCGCCTGCATCTGGCCGTTGTACAGCAGCTCGATGCGGTCGACGACCACGTCTTCATGCTGGGTCAGCGCGACTGTCGGCCGCCATTTCTCCCAGCGTGCGCTGCCTTTGCCGCTGTCGAGCTGGGTGCCGACGAAGCCGATCACCACGATCTTTTTGCTTTTCATTGTATAAAACCTTATCCTGAAATATAAATTTATCATATTTCCGAATGGAAGAGGTCTCACAAGATTCCACCCTTTGCCTCTAGCATTTCCTTATTAATCAATTACTTGCTTCCTTGCCTGAGCCCAGCCAGATGACCTGGCACGCCGATTGCAATAGATAAGGTACAAACGAGGACAAGAGGAGCGAAAAATGGGCTGGATCATCAGCGTCGGCAAGGCCGGTGCAAAGGGCAGGGCGGGGAGCGCACAGGCGGTATCGCTGCGCATGGACGTGCAGGGCATGGCGGCCCAGGTCAGGATTTATCCGGCCGCCGGGCAGACGGCATCCGATGCCGCCGAGACGCTGCCGGCCTGGCAGGCGCAGCGCGTCTGGCAAAACGTCCTGACCACTCTTGTCGGGCACTGAGAACACCCTATACCGTCATACGGAAGAGAGAAAACCATGAACAACGAACACTACGATGTCCTGAACGTGGACGGCGGCAGCCCGGTCAAGATGTGGACCCGCGGCGTGCCGGTCGAGGAAGAAGCGAAGCGCCAGCTGGCCAACACCGCGCGCATGCCCTTCATCTATAAACACATGGCGGCAATGCCCGACGTCCACGTCGGCAAGGGCTCGACCATCGGCAGCGTGATCCCGACCCTGGGCGCGGTGATCCCGGCCGCGGTCGGCGTCGACATCGGCTGCGGCATGATGGCCGCGAAGACGACCCTGAGTGCCAACGACCTGCCCGACAACCTGGGACCGCTGCGCAGCGCGATCGAGCGCTCGGTGCCGCACGGGATGTCGCCCAAGACGCGCGGCCGGGGTGGCAAATTCGAGGGCCGCGACAAGGGCTCGTGGGAGACCCCGCCAAGCGCCGTCGACGCCGCCTGGACGACGCTGAAGGATGAATTCAATGTCATCTGCCAGAAGACCCCGAAGCTGAAGAACACCAACAACTACAAGCACCTGGGCACGCTGGGCAGCGGCAACCACTTCATCGAGATCTGCCTGGACGAGCAGGGCTTCGTGTGGTTCATGCTGCACTCCGGTTCGCGCGGCGTCGGCAATGCGATCGGCAGTCACTTCATCGAAGTGGCCAAGCAGGACATGCGCACCCACTTCGCGAACCTGCCGGACCAGGACCTGGCCTACCTGAAGGAAGGCACGCAGCATTACGACGATTACGTCGAGGCGGTCGGCTGGGCCCAGAAGTTCGCGCGCATGAACCGCGAGGTGATGATGCAGAACCTGATCGCGGCCGTGCGCACGGTGATCAGCAAACCCTTCGAGACCCACGTCGAAGCGGTGAACTGCCACCACAACTACGTGCAGAAGGAGCAGCACTTCGGCAAGGACGTGCTGGTGACGCGCAAGGGCGCGGTGTCGGCGCGCGCCGGGGAACTCGGCATCATTCCAGGCTCGATGGGCGCGAAGAGCTATATTGTGCGGGGCAAGGGCAATCCGGAGAGTTTCAACAGCTGCAGCCACGGCGCCGGCCGCACCATGAGCCGCACCGAAGCCAAGCGCCGCTACTCAATCGAGGATCAGGTCAAGGCCACTGAAGGCGTCGAGTGCCGCAAGGACGAAGGCGTGATCGACGAGATCCCGATGGCCTACAAAGACATCGACGCGGTGATGCAGGCGCAGAGCGACCTGGTCGAAGTGGTGCACACGCTCAAGCAGATCGTGTGCGTAAAAGGATAAGAAGAAGGGAAGATCATGATCGAACTCGATGGCGCGACCGGCGAAGGCGGCGGCCAGATCCTGCGCACCTCGCTGACGCTGGCGATGATCACCGGGCGGCCTTTCCGCATCCGCCAGATCCGCGCGCGCCGCGCCAAGCCCGGCCTGATGCGCCAGCACTTGGTGGCGGTGCAGGCAGCAAGCCAGATCTGCGGTGCGCAGGTCAGCGGCGCGACGGTCGGCAGCCAGGAGCTCGAGTTCGTGCCCGGACCGATCCGGGGCGGCGACTACCGCTTCGCGATCGGCACCGCCGGCAGCTGCACGCTGGTGCTGCAGACCGTGCTGCCGGCATTGCTGACAGCTGACCGCCCTTCGACCCTGCACCTGTCCGGCGGTACGCACAACCCGATGGCGCCGCCGGTGCAGTTCCTGCAGCGCGCCTTCTGCCGCCTGCTGGCCGAGATGGGCGCGCAGGTCGAGGTGCACATCGAACGTTTCGGCTTTTATCCGGCCGGCGGCGGCGAGGTCGTCGCCAGCGTCAAGCCTTGCGCCCGGCTGCAGCCGCGCAGCTGGATGGAGCGCGGCGAACGCAAGGCGGCGTATGCCGAATCCTTCATCGCCGGCATCCCGCCGCGGGTCGCGCAGCGCGAACTCGAGTGCGTGGGCAAAGCCATGAACTGGGGAGAGGAGCAGCTGCTGGCGCGGCGTCTGCCGGACAATCAGGGGCCCGGCAACGCACTGATGCTGACCCTCGAATACGCGCACACCACCGAGGTGTTCACGGCCTTCGGCGAAAAATCCGTCTCGGCCGAGAACGTCGCGCGCCAGGCCGTGCAGCGCGCCCGCCAGTTCCTGTGCACGAAGGCGGCGGTCAGCGAATACCTGGGCGACCAGCTGATGCTGCCGCTGGCGCTGGCAGGGGGCGGCGGCTTCACGGTGGACGAGGTGTCGATGCATGCGCGCACGAATGCCGGCGTGATCGAACTGTTCCTGCCGGTGCGCTTCGCCTTTGGCAGGCACGATGAGGTCGACGCCGTCACGGTCCACCCCCGCTGAACAGTTTAACGGCGGCGGCGCAGGCCCAGCGCGAACACGCCGGCGCCGAGCAGGGCCAGCGACGCCGGCTCCGGCACGTCGGCGGCCGGCTCGATCGCATTGACGCGGAAGGCGGCGACGGTCGAGTTATAAAAATCGTCGCCGATAGTGCCGTCGAGTCCCGTGAATGCGCCCTGCGACCACGCGGCATTGTCGTTATTGAAGTAGAAGCTCTGGTTCGACGGGCCGTTGAACCAGAACTCGATCAGGTAGTTCGTTCCCGCATCGAGCGTGAGCTGGTCGAAGCCGTAATCGATCCATTCGAAGCCATTGGTGGAGACGGTCGAGCCGCCCGAGGCCAGCAGCCTGGTGCGGGAGAACACATCGGTCGGCGACGAGATTTCGGAGACGGCAAAACTGAGGTCGGTGTTCGTCAGATCGAGCCAAGCGCCGACGCTGGAAAGCATCTGCGTCGAGCTGACCGTGAAGCCGATGCCGCGGTGGTTGTCCCAGCCTTCGTTGGCGTTGTTCGTGTAGACCTGGCCCGTCGCGTCGTTGGCAGGGGTGAAGGCGATGGGCGCGGCAGCGGCCAGGCCGCTGGCGAAGATCAGAGCGCCTACCAAGCCGGTCTGCAGAATTTTCTTTAACATCGATGTCTCCTGTTATGTCGTGGTTGGAGACTATTGATCAGCAAAAATAATGCCAGAAAGTTTTTATCGTTTTAAAACAAAAACTTAACGCTTTGGAAACGATTCCACACGCTGATTTGTAAAATGTACCGACAGAAAACAAAAAGCCCAACCAAAAGGCTGGGCTCAATGCGTGATACTTTGGTGCCGGCTGCAGGACTCGAACCCGCCACCTGATGATTACAAATCAACTGCTCTACCTGATGAGCTAAGCCGGCAATATGGCCAGAATTATACCCTTATTTGATCCTGGTCAACGTCGGACGGCCGCCTTTTTTGGGCGGTTCGTCATTGTCGTCGGGTAGATGCGACACCTCTGCCGTCACGCCATTCGTTTTACCGGGCACGGGAGCCAGGCCGAGGGAAGGGGCGCTGGCCGGTTCGATCGCCGGCGCCGGTGGCGGCGCCATGTCGGCCGCGGTGGTGCTGACGTCGAAGGCCATGCCCTGGCCGTTTTCGTTGGCGTAGATCGCCAGTACGTTCTGCACTGGAATGTACAGCTCGCGCGAGACGCCGTTGAAACGCGCCCGGAAAGTGATCGCGTCGTTGTCCATCTTCAGCCCGGACGTCGCGCCATAGCTGATGTTGAGGATGATCTCGCCCTTTTTCACGTATTCCATCGGAACCGTGGTCGCGGCGTCGACCTTGACCGCCAGGTAAGGCGTGTAGCCGCTGTCCGTGCACCATTCGTAAATGGCGCGCAGCAGGTAGGGCTTGGTGGAGATATCTGGCATGTTCAGGATCAGAATGCTTACAAGTTGTTACACGCCAGTGTAATCCGATTCGCCGGATGGCGTCGGAAACTGGCGTGCAACGGTGCGGCTGGACTGCGCGGCTTGGCGGCGCAGCTTAGCGGCGCATGACCTTTTCCGAAGGCGTCAGCGCTTCGATGTAGGCCGGACGCGAGAAGATGCGCTCGGCGTACTTCATCAGCGGCGCGGCGGTCTTCGACAGCTCGATGCCGTAGTGATCCAGGCGCCACAGCAGCGGCGCGATGGCGACGTCCAGCATCGAGAATTCGTCACCCAGCATGTACTTGTTCTTCAGGAACAGCGGGGCCAGCGTGGTCAGGCGGTCGCGGATTTCGGCGCGTGCCTTGTCGTGGCTCTTGTCGCCGACCTTGCTGCGTTCGTTCTCGAGCGTGTTCACGTGCACGAACAGCTCTTTCTCGAAGTTGAACAGCATCAGGCGGGCACGGGCGCGCATCAGCGGGTCGGCCGGCATCAGCTGCGGATGCGGGAAGCGCTCGTCGATGTACTCGTTGATGATGTTCGATTCGTACAGGATCAGCTCGCGCTCGACCAGGATCGGCACCTGGCCGTACGGGTTCATCGTCGAGATGTCTTCGGGCTTGTTGAACAGGTCCACGTCGCGCACTTCGAAGTCCATGCCCTTTTCGAACAGGACCAGACGGCAGCGCTGGGAGAACGGGCACGTGGTGCCGGAGTAGAGAACCATCATGGTTTATAGTTCCTTCAAGAAACAAAGGGGTGAAGCGCCAAGCGGCTCACCCCAGGATAATAATTGCCCGCATTATAACCGGGCAATCAAATCACTTTACGTCTTTCCAATAAGAAGCGTTCAAACGCCACGCAAGGAAAGCGAAACAAGCAAGGAACAGCAACACGATCGCACCGAGGCGCTTGCGCAGATCCTGCACCGGCTCCGCCATCCAGTTCATGTAGGCGACCAGGTCGGCCACCTGGGTATCGAACTCCTGCGAGCTCAGCTGGCCTTTGCTGACCTCCTCGAAACCGGCGAACCTGTGCACCTTCTTGCCGTGCTCGTGCGGATCGTCTTCCTCGACCATCTTGGCGGTGCGCACGCCCTGCAGCTGCCACAGGACGTGCGGCATGGCGACGTTCGGCACCACCATGTTGTTCCAGCCGGTTGGGCGGGAATCGTCCTTGTAGAAAGTACGCAGATAAGTGTACAGGTAGTCGGCGCCGGAACCGGCGCCGGATGCGCGTGCGCGCGTGATCACCGACAGGTCCGGCGGTACTGCACCGAACCAGGCTTTCGCGTCCGCAGGGCGCATCGCGATGGTCATCATGTCGCCCACCTTCTCGCCGGAGAACAGCAGGTTGTTCTTGATCTGGTCTTCGGACAGGCCCAGATCACGCAGGCGATTGTAGCGCATCGCCGACGCCGAATGGCAGTTCAGGCAGTAGTTGACGAACAGCTTGGCGCCATTCTGCAGCGAGGCGACGTCGTTGCGTTCCGGTGCGCGGTCCAGCGGGAACGTGCCTTCGTTCGCAAACACGAAGCCCGGCAGCAGAGCAAGGACCGCGAGTATCTTCTTCAAAAATTTCATGGTTGTCCTTTTCCGTGGCGATCAATGAGGAGTGAAGGTCACGCGGTTCGGAACCGGTTTGAACCGGCCCGAGGCGCTCCACCACGGCATCAGGAGGAAGAAACTGAAGTAGATCAGGGTGCAGGCCTGGGCGATCAGCGTGTACGCCGGGGTCGGCAGCTGGGTACCGAGATAGCCCAGCGCAACGAAGACGATGCCGAACACGATGTACACGTACTTGTGCCAGTCCGGACGATAGCGGATCGACTTCACCGGCGAATGGTCCAGCCACGGCAGCAAAGCCAGGATCACGACCGACGAGCCGAACAGCACCACGCCCCACACCTTGGCATCCAGGAACAGCATGCCGATCTCCAGCACCACGGCGATGGCGGTGATGACGATCTTGGTTTTATAGGACAGGCGCGAACGCAGCCAGATGAACACGACGTAGGCGGCGACGCCGGCCATCACCACCCACATGAAGTCGGAGGTGGTGGCGCGCAGCACCGAGTAGAACGGCGTGAAGTACCAGGTCGGCGCGATGTGCGGCGGGGTCTTCATCGAATCGGCCGGGATGAAGTTGTTGTACTCCAGGAAGTAGCCGCCCATCTCGGGCGCGAAGAAGATCACCGCGCTGTAGATGAACAGGAACATCGAGACGCCGAACAGGTCCTTGGTGGTGTAGTAGGGGTGCGACGGGATCATGTCGACGCCGTGGCCGTCCGGACCGATGTTTTCCTTCACTTCGATGCCGTCCGGGTTGTTCGAGCCGACTTCGTGCAGCGCGATCAGGTGCGCGGCCACCAGGCCCAGCAGGACCAGCGGAATCGCGATCACGTGGAAGGCGAAGAAGCGGTTCAGGGTCGCATCGGACACCACGTAGTCGCCGCGGATCCACAGCGACAGGTCCGGGCCGATCAGCGGGATCGCGCTGAACAGGTTGACGATCACCTGGGCGCCCCAGTACGACATCTGGCCCCACGGCAGCAGGTAGCCGAAGAAGGCTTCCGCCATCAGGCACAGGAAGGTGGCGAAGCCGAACAGCCAGATCAGCTCGCGCGGCTTGCGGTAGGAACCGTACAGCAGCGCACGGGTCATGTGCAGGTAGACCACGATGAAGAACATCGAAGCGCCGGTCGAGTGCATGTAGCGCACCAGCCAGCCCCACGGGACTTCACGCATGATGTATTCGACCGAACCGAAGGCCAGGTTGGCGTCCGGTTTGTAATGCATGGTCAGGAAGATGCCGGTGACGATCTGCAGCACCAGAATCAGCATGGCCAGCGAGCCGAACAGGTACCAGATGTTGAAGTTTTTCGGGGCATAGTACTTGCCCCACTGGTCGTTCCACAGCTTCGACAACGGGAAACGGTCGTCGATCCAGGCCAGGGCTTTCTGGCTCTTCGGGGCATTCGCCGGGAGTTTGGTTTCCTTGAACGCTGCGCCCATCTTATGCCTCGCCTTTCTCGTCTTTGCCGATCAGGATCCTGTTTTCGGACAGATACATGTACGGGGGAACGTCGAGGTTGGCCGGCGCCGGCTTGTTCTTGAACACGCGGCCAGCCAGGTCGAAGGTCGAACCGTGGCAAGGGCACAGGAAGCCGCCGTGCCAGTCGTCCGGCAGGTTCGGCTGCGCACCTTCGGCAAAGCGGGACGAGGGCGAGCAGCCCAGATGGGAACAGATACCCACCGCCACCAGCACTTCCTTGTGCTCGGGGCGCGAACGGGTCTCGTTTTTGGCGTAATCAGGTGTTTCCATCTGATACGGTTTTTCGGATTTCGGATCGGCGACCAGCGGATCGTTCTTGGGTAGGCTGGCCAGCATTTCCGGGGTGCGACGCAAGACCCAGACGGGCTTGCCACGCCATTCCACCACTTTCATTTCGCCGGGCTTGACGTCGGAGATGTCCACCTCGACCGGCGCACCTGCCGCTTTCGCTCGCTCCGAAGGCTGGAAAGTACTCACCAGAACTCCGGCCGTTGAAACACCGACAACGCCGCCCGCCGCGCATGTAGCCACGAGCAAGCCTCGCCGGCCTGTATCGACCTGCTTCTCATTACTCATACCAACTCCATTCGTCAAATGCGAAATGCTGCAATGCAAAAGATTGCAATTGGGTAAAAACCTTTATTGCAACAGTCGATTATATGTGAACAGTTTTACAAACTAAAGAAAAAACGTTCTGGTGGTTACGATGCCTTCCAAACGCGCATTTCGGGTTCCGCCTTGCGCGGGGACATAAGTTCACTTGCAGCGTGCGCAGAGTTGGTTCAGGTATCATTGCCAAGGGTTATGTCGACAACATCAACGGAGGCGTTCATGGGCATGATGCAAGAGTTCAAGCAGTTCGCGATGAAGGGCAATGTGGTCGACCTGGCGGTCGGCGTGATCATCGGCGGGGCCTTCGGGCGCATCGTCGATTCGCTGGTGCAGGACGTGATCATGCCGCCGATCGGCAAGATCTTCGGCGGCCTCGACTTTGCCAGTTACTACATTCCGCTGAATGGCCAAGCTTACGGGCTGCCGCTGGCAGAGGCCAAGAAGGCCGGGGCCGTGCTGGCCTACGGTAACTTCCTGACCATCCTGCTGAATTTCCTGATCCTTGCCTTCATCATTTTCCAGATGGTGCGCCTGATGAACCGCGTGCGCGATACTTTCGTGACCAAGGAAGAAGCAGCGGCTGCCGCGGCCACAGCGGAAGAAGTCCTGCTGCTGCGCGAGATCCGCGACTCGCTGAAGAACAGATAAGTTCGCACAATGCGGCGCTACTGGCTCCTGTTCGCGCAGACCGTCACGATCGCCCTCGGCATCTATGCCGTGATCGCGGCCCTGCGGCCGGACTTCCTGAGCCGTGCGCCGGTCCAGGTCGGCATCGGCGGGCCCGGCCGCGATATTCCTGTGCTGCAGGCATCGTCGGCGCCGACCCCGGGCAGCTATCGCGACGCTGCCGGACGCGCGATGCCGGCGGTGGTCAACATCCTGACCAGCAAGGCACTGCGCGAGACGCATCCCTTACTCAAAGATCCGTTCTTCAAGCGTTTCTTCGGCGACAAGCTGCCGCCGCAGGAGCAGATGGCCAGCCTGGGCTCGGGCGTGATCGTCAGCGGCGACGGCTACATCCTGACCAATTTCCACGTGGTCGAGGGTGCCGACGAGATCGAAGTCGGCCTGGCCGATGGCCGCAAAGCCGCCGCCACCATCGTCGGCACCGACCCGGAAACGGACCTGGCCGTGATCCGCATCAAGGCCGACAAATTGCCGGTGATCGTGCTCGGCGATCCGAATGCGGCGCGCGTCGGCGACGTGGTGCTGGCCATCGGCAACCCGTTCGGGGTCGGCCAGACCGTCACGCTCGGCATCATCTCCGCGCTGGGCCGCAACAACCTGCACATCAACCACTTCGAGAATTTTATTCAGACCGACGCCGCGATCAACTTCGGCAACTCGGGCGGGGCGCTGGTCGATACCCGCGGCAACCTACTCGGCATCAATTCGGCGATCTATTCGCAGACCGGCGGCTCGGTCGGCATCGGTTTTGCGATCCCCGTCTCGACAGCGAAAACCGTGCTCGATTCCATCATCAAGCACGGCCAGGTGGTGCGCGGCTGGATCGGCATCGAATCCCAGGACATCACGCCAGAACTGGCCGACAGTTTCGGCCTGGCGCGCGACAGCGGCGCCATCATCGCCGGCGTGGTGCGCGGCGGTCCGGCCGACCGTGCCGGCATGCGCCCGGGCGACATCCTGCTGGCCGTGAACGGCAAGAAGGTGTCCAGCACCAACGACATGCTGAACCTGATCGCCGACCTGCCGCCGGGCGAAAAATCGCAGATGACGGTCATGCGCAAGAACAAGCAGGCCACGCTAGCCGTCACGGTCGGTCGCCGCCCGCGCCAGACACCCTGAACCCACTCACATGAATAAGAAAAACTTATGCACCTGCGCGACCTGACGCAATTCCTCACCGAACTCAAGGACAACAACAACCGCCCCTGGTTCCTCTGGAACAAGCCGAGATATGACATCCTGCGCGCCGAATTCATCGAGACAGTGGCGGAACTGATCAAGGAAATTTCCAAATTCGACCGCCAGATAGCGGCCTGCGATCCGAAGAAGGCGGTGTTCCGCTTCCAGCGCGACACCCGCTTTTCAAACGACAAGACGCCCTACAAAAATCATTTCTCGGCCGGCATCGCGCCGGGTGACAAGCGCCGTCCCAGCGCAGCCGGCGGCCCGACCTATTACTTCCACATCGAAGCCAACGGTACCCTGCTGTTCGGGGCCGGTGAATACCTGCCGCCGGCGCCGCGCCTGAAAGCGATCCGCGAACACGTGGTCAACGATGCGACAGGTTTCGCCAAAATGTTGAAGAATAAACATCTGCGCGAGACCTATGGCGACTTGAATCCGGAAGACAAGCTGCAACGTCCGCCGAAAGGCTTCGACCCGAACCACCCGCTGGTCGAGTACCTCAAGCTGAAGAGTTATTTCGTCTGGATCGAGCAGCCGGTCGACATCAACGCGCCGGAAAAGCTGGTGCCCCAGCTCGCGCAAGGATTCAAGGACGCTACCGCGCTGGTGAACTGGCTGCGCGGGGTGCCGCAGACATTTGAAGATGAGTAAGCGCAATTAAGGAGAGAACACCATGGCCTTGCAGCATGCGAGATCCGGCGAATGCATCGCGCTACAGCGCGGCGAAGACGACATCGCGAACTTCACATCGATCGCACTGATCAAGACCGATCACATGGAGCTGATCCGGCTGGTGTTGCCGAAGGAAAAGCCGATGCCCGAACACTGGGTCGAGGGCGAAATGACCTTGCTGTGCCTGGAAGGGGAGATTGCGTTCGAAGCCCACGGCCGCACCACGATCCTGCGCCCGAATGAACTGGTGTACCTGGCCGGCGGCGAGCCGCACGCGATCCGCGCCAACCAGGATGCGGTGGCCCTGATGACCATCCTGCTGCATCCCGGCGACAACAGCGGCGGCCCGACGCGCCGCGACACGCAAGCGCAGGCATAACGCACACTGCCGCGTGAGCCCAGGGAGCCCACCCTACGTTTCAGGCCAACTCGTTACGTGGATCGCGCGCCAGCAGCCGGTCCACGGTTTCCTGCACCGATTTCCCGTCGAACAGCACCTCGGCCACGGCATGCGTGATCGGCATGTCCACGCCGAGTTTCGCCGCCAGTTCGCGCACGGCTTTCGCGCACGGCACGCCTTCGGCCACGTGGCCGAGTTCCTTGACGATGGTCTCGAGCTGTTTGCCCTGGGCCAGCGCCAGGCCGACGCGGCGGTTGCGCGAGAGGTCGCCGGTGCAGGTCAGGATCAGGTCGCCCATGCCGGTCAGCCCCATGAAAGTGCTGGCTTGCGCACCCAGGGTGACGCCCAGGCGCGTGATTTCGGCCAGGCCGCGCGTGATCAATGCCGCGCGCGCATTCAAGCCCAGGCCCAGGCCGTCGGCCGCGCCGGTGGCAATGGCCAGGATGTTTTTCACGGCGCCGCCGACTTCCACGCCGACCATGTCGTCGCAGGCATACACGCGCACACTGCCGCCATGCACCAGCGACACGACGCGCTCGCGCAGCTCGGCATCGTTCGACGCCACGGTCAGCCCGCAGGGCAGGCCGCGCGCCACTTCCTGGGCGAACGAAGGACCGGACAGCGCTGCACCGGCAACGGTATCGCCGAGCACCTCGCGCACCACCTGGTGCGGCAGCAGGCCGGTGCCGTATTCGAAACCTTTGCAGAGCCAGACGATGTTCGGAATCGCGCGGCCCTTGAGCTGCTCCAGCAGCGGACGCAGGCCGGCCACCGGGCAAGCCGCGATCAGGAGCGGCGTGGTGCCGGGCGCGGCTTGCGTGACGTGGGCCAGGGCCGCCTCGAAATCGGCGGACACGCGCAAGCTTGCGGGCAGCGGGTGGCCGGGCAGGTAAGTCACGTTGTCGCGCGCCGCTTCGGTGGCGGCCATCTGCTCGGGATTGCGGCCCCACAGCAGGACGTCGTGGCGGGCGGCCAGCGCGATCGCGACCGCCGTGCCCCAGGCGCCGGCGCCGAGGACAGTGATGGGTTGGGGTTGTTTGGCTTCAGGCATGATTTTTTAGGGCAGGGGTGTCAGATGCCCCAGACTTCGGACGCCTTGATGTAGCCGCTGATGCCGTCGCGGTGGCGCACGCGCACCCACGGACCGGCTTCCGGATCGACCAGCTCGAGCAGGACGTTCTTATCGGCCGTCATCAGGACGGCGGCATTCTCTTCCGGCGCCGCGCGCACTTTCGCGCCGGCCATGCGCACGATCACGTTGCGTTTCGCCGACAAGCCACGCGCTTCGGTCCAGGCCATGTCGCCGCTGGCGTCGCGCACCTTGACCCATTCGCCGTAGCTGAGCACGACCTCGACCGGCATGCCGCTCGGTGCGATGAACAGCTTGCCGCCCTTGGCGGACGGGGCGTCGTACAGGACCACGGAACGCGCACCCACCGTCTTGAAGTCGAACGCGAACGCCGGGCAGGAGGCCAGCATGAACATGCTGCCTGCGATGAGAGCTTGACGGAACCGGGTGGAAAGCATGAGCGGCCTTTGGGAAAACGACGTACGCCGAAAGGCAGGGAAGAAAGCTCGGCCGGCCTGATGCAGGCGGCCGAAGCTTCCGGTGTTACTTGCTGCGGGTATTACTGGTTGCCGGCCGGGGTGCCGGCGGTGGCAGCCTGCTCGGCCAGTGCCTGGCGGCGCTGCTGGTAGAACACTTCGAAGTTGATCTCGGCCAGGTGCACAGGCGGGAAGCCGGCACGGGTGATCAGATCGGCGATGTTCGCACGCAGATACGGGTAGATGATGTTCGGGCAGCCGATGCCCAGCAGCGGATCCATCTGGTCAGCCGGGATGTTGCGGGCTTCGAAGATGCCGCCTTGCTTGCCTTCGACCAGGAAAGCGACCTTGTCCTTGACTTTGGCGGTCACGGTGATGGTCACGGTCGATTCGTAGATGCCATCGGCGATGCCTTCGGCGCCGACGTCCAGCGAGACCTCGATGGTCGGGGCTTCCTGCTCGAGGAAGATAGCCGGGGAATTCGGTTGTTCCAGCGACATATCTTTCAGGTAGATACGCTGGATTTGGAACACGGGTTGCAGGTTTTCGTCAGCCATGGAACGCTTTCAGTGTGTGTGTAAAGGACAGCTAAGGCTGCCCGCATGCTTGAATGTCAAGGCGTCGGCAATTGTATCAAAACCAATTCGGTTGCAATAGCATTGCCGACAGCCCCAGGATTTACTAGCGTTTCCGTAGCATCCACGCTGAAAAATCAGGCCGCGTCGCCCTTCAGCAGCGGTTCCAGGCGGCCGGCCTGGTCCAGCGCGTACAGGTCGTCGAAGCCGCCGACGTGGGTTTCGCCCACGTAGATCTGCGGCACGGTGCGGCGGCCGGTGCGCTGCATCATGATCGCACGCTGTTCCGGGTCGAGGTCGACGCGGATGCGTTCGATGTCGGTCACGCCCTTGGCTTCCAGCAGGCGCTCGGCGCGCACGCAGTAAGGGCAACTGGCGGTGTGATAGAGAACGACATGGGCAGTCATAAGCAATCCTTTCTTACGATTATTTGGTCACGGGCAGGCCGGCAGCCGTCCAGGCCGCGATCCCGCCTTCCAGTGCGTAGACATCCGCGAAGCCGGCGGCCTGCAGCTGGCGAACAGCCTTGTCGGCGCGGGCGCCGCTCTGGCAGACCACGATCACGGTCTTGGTTTTCGACTTGTCCAACTCGCCGATGCGATTGGCCAAGTCTGCCAGCGGAATGTTTTTTGCGTCGCGCAGGTGGCCTGCGGCGTACTCCTCACTGCTGCGCACGTCGATGACTGCGGTCGATTTGCCGCGGTTCATCATCTGGGTCGCCTGCAGGTGAGAGGCACGGCGTCCGCGCGGCACCAGCGCCGGGAACAGCAGGGCACCGCCGGAAATCACGGCAATCGCAACAACAAAGATATGGTCTAGGATGAATTTCACGAAGTTTCCGTCGGTTGAACTGAATTGAATCGTCGCATTATAAAATAGAAGCTGAATCCGTATTCCTGCCAACCTTATTTACCCGAAGAGCCTTATGTACAAAATCGTATTCATGCGCCACGGCGAGTCCACCTGGAACCTCGAAAACCGCTTCACCGGCTGGACCGACGTCGACCTGACCGAAAAGGGCGTGGGCGAGGCCAAGACCGCCGGCCGCCTGCTGCGCGAAGCCGGCTTCACCTTCGATCTGGCCTATACCTCGGTCCTGAAGCGCGCGATCCGCACCCTGTGGCTGGCCATGGACGAGATGGACATGATGTGGCTGCCGGTCAAGAACGACTGGCGCCTGAACGAGCGCCACTACGGCGCCCTGCAGGGCCTGGACAAGGGCGAGACCGCCGCCAAGTTCGGCGACGAGCAGGTGCTGGTCTGGCGCCGCAGCTACGACACCCCACCGCCGGCGCTCGAAGAAAACGATCCGCGCACCTCGTTCAAGGATCCGCGCTACGCCGGCCTCGATAAAGCACAGATTCCGCTGACCGAATGCCTGAAGGACACCGTGGCGCGCGTGATGCCGGCCTGGGACGAGGAAATCGCCCCGGCGATCCGCGCCGGCAAGAAGATCCTGATCTCAGCCCACGGCAACAGCCTGCGCGCCGTGATCAAGATGCTGGACAACATCAGCGACACCGACATCGTCGGCCTCAACATCCCGAACGGCACTCCGCTGGTCTATGAACTGGACGAGAACCTGAAGCCGATCCGCCATTACTACCTGGGCGACCAGGAAGCGATCGCGGCCGCGATGGCCGCCGTGGCCAGCCAAGGGAAAGCGAAGTAAATCTTGCCATTCCCGTTCGTTAAGCCTGCCGGCGCCAAGTCCGCCGGCAGCATGCTGCTGTGCGGCCTGCTGGCATGGGCACTATCCGTCGGCGCGGCGCACGCTGCGCCGCGCCAGACCGCGCGCAGCAAGGAAAAAGCCCAGGCCGAAGCCCAGCGCGCCGGCATCCAGCAAAAGCTGAACGCGCTGAAGAAGGACATCAGCCGCACCGAAAGCGAAAAGGACGACGCCGCCGACGAGCTGGCCGAGTCGGAAGAGGCGATCTCGAACGCCAACCGCTCGCTGCGCGAACTGGCCGGCGAGCAGGCTGCGACCAATGCCAAGCTGCAGGATCTTTCGACCCAGCAGGGGCGCCTAGCGCAGACCATCGCCGCGCAAAAGCAGCAGCTGGCCAGGCTGTTGCGCGAACAATACGTGGCGGGCAACGAAGACCGCATCAAGCTGCTGCTGTCGGGCGACAACCCGAACCGCATCAACCGCGACCTGCAGATGATGGCCTACGTGTCGCAGGCCCAGGCCAAGCTGCTGGGCTCGCTGCGCGATAACCTGGCGGCGGTCGAGGCGAACCAGGCCGAGACCCAGAACGCCAAGGACGAACTCGAAGAAATCGCCGAGGAACAGCGCGACCAGAAGGCGCTGCTGGAAAAGGAAAAGGCGAAACACGCGGCGCTGGTGGCCAATCTGTCGAGCAAGCTGGTGACCCAGCGCAAGGAAGCCAACAAGCTGGAGCAGGACGCCCAGCGCATGACGGGCCTGGTCGACCGCCTGACCAAGCTGATCCGCGAACAGGAAATCGCTGCCGAGAAAGAGCGCAAGCGCCAGCAGGAATTGGCCGCCGCACGCGCCAAGGCCGCCGCCGAAGCCAAGGCGCGCGCCCTGGCCCGCGCCAAGGAGCAGCAGGCCGAGCGCGAACGCCTGGCGCGCGAAGCGGCCAAGGCCGGCAAGCCCTACAAACCGCCGCCGCCAGTCAAGGAAGAAGAACCGCGCGTGGCCGAGCAGCCGGCCGAACAAGCCAAGCCGACAAGGTCCGCCGACACCGCGCTCGCCGCCGACCTGCCGAGCGGCACCTTCGAGAGCCTGCGCGGCCGCATGGCGGCGCCGGTTTCCGGCACCGTCGCCGCCCGTTTCGGCGCCAAGCGCGCCGACGGCCCGGTGTGGAAAGGCATGTTCATCAAGGCGCCGACGGGCACCGACGTGCGCGCGATCGGTCCGGGCCGGATCGTGTACGCGCAATGGATGCGTGGCATGGGCAATATCATCATCGTCAACCACGGCGGCGAATATCTGTCGATCTATGGTTTCAACGAGACCCTGCTGAAACACGTGGGCGATGCGGTCAAGGCCGGCGACGTCATTGCCAGCGCGGGCAGCAGCGGCGGTAACGGAGAATCGGGTCTATACTTCGAACTCAGGCATCTGGGCAAACCGATCGATCCGGCCGGCTGGGTCAAATTCTAGGTACTTAGGAACAGCAATGGGCAACAAACTCAAGAACCTCGGCCTTGTCGGCATCGGCATGGTGGCCGGCGTGGCTGCTTCGGTCCAGTTTTCGGCGATGGCGCAGAAAGGCGGTACTGAGGCGCCGCTGCCGCTGGACGAGCTGCGCCAGCTGGCCGACGTCTACGGCCTGATCAAGAGCGACTACGTCGAGCCGGTGGCGGACAAGAAGCTGCTGTCGGACGCGATCGCCGGCATGGTCGCCTCGCTCGATCCGCACTCGGTCTACCTCGACGAAAAAGACTTCGCCGAGATGCAGGAAACGGTGCAGGGCAAGTTCGTCGGCGTCGGCGTCGAGGTCGCGATGGAAGACGGTTACGTGAAAATCGTCTCGCCGATCGAGGACACGCCCGCCTTCAAGGCCGGCATCAAGGCCGGCGACCTGATCACCCGCATCGACAACGTGCCGGTCAAGGGCTTGAGCCTCGATGAAGCGATCTCGCGCATGCGCGGCGAACCGCACAGCAAGGTGCTGCTGACCATTGCGCGCCGCGGCGCCGACACGCCCTGGGTGGTGCCGGTCGAACGCGAAGAAATCCGCATGGCCAGCGTCAAGGCCAAGCTGGTCGAGCCCGGCTACGCCTGGCTGCGGATCAGCCAGTTCCAGGAAGAGACCGTCGACGAGCTGGCCACCAAGCTCAAGGAACTGTATGCCCAGAACCCCAACATCAAGGGCCTGGTGCTCGACCTGCGCAACGATCCGGGCGGCCTGCTGCCGAGCGCGATCGGCGTCACCAGCGCCTTCCTGCCGCAGAACGAGGTGATCGTCTCGACCAAGGGGCAATTGCCCGAATCGAACACGACCTTCTACGGCCGCCGCGATTTCTATGCGCGCCCGGGCACCGATCCGCTGGGCAAGCTGCCGGCGGCCCTCAAAAGCGTGCCGATGGTGGTGCTGGTGAATACCGGCTCGGCCTCGGCCTCGGAAATCGTCGCCGGCGCCCTGCAGGACTACAAGCGCGCCATCGTGATGGGCAGCCAGACCTTCGGCAAGGGCTCGGTGCAGACCCTGCGCCAGCTGACCGAGAACACCGCCGTCAAACTGACCACCGCGCGCTACTACACCCCGAAAGGGCGCTCGATCCAGGCACTGGGCATCGTCCCCGACCTGAAAGTCGACGAAACGCCGGAAGGCGACGGCATGAATGCACTGCGCGTGCGTGAAGCCGACCTCGACCATCACCTGTCGAACGAGGGCGAGCTTAAACCGGTGGGCAAGAACGGCTCGGTCAGCGCCAAGCGCGACGAGCTGGAAGAAGAACAGCGCACGCTGGCCATGCTCAAGAGCGGCAAGGCGCCGGACTTCGGCGGCAAGGACGATTTTCAATTGGCCCAGGCCATCAACCACTTCAAAGGCCTGCCCGTAAAACTGGCCAAGGCCGACCCGCTCGACGATGCGCCGGCGCCGGCCAAGCTGCCGGGCACCGAGCAGAAGCCGCCCGAGGTAAAGGGCGGCGCCAAAAAGTAATCGATGGACGACCGCCAGCTGCTGCGCTATTCGCGCCATATCCTGCTCGACGAGGTCGGCATCGAAGGGCAGGCGCGGGTACTGGGCGCCCGGGTCCTGATCGTCGGCGCCGGCGGCCTCGGCTCGCCCGCGGCCCTGTACCTGGCCGCCAGCGGCGCCGGCCATATCACCCTGGTCGACGACGATGAAGTCGACCTCACGAATCTGCAGCGCCAAATCATGCACACCACGGCGCGCATCGGCCAGCCCAAGGTCGAGTCCGGCCGTGAGGCATTGATGCAGATCAACCCCGAGATCGAGGTCGTCGCCCTGCGCGAACGGGTGGCGGGCGCGCGCCTGCTGGAACTGGTGGCTGCCAGCGATGTCGTACTCGACTGCAGCGACAATTTCGCCACCCGCCAGGCTGTCAACCGCGCCTGCGTGGCTGCACGCGTGCCGCTGGTGGCCGGCGCAGTGATCCGTTTCGATGGCCAGGTGTCGGTATTCGACGTGCGCGACCCGGCTTCGCCCTGCTATGCCTGCCTGTTCCCCGAGGACAGCCGCTTCGAGGACGCGGCCTGCAGCACCATGGGCGTGTTCGCGCCGCTGGTCGGCGTGATCGGCGCCGTGCAGGCGGCCGAGGCCCTCAAGCTGCTGGCGGGATGCGGGCAGCCGCTGGTCGGGCGCCTGCTGATGCTCGACGGCCGCGCGATGGAATGGACAGCGATGCAGATCGGACGCAATCCTGCCTGTCCGGTGTGCGCCGCGCGCGAATAGTCATTCCTGCAAGCATTCTGGTAGTCTCGTGCTTGGCTTACAATTGTAAAGTCTTCCGAATGACGGTTTGACGGCATTCGGCCTTATACTAGTTCGATTCGTTCGACTCTTTTGACCACCAACCATTCTTAATTTATGCAGAACATTTCGCATCGCATGCAGCGGCGCCGCCAGCGCGGTTTCACTCTCGTCGAGATCATGGTCGTCGTGGTCATCATCGGCATCCTCGGCATGCTGGTCGTGCCCAAGCTGCTGGGCCGTACCGGCGAAGCGCGCGTGACCGCCGCCAAGACCGACATCGCGACCCTGATGCAGGCACTGAAGCTTTATAAACTGGACAACCAGCGCTATCCGACCACCGAACAGGGCCTGACGGCGCTGGTGCAGAAGCCGACCACCGGTCCGGCCGCCAACGGCTGGAAAGAGGGCGGGTACGTCGAGAAGCTGCCGAAAGACCCGTGGGGCAACAATTACCAGTACCTGCAGCCGGGCCTGCATGGCGAGATCGACGTGTTCTCGCTGGGTGCGGATGGCCAGCCGGGCGGCGCCGGCGAGGATGCCGACGTCGGTTCCTGGGATAAATAAGCCAAGCCGATAAATCAGCCTGGCTTATTAGCTCATCCAATCAATACATCGCCGGGCCAGCCGCCTGAGGAGATCCCAGCCCGATGAGCAAGCACGTGCGCACACGCGGCTTCACGCTCGTGGAGATCATGGTCGTGATGGTCATCATCGGCGTCACGCTGGGGCTGGCCTCGCTCAATGCGATGCCCAGCCCGCGCCAGGACCTGCAGAAGGAGGCCCAGCGCCTGACCCTGCTGCTGCAGCTGGCGCGCGACGAGGCCATCGTGCGCAACCGCCCGGTCACCTTCGAGGCCACCCCCGAGCATTATCGCTTCCTGGTCCGCAACGAGACGCGCTGGGAGCCGATCGGCAGCAGCGACGACCTGCTGCGCGAGCGCGATTTCAAGAACGCGCCGCTGACCCTGCTGCTGGACCCGGCCAGCGCCGGCACCGTGAACCCGCTGCGCATCACTTTCGGCCGCGAACCGGTCGACAAACCCTTCGTGCTGATCCTGGCCAGTGGCGGCAACCGCGTCGGCATCCGGGCCGACGGGGTCGGCCATTTCACCGTCGAATGAAGACCCGCATGAACAAACTGCGCTCCGCCGGATTCACGCTGCTCGAAGTGCTGGTGGCCCTGGTCATCGTCGGCACCGCGCTCGGCGCCGGCCTGCGCGCAGTCGGCAGCCTGACCGCCAACAGCAGCGGCCTGCGCACCTCGATGATGGCGACCTGGTCGGCCGAGAACCGGCTCGTGCAAATCCGCCTTGGCAAAGAATTCCCGGAAATCGGCAAGCGCGGCTTCGACTGCCCGCAGGGCGACCTGCACCTGGTCTGCCAGGAAGAAGTGTTCTCCAGTCCGAACCCGCGTTTGCGCCGTGTCGAAGTCTCGGTATTCGACATCGAAAATCCGAACCGGCGCATCGTCAAACTGGTCCAACTCGTGCTGAGGCCGCGTCTATGAGCCGCAAACTTCAGTATGGTTTCACCCTGGTGGAGCTGCTGGTGGCGATCAGCATTCTCGCGATCGTCGCCGTGCTCGGCTGGCGCGGCCTGGACGGCATCATCCGCGCGCGCGTCGCGCTCACGAACCAGATGGAAACCACGCGCGGCATGCAGCTGGCCTTCGCGCAGATGCAGAGCGACTGCGAGCACATCGCCGGACGCGACGTGCTCGACCGCCGTCCCTATCTGCTGACCGGTACCGACCGCTTCACGATGGTGCGCGAGGTCTTCAACGAAAACCAGCCTTCGCGCCTGCAGGTGGTGGCCTACCGCATCGTCAACGGCACCCTGGTGCGGCGCGAGTCGCCGGGCGTGCGCGACCTGGTCCAGCTCGACGGACTGTGGCAGGCCGCGGTCAGCGACACCGATACCAGCGGCGCCGTCGCGCTGCAGAACGGGGTGGCGGGCATGCAGGTGATGACCTGGGAAAACCGCGCCTGGCGCCAGTCGACCAGCGCGGCCACGGCCGGCAGCGCCGCTGCGGCTGCGGCCGCCGGCGGCAACAACCAGGCCCAGCCGGACCCGAATACCGTGCCGCTGCCGCCCACCGGCATGCAGGTGGCGCTGCAGGTGCAGGGGCAGCAAGTACCGATGACCAAGTCTTTCCTGCTGGGGGAACCATGAGACGGCCACGCATGCGCGGCCTGCGCCAACGCGGCGTCGCCGTGATCACCGCGCTGCTGCTGACCACGCTGGCGATTTCGATTGTCGCCAGCCTGTTCTGGCAGCAGCAGGTGCAGGTGCGCTCGATGGAAAACCAGCGCTTGCACCTGCAGACCAAGTGGATCCTGCGCGGCGCCCTCGACTGGGCCAGCCTGGTGCTGTTCCAGGACGGCCTCGACCACCGCGATTTCACCGCGCTCGACCACGTCTGGGCCACGCCGCTGGCCGAGACCCGGCTCGACCAGTACATCGAGCGCGAACGGGTCGAAGGAGAAAATTTCGACGCGACCCTGTCGGGTAACATTATCGACGCCTGCTCGCGTTACAATTTACGCAATCTCGCCAACAACGGCCAGGCCGACGAGGGCCAGATGGAAGTGTTCGGCCGCCTGCTGCGCAACCTGCAGATGGACCAGCAGCTGGCGGGACGGGTCGCCGCGTTCGTGGCCGCCGGCCAGCCGCTCGAAGCACCGACGCCGGAGGGCGGGGCGACGGTCGGGCCGGATGGCCAGCAAACCGCCAACCCGCAGCAGAACACGAATCCGCAGCAGAACACGAATCCGCAGCAGAACGCCAATCCGCAGCAGAACGCCAATGCGCCGACCGGGGGCACCGTGCAGCGCGCCGCCCGCAGCAGCGTGGCCGGCACGCCGATGAAATTCCTGGCGGTGGACGACCTGCTGACGGTGCCGGGCTTCACGCCGGCCATGGTCGAGCGCCTGCGGCCCTTCGTGATCGTGCTGCCGGAAGCGACGCCGGTGAACGTGAACACGGCGCCGGCCGAGGTGCTGGCTTCCCTGATACCGAACATGTCGGTGTCGGAAGCGAATTCGCTGGTCGTGCGGCGGCAGCGCGCGGCCTGGCGGGACATGCAGTATTTTTCGTCGGAAATCGGGCAGAACCGGCCGGTCACGCCTGGAGCGGCGGATGTAAAAAGCAGCTGGTTCCTGGTGAACAGCCGGATCCGCCTGGACCGCGCCGCGCTGGATGCCGAGGCGCTGATCCACCGCTTTCCGACCTTGATTGCCGGTGGCGGCACGCAGGTGGTCTGGATCCGCCAGTACTAAAAATAGAAAGAGAGACGGTTTTTGACTACACTCTACATCCGGCATCCCGCCCGCGCGGAAGGCGAACATGCGCTGAGCCGCTTCGCCCTCGTCAACGACGGCGGCGTCATCGAGCAGCAGGGCGAAGGCCCGCTGCGCAACCTGGGCGACCTGGTCGGCGCCAGCCGCCGTGTCGTCCTGCTGCTGGCCGGCGCCGACGTCAACCTGCTGCAGGTGCAGGCCCCGCCCCTGACCGGCGCGCGCCTGAAGGCCGCTTTGCCGGGCCTGGTCGAAGAACACATCCTGGGCGACCCGCTCGATCACGTGCTGGTGGCCGCGCCCCAGCAGCCGGACGACAGCCGCCCGATCGCCGTGGTCGACCGCGACTGGCTGGAAGCCATCGTGCGCAGCCTGCTGGCGCAGGGTGCGCGCTCGGTGGCCGCCGTGCCTGCCCAGCTGTGCCTGCCGTTGCAGCCGGGCAGCGTCTCGGCCGCCATTCAGGGCGCCGAGCTGACCCTGCGCCAGGGCCTGTTCCAGGGCTTCGGCCTGGCGCTCGACGCCGCCCCGGCGGTGGTGCTGCAGACCGCGCGCGCCTTCAGCGGCGACGCGCCGCTGGTGCTGTACGTGCCGCCCGGCCAGCTGGGCGAATACCAGGCGCTGGCCGTCGAGGCCGGCCCTGGCATAACTCTGGAAGCCGACGACTGGGCGCACTGGATCGCCGGCTCCAAGACCACCGCGCTCGACCTGGTCAGCGGCCTCGGCGCCGCCGGCAGCCAGCCGCGCGACTGGCGCCGCTGGCGCTGGCCGATCCGGCTGGCGCTGCTGGCCCTCGCCATCAACCTGATCGGCCTGAACGTCGAATGGCTGCGCCTGAAGCGCGAAGCCGATACCGTGCGCCAGTCGATGACCCAGACTTTCCGCTCGGCGTATCCGAACCAGACCACGATCCTCGATCCGGTCGCCCAGATGCGCCAGAACATCGCGCGCGCGCGCGCCAGCACCGGCGAAGTGGCGCCCGACGAATTTACCTATCTGGCGGCAGCCTTCGGCGAAGCTACGCGTTCGCTCGGACGTCAACCCGGCATTGCATCAATCGAATACCGCGAACGCGCGCTGTCGGTCAAAGTCAAACCCGAAACCGTCGACCCCGGTTTGACGGGCCAGCTGCGCACGGCGCTTGCCGCGCGCAACATGAGCCTCGATGAAACCGCGCCGGGCAGCTGGCTGATCCGCAGCACAGGAGCCAAGCAATGAGTCTCGCCACCACCATCGCCCAATACCGCGAGCGCGCCACCGCGCTCTGGCTCGCCCGCACCGAACAGGAGCGGCGTTTCCTCGGCGTCGGCGGCGCCGTCGTGCTGCTGGCGCTGCTCTACCTGATCCTGGTCGACCCGGCCGTCGAGGGCCGCGCCCAGCTGCGCCGCACCTTGCCGCAGCTGCGCCAGCAGGCCGCCGAGCTGCAGGCCATGGCCCAGGAAGCGGGCCGGCTGTCGGCCGCGCCCAGCACCCAGGCCACGCCGCTGACCCGCGAAACCGTCAACACCAGTCTCGGCGGCCGCGGCTTGACGCCGCAATCGCTGTCGATGACGGGCGAGTACATCAAGCTGCAGCTGAATAACGTGTCGTTCGCCAACCTCGCGACCTGGCTCGACGAGCAGCGCCGCGCCAACCGCGTGCTGGTGCAGGATGCGGTCGTCACCGCGCTGCCGGCGGCCGGCCAGGTCGACGCCAGCATGACGCTGCGTCAGAACACCGGCGCCGCCCAATGAAGCGAGCGCTGCTGTGGGGCGGACTGACCGTCCTCGCGGTCGCCGTCACGGTGCTGCTGTTCCTGCCGGCCGCCTGGCTGGGGCCGATGGTCGAGCGCCAGACCGGCGGACGTTTGACTCTGGGAGATGCGCAGGGTACGCTCTGGCGCGGCTCAGCCTTCGTGGGCGGGGCGCCGGGCGAGGGCGGATCGGTCACGCCGCTGCTGCCGGGCCGCTTCAGCTGGCGCCTGTCGCCGCTGGTGCTGTTCGGCCAGGTGAACATGGAGCTGGCCAACGACAAGGCGCTGGCGCAGCCGGTGCGCATCAGCGGCAGCTGGTCGCAATGGCAGGTCAGCGCCGGCGAACTGCTGCTGCCGGCCGAGGGCCTGGCCGGGCTCGGCGCGCCGCTGAACACGCTGGCGCCGTCGGGCGTGATCAAGCTGTCCTGGAACCTGCTGGACATTGCACGCCAGGGCCAGACGATGGCCGTGCAGGGCAGGACCGTGCTGTCGCTGACCGACATGGGATCGCGGATGAGCCCGGTCAAACCGTTGGGCAGTTACGACGTGGCGATGGATTGGCGCGGCCAGCGCGCCGACCTGGCGCTGCGCACTGTTCGCGGTGCGCTACTGCTCTCGGGAAGTGGTACTCTGGAAAACGGTCGCCTGCGCTTTTCGGGACAAGCATCGGCGGCTGAAGGATATGAAGATACGCTGGGCAACCTGCTCAACCTGCTGGGCCAGCGCCGAATGGTGAACGGCAAGAACATAATCGCATTAGAGTTCAGATGATGAAAATAACCCAGCAAACTCCGGCCCTGCGCCGCATCGCCGCCAACGTCATGCTGTGCTGCGCGGTCCTTGGCGCAGTCCCGCCCGCGCCCGCGTTCGCCCAGGAGGGCAATGGCGCCGCGCTCAATTTCGTCAACGCCGACATGGAATCGGTGATCAAGGCGGTCGGCCACTACACCGGCATGACCTTCATCATCGACCCGCGCGTGAAGGGGACGCTGACCCTGGTCTCGGAACGCTCGCTGAGCAAGGCCCAGGCTTTCGCGCTGCTGACCTCGGCGCTGCGCCTGCAGGGCTATGCGGTGGTCACCGGCGACGGCTATGCGAAGGTGGTGCCGGAAGCCGAAGCCAAGCTGCAGTCTTCGCCGACCCAGGTCGGGGTCGGCGGCTCCAGGGTGCGCGGCGACCAGGTCGCGACCCAGGTCTACCGCCTGCAGCATGAATCGGCGGCGAATCTCACTGCCGTGCTGCGTCCGCTGATCTCGCCGAACAACTCGATCATGGCCGATCCGGGCAACAACAGCCTGGTCATCACCGATTACGCCGACAACCTGCGCCGCCTGTCGAAGATCATCGCCGCGCTGGACGCGCCCTCAACCGGCGACCTCGACGTGGTCCCGATCCGCAACGGCATCGCCAGCGACGTCGCAACCCTGGTCACGCGCCTGATGGAACCGAGCCCGGGCGGCGATGCCGGCCGCGTCACCGTACTGGCCGATCCGCGCACCAATGCCGTGATCGTGCGTGCGCCCTCGGCCGCGCGCGCCAACATGGCCAAGAGCCTGATCGCCAAGCTCGACCAGCCGACCAGCGAACTCGGCAACATTCACGTGGTCTACCTCAAGAATGCCGACGCCAGCCGCGTTGCCCAGACCCTGCGCGCGGTGGTGTCGCAGGATGCCTCGGCGGTGCCGGTGCAGCAGCAGGGCACCTCGGGCGGCTCGATCCAGGCCGGCGGCAATACCGGCGCCGGCGGCACCGGCGGCGGGCTCGGCGGCCAGCAAGGCCAGCAGAGCAGCGTCGGCATGGGCGGCACCGGCAATACCTACGGCCAGCAGAGCCAGGCCACGGCCGGCGGCGCCGGCGGCGGCCAGGGCTCCGGCTTCATCCAGGCCGACGCCTCGACCAACAGCCTGATCATCACCGCGCCGGACGCGGTCTACCGCAACCTGCGCGGCGTCATCGACCAGCTCGACGTGCGCCGCGCCCAGGTCTACATCGAAGCGCTGGTGGTCGAAGTCACCTCGAACAAGGCCTCCGAATTCGGCGTGCAGTGGGTCGGCATTACCGGCGACGACAGCAGCCGCTATCGCGTCGGCGGCCTGCAGTCCTTCAACAGTGGCGGCAGCAACAACATCATCAACCTGGCGGCCGCGGCGTCGGCCGGCCTGGGCGGCGGCAGCGGCACCACCGGCGGCACCGGCGGCAGCAGTCTGCCCTCGCTGAGCGGCCTGTCGATCGGCCTGTTCCGCCAGATCAATGGCAAGCTGGGCCTGGGGGCGATCGCGAGCGCCCTTGAAAACGGCGGTAACGCCAACATCTTGTCCACGCCGAACATGATCACGCTCGATAACGAGCTGGCAACGATCAAGGTCGGCCAGAACATCCCGATCATCACCGGTTCGTTCACGACCGGGGCGAGCGGGGCGAGCAACCCGTTCCAGACGGTCGACCGCAAGGACGTGGGCCTGCTGCTGAAAGTGCGCCCGCAGATTTCGGAAGGCGGTACGATCAAACTGTCGATCTACCACGAAAACTCGGGGATCGACTCGACCAACAATGCGGCAGGGATCATCACCACCGTGCGCGCGATCGAAAGCAATGTGCTGGCCGACGACGGCCAGATCATCGTGCTGGGCGGCCTGATCTCCGACGACGAATCCGACAACGAAGAAAAAGTGCGCGGCCTGGGCGACATCCCAGTGCTCGGCAACCTGTTCAAGTACAAGTCGCGCACCCGTAACAAGCGCAACCTGATGGTCTTCCTGCGCCCCGTGGTGGTGCGCAGCAAGGAACAGAACACCAGCATCTCGATGGATCGTTACGAGCTGATGCGTGCCGCCGGCGCGACCAGCCAGCCGGCCGACGATTCGATCCTGATACGCAACCTCGGCGCGCCGATGCTGCCGCCTTTGAACAACAACGGCCAGCCACCTGCGGGTGGTGCGATGGCCACGATGCCGCCGCCGGCGCCTGTCGCGCCGCGTCCGGGCGCCGCCACCGGACCGGGCACGAGCCAGCCGGCCCAGCGGAGCCAGCAGCGTGCCCAGCCCGAGTTCCGCCCGGTGCAGCCGCAACCGAACCAGAACTGAACATCATGAATAACCTGTTGCCCTACGCATTTGCACGCGATTACGGCGTGCTGGCGCGTTCCAACGGCGACCCGTCGCAGGCCGTCGAAGTCCTGGTGTCGAATGCCACGAAACCGGCCGCGATCGCGGAAGTCTCGCGCCGTTTCGGCCGCATCGTCCTGCACCGCATGGACCGTGCCGAGCTGGAAGCGGCGATCGCCGCCGCCTACGCCAATGCCGGCGGCGACGCGTCCCAGGTGGCCGACGAGTTCGACGCCGACCTCGATCTGACCAAGCTGCTGCAGGACGTGCCGGCCATCGAAGACCTGCTGGAATCGTCCGACGACGCCCCGGTCATCCGCATGATCAATGCGCTGCTGACCCAGTCGCTGCGCGAAGGCGCGTCCGATATCCACATCGAACCGTTCGAGCAAACGTCCGTCGTGCGCTTCCGCATCGACGGCGCGTTGCGCGACATCGTGCGCCCGCGCAAGGCGATCCACGCTTCCTTGATCTCGCGTATCAAGATCATGAGCCAGCTGGACATCGCCGAGAAACGCCTGCCGCAGGACGGCCGCATCACCCTGCGCGTCGGCGGCAAGCCGGTCGACGTGCGTGTCTCGACCTTGCCGACCGGGCACGGCGAGCGCGCGGTGCTGCGTCTGCTCGACAAGGAAGCGGGCCGCCTCGACCTCAGCCACCTCGGCATGAGCGAACACCTGCTGCCGCAGTTCGACAAAATGATCAATCAGCCGCACGGCATCGTGCTGGTAACGGGCCCGACCGGCTCCGGTAAAACCACCACGCTGTACGCCGCGCTGTCGCGCCTGAACGCGTCGACCACCAACATCATGACGGTGGAAGACCCGATCGAATACGACCTGAACGGCGTCGGCCAGACCCAGGTCAATGCCCGCATCGACATGACCTTCGGCAAGGCCCTGCGCGCGATCCTGCGCCAGGACCCGGACGTGATCATGATCGGCGAGATCCGCGACCTGGAAACCGCGCAGATCGCGGTGCAGGCCTCGCTGACCGGCCACCTGGTGCTGGCGACCCTGCACACCAATGACGCGGCCTCGGCCGTGACCCGTCTGCTGGACATGGGCATCGAGCCGTTCCTGCTGTCGTCGTCCCTGCTGGGCGTGATGGCGCAGCGTCTGGTCCGTAAACTCTGCTCCTACTGCAAGGTGCAGGAAGGTCCAGGCCAGTGGCGTGCGGTCGGCTGCGAGCGCTGCGGCCATACCGGCTACCAGGGCCGGGTCGGCGTCTACGAGCTGCTGGAAACGAACGAGCAGATCCGTGCGCAAATCCACAACCAGGTGTCGGAAGCCGAGATCCGCGACGCCGCACTGCGCTCCGGCATGCGCACCATGCACGACGACGGCGAACGCTGGGTACGCGAAGGCGTCACCACCGAAGCCGAGCTGCTGCGCGTGACGAAGGCCGCCTGATGCCGGCCTTCCGCTACGAAGCCGTCGATACCGGCGGCGTGACCCGCAAGGGCGTGCTGAATGCCGACAGCCCACGCGCCGCGCGCGCCGACCTGCGCCTGCAGGGCCTGACGCCGCTGGCGGTCGAGGCCATCGCGGCCCAGGTCGACGAGAGCGGCACGGCGCGCTCGCGCGGCTTCGGCGAACGGCTGTCGCAAGTGGAGCTTGCCCTGTTCACGCGCCAGCTGGCCAGCCTGCTGGAAGCGGGATTACCGCTCGAGCAGGCCTTCACGGCGCTGCTGGAGCAGGCCGAGCGCGCCTACATGCGCGACCTGATCGCCTCGATCCGTTCCGAAGTGATGGGCGGCGCGTCCTTCTCCAGTGCATTGTCGCGGCATCCGCGCGACTTCGCCGAAATCTACCGCGCGCTGGTCTCGTCCGGCGAGCAGATCGGCCAGATCGCGCGGGTGCTGGCGCGCCTGGCCGACTACATCGAGCGCCGCAACGCGCTGGTGCAGCGGGTGCGCCTGGCATTTACGTATCCGGCGATCGTCACCGTGGTCGCATTCGCCATCGTGATCTTCCTGCTCACCTACGTGGTGCCGCAGATCGTGTCGGTGTTCGCCAACACCAAGCAGAAGCTGCCTTTCCTGACCATCATGATGCTGGGCGTGTCGAACTTTACGCGCGCTTACGGCATCTATGTGGGATTGGCCATCATCGGGGCCTGGGTCATGTGGCGCCGCGCACTGCGCAATCCTGCGCTCAAGCTGCGCTGGCATGCCTGGCTGCTCGACGCCCCGGTCTACGGCCGCTTCGAGCGCAGCCTGAACACGGCGCGCTTCGCCAGCACGCTGGCGATCACCACCGGTTCCGGTGTGCCGATCCTGCGCGCGCTCGAGACCAGCCGCGACACCTTGTCGAACGTGGCCATGAAAGGCCTGGTCGAGGATGCGACCGCCAGCGTGCGCGAAGGCGTGAGCCTGGCGCGCGCCTTGTCCGTGCAAAAATATTTCCCGCCGATGCTGGTGCACATGATCCGCGCCGGCGAGATCACCGGCGAGCTGCCGGCCATGCTGGAGCGCGCCGCCGATTCCCAGCAGGCGGATCTGGAACGCCGCGCGCTGACCATCGCCGGCCTGCTCGAGCCGGTACTGATCCTGGCCATGGGCCTGGTCGTGCTGCTGATCGTGCTGGCGGTGCTGATGCCGATTATTGAAATTAACCAGTTGGTGCGCTGACAAGGACACTGATGAACAAGCGTTTGCCCCTCCTTTTGAGCCTGCTCGGCGTGATTTTGCTGGCGGCCTCGCTCGCGTACTGGATCCTGCAGCTGTACCAGCCGCCGCAGCGTCCGATCGCCGCGGTCCCGCACGCCAGCATGCCGGACCCGTCCATCGATGCGGCGGCAACGCTGTTCGGCGGCCAGATCGCGACGGCAAGCGCCACCAGTTACCAGCTGACCGGCATCGTCTCGGCCGGGCGCGAAAGCGTGGCCATCATCGTGGCCGAGGGTTCGCCGCCGAAGGCACTGCGGGTGGGCAAGGAACTGGTGCCGGGCATTACCCTGGCCGAGGTGCATCCGCGCTATGTGATGCTGTCCGACGGCGGCGTCATGAAGCGGCTCGACCTGGCGGCCGACAGCAAGCCAGCCGCGGCGATGGGCGGTCCGGGTGCCGCCGCCAATTCGGCCGGCGCCATGCCTGCCACTCTTGCGCCGGGCGCGACCGTGCCGGAGCCGCCGATGTCGCCGGGCGCCGTCCAGCAACAGCCGCCGCAGAACCAGGAATACGCCGCGCCGGGCGACGTCGGCCAGCACGACGCGCCGCCGCCGTCCAACCCGAACGGCGCGCCCGCGAATCAGAACAACCCGAACAACCCGAACGCGAACAACCCGGCCCCGGCGCCGGTGCAGATGCCGCCACCGACGCGTCCGGCGACGGGCAGCCCGGTCAGCGGCCAGCCCTCAACGCAATAATTAGCGGCGCAGTGCTGTAAAAGCCGAAAATTCCCAGGAACGGAAGCCGACCAGCAAGGTAAAACCGTCACGGTCGTTCGGCGCCAGGCGGCGGTCGTTGCGGTGCAGCCGGGCGAGTTCGCCGGCCAGTTGATAGATTTTTTCCGTGAGTTCGCCGGCACTCGCCAGCGACAGCCGCGCCGGCAGGCACATCAGCCCTTCACCCGGACCGTCGAAACGGCCGTCGAAATAATCCCCCACCACATGTTCGCGGAAATAGCGCTGCACCGGGCCGTCCGGCAGCCAGCGGAAGGCGTTCGAGACGCGCAGGGTGTAGCGGTTCAGGGGTTTCAGTTCGATCAGGCCCAGCCGGTCCAGTTCAGCCAGCAAGCCGATGCATTCCGGTTCGGTCAGGCGGTAGGTCTCGATGATCTGTTCCAGGCTCCAGTGCCCGAGACAGCAGATCGCCATCAGCAGCAAATGCGGCTTGGCGATCAGCGAGGTTTCCTGGGTGAGGGTGAGCGTGTCGGCCTGAGGCCGGGCATCGGCTGCGCGGCGCAGCACGTCTTCGAGGTGGATGCCGGCCGCCTGGCAGATCTGCGCCAGGCGCGACAGGGTCATGTCCTTCTGGCCGAACATGCGCTTGATGCTCGACTCGCTCATCGCGATGCGATCGGCCAGCATCTTGTAGGTGATGCCGGCAGCGCGCAGTTCGGCGCGCAGGACGTCCAGAACCATGTCGGGGGAGCTCATGGGTTCTGTACTGTACAGAAGAAGGGCGCTTCTGTCACTCCTCGTCGGGTGTCAGCTTGACCTTCTTGAGCGCGCGCTTGGCGGCCTGCCGTTCGCTCGACAGCGGTTTTTCATGGGAGCCGGCCGCGCGCTGCTTGGCGAAGCCGGCGAACGGATTGCGCGGCTTGAGCGGCGCCGGATCGACGCGCAGCATCATCCTCTGCCGGGTTGCAAGCGCCTTGTTCGCCATCTTCGCCTCCTTCTTCTCTGATTACAGTACCTCAGTTACAACACATAGCGCGACAGGTCTTCGTTGACCGCCAGCGCATCCAGCCGCTCGTTGACGTAGGCCGCGTCGATGACCAGGGTCTGGCCCGACTTGTCGGTCGCCGAGTACGAGATTTCCTCGAGCAGTTTTTCCATCACCGTGTACAGGCGGCGCGCGCCGATGTTCTCGGTGCGCTCGTTGACCGAATACGCGATCTCGGCCAGGCGGTGGATGCCTTCCGGCGCGAACTCCAGCTTCACGCCCTCGGTCTCCAGCAAGGCCTCGTACTGCTTGGTGAGACTCGCGTCGGTCGAGGTCAGGATGCTCTTGAAATCTTCGACCGACAGCGCTTCCAGCTCGACGCGGATCGGGAAGCGGCCCTGCAGCTCCGGGATCAAATCCGACGGCTTGGACAGGTGGAACGCGCCCGAGGCGATGAACAGGATGTGGTCGGTCTTGATCATGCCATACTTGGTGTTGACGGTCGTGCCCTCGACCAGCGGCAGCAGGTCGCGCTGCACGCCCGCGCGCGAGACGTCGGCGCCGCCGTGCTCCGAGCGCGAGGCGATCTTGTCGACCTCGTCCAGGAACACGATGCCGTTCTGCTCGACGTTCTGGATCGCCTTCTGCTTCAGCTCTTCCTCGTTGACCAGCTTGGCGGCTTCCTCGTCGACCAGGATCTTCATCGCATCCTTGACCTTCATCTTGCGCGCCTTCTTGCGGGCTGCGCCGACGCCGGCGAACATCGACTTGATCTGCTCCGTCATCTCTTCCATGCCGGGCGGCGCCATGATGTCGACCTGCGGGGCGGCGTCAAGCACTTCGATCTCGATTTCCTTGTCGTCGAGCGCGCCTTCGCGCAGGCGCTTGCGGAAGGTCTGGCGGGTGACGTCGCCGTCTTTCGATTCGGTACTGCCGACGTTGAAGCCGAAGTCGCGCGCCGGCGGCACCAGGATGTCGATCACGCGGTCTTCGGCCGCATCTTCCGCGCGCTGGCGGTTCTTCTTGACCTCGGCGGCGCGGGTCTGCTTGACGCCGATGTCGATCAGGTCGCGGATGATGGTGTCGACGTCGCGGCCGACATAGCCGACCTCGGTGAACTTGGTCGCTTCGACCTTGATGAAGGGCGCATCGGCCAGGCGTGCCAGACGGCGCGCGATCTCGGTTTTACCCACGCCGGTCGGGCCGATCATGAGGATGTTCTTCGGCGTGATCTCGTGGCGCAGGGGTTCGCCCACCTGCTGGCGGCGCCAGCGGTTACGCAGGGCGATCGCCACCGCGCGCTTGGCCTTGCCCTGGCCGACGACGTGCTTGTCGAGTTCCGAAACGATTTCGGACGGGGTCATGTTCATGTGCTTATTTAGGTGATTGCTCATTACAGCGTCTCGACGATGTGGGACATGTTCGTATAAATGCACAGCTCGCCGGCGATGGTGAGCGCCTTCTTGACGACGTCGGCCGGGGCCAGATCCGTGTTTTCCTGCAGGGCCTTGGCGGCCGACTGCGCATACACACCGCCCGAGCCGATCGCGCCGATGCCGTCTTCGGGCTCGAGCACGTCGCCATTGCCGGTGATGATCAGGGTCTTCTCGCGGTCGGCCACCAACAGCATCGCTTCCAGGCGGCGCAGCACGCGGTCGGTGCGCCAGTCCTTGGCCAGTTCGACCGAGGCACGCAGCAGGTTGCCCTGGTGCTTTTCCAGTTTGGCTTCAAAGCGGTCGAGCAGGGTGAACGCGTCCGCGGTGCCGCCGGCGAAGCCGCACAGCACCTTGCCCTGGTAGAGCTTGCGCACTTTTCGGGCCGAGCCCTTCATGACGACGTTGCCCAGGGTGACCTGGCCGTCGCCGCCGAGCGCGACCTGTTCGCCGCGCCGCACGCTCAGAATGGTCGTGCCGTGAAATTGTTCCATAGTTGCCTCGTGGTTGATTGCTCACCGAACGTGGGGACCATTCACCGTATTGCAAGAAGAAACTGCAGAGGTCTCGCAAACCTGCTGCGCGTTGCGGCTCGTGGCTGCGATGCTCGCTTTACCTGCGTACAGCTGCGCTTCTCCCCACGATCTGCTGCCGCTCGCTACGGTTTTCGAGACCTCTGGGTCCGTCAGCGGACGGATGCTCAATACTTGTGGGCGTACAGGCGGGCGTAGTCGCCCACGCCCAGCAGGCGCAGCAGGGCGGCCACGAGGTGGTTCAGGTCGCGCAGCTCGATGCTGCGCTGATTGCCGCTGCCATCGCCGCCGGGCTGGTCGGTCAGCTGGCGCAGGCGCGCGGCGAGGGCGTTCGCCGCGGCGTAGTCGATGCGCGCCAGGCGCGAGCAGTCCAGCACCAGTGCGGCATGCTGGCCGGCATAGGCTGCGATCGCGTCCAGCAGTGCGGCGCTGTTCCCCTCGACCAGGCCGGGCAGCAGGAAATGGTCGCCGGCGGCGGCAGGGCTGCCGTTGCCAGGACCTCTGCTGGCGCCGACGCTGACGGCGGCCCGGGTCGGCGCCTCGAAGGAGGGCGGCGAAACCTCGAAGGTGACGCAATAATCCATCGCTGTCTCTTCGAAATCCTTTTCGCGGTTCATCAGGAGCAGCAGTTCGAGCAGCAGCAGCCAGGGCGCCTCGCCGGGCGTGCGGTCGCCGATCGCCAGCATCGGCCGCAGCACCGCCAGCAGGTGGTCGGCGCCGGCCACGACCAGCTCGCGGCCGGCGCGGCGCAGGGTCTGCAGGGCGTCGAGCAGGACCGCGCAGCCTTCCGGCGTGGCCGAGGCGATGGTGCTGAAATCCAGCCGTATCAGCGGCAGGTTGGAGGCCAGCACGCGCGCCAGCTGGCCGGCAGCGCTGGCGTCGAGCTGGCCCGACAGGGTCGCGGTCGGGGTCACGCCGGTGAAGACTTGCTGGGCCGATGGCGCCGACGGTGGCGCCAGGATGGGCGAATACGCCGGCGGCGAGGTTTCGAAATGGCTGGCGTAGTCGATCGCGATGCTCTCGAACGCCGGTTCGCGGCCGGTGGCCTGATACAGGTCGAACAGCATCCACCAGGGCTGGCGCTCGCTACGGCAGGCGCCGTCCAGGCACTCGCGCAGGATCGCTTCGGCGGCCTCGAGCTGGCCGTTGGCGTACAGGATCGCCGCTTCCTCGACCGCAGGGGCGCTGGAGGGCGCGACGGCGGTGCTTGGGGAGATTTCCTGCACCAGCAGGTCGGCCGTGTTCAGGTCGAGCAGGGGCGCGCTGGAGGCGCCTGCAGCGACGGCCGGGGCGCGACGGTTGCCGGCCCAGGCATGGTCGTCGAAGATGTCGGACGTCATCTCCAGCTCGATCTCGTCGATCTTGGCGGCGGTGGCGCGCGCGATCTCGCGCTGGCGTTCGCGCTCGGCCTCGGTGTCGAGCGGCATGCGGGTGGTCGGGGCAAAGGCGCTGGCGGGGTCAGCCAGCCCGCCGGGATGCAGGGCCATGCCGCGCGGGCGTGCGCCGGCCCGCGCCTCGGGCGCATCGTTCTTTTTCTTCAGGAAGGAAAAGAGTCCCACGTCGGTCCTTGTTACCGTTTTCACCGGTCGAGACAGTAGCACGGCGGCCCGCGACACGTGGCGCGCACGCCTGAGCTGCGTCAATCGACCGATCAGCCGACGTTAGTGTATCCCATGGGAAATATCCATGTAGCTCAACTTGATAGCCCAAATAAAAAAAGCATGCGGTGGACGCATGCTTTTTTCAGGAGAGCCTGTCACGGTTCAGTCACCGTACAGCTTCTGTTTCAGTTCACGGCGCTGCTGGGCTTCCAGCGACAGGGTCGCGGTCGGGCGGGCGATCAGGCGCGCAACGCCGATCGGTTCGCCGGTTTCGTCGCACCAGCCGTATTCGCCCGATTCGATGGCCGCCAGCGACTGCTGCACCTTCTTGAGCAGCTTGCGCTCGCGGTCACGGGTACGCAGTTCGAGCGCGTGCTCTTCCTCGATCGTGGCGCGGTCGGCCGGATCCGGCACCAGGACGGTTTCGCGCAGGTGCTCAGTCGTCTCGCCGGCGTTCTTCAGCAATTCCTTCTCGAGCTCTTGCAGGCGGTTCTTGAAGAACGCCAGCTGGGCCGGGTTCATGTAGTCGTCGTCGCTCATCGCCCGAATCTCTTCTTCCGTCAGGAGACGTTCTTCGGGCTGCGCCGCGGTGTTCGGTTTCGTTGTTTTAGTCATGATACCTTTGATACGACAGAGTTTCCATTTTATCAGCTTACTCAGCGCCCACTATTGTTGAGCTGTGCGCTGGTTCGCTGCCGTAACGGCGGGCTTGGCCATCCCGCCTTGCACTGCCTGACCTGCAATACAGAACCGGAGTAGTTTATACCAAACATTGTTCCAATCCGCGGATAAACACGTCTTTTGGTAAATTTTTACCAATAAACACCATCTTGCTGCCGCGGACTTCTTGATCGCCCCACTTTGCACCGAGGTCGCTGCCCATGATTTGATGCACGCCTTGGAATACGACCTTACGGTCCGCACCGGCCATCAAGAGTACGCCTTTATAGCGCAGCATGTTGGGGCCGAACACTTGCACCATGCTGCCGAGGAATTGATCGAGACGTTCCGGGTCGAAGGCGCGCTCGCTCTTGAACACGAAGGCGGCGATGTCGTCGCTGTGGTGGCCGTGATGGTGGTCATGGCTGTGATCGCAGGCTTCGGTATGCACGTGATCATGATCATGATCGTGCTCGTGGCCATGTTCGTGGGCCTCGTCGGCGGTCAGGAAGGCCGGGTCCAGTTCCAGCTTGTCGGTCAAATTGAAACCGCGCAGGTCGAGCACTTCCTGGATCGGCGCCCGGCCGAAGTCCGAGGTGCTGATCGGCGCGCGCGGATTGATGCGGCGAATGCGCGCCTTGAGCTCTTCGAGTGCGGCGGGATCGACCAGATCGGTCTTCGACATCAGGATCTTGTCTGCGAAGCCGACCTGGCGCTGGGCTTCCTCGTGGCGGTCCAGCTGGTCCATGCCGTGGCGTGCATCGACCACGGTGACCACGGCGTCGAGCAGATAGTGCGCACCCACTTCCTCATCGACGAAAAAGGTCTGCGCCACCGGACCGGGATTGGCCAGGCCGGTGGTTTCGATGACCACGCGGTCGAATTGCAGTTCGCCGGCATCGCGCTTGCGCGCCAGGTTGCCCAGCGCGACGATCAGGTCGCCGCGCACGGTGCAGCAGATGCAGCCGTTGTTCATCTCGACGATCTGTTCGCCCGAATCCTGCACCAGGATCTCGTTGTCGATGTTTTCCTGGCCGAATTCGTTCTCGATCACGGCGATGCGCAGGCCGTGGTTTTCCTGCAGGATGCGGTTGAGCAGCGTGGTTTTACCGGCGCCGAGGAAGCCGGTCAGAATGGTGCTGGGGATTAATTCCATATTTCGCTATCCGATCTTAATGGGCCGCCCGGCGGCCGAGAATCGGGGGATTATGCCGGAATTTGCGGAATGTCACCACCGGCCGCGGTCCTGTGCGCTGCCCTAAGTTTGATCTGTTCGAGCCGGCGTTTATTTCGCCTTGGCGCGCGGATGGGCTTTGTCGTAGACGGCCGCCAGATGCTGGAAGTCGAGCGAGGTATAGATCTGGGTCGAGGTGATGCTGGCGTGGCCCAGCAGTTCCTGGACCGCGCGCAGGTCGCCCGAGGATTGCAGCAGGTGCGAGGCAAAGGAATGGCGCAGCACGTGCGGGTGCACGTGGACCGGCAGACCGGCCTTGATCGCATGGTTTTTCAGGCGGTGCTGGACCACGCGCGGCGTGACGCGGGCGCCGCGCGCCGACAAAAACAGGGCATTGCTGCCATCGCTGGCCGGTGGGCGCACGGCCAGCCAGGCCGCGATCGCCTCGCGTGCCGGGCCGCCGACCGGCACCCGCCGCATCTTGTTGCCCTTGCCGGTCACGACGACTTCCTGGGCGTCGAGTTCCAACCAGCCGAGCGAGGCCGGTACGCCGTCCCTGGCCGCCATGAAGCCGACATCGAGGCCGGCCAGTTCCGATACCCGCAGGCCGCTCGAATACAGGAGCTCGAACATCGCGCGGTCGCACAGCTCGGCCGGCTCGGGATGGCCGCCGCGCTGCGCATCCATCAGGCGCACGGCATCGTCGACCGGCAGCGCCTTCGGCAGGCGCTTGGCGCGGCGCGGGGCGCGCACGCCTTCGACCGGGTTGGCGGGCAGCGCCGTGTGGCGCGCCAGCCAGTTGAAGAAGCCGCGCCAGCCGGACAGCTTGCGCGCGATCGAGGTCGGGCTCTGGCCGTCGGCGTGCAGCTTGGCGGCAAAGCGGCGGATGTCGAAGTGGGTCAGCCTGGCCCAGTCGCTGTGGCCCGCCAGCTTGGCGCTGAATGCGCCGAGCTCGGCCAGGTCGCGCGCATAGGCGGCGATGGTGTGGCTGGAGAGCTTGCGCTGGGTGCGCAGCTCCTCCAGGTAACGGCCGGTCCAGTCGTCGGCGGCCGGGGTGGTCATGCCGGGCTCCGCTGCCTCAGGCGCGCAGCGGCAACAGCGCGGCGCTGGCGGTTTCGCCGATGTGGACCAGGAAGTCAGTCCCCATGCCGGCGCTGAAGCGCTCCGGATCCGGCGAGCCGAGCACGAGCAGGCCGAAGGCTGCACCGCCGGCGCGCAACGGCACCAGCACGGTCGAACGCACGTCGGCACTGTCGTCCAGCCAGCGCACGGCCTCGAAATCGCGGTTCGGGCCGCAGTAGGGCGCGCGCAGGCCGTTCGCGAACAGGCGCACGTCGTCGGAGATGCCGCTGGCGTACCACTCGGATGCGTGCTCCGGCGCCAGGTTCCACAGGCGCAGGGTTGCCTGCGGCACCATGAAGTGCTGGATCAGACCGTCGACCACGGCGCGCGGCATCGCGGCTGGCGCCTCGTCGGGCGCGCCGGCTTCCAGCAGTTGCCGGGTCCAGCCGTGGAAGCGGTTGGCGATCGCCGCGTTTTCCTCGGCATGGCGCATCAGCTCGGCCATGCGCAGTTCCAGCGCCTTGTACTTGTCGCGCATGACTTCCATCTGCCGTTCCTGCAGCGAGACAGCACGGCCGGTCAAGGGGCTCGACAGTTTCACTTCGCCCAGCAGGCCGGCGTGTTCTTCAAAAAACTGCGGGTGATCGACCAGGTATTGGGCGATGGCAGCGGAATCCAGTGTTGCGGTCATTGCACGGTCTTGCGAAATAGGTAGACCGCTAATTTTACCTGACTGCAACCGCTACCAGCAGATAATCATGCCAATCCGCTGGCGCCTTGGCCCGCCGCCGTGGCGCCGATGTCAGAAGCGGTGCCTTACTCCCAGCTGGAAGGCGCGCCCGTCTTCGCCAGGCGTCTTGGTGAAACCGCCCGGCGCCCCCGCTGTCGCTGGACTGTACTGCGCCTCGTTGGCATTCCGGATGAAAGACGCGACGGCGTAGATGTCGGTCCGCTTCGACAGGAAGTAGTTGTAGCCGAGCGCGAACAGGGTGGCGTCGCTGTCGGACGGGGTACGGTCGTTCTGGTGCGCAACCGAGGCCAGGATGCGGTTGGGGCCGATGCGGTACTGCGCCCCGATCTGGTAGCCGACCGCATCCTGCTGGCTGTTGATGCTGATGTTGTTGACGAATACCGCGCGCAGGGCGGCGGCAGTGGCCGGGCCCAGCGGTGCGAGCTGGGGCGCGATCAGCGCATCCCAGCCGCCGATGTAGGTGGGCAGCAGGGTCGAGTGGCGGTTGCGCTGGTCGTGCCAGCCGGCGAAGAACTTCCAGTCGTTCCAGGTATAGGAGCCGCCGGCAGTCGTGGTGCGCAGGCTGGGCGCGCCGGACGGATCGTAGCCGTGGTTGTGGCCGATGCCGACGTCCCAGCCGCGTGCTTTATAGGTGATGGCAGCGCCCCAGAACTTGTTGTACAGCCCATAGTAGCCCGAGCCGCGGCCGGCGATCATCACCGAACCGCCGAGTCCGGAAGGCAGGGCGGCGCGATATTGCAGGGCGCGCTGGGAGCGGATGTCGGCGCCCAGCGCCTGGAAGCCGGCGGTGCCGCCGGTCACGCTGCCCCAGGTGCCGCCGGTGCCGACTTCGAAGGTGTCGGCGGCCGCGAACACTTCATAGCCCGGCGTGTACATGCGCCCCAGCAGGAGCGCACCGACCGGCGTCACCAGGCCCACCATGCTGGTGCGGTCGAACAGCGCGTTTTCCGGATTGACGGCCGGGCCGCCGCGCGGCTGCAGCGCGCTGCGCACGGCCGCCAGCAGGTTGGGCGGCAGGGCTTCCATGCCGCGCGTCAGGTAATAGCCCTGGTTTTCGTTGATCAGGGTCGGTTGCTGCCTGCCGGTGTCGAGTTCGACCCGTGCCTCAAGATTGAACACGGCCTTCATGCCGCGGCCCAGATCCTCGTTGCCCTTGATGCCCAGGCGCGAGCCGTCTTCTCCGCCGCTGATGATCTTGGGCGACGAGCCGCGTTGCCACATCAGGCCGGCGTCGGCGATGCCGTAGAGCTGCACGCTGGTCTGGGCCAGCGCGAGGGTCGGAAAACAGGCGCCGGCGAGCGCGCCCAGCACGATCTTCTTCATCACACCTCCCATGTACTCGGGTTCGACAATGCGCCCAGCAATTAAGTCCTGTTCGACGCGCTGCTTCAGATACCCATCAAGTCGCGCCGGGTGATTCGGCTCAGCCACGCAAACGTTGTGTGAATCGCACAAGGCCTGGATGCAACAAGGGCGGACCTGGTTGCCCAGGCCCGCCCTTGCGGATTTCCAGCTGAAGGGGGCGAACCCCCTGATTCAGCTTAGAACGAGTGGTTCACGCCCACGTCGTAGTGGTTGACAGTCGGGGTACCAGCCAGCGCGCCGGTGGCGACGTTGACGATGTCCTTCTTGCGCGATGCGTCGACGTACAGGTAGGTACGCTTCGACAGGTTGTACTCATAGCCCAGCGAGTACTGCTTGGTCGAGGCGGTGTTGTCGATGTGCTTGCGGCCATAGCCAGCCAGCATCTTGCCTGGGCCGACGGCGTAGGTTGCACCCAGCAGCCATGCCTTGGTCTTCGGACGCAGGGTGTTGGTGTGTTCCTGATCCTGACGGGTGTAGGTGGTCATCAGCTTCAGTTCCGGGGTCGCGGCGATCGAGCCGGCGATCGACCACACTTTGCTTTCGACAGCGTTACGCTCGTAAGCCAGCATTGCAGCGGCCGGGCCGTTGTTGTAGGTGGCGGCGACCGAGAACGGGTTGGCCGAAGCTTGTGCGTTGGCAGCGTACGAAGTCGCGCCGGCGCCGACACCGGCAACTGCGCCACCGGTGGCTTCCTTGCTAGCCCACGAAGCGTTCACCTGGAAGCCATTGGCGACCGGCGAGTTGTAGAAGATCGCGTTCGAGATGCGGTTGTTGTTCGGCGAACCGCCGCTGGTGTTGGTGTCCAGCGGAGCCGAGTTGAAGCCTGCGACCGAGATGTCGGTGTAGAAACCGGCCGGGGTCGGCAGACCGTGCCACGGTTCGAACGAACCGACGACTTCCTGGAACGGGGTCAGGCCACGGCCCAGGCGGACCATACCGAAATCACCCTGCAGGCCGACGCGGGTCTGGCCCTGGAACAGCGGACGGCCGTTGTTCTCGGTGGTGCCGGTGTCCGGCTCGTAACGCATTTCGATCTGGAACAGCGCTTTCAGGCCGTTGCCCAGGTCTTCAGTACCCTTGAAGCCCAGGGTGTTCGAGGCGCGCTTGCCGATGTTCAGGGTCTGGTCGGTACGCTTGATCAGGCCAGCATCGATGTTGCCGTAGATTTGGACGGCGGTTTGCGCTTGCGCCACACCGGCGAATGCGCCCAGCAGAGCGACTGCCAAGAGTGATTTTTTCATCTATTTGTATCCTTATAAAGTGAATCGCAGGAATCCAGAGAGTATTGAGACTTTTTATTGTTGCTGAACACTCGGATGTTCCAACCTTAAATGCTCATTGCATCAAGGTTGTCGGATTAGTCAATTATGACGGGTCCAATTGGTGGAAAGCCAATAAATCCAATCGTGCTGTTGTATTTTCGAAACGGCTGAGCTCGCTCAACTGTAAAATCTTAAGCATTGATTAAGTTTCCGTGCGTCATCATACCAGCCTTGAGAGATTGATGACATTTGTGCAGCCTCAAATGCACATGGAATCGCAAACGAATCGCCCCTGAGCCGGCTATAGACTCTGGCCCATTCGATCACCGCATACCGGGTCCGGCGCTCTTTGCGACCTGATCCGTCACGTACTCAACGTGATTTGCCTGCTTCTGCACGCATTTGCGGCGTCTCCATTACTGATAAGAACGATGGCAAACCGTGAAGAGTTAGCAATCATCCGTGGCGCACGCGCCGGCCGGGCCGATGCCCAGCTGGAACTGGGACGGCTTTATCTGTTCGGCAGCGCCGGTCTGCCGAAGAGCCTGCCCACGGCCCTGCACTGGCTGGATCGTGCCGCAAAGCAAGATTGTGCCGAGGCTTGGCAGCTGATCGGCAATCACATCCCGCTCGAGCTCGCGCGCCAGAGCCCCCAGCCCGTGACCTGCTGGTACGAGCGTGCCTACGAGGGCGGGCTGGCGCGCGCCGGTCTCGTCTATGCGCAGCTGGTGCTGGGCGCCGAGCGCGTGCCGCCCGGACAGCGCGCCAAGGCCCTGCGCGCCCTCGAGGATGCCGGCCGCGGCGGCTTCCCCGAAGCGCAGTGGCTGCTGGCGCGCGAGCATGGCGTGACGCCGGCGCCGCGCACCGGCAGCCAGGCCGGCGAAGCGCCAGGCGGCATGCCGGCCGGGGCGATGGCCGCGCGGGCGCCCGACGCCCGTCCGCCGGACGCCCGTCTGCTGCGTCCCGACCCGCCTGACCGCGCCGGCCAGCGCTGGCTGCGCCGTGCCGCCGACAACGGCGTGACGCCGGCCCAGTTCGCCTTGCTGGAGCAGGAGTGGGAAGCGGGCAGGCACCAGGCCTATCTCGAGCGCGCGCTGCCGCTGGCCCGTGCGCTGGCCCGCTCGGAAGTGGCCCAGGGCAGGACCAGCGCGCGCCTGGCGCCGGACGAGGTCACGCTGCTGTCGCGCTGCGCCCGGCTGGTCGATGAAGGCGTGGTCGCCCACGACGTCGAGCCGGACGAACTGCACGCGTTCTGGGAACTGGCCGCGACCGAACAGGACCGCCATGCCCAGTTCGCCCTGGGGCTGGCGTGCGCGCGCATGCAGATCGACGGCCGCCGCATCGCCGGCGACGGTGCCGGCAACGGCGGCGCCGCCAATTTCAAGAAGGCGGTGCGCTGGCTGCAGCAGGCCGGCGAGCAAGGGCTGGCCGAGGCCTGGTACGCGCTGTCGCGCATTTATGTCAAACCGGAATTCTCGCAGCGGAATGTGGTCGAGGCCCAGAAATACCTCGAGCGCGCGGCCGAGATGGGGTATCGGGACGCCCAGCTCGAATGCGGCAACGCGGCCTGGCGGGCGCGCCGCGAGAACGAGGGCAATGACGTACGCGCCGTGTTCTGGCTGCAGAAGGCGGCGGCGCAAGGCTGTGCGAAGGCGGCGGCCATGCTGGACAAGATCGCGCCGCGCGAGGGCGGCGGCTGGCGCGATCTGGCGGCGCTGCTGGACGGACGCGACCTGTCGGAATATCCCTTGCTGGCGGCGCGGCTCGAACTGGCGCTGGCATTCGGCCTGAGCCGCGCCGAGGCGCTGCTGCTGGACCTCAAGCATGCCGACCGCGGCCACTGCCTGGTGGTCGACATCCGCGCCAGCTACGGACGCAGTCGGCGGCGCCTGGTGCCGGTCGAGACGGCGCAGGAGCGCCAGCTGCTCGACCGCGTCATGCGCTTGTTCGAAAATGTCGATTGCGGCCCGGGCGGGCCGGAGGGGAATTACCGGCAGCGCCTGTATCGTTTGCGCACGCTGTTGCCGGAGACGGGCGGCCCGGATGGGCCACTGGATCAGGCGCAGGATCTGGACCTGGCGGCCTGAGCGGGCCGCTAGTATTACAGCGTGATCTCACCCTCGAACACGGTCACGGCCGGACCGCTCAGGTAGACCGGCTGGCCTTCACCGGCCCAGGCGATGCTCAGGCGGCCGCCGCGCGCCTCGACCTGTACCGGCGAGTCAAGCAGGCCGCGCCGGATGCCGGCCACCACCGCCGCGCAGGCACCGGTGCCGCAGGCCAGGGTTTCGCCGGCGCCGCGCTCGAACACGCGCAGCTTCACGTGGCTGCGGTCCAGGACCTGCAGGTAGCCGGCGTTGACCCGTTTCGGGAAGCGCGGGTGGTTTTCGATCTGCGGGCCGGTCTCAAGCACCGGGGCGGTGTCGACGTCGTCGACCACCTGCACCGCGTGCGGATTGCCCATCGAAACGGCGGACAGCAGTACCGTCTGCTCGGCCCCGCGTGCGCGGACCGTCAGCGGCCACAGGGTGTCGCGGCCTTGTGGCATGCCGTCCAGGCCCTCGTTGTCGAAGGGAACGCGGGCCGGTTCCAGCACCGGGGCGCCCATGTCGACGGTGACGCTGCCATCGTCTTCCAGGCGCGGCGTGATGATGCCAGCCATGGTCTGCACGCGGATGCTGCGTTTATCGGTCAGTCCCTTGTCGCTGACGAAGCGCACGAAGGCGCGCGAGCCGTTGCCGCACTGTTCGACTTCGCCGCCGTCGTTGTTGAAGATGCGGTAGCGGAAATCGCAGCTTTCCTCGGTCGGACGCTCGACGATCAGGATCTGGTCGGCGCCGATGCCGAAGCGGCGGTCGGCCAGGCGCTGCCACTGCTCGGGGCTGAGGTCGACCTGCTGGTTGACGGCGTCGATGACGATGAAGTCGTTGCCGGCGCCGTGCATCTTGGTGAATTTGAGTTGCATTGCTGTTCCTTATTCGTAGAACGAGGGCTCGCCGTCCGGCCGGGTTTTAAAGCGCTTGTGCGTCCAGAAATACTCGGCCGGGTTCTCGCGTACCCGCTCCTCGATGAATTCGTTCATGCGGCGGGTGGCTGCGATCATGTCGTCGCCCGGATAGTTCTCCCAGGCCGGATAGAACACCACCCGGTAACCTTTATAGTCGGGCAGGAAGGTCGCGATCACCGGAATCACCTTGGCTTTGGCGGCGGCCGCCAGGCGGGGCAGGGCGGTCAGCGTCGCCGCCGGGATGCCGAAGAAGGGCACGAAGGCCGAATCCTTTGCGCCGAAGTCCATGTCCGGCAGCATGAAGTAGGGCAGGCCGTCGCGCAGCGCGCGCAGGATTGGCTTGATGCCTTCTTCGCGCGTAAACAGGCGCACCGGGCCGAAGCGTTCGCGGCCGTAGCGCAGCAGGCGGTCGAAGGCCTGGTTCTTCTGTGGCGAATAGATCGACGAGACCGGGATCACGCGCGCCCCGACACCCGCCACGTCGAGGCAGACGAAATGCGGGCACAGCAGGATAGTAGGGCCGCCTTCCATCTCGGCCTGGGGGACCGAGGGCTCGATGTGGATCAGCTTGCGCAGGCGCGGAATCGGCGCCCACCACAGCAGCGAACGCTCCAGGATGCTGCGCGAATAACCCTGGAAGTGGCGCATCGCGATGTCCTTGCGCTCCGCTTCGCTCAGCTCGGGCATGCACAGGCGCAGGTTGGTCAGAGCAATTTTCCGGCGTTTCGGGATCGCGTAATACATCAGGCTGCCCACGGCTTTGCCGATGCGGCCCAGGATCGGCAGCGGCAACCAGTGCAGCAGCCACAGCAATGCAATCAGCGCCCTCATGCGACCGCCTCGGCTTCCGGGGCTGCCACGCCTTGCGGACGCTTGTAGCGGTTATAACTCCAGAAATACTGGGAAGGACAACGTGCGATCAGCTGCTCCATGGCGCGGTTGATGCTGGCGGCCTGCTCGGCTGCGGTGCCGGACAGGTCGCCCTCGAAGGGCACGAAGCGGATCACGTAGCCGCGCCCGTGCGGCAGGCGCTCGGCATAGGTCAGCAGGATGTCGGCCTTGCCCAGCTGGGCCAGCTTGGCCGGCAGCGTCATCGTATAGGCCTGACGGCCGAAGAAGGGTGCCCACACGCCTTCGCCTTCCTGCGGCACCTGGTCCGGCAGCACGCCGACCGGCTGGCCGCCCTTGAGCGCCTTGACCAGCATGCGCACGCCGGACAGATTGGCCGGCGCCAGATGCATGTTCAAGCGCGCGCGGGCGCCTTCGACCAGCGGTTTCAGCGCGCTCTTGCGCGGCGGCCGGTACATGACCGTCAACTCCTGGCGCAGCGACACCTGCTGGGCGGTCAGTTCGAAACAGCCGAGGTGTGGCGTCAGGAACACAATGCCCTTGCCACTGTCGAGCTGGCGCTGAACCAGCTCCCAGTTCTCCATCGTGACGTGGCGGGTGACGCGGTCCTGCGGCGCGCACCAGACGAAGGGTAGTTCGACGATGGCCTTGCCGGATTCGGCGATGGCGGCGCGGCGATGAACGCCAAAGCCGGCCAGCTCGAGATTGCTGCGCAGGCGCCGGCGGTAGGAAGGGGAAATCAGGTAAACCAGCCAGCCGAGCGCCGTACCCAGCGCGTGTAGCACAGGTAGGGGGAACCTTGATAGGAGGCGGAACAAAAGGACAAGCATCTATTGATTTAGGGTAGAGGAGAAGCGGCTTGCTTCACCAAAATTTTTTAAGGAGCGTAAAATACCACTTTGAAGCAGGATCCGCGGAGTTAATGACAACTTGCGAAGCGGAATATAAATATCGCTAAAGCGTCGCAGGCAATGGTACTGCGGCATTTATCTCAACAGTATCAGGAGCCTAGATGTCTTCCAATGACTACCTCTTTACTTCCGAATCCGTTTCGGAAGGCCATCCGGACAAAGTCGCCGACCAGATTTCCGACGCCATTCTCGACGCCATCCTCGAGCAGGATCCGACCGCGCGCGTAGCCGCCGAAACCCTTTGCAACACCGGTCTGGTGGTGCTGGCCGGGGAGATCACGACGCACGCCAACGTCGATTATATTCAAGTTGCGCGCAACACCATCAAACGCATCGGTTACGACAACACGGATTACGGCATCGACTACAAGGGTTGCGCCGTGCTGGTCGCCTATGACAAGCAGTCGCCGGACATCGCCCAGGGCGTCGACGAAGGCGCCGGTATCGACCTCGACCAGGGCGCCGGCGACCAGGGCCTGATGTTCGGCTACGCCTGCGACGAAACCCCGGAACTGATGCCGGCCGCGATCTACTACGCACACCGCCTGGTCGAGCGCCAGTCGCAACTGCGCAAGGACGGCCGCCTGCCGTGGCTGCGTCCGGATGCGAAATCCCAGGTCACGCTGCGCTACCTGAACGGCCGCCCGGTGTCGGTCAACACCGTGGTGCTGTCGACCCAGCACGCGCCGGAAGTCAGCCACAGCCAGATCGAGGAAGCGGTGATCGAAGAGATCATCAAGCCGGTGCTGCCGAAAGAATGGCTGCAGGACACCCGTTACCTGGTCAACCCGACCGGCCGCTTCGTCATCGGCGGTCCGCAGGGCGACTGCGGCCTGACCGGCCGCAAGATCATCGTCGACACCTACGGCGGCGCGGCGCCGCACGGCGGTGGCGCGTTCTCGGGCAAGGACCCGTCCAAGGTCGACCGCTCGGCCGCCTATGCCGCCCGCTACGTGGCGAAGAACGTGGTTGCCGCCGGCCTGGCGCGCCAGTGTCAGGTGCAGGTCAGCTACGCGATCGGCGTGGCCAAGCCGATCAACATCACCGTCTACACCGAAGGCACCGGCGTGATCTCGGATGAGAAGATCGCCGAACTGGTGATGGAACACTTCGACCTGCGCCCGAAAGGCATCGTGCAGATGCTGGACCTGCTGCGTCCGATCTATCAAAAATCGGCTGCCTACGGCCACTTCGGCCGCGAAGAGCCGGAGTTCAGCTGGGAGCGCACCGACAAGGCCGCGCTGCTGCGCGCCGAAGCCGGTCTGTCCTGAGCGACGCATGCGCAGCTAAGCAACACTGCGCTTCACGGTGGGCACAACACCTGCCCACCGTGTTAAACTTATGAATTCCGAGGAGCGTTGCGACGAAAGTTTTCACTTTCGCCAGGCTCGGATCATCAACACCGCGCTCACGTTACTTTTTTCTTAACATGAAAGGAGGGCGTGATGAGCGCCGTACTGAAAAACACTTCCCAGGATTACCTCGTTGCCGATATCGGTCTTGCCTCGTGGGGCGAGAAGGAAATCCGAATTGCCGAAACTGAAATGCCGGGTCTGATGGCCATCCGCGAGGAATACGCCGCCAGCCAGCCGTTGAAGGGCGCGCGCATCGCCGGTTCGCTGCACATGACCATCCAGACCGCCGTGCTGATCCGCACGCTGGAAGCCCTCGGCGCGCAAGTGCGCTGGGCATCGTGCAACATCTACTCGACCCAGGACCACGCTGCTGCCGCCATCGCATCGGTCGGCACCCCGGTGTTCGCCATCAAGGGCGAAACCCTGGACGAGTACTGGGAATACACCCACCGCATCTTCGAATGGCCGGGCGACCAGCACGCCAACATGATCCTGGACGACGGCGGCGATGCGACCCTGCTGCTGCACCTGGGCGTGCGTGCCGAGAAGGACATCTCGGTGCTGGACAAGCCGGGTTCGGAAGAAGAGATCTGCCTGTTCAACGCGATCAAGGGCCGCCTGGCCGTCGATCCGACCTGGTACTCGAAGCGTCTGCCGGAAATCAAGGGCGTGACCGAAGAGACCACCACCGGCGTGCACCGCTTGTACCAGATGCACCAGGAAGGCAAGCTGGCTTTCCCGGCCATCAACGTCAACGACTCCGTCACCAAGTCGAAGTTCGACAACCTGTACGGCTGCCGCGAATCGCTGGTCGACGGCATCAAGCGCGCGACCGACGTGATGATCGCCGGTAAGGTCGCCGTCATCGCCGGCTATGGCGACGTCGGCAAGGGTTCGGCGCAAGCCATGCGCGCGCTGTCGGCCCAGGTCTGGGTCACCGAGATCGATCCGATCTGCGCCCTGCAGGCCGCGATGGAAGGCTACCGTGTCGTGACCATGGACTATGCTGCCGAACACGGCGACATCTTCGTCACCTGCACCGGCAACTACCACGTGATCACCGAAGCGCACATGCAGAAGATGAAGGACCAGGCGATCGTCTGCAACATCGGCCACTTCGACAACGAAATCGAAGTCGCCGCGCTGAAGAAGTACGAGTGGGAAAACATCAAGCCGCAGGTCGATCACGTGATCTTCCCGGACGGTAAGCGCATCATCCTGCTGGCCGAAGGCCGCCTGGTGAACCTGGGCTGCGGCACCGGGCACCCGTCCTACGTGATGAGCTCTTCGTTCGCGAACCAGACCATCGCCCAGATCGAGCTGTTCGCCAATACCGACAAGTACCCGGTCGGTGTGTACACCCTGCCGAAGCACCTGGACGAGAAGGTCGCGCGCCTGCAGCTCAAAAAGCTGAATGCGCAACTGACCACGCTGACTGAAGAGCAGGCTGCGTACATTTCGGTGAGCAAGGAAGGTCCGTACAAGCCCGACCACTATCGTTATTAATTAGTCGTCTGGTAAGCTTTCCGTGACATGGCGCCACCCACCCGGGTGGTGCCGGCCCCTTTACGCCTTCACGAAAGACACCGATATGCGCCTGCTCCTGACCTGGTTGATCAACGCCGCCGCCTTGATGGCCTTGCCGTTTTTGATGCACTCCGTGACCGTCACCAACATCGGCGCCGCTCTCGTGGCTGCACTGGTGCTGGGCCTGGTCAACACCGTGATCCGTCCCGTGCTGGTCGTGCTGACCCTGCCGGTGACGCTGGTGTCGCTGGGGCTGTTCATTCTGGTCATCAATGCGCTGCTGTTCTGGCTCGTGGCGCACCTGGTCGAGGGCTTCCATGTCGCCGGATTCTGGTCGGCCTTCCTGGCGGCGATCCTGTACAGCGTGATTTCGTGGGCGCTTTCTACCTTACTCCTGAATAAAGATGGAAACCCCTAATATCAGCATCGAGTTTTTCCCGCCCAAGACCCCCGAGGGCGCGGAAAAGCTGCGCGTGGCGCGCCAGAAGCTGGCGGAGCTGCAGCCCAAATACTTCTCGGTGACCTTCGGCGCCGGCGGCAGCACCCAGCAGGGTACGCTGGACACCGTGCGCGAGATCCAGTCCGAAGGCCACATCGGCGCACCGCACCTGTCCTGCGTCGGCGGCACCCGCGAATCGATCCGCGGCATCCTGCGCGAATTCCAGTCGCATGACATCCGTCGCCTGGTGGCCCTGCGCGGCGACTTGCCGAGCGGTTATGGCGGCGCCGGCGAGCTGCGTTATGCCAGCGACCTGGTCGAGTTCATCCGTGCCGAGACCGGCGACTGGTTCCACATCGAAGTCGCGGCCTACCCGGAGATGCACCCGCAGGCGCGTTCCCCGCAGGACGACCTGCAGGCCTTCGCGCGCAAGGTGCAGGCCGGCGCGAACGCGGCCATCACCCAGTATTTCTACAACCCGGACGCCTATTTCCAGTTCGTCGACAACGTCGCCAAACTGGGCGTGGACATCCCTATCGTGGCCGGCATCATGCCGATCACGAACTACACCCAGCTGATGCGTTTCTCGGAGATGTGCGGGGCCGAGATCCCACGCTGGATCCGTTTGAAACTGGCCAGCTTCGGCGACGACAGCGCCTCGATCAAGGCTTTCGGCCTGGACGTGGTCAGCGGGCTGTGCGAAAAGCTGCTCAAGGGCGGCGCGCCCGGCCTGCACTTCTACAGCATGAACCAGGCAGCGGCCACCACCGCCATCTGGCAGCGTTTGCACGGTTCGCCAACAGCGGCCTGACGCCTGCGCACAACAAAAAAGCCCGCGCGCTCACAGCCTGCGGGCTTTTTTTCAGCGAATGCTGCTACGCTCCGTCACGATCGCATCCAGCGACACATCGTGCGGGCCATGCCCGAACTGCGCTTCCTGGTTGCTGTAGGCGATGCCCAAGGTGAGCGGCCGCGGCACCAGTTCCAGCGTGCGGTCGTAGTAACCGCCGCCATAGCCGAGCCGGTAATTTTCCGCATTAAACCCCAGGCAGGGAATCAAGAGGGCAGGGGGACGCTCGACGAAGCGCAGCGTGGCCGGCACCGCCACGCCCATCTCGTCGGCCAGCATCGGCTCGTCGAGATGCCATTCGGTGAAGGCCAGCGGCGCGTCGCGCTCCATTACCACCGGCAGCGCCAGGCGCACGCCGGCCAGCGCCAGTTCGGCATAGGCGGCGCGCAGGTCGGGTTCGCCGGCCAGCGGCCAGTAGACGCCGACGGCCGGCATCTGGCGCAGGCGCCACCAGGCGACGACCTGGGCGCCGATGTGGGCATCCCACTGGACCTTGATTGCCGGGTCGAGCGCCCCACGTGCAGTCCTGAGCGCCTTGCGCAGCGCGGTTTTTGCGGCCTTGGCATCGGCCGGCACGCTTGAGGTGTGGTCTGGCAGGCCCGAGAGGGGGCGTGGTATTCTTGAATCGCCGGTCATGGATGAAATGAAGCGTACATTGAGGTTGTTGATGTTTCCGTTGAAATTGTTAGCCGGCGCAAGTATTGCTGCCTCTACCCTGTTGTCCCTTGTTCCTGCGCTGGCCCAGTCGGCCCAGCCCGCCGCACCCGCGTCCGCTGTTGTGGCGCCTGCCGCAGCGCCCGCGACGGGCTTGCCGCAGGCCGTCAGCGACGCCGCCCGCGAGCAGGATGCGATCTTCCTGCAGCTGCGCGACGCCGCGCGCCAGAACGATGCCGCAAAGGCGGCCGACCTGGCGGCACGCCTGCCCGGCTACGCGATTCCCTCGTATGTCGACTATTATCGTCTCAAACCGCGCCTGGGCAGCGCAGCGAACGAGGAAGTCCTGGATTTCCTGAAGCGTTACGAGGGCAGCGCAATCGCCGACCGCCTGCGTAACGACTGGCTGCTCGAGCTCGGCCGCAAGCGCGACTGGATCAACTTCGACCGCGAGCTGCCGTTGTTCGTCAAGAACGACGATTACCAGGTCAAGTGCTATGCGCTGCTGTCGCGCGCCGTCAAAGGCCAGAACGTGGCCCAGGAAGCGCGCGCGCTGCTCGACAATCCGCCAATGTACGGCGAAGCCTGCGCGGCCCTGGTCGCCCAGCTGGCCCAGTCCGGCCAGTTCACCAATGCCGACCTGCTGGCCCAGCTGCGGCTGGCCGGCGAGATGCACGCCACCGGCCCCTCGCGCCGCACCGCGCTGCTGCTGGGCGCGTCCGATACCCGCGCTGCCCAGGCGGTCGATGTCCCGGCGCTGGCGATGGCGCGCGGCATCGGCAGCACCCGCGCCGAGCACGAGATCTACCTGGTCGCGGTCGGCCGCATGGCGCGCACCAGTCTCAAATTGGCGACGGTCGCCCTGAACAAGAACGCGCCCAAGCTGTCTGCCGAGGAAAAGGCGATCGGCTGGTCGAATATCGCGCTGGCCGCCTCGCTGGTGCTGGCGCCGGATGCCTACGATTACTGGCAGCGCGCGGCCGGCGCCCCGCTGTCGGAAACCCAAGCCGAGTGGAAGACCCGGATCGCGCTGCGCCGCGGCGACTGGAAGATGGTCAAAGCGACCATCGAAGCCATGCCGGCGGACCAGCGCGCACTGTCGGCCTGGACTTACTGGCTGGGCCGCGCCGAGCAGGCCCAGGGCCGGAAAGAAGATGCGCAGGCGCTGTTCCGCCGCATCGCCGACCAGAACAGTTTTTATGGCCAGTTGGCGCTGGAAGAGGTCGGCCAGCAGATCACGATTCCGCCCGGCGCAGCCGCGCCGACTAGCGCCGAACTGGCGCAGATGGCTGCCAATCCCGGCTTTAAACGCGCGCTGAAATTCTTCAGCCTGCGCCTGCGCTTCGAAGGCACGCGCGAATGGAACTGGACGCTGCGCGACTTTTCCGACCGCCAGCTGCTGGTCGCGGCCGAGTATGCGCGCCAGAACGAGATCCTCGACCGCATGGTCAACACCTCGGAGCGCACCCGCACCGAGTTCGACTATACCCAGCGCTTCCCGGCCCCGCACAACGACATCCTGCACCCGACCGCGCAGGGATTGGGCCTGGACCAGGCCTGGGTGTATGGCCTGATCCGCCAGGAATCGCGCTTCATTTCCGATGCCCAGTCCGGCGTCGGCGCGTCCGGCCTGATGCAGGTGATGCCCTCGACCGGCAAGTGGGTGGCGGAAAAGATCGGCATGGCCGATTACGGCCACGGCATGCTGAGCGATATCCGCACCAACATCCTGCTCGGCACCAATTACCTGAACATGGTGCTGAACAATGCCGAGGGTTCGCAGGTGCTGGCCACCGCGTCCTACAACGCCGGTCCGGGCCGCACCCGCACCTGGCGCGGCCTCCTGACTGCGCCGATGGAAGGGGCGGTCTGGGTCGAAACCATCCCGTTCGAGGAAACGCGCAACTACGTGCGCAACGTGATGTCGAACGCAACGAACTACGCCGCATTGTTCGAAAAGCGTCCGCAGTCGCTCAAGGCCCGCCTGGGGACGATCACGCCGCGCGGCGGCACGATAGGTTTGCCCTGAAACGAGGCCTCCCTGGGAGTCCAGCATGCGTACGCTGTCGGTAGTGTTGTTCGGAGGAACAGGATTCATCGGCAGCCACCTCGCGGCAAGGCTGGCCGAGCGCGACGTCAGCATCATGGCGGTCACGCGCCACGAGGCGCATGCGATGCACCTGATGCCGCTGGGCGTCGACATCGTCGAGGCCGACATCCGCGACGATGCCGTGCTGCGCCGGCTGGTGACAGGAAAGGATGCCGTCATCAACCTGGTCGGCATCCTGCATTCGCAGCGCGGCACGCCCTACGGCCCGCAGTTCCGCCAGGTCCACGTCGAGCTGCCGCGCCGCATCGCTGCCGCCTGCGCCGCCGGCGGGGTGCCGCGACTTCTCCACATGAGCGCGCTGGGCGCGTCCCGCAACGGTCCGTCGATGTACCAGCGCTCGAAGGCCGACGGCGAACTCGCGGCTACCGGGGAGCCCGGCGTCGCGGCCACCATCTTTCGTCCCTCAGTGGTGTTCGGACCGGAAGACAAATTTTTGAACATGTTCGCGCGCCTGCAGCGCCACTTGCCGGTGGTGCCGCTGGCCGGGGCCCATGCGCGCTTCCAGCCGGTGTATGTCGGCGACGTCGCGGATGCCTTCGTCCACGCGCTGTTCGCACCGGAAAGCCGCGACAAGATTTATGAGCTGGGCGGTCCGGCGGTCTACACGCTGGCCGAACTGGTGCGCCTGGCGGGACGCTATTCTGGGCATCCGCGTCCGATCATTCCCTTGCCGGATGCGCTGGCGCGCCTGCAGGCGGGTTTCTTCGAACTGCTGCCCGGCACGCCGCTGATCACGCGCGACAACCTGGATTCCATGAAGGCCGATAATGTTGTCAATCCGTCCAATCAGGCCTTGACAGCCGCAGCGCTCGATATCAAGCTCACGGCGCTCGAGTCCGTCGCGCCGGCTTACCTGGCGCCGGTCGGGCAATTCGACGAGCTGCGCGCCCGGGCGCATGCGGAACACCCCCATCCGAAATAGAAAGAGACCATGCAGACTATCGAACTCGACCCGACGCTTTCGCAAACCCTCGACCAGGCGCGCCAGGCGGGCCTGACCCTCGTCATCGGCAACAAGAACTATTCGTCGTGGTCGATGCGCCCGTGGGTGGCGGCGGTGGCGGCCGGGATTCCGTTCACCGAAGTCCGCGTGCTGCTCGATCAGCCGGATACTGCCGCCAACATCGCACGCTTCTCGCATGCCGGCCGCGTGCCGGTGCTGCTGGCCGGCGAGATGACGATCTGGGACAGCCTCGCCATCTGCGAATACCTGGCCGAGCAGTTCCCGGAAAAACACCTGTGGCCGCAGGACGTGGCGGCGCGCGCGATGGCGCGTTCGACCGTGGCCGAGATGCATTCCGGCTTCCCCGACCTGCGCAGCGCGATGTCGATGAACATCAAGGCGCGCCTGCCGGGCCGCGGCCGTACGCCGGGCGCCCAGGCCGACATCGGCCGCATCTGCGAGATCTGGGAAGAATGCCTGGCGCGCTTCGGCCACCACCGCTTCCTGTTCGGCGATTTTTCGATTGCCGACGCCTTCTATGCGCCAGTGGTCATGCGTTTCAAAACCTACGGCGTGGCGCTGGCGCCGGCCCTGCAAGCCTATTGCGACCGCATGCTGGCGCACCCGGCCGTGGCGCGCTGGGTCGAGGAAGCGATGAAGGAGACGGAAATCGCGGCCGGCCACGAAGACGAGCTGCCGGAGTAAGGGCGCATGACGATGCAGGCCTATGTTGTCGGCGGCGCCGTGCGCGATGAATTGCTGGGGCTGCCGGTGCAGGACCGCGACTGGGTCGTGGTCGGCGCCACCCCCGAGCAGATGGTGGCCCAGGGTTTCCGTCCGGTCGGCAAGGATTTCCCGGTCTTCCTGCATCCCGAGACCCAGGAAGAGTACGCGCTGGCCCGCACCGAGCGCAAGACGGCGCCCGGTTACCACGGCTTCGTGTTCCACACCTCGCCCGACGTGAAGCTGGAAGACGACCTGATCCGGCGCGATTTGACCATTAATGCGATGGCGCGCGCGGAAGACGGCAGCATCGTCGACCCCTACGGCGGACAAAAGGATTTGCAGGACCGCATTTTCCGCCACGTCTCCGAGGCCTTTGCCGAAGACCCGGTGCGGATCCTGCGCCTGGCCCGCTTTGCCGCGCGTTTCCCGGACTTCCGCGTGGCCGAGTCGACCAATGCCCTGATGCGCAAGATGGTCGAGGATGGCGAGGTCGATGCGCTGGTGCCGGAGCGGGTCTGGCAGGAATTGTCGCGCGGGCTGATGGAGCAGAAGCCTTCGCGCATGTTCGAGGTGCTGCGCGATTGCGGCGCCTTGTCGCGCATCCTGCCGGAACTCGACGCGCTGTGGGGCGTGCCGCAGCCGCCGCTGCACCATCCGGAAGTCGATACCGGGGTGCACATGATGCTGGTGATCGACTACGCCGCCGAACGCGGCTTCGAGTTGCCGGTGCGCTTTGCCGCCCTGATGCACGACCTGGGCAAGGGCCGCACGCCCGAAGAAGACTGGCCCAAGCACCATGGCCACGAAGGCATGGGGCCGCGCCTGATCAAGGAATTGTCCGGACGCCTGCACGTGCCCACCGATTGCCGCGACCTGGCCGTGATGACGGCGCGCGAGCACGGCAACATCAGCCGCGCGCTGGATCTGCGGCCGAACACCATCGTGACCCTGTTCGAACGCTGCGATGCTTTCAGAAAGCCCGAGCGTTTCGCGCAGATGCTGCTGGCCTCGGAATGCGACGCGCGCGGGCGCGGGCACGAGACCCACGAGATGCGTTACCGCGACTATCCGCAGAGTCCCTACCTGCTGCAGGCGCTGGCGGCGGCGCGCGGGGTGAATGCGGGGGAAATTGCCGGGCGCTACGTGGAGAACAAGGAAAAGATCCCCGAAGCGATCCATGCGGCGCGGGTGTCGGCGGTGAAGGCGGCCCTGAAAGACGTGCGCGACTAGGCCCACACTTTATAAGCCGGCCTCGTCCGCGTACCTGCCCAATCCGCTACAATAGCGCCATTGGTGCAGTGCACAAAAATCCCAAGATTCCCATGCAGGACAAGCCCTTAAGCCGCTGGTTGCACAACCTGATCGGCAAACACGGCCGCCAGCCGGTACTGGTCAAGGCCTTGAGCGAACGCGATCGCCGGCGCGTGCTGCGGCATTTCATGGCGCTCGACAGCAGCGACCGCCTGCTGCGTTTCGGCAGCATGCTGCCGGACGAGGCGGTCGGCAAGTATGTCGCCAAACTCGACTTCAAGAACGACATCGTGTTCGGCGTCGTCAACCGCATGTTTCAGCTGGTCGGCGTCGGCCACCTGGCGTTCACCTCGCGCGACGCGCATCCGGACAGCATGCACTACACCGACAAGGAAAAAGTGGCGGAATTCGGCGTCTCGGTGTCAAGCTCGGCGCGCGGCAAGGGCGTGGGCAGCCGGCTGTTCGAACGCGCCGCGATGCACTGCCGGAATTCGGACGTCGACACGCTTTACATGCAATGCCTGTCCTCGAATCGCACCATGATGCACATCGCCAAAAAGGCCGGCATGGAGATCAAGCGCGAGTACGGCGAGGCCGACGCCCACCTGCACCTGCCGCCGCCCAGCGCGTCGAGCGTGCTGGCCGAGGCACTGGAAGAGCAGATGGCGAAGATCGACTACACGGTCAAGCTGGCCCAGAAGATCAAAAGCAGACTCAGACGATCGGCAGGGCCGTCGTCTCCTTGATCTTCTGCAGCGCGAAGCTCGATTTGACGTCCAGCACCGCCGGGTGGCGCAGCAGCGTACCCATCATGAAGCGCGAGAAATGGTCCATGTCCTCGACATGCACGCGCAGCAGGAAATCCATCTCCCCCGTCATCGCATAGCAATCCACGACTTCCGGCCAGGCCGACACCGCCTGGGCGAACTCAAAGCGCGGCGAGGTCGCCGGTACGCGTGCGTTCGGCGCACCTTCCGCATGTTTTTCCAGGCGTACGTTCACATAGGCCAGCAGGCCCAGGCCCAGCTTGTCCGCATCGAGCAGCGCCACGTACTGGCGGATTACCCCGGCTTCTTCGAGCCGCTTGATGCGGCGCAGGCAGGGCGATGGCGACAGGTTGACCCGCTCGGCGACGTCCTGGTTGGACAGGCGTCCGTCAGCCTGGAGAATGGCCAGGATCTTCCGGTCGGTTTTATCCAGCTCGATTTTTGACATGATTTCCCGCAGTCTTGAGATGACCCGCAATTTTATTGCGCAAATCGTTCGGCGTGGGGAATTGATTGAAATTATATGGCCGGGCCTCGCGCATATACTGGCAGGAAGAATGGCGCGGACTCTACCACTCCTGGAGACGACCGCCCGCACAACAACGGAGACACAATGAACGCACCCCTGGACCGCTCCCAGCTGGAGCCGGCGCAGCCTGCTCACGACATCACCCTGGACGACAAGTGGACGCTGCAGCGCGGCCGCGCCTTCATGACCGGCACCCAGGCGCTGATCCGCCTGCCGATGCTGCAGCACGAGCGCGACGTCGCCGCCGGCCTGAACACAGCCGGCTACATCACCGGCTACCGCGGTTCGCCCGTCACCGCGGTCGACCAGACCGCCATGAAGGCGAAGAAGCACCTGGACGCGCACAACGTCAAGTTCCATCCGGGCATGAATGAAGACTTGGCGGCGACTGCCGTCTGGGGCACCCAGCAAACCAACCTGTTCGAAAACGCCAAGTACGACGGCGTGTTCGCCATGTGGTACGGCAAGGGTCCGGGCGTGGACCGCTGCGGCGACGTCTTTAAACACGGCAATAATGCCGGCTCCGCCAAGCATGGCGGTGTGCTGGTACTGGCCGGCGACGACCATGCGGCCAAGTCTTCTTCGACCGCGCACCAGTCCGACCACATCCTGCACCACGTCGGCATGCCGGTGCTGTATCCGTCGTCGGTGCAGGAATACATCGACTACGGCCTGCATGCCTGGGCGATGAGCCGCTACAGCGGCCTGTGGGTGTCGATGAAGTGCGTGACCGACATCATCGAATCCGGCGCCGTGGTCGACCTCGATCCGGACCGCGTGCAGCCCGTGATCCCGACCGACTTCGACATGCCGCCGGGCGGCCTGAACATCCGCTGGCCGGACGCCGTGCTGGACCAGGAAGTGCGGATGAACAATTTCAAGTGGTACGCGGCGCTGGCCTATGCGCGTGCCAACAAGCTGAACAACATCATCTGGGACAGCCCGCAGCCGAAGATCGGCATCATCACTGCGGGTAAAAGCTACCTGGACACCCGCCAGGCGCTGGCCGACCTCGGCATCGACGAACAGGCAGCGGCCGAGATCGGTCTGCGCGTGTACAAGGTCGGCATGACCTGGCCGCTCGATTCGGTCGGCGTGCATGAATTCGCGCAAGGCCTGGACGAGATCATCGTCGTCGAAGAAAAGCGCCAGGTGCTGGAATACGCGCTGAAGGAAGAGCTGTACAACCTGCCGGACGGCCAGCGCCCGCGCGTGGTCGGCAAGTTCGACGACAGCGGCGAGTGGGATATCAAGAACCGCTCCGGCCAGGGCGACTGGTTGTTGCCGGGCACTTACGAGCTGAACCCGGCCCAGATCGCTCGCGCCATTGCTTCGCGCATCGGGCACTACTGCGCCGGCCATCCGGTCGCGCAGCGCGTGCAGGAACGCATCGCCTACCTGGAAGCCAAGGAACAAGTGCTGAAGGCAATCCCGGCCAAGGCCAATCCGGAAACCGACCGCATTCCGTTCTTCTGCTCGGGCTGCCCGCACAACAGCTCGACCAAGGTGCCGGAAGGTTCGCGCGCGCTGGCCGGCATCGGCTGCCACTACATGGTGCTGTGGATGGACCGCGAGACCTCCACCTTCACGCACATGGGCGCGGAGGGCACGACCTGGATCGGCCAGGCCCCGTTCACCGACGAGAAACACGTGTTCGCCAACCTCGGCGATGGGACGTACTTCCACTCGGGCGTGCTGGCGATCCGCGCTTCGGTCGCGGCCAAGGTCAACATCACCTACAAGATCCTGTACAACGACGCGGTCGCGATGACCGGCGGCCAGACCCACGACGGTCCGCTGGACCCGGCCAAGATCAGCCGCCAGCTGGCGGCCGAGGGCGTCAAACCGATCATCGTCGTGACCGACGAGCCCGAGAAATACCCGGCGGATTATCCGTGGGCCGAAGGCGTGACCGTGCGCCACCGCCTTGAGCTGATGGACGTGCAGAAGGAGTTGCGCGAGATGCCGGGCGTGTCGGCGATGATCTACGACCAGACCTGCGCCTCCGAAAAGCGCCGCCGCCGCAAGAAGGGTGAATTCCCCGACCCGGCCAAGCGTGCTGTGATCAACGAAGCCGTCTGCGAAGGCTGCGGCGACTGCTCGAAGCAGTCGAACTGCCTGTCGGTCGAGCCGCTCGAAACCGAGCTGGGCCGCAAGCGCCAGATCAACCAGTCGTCATGCAACAAGGACTTTTCCTGCGTAACCGGCTTCTGCCCGAGCTTCGTCACCGTCGAAGGCGGCGGCCTCAAGAAGCCGAAGAAGGCGGCTGCGACCTCGCAAGCGCCTGAAGCAGTGCTGCCCGCGCCGCAGATTCCGGCCACCACCGAGCCTTTCGGCATCCTGGTGACCGGTATCGGCGGCACCGGCGTGGTGACGGTCGGCCAGATCCTGGCCGTTGCCGCCCACGTCGAGGGCAAGGGCGCGCTGGTGCTGGACATGAGCGGCCTGGCCCAGAAGGGCGGTCCGGTGATGTCGCACGTGCGCCTGGCCGACAAGCAGTCGGACCTGCACTCGACCCGCGTCGGCACCGGCAATGCGGACCTGGTGATCGGCTGCGACCAGATCGTCACCGCCAGCCGCGACGCGCTGTCGCGCATGGGCGAAGGCCGTACCCACGCCTTCGTCAACAACAGCACCGCCACCACGGCCGCCTTCATCAAGAACCCGGACTGGCAGTTCCCGGCCGAGGGCTCGAAGGGCGCGATCGTGCAGGCTTGCGGCAAGGACAACGTCGATTTCGTCGACGCCGGCCAGATCGCGACCAGCCTGATGGGCGACGCCATCGCCACCAACATGTTCATGCTCGGCTACGCCTTCCAGAAGGGGCAAGTGCCGCTGCAGGAAGCCTCGATCATGAAGGCGATCGAGCTGAACGGCGTGTCGATTCCGTTCAACAAGGCCGCCTTCAACTGGGGGCGCACCGCCGCCCATGACCTGGCCTCCGTGACCAGGCTGACGACCCCGGCCAAGGTGATCGAGTTCAAGCGCACGCAGTCGCTGGATGACCTCGTGAAACGCCGCGTCGAACTGCTGACGGCTTACCAGAACGTGGCTTACGCCCAGCAGTACAAAGCCTTCGTGGACCAGGTCCGCGCCGCCGAAGAAAAGCTGGGTAAAGGTACGCGTCTGACCGAAGCCGTGGCGCGCTACCTGCACAAGCTGATGGCCTACAAGGACGAGTACGAAGTCGCGCGCCTGTACACCGACCCGGCCTTCATGCAGAAAATCGAGGGCATGTTCGAAGGCGACATCAAGCTGAAATTCCACCTGGCGCCGCCGCTGCTGGCCAAGAAGGATAAGCAGGGCCACCTGGTCAAGCAGGAATTCGGCCCGTGGATGATGAAGGGCTTCGGCGTGCTGGCCAAACTGAAAGGCCTGCGCGGCACGGCTTTCGACGTGTTCGGCTATACCGGGGAGCGCAAGATGGAGCGTGCGCTGATCGGCGAATACCGCCGTACGGTCGAGGCCCTGCTGCCGAAGCTGACGAGCGAGAACCTGGCGCAAGCCGTGGCGATCGCCAGCATCCCGGAAGACATCCGCGGCTATGGTCACGTGAAGGAGCGAAATCTGGTGGCGGCCAAGCGCAAGGAAGCCGAGCTGATTGCGGCGTTTCATACGCCGGGTGCGGTGAACCGCGCAGCTTGATTAGTTAGCACGTCGTCCTCGCCTTCGCGGGAAGTCGTTTCCGGCAGTGCCGGGAACGACGTGCGAATGGCATGGTGCTACATTGGCACCATGCACCCCATGTCCGACACCTGCCACGCCTTGCTGCTACAGTCGCGCAAGCACGCGCCGCTGTACGGCAACCGGCTGGCAAACCATCTCCCGATGGCGCTGCTGGCCCTGGACCGGCTCGGCGCCGACGGCGACACCCTGCGCCGCTTCGCCGACGGCTACACACAGCGCCTGCTGTCCGCGCCGGCCAGCGCCAGCGCGCTCGATCCACATGACTATCTCGGCAGCAGCGGCGACTATCCGCGCTTCCTGCGCTTTTTCCAGGACCGTATCCGCGAGGCGGGCGTCGACGCTGTGCTGCACGACTGGGTGCCGGTCCTGATGCCGGGCCTGGCAGCATCGGCGTTTCACGCCATGATCCGCCTGGCCTATGCCATCGAAAGCGGGCTCGGGGACGAGATCGCACTGGCGCTGGCTTACTGGGCCAGCGAGTACGCGAGTCTGCCGCTGCCCCTGGAACCGGCCGAGGGCAGTCTCGAACAAATCGCCGGGCGTCTGCGCGCGGACCTGACCTGTTACGTATTCAAGCCCGGTATCATCATCGACAAGATGCTCGAGCTGGCCTGGGGACCGGCGCTGGCGGGCGCCGCGGTGCAGCCGGCTGAGGCGCCCGCCCTGCGTGAGATCGCGCATTTCGCCTTGCGGGCTTATGCGCAGCGCGAAGACTTCACCTTGCTGCACATCGTCACCGGCACGCACGCCTTCCGCATCGTGCAGACGTATGCGAATGACCAGGCGCTGGCCCGGCGCTACCTGTGGCAGGCGGCGCTGGCGGCCTGGCTGACCGTGGTGGTGGCGCCTGGAAAGCAGCGCGCGCCGCAGGCAGGCGCTACGCTGGAAGAGGGCGAGATCGCCGCCCGCGCGCTGCAATCGCGCGACGACCATGTCATCAAGCTCTGCCATTCCGCGCTGTGCGAATACCGCGAATACGGTGATGCCGGCTACCTGCAGGTAGCCACCCGCAAGCTGGCACTTGACGTTTAGAACACACTGCTTGTCGCGCCGATCCAACTGTTACAGTTGGTTGCATTCGGCTGAACAGGCACGTCTATAATCAGGCGCATGAGCCCGTCATATGCACGCCCCGGCCGCCCGGCCATTCTCCCGCGCTTCCTCGTTCCCGCCTTCGCGGCCCTGGTCCTGCTGTCCGCCTGCGGTGGCGGCGGCGGGGGTGGCGGCGCATCGTCCAGCAGCACGCCGGTTGCCGGTGTGCCGACCAACCCGACCACGCCGACCACCCCGGTCGGCCAAGCCGATCCGATCGTCGCCGATTACACGCGTTACGCGAACCTGTGCGCCAAGCCGCGCACGGGCGTCGATGCGCAGGGCTACAGCTTCCCGGACCGCCAGGGCACGCTGCAGGACGAGATGACTTTCCTGCGCGGCTGGGCCGACAAGAATTATCTCTGGTACAACGAGATCCCGGCCACGGTGCGCATGGCCGACTTCACCAATACGCTGGATTATTTCGCGGCGCTCAAGACGCCCGCGCTGACCGCCGCCGGCAAGCCCAAGGACCGCTTCCACTTCACCTACACGACGGCCGAGTGGGATGCCTTGACCACCTCCGGCGAGGAAGTCGGCTACGGCCTGACCTGGTCGCGCAACAGCGCCACTGCGCCGCGCACCTGGCTCGCCTCCATCGTCGAACCGGGTTCGCCGGCCGCGATTGCCGGCCTGCAGCGCGGCGACATGCTGGTGGCTGTCGACGGCGTCGACTTCATCAATACCACCGGCACCGCCGGCGTCGACGCGATCAATGCCGGCCTGTTCCCGGACAACGCCGGCGAATCGCACCGCCTGACGGTCCAGCGCGCCGGCAACAAGTTCGACGTGACCCTGGTCTCGCAGGTAGTTGCCAGCGCCTCGGTGAAAAACACCAAGGTCATCGACACCCCGACCGGCAAGGTCGGCTACCTGACCTTCGACGATCACAATGCCGTGGCCGAGAAGCAGCTGATCGACGCCTTCAACCTGTTCAAGAGCCAGGGCGTGAACGACCTGGTGCTGGACATGCGCTACAACGGCGGCGGCCTGCTGTACATCGCCAGCGAACTGGCCTACATGGTCGCGGGACCGAGCTCGGCAGGGAAAACCTTCGAGCGCCCGGTCTACAACGACAAGACCCCGCCCGATGCGCCGATTCCTTTCCTTAACAAGGCCTATGGCTTCACGTCGCCGAATCCGGCGCCGGCAGGGGCGGCGCTGCCTTACCTGGGCCTGAAGCGCGTCACCGTGCTGACCACCGCCGGCACCTGCTCGGCCAGCGAAGCGGTGATCAACGGCCTGCGCGGCGTCGACGTCGAAGTCAACATCATCGGCGGCCAGACCTGCGGCAAGCCCTACGGCTTCACCCCGGTCGACAACTGCGGCACGACTTATTTCTCGATCGAGTTCCAGGGCGTGAATGCGAAAGGCTACGGCGATTTTGCAGATGGCTTCGCACCGACCTGCACCGTGGCCGACGACCTGAACCACGCACTGGGCGACCCGGCCGAGAACCTGCTGGCGACCGCGCTGGCCTACCGCAACACCAACGCCTGCCCGACTTCCGGCACTGCCCGCGCGAGCGCCGCGAGCATGCAGCTGGTGCGGCCGCAGGTGAAGGAGATTGCGATTTATCCGAAGCGGCAGCGTTAATACCGTCGTTCCCGCGGAGGCGGGAACCCAAGGTCTGCGTGAGTTACCGAAACGCGAACAAACTTGGATTCCCGCCTCCGCGGGAATGACGTTTACACCTTATCGGCCACAGTTCAACGCGTTCCAAGTCTATAATTTCCGGATTGAATTTTTCCCAACTCTGCCGGAGCTTTAGATGATTCGTTCTGCGTTACTGCTGGCCATGCTGGCCGCCGCGCCTTTATCAGATGCGCTGGCCCATGCCGCCCCCGACCTGGTCACCGTGTCGGAGCGTTCGGGCTTCACGGCCACCGGCCGCTACGACGAAGTCATCAAGCTGTGCAGCGCGTTCCAGGCCGCCTACCCGAAGCAGGTGAAATGCTTCCAGTTCGGCACCACGCCGGAAGGGCGACCGATGATGGCGCTGGCCGTCACCCGCACCGGCGCCTTCACCGCGCAAGCCGCGCGCAAGAAGCAGCTGCCGGTAACCCTGATCCAGGGCGGCATTCACGCCGGCGAGATCGACGGCAAGGACGCCGGCTTCCTGGCGCTGCGCGAGATGCTGGAAAACCGCATCGCCCAGGGGGCCCTCGACAAGCAGGTACTGATCTTCGTGCCGGTGTTCAACGTCGACGGCCACGAGCGCTTCGCCAAATGGAACCGCCCGAACCAGCGCGGCCCGGTCGAGATGGGCTGGCGCACCACCGCCCAGAATTTCAACCTGAACCGCGACTATGTGAAGGCCGACGCGCCCGAGATGCAGGCCATGCTGAACCTGGTCAATGCCTGGGATCCGCTGACCTATGTCGACCTGCACGTGACCGACGGCGCCATGTTCCAGCACGACGTCTCGATCCAGGTCGAGCCGGTGTATTCGGGCGACCCCGAATTCCGCAAGGCCGGCCTGGCGCTGCGCAGCAATGTCATCCAGGACATCACGAAGGAAGGCTCCTCGCCGCAGTCCTATTACATGTCCTTCAAGGAAACCGACGATCCGCAATCCGGCTTCGTCGACAGCGTGTCCGATCCGCGCTTCTCGACCGGCTATTTCCAGCTGCGCAACCGTATTGCGATGCTGGTCGAGACCCATTCGTGGAAGGATTACCCGACCCGCGTGCGCATCACGCATAACTCGATCGTCTCGGTGCTGAACCAGGTGGCGGCGCACGGCAAGGAATGGCAGCAGGCGGCCAGCGCGGCCGATGCGCGCGCGGCAAAGATCGCCGGCCAGCCGGTGGCGTTGACCTACAAGACCACCGATAAAACCACGATGGTCGACTTCAACGGCTACGCCTACACCCGCACGATGTCCGACGTGTCCGGCATGCTGATGACGCACTACGACGAAACCAAGCCCCAGGTCTGGCACGTGCCGTTGCGCGACGAGGTGGTCGAAGACCTGCGGGTGACGGCGCCGGCCGCCGGCTACGTGGTGCCGGCCGCGTTCGCGGAGAATGTGGCTGCCAAGCTGACCCAGCACGGCATCGCTTTCCGCAAACTGGATAAGGCGGTCCCAAGCGCAAACGTCGAAACCTTCCGCGCCGACAAGGCGGCGTTTTCGCCGAATTCCTTCGAATCGCACCAGCGCCTGACGGTGCAGGGCGCCTGGAAACAGGAACCGCGCGCGCTCGGCAAGGGTGCGCTGTTCGTGCCCATCGCCCAGCCCAAGGCGCGCCTGGTGATGGCGATGCTGGAACCGCAGGCGCCGGATTCGCTGCTGGCCTGGGGCGAATTCAACAACGCCTTCGAGCGCAAGGAATACATGGAAGAGTACGTGGCCGAGGACGTCGCGCGCGAGCAGATGGCCAAGGACCCGGCGCTGGCCGCGGAGTTCCGCCGCAAGGTCGATACCGATGCGGCCTTCGCCAAGAACCCGCATGCGCGCCTGGAATTCTTCGCACGCCGCCATCCGTCCTGGGACGAGCGCCTGAACCTGTACCCAGTGATGCGGACCGATACCGTGCTGTAAGCTGGCTGCGCGCGGGCTGATCCTGCGCAAACCCTGTCGATTCCGCTGCAACGCCTGGCCGCGCGGCTGCTCTGACTGTGTATGGAAGAGCATAGCCAAGGCGTTACGGGCAGGCAGATTGGGAGGCGGACATGAACCCGCCGGCCAGTTGCGCCATCGTCTGCCGCTACCAGCGGTTTGAACAGGTCGAGCGCCTGCTGGCCGGCATCACGACCGGCCGGCCCGGCCTGCTGGTCTACCTGATCGAGCAGGGGCCTGCGGACACATTGCGTGCGCTGGCCGCGCGCTTCGGCGCGCACTACCGCCACCAGCACGAGAACCCCGGCTACGCCCGCACCCACAACCTGGCGCTGCGCGAGGCCATCGCCGCCGGCAGCGTCTACCACTTCATCCTCGACCCCGCGATCCAGATCCCGCTCGACGGCATCGGCAAGCTGCTGGCCTGGATGGAGCAGCATCCCGACGTCGGCCTGCTGGCGCCGCGCGTGCACTATCCGGACGGCCGTCTGCAGCCCTTGTGCCGGCTGCTGCCACATCCGCTTGAGTTACTGGTGCGGCGCTTCTTTCCGCTGCTGCACCGTTCCAGCGGCCGGCTGGCGCGCTACGAGCTGCATGGCAGCGGCTACACCCGCGTGATGGATGTGCCGGCGCTGTCCGGCTGCTTCCTGCTGATGCGGGTCGAGACGGTGCAGCGCGCCGGCCTGTTCGACGAGCGCTTCTTTCAGTATTTCGAGGATGTCGATCTGTCGCGCCGGGTCGGCCGCATCGCGCGCACGGTGTTCGTGCCGCATGTGGCAGTGGTGCACGAGGGCAGGAGGGGAACTTACCGGGACTGGCGGATGCTGGGACACCGCCTGGTGTCGGGGGCGCGCTACTTCAACAAATGGGGCTGGCTGCGCGACCCCGAACGCGCCCAGGTCAATGCCCGGGCGCTGCGTGCAGCGGATCAGCAGTTCTGCAGCGGACGGCGGGCGTACCAGCCGAAGGCCAGGATCAGCAGGTAGCAGATGGCGGGCACGGCCAGCGACATGCGCAGGCTGGACATGTCGGCCGCGAAGCCGGTGATCAGCGGTACGATGGCGCCGCCGACGATGGCCATGCAGATCACGCCCGAACCTTCGGCGGCGCGCTCGCCCAGGCCTTCCGAGGCCAGCGTGAAGATGGTCGGGAACATGATCGAGTTGACCAGGCCGATGGCCAGCAGCGACCAGGCCGACACGGCGCCGGTGGTATTGGCGGACAGCAGCAGCAGCAGGGCAGCCAGGCCGCCGGCCGTGGCGAGCACCTTGCCCGGCGAGCAGATGCGCAGCACATAGGCGCCCACGAAGCGGCCGACCATGGCGCCGCCCCAGTACATGCCGATATGCTTGCCGGCCGCTTCCATCTCCAGGCCCAGCACGTCGAACTGCATCAGGTAGTTGGTGATCAGCGAGCCGACCGCCACTTCGGCGCCGACGTACAGGAAGATGCACAGCACGCCGAAGGCAAAACGCGGCCGCTGCAGCAGATTAAAGGCTTTCAAGATGCTGCCTTCCGGACTGGTGTGCTCGACCAGCTTCTTGCGGTTGATCCAGACCATGACCGCGACGATGAGCAGCGCGATCGCCAGGCCAATATAGGTGTGGACCACGACCTGGCTTTCGGCCGCGCGGTAGGCGGCCAGCTGCACCGCGTCCAGCGTGGCCTGGTCGACCTTGGCCAGCGAACCCAGGATCAGGATCGCACCGACGTAGGGGAAGACGGTGGTGCCGAGTGAATTGAAAGCCTGGGCGAAGGTCAGGCGGCTGCTGGCCGTCTGCGGCGCGCCCAGCATCGAGATCAGCGGATTGGCCACCACTTGCACGATGGTGATGCCGGCCGCCAGCACGAACAGGGCCAGCAGGAAAGCGCCGAACAGGCTCGACGATGCCGCCGGGATGAACAGCAGGCAGCCGGCGGTCATGGTCAGCAGGCCGACCACGGCGGTGCGCATGTAGCCGATGCGGCGCACGATCGACGCTGCCGGCAACGAAACGATGAAATAAGCGGCAAAGAAGGCCGACTGCACCAGCATTGCCTGGGCATAGCTCAGCGTGAAGAGTTCCTTCAGCTTGGGGATGATGACGTCGTTCAGGCTGGTGATGCCGCCGAAGATGAAGAACAGGGCGAACACGAAGACGCGCAGGCTGGCGACATGCGCGTCCGCGACGTTGTGGTTCACAGGGGCGTCGCTTTGCGCAGCGCCGGCAGGATGGCCGATTTGCATAAGAATAGTCCAGTGGGTTGATGCAGCAGGTAGGAATATTACATTGCTTTGACCCGAAAACATGTGCAGCCGTATGAAAGCTACATGTTTCATTAATGTAAATACCGTGCTAGTCTGAGCATTCGTCCCATGGAGAACGATGTCATGCTGCTACTGAAGCGCTTCTACCTTGCCGCTGCTTTGATCGGCGCGCTGGGACCCGCTGCTGCGCAGGACAAGCCGGCCGTGCAATACGATGCCGAGCTGGCAAAATCGCTCGGCGCCAACGACATGGGCATGCGCAGCTATGTGCTCGTCATCCTGAAGACCGGGCCGAACAAGGTGCCTGAGGGGGAAGCGCGCAAGAAGATGTTCGAGGGGCACTTCGCCAACATGCGCCGCCTGGGCGCCGAGAAGAAGCTGGTGCTGGCCGGGCCGCTGGATGGCGTCGAAGGGCGGCGCGGCATTTTCGTGTTCAGCACGCCGGATATCGAGGAAGCGAAAAAGTTCGTCGCCACCGATCCGGTGATCATTAACGGCGAGATGGTGGCCGAGTACCACAAGTTCTTCGGGTCGGCGGCGCTGATGGCGGTGAACGACATTCATGCGAAGATCGAGAAGCCGGCCAAGCAGAATTAAGTCAGGGAGAATGCAATGTATCAGTGCCCGCATTGCGGCAAGCAGTCGATATCGACGATCGCCCAGCTCTGCCGGCCGTTCGATAACCGGACCACCTGTCCTGCCTGTGGCGCGAACCTGAAGATCAGGATGAAGTGGTCCAACTTTATCTTGCCCATCTATATGTTCTGCCGAGGCATGCTGGGCTTGGTATTCGGCATTCATTTTGACGCCGGGATGGTGGGCGAGATGGCAATCCTGCTGATGTTGTTCTTCTTCCAGGTCCGCCTTATTGAATACAAGGAAGTTGCAGGCTGAAACGTATCCAGGTCGAAATTCATTTCAAACCCACGGCGGCAGGCGGCCGCCAGACGCCGGTCGCCCTGACGACCGGCAGCTACCGTCCGCATTTCGTCGTCGAACCGGGCAAGCTGCTGGGTGTCGTCTTCATACAGGCCAGTGCACCCATGGCAGCGCCCGGCGAAACGGCGACTGCAACGGTCGCGTTGATGTATGAAGGCATGGATTACTCGGCGCTCGTGCCGGGTGCCGTGTTCGATGTCATTGAAGGCAGCCAGGTTGTCGCTGCAGGCCGCGTGTCGCAGCCATAACCAGGATCACGTTCCGACCGCACGGCGCAGATTCGAGTGCGCCTGCTCCTCCAGCTGCGCATGCTAAGCGCGCATGGCGCTTACGGCGTGCCGAGCAGGATCGTTTTCACCTGTCCACCCGATGCGGGCAGCAACTGGTACAGCCGGTCGAACTCATCGTCGGCAATATCGGATCCGGGCGCGCCGCCGAACAGTTTCACCAGCTCCGGCAGCGTATTCGAGTGCCCGACCACCACCACCGCCCCCGCCAGCTTGCGCACCTGCTCGACCAGCGCCAGCGGGGCCAGCGGATCGTAGAGCTGCACCGTCAGGCCGGTCCGCTGCGCCAGCGGCGCCGCCGTTTGCAGGGTGCGCGCCGTCCTGGTGCTGAAGATGGCCGTGATGCCGGCGCGGTGCAGGATCGCGGCGACGTGCTGGGCACGCACCAGGCCGCGCGGCGTCAGATCCGGATCCTGGCCGGCCAGCTTTTCGCCGTGGCGGACAAGGTAGATGGCGGACGGTTCCGCCGCTGCCAGGCCCGGCAGCAGGGAGAGAGCGGCGAGGGCAGTGCACAGCAGGCGGCGGAACGTGGTCATCGGATGCTTCCCTATTAGAGAGGCTGCAGAGGAATGGTGCCCGGCAAGGTCGACGGCGTCGAGCACGGCTCTTCGTCGAAGGCGATGTCGCCGTTCGGGTTGGCAACGCCGTCGGTTTTCAGGTCGACGAAGCCGAACATGTCGCGGTCCATCAGATGCGACGGCACCACCGTGCTCAGCGACGAGAAGATGTTCTCGACACGGCCCGGGTGCTTCTTTTCCCAGTCGCGCAGCATGGCCTTGATCTGTTTTCGCTGCAGGTTTTCCTGGGAGCCGCACAGGTCGCACGGAATGATCGGGAAGCCCTTCACCTCGGCATAGCGCTCTGTATCCGCTTCCTTCACGTAGGCCAGCGGGCGGATTACCATGTGCTTGCCGTCGTCCGAGACCAGCTTGGCCGGCATGCCCTTGATCTTCGCGCCGAAGAACATGTTCAGGAAGAAGGTTTCGAGGATGTCGTCGCGGTGGTGGCCGAGGGCGATCTTGTTGCAGCCGAGCTCGTCCGCGACGCGGTACAGGATGCCGCGCCGCAGGCGCGAGCACAGCGAGCAGGTGGTCTTGCCTTCCGGGATCAGGCGCTTGACGATGCTGTAGGTATCCTGGTTTTCGATGTGGTATGGCACGCCCAGCTTGTCCAGGTAGGCCGGCAGCACCTCGGCCGGGAAATTCGGCTGCTTCTGGTCGAGGTTGACGGCGACCAGTTCGAACTTGATCGGCGCGCGCTCGCGCAGCGTCATCAGGATGTCGAGCAGGGCATAGCTGTCCTTGCCGCCCGACAGGCAGACCATTACCTTGTCGCCGTCTTCGATCATGTTGAAATCGCCGATGGCCTGGCCGACCTGGCGGCACAGGCGCTTGTGCAGCTTGTTGTTCTCGTACGCTACTTTCTCGGCCTGCTTGTCGGCCTGCTTCTCGACCGAATCCATTACTGCTTCACTCATGCTTCATCCTTGATCTGGAATACTTCGACGCCGACGCCTTCGCAGTCGGGGTACACGTCCGGTTTCATCGTCGACACGCTGGCGGCGCGCACGCGCGGGTGCGCCAGCATGGCTTGCACGACGTCGTCGCACAGCGTTTCCTGCAGGTGCACGTGGCCCTGGGCGATGCGCTTGGCGATGGTTTCGCGCATGAAGTCGTAGTCGACCACTTCGTGCAGCTGGTCGTCCTTCGGGGTCGACATCGCCAGCGGGACGAACAGTTCGACGTTGATCAGGACGCGCTGCTCGCCCTTCTTCTCGAAGTCGTGCACGCCGATGTTGATCATGACTTCGTAATTGCGCAGGAACAGCCGGCGGCAATCGCGCAGCTGCGGGTGGGACAGGGCGGACAACATAGAAACCTTTTATTTAGTTAAAAACATCACGTCGCGCTCGAGCGGCACCAGGTGCTGGCCGCCGTCGACGAGCAGGGTGGTGCCGGTCAGGGCGCGTGCATTCGCCGCGTAACAGACGGCATCGACGATGTCCTGCGGGGTGGACGAGCGCCCCAGCGGCGTGACCCGGTGGGCGCGCTCGAAGCCGTCCTCGGTCTGGTCGCCGGACACCATCGTGATGCCGGGCGCGACGCCGACCACGCGCAGCTTCGGCGCCAGGGCCTGGGCCAGCAGCGTCGTCGCCGTGTGCAGTGCCGATTTGGACAGCGTGTACGACAAAAAATCCGGGTTGAGATTGTACAGTTTCTGGTCGAGCAGGTTGACCACCACGGCCTGGCCGCCTTCCGCAACCTGCGCATGCAGGGCCGAGGCCAGCAGCAGCGGCGCGGTCACGTTGCACTGCATATGGGCCGCCAGCAGGGCCGGTGAAAAGGCGGCCGGCTTGTCGTATTCGAACAACGAAGCGTTATTGACGATGCAATCCAGGGCGCCCAGCAGATGTACGACCTGGCGCGGCAGCAGGCGCACGGCATGTTCGTTCGTCAAGTCGGCCTGCAGCGCCACGGCACGCCGGCCGAGTTCCCGGATCGCGTGCACGACGTCCATCGCCTCGGCTTCCGAGGCGCGGTAGTGGACGGCGATGTCCCAGCCGGCCCTGGCCATGCCGAGGGCGATTTCGCGGCCGATGCGGCGCCCGGCGCCGGTCACCAGCGCCACGCGGGCGCGCCCGGCGTGCGGGGGGAGGTCCTTGGAAGCGGTGTCTGTCATGTTCTGCCTGATATGTCCTACAATGGCCGGATGTCCCTACCCGCACCGAATAGCGACGCGCTGGCCGCGTCCCAGGCTTTGCAGCGCCTGATTGCTGCCGAGATCGCCGAACAAGGCGGCGCCATCCCGTTTTCGCGTTTCATGGAACTGGCGCTGTACGCGCCCAACCTGGGTTATTACAGCGGCGGTGCGGCCAAGCTGGGCAGGGACGGCGACTTTACCACCGCGCCCGAGATCAGTCCGCTGTTCGGCGCCACGCTGGCGCGGGCGAGCGCCGCTATTATGGCCCAAAGTGGCCCCAACATCATCGAATTCGGCGCCGGCACCGGCAAGCTGGCGCGCGACGTGCTCACCGCCATGAACGAACTCGGCGTGCAGGTCGACAGCTATACGATCATCGAATTGTCGGGCGAACTGCGCGCGCGCCAGCAGGAGGCGCTGAAGGATTTTCCGCAGGTGCGCTGGCTGAACGGTTTCCCGGACGCCTTCCACGGCGTGGTGCTGGCCAACGAGGTGCTGGACGCCATGCCGGTCGAGCTGGTCATGAAGGAGGGAGACAGCTGGACCCGCCAGTACGTCACTGTTCAAGCAGGCGCTTTTACCCTCATTCCCGGCCAGGCCGACGCTGCCCTGCTGGAGCAGGTCGCGCGCCAGATCCCGAACCACGACACGCTGCAGGACGGCTACCTGACCGAAATCCACCCGGTAGCCTGCGGCTTCATGCGCTCGCTGGCGCAGATGTTCAAGAACGGCAAGGGCGCCGCGCTGCTGTTCGACTACGGCTTCCCGGCCCACGAATACTATTTCGACGAGCGCACCGGCGGCACCCTGATGTGCCACTACCGCCACCACGCGCACCCGGACCCTTTCTATTTACCCGGTCTGCAGGACATCACCGCCCACGTCGACTTCACCGCCATGGCGCTGGCTGCGCAGGATGCCGGCCTGGACGTGCTCGGCTACATGAACCAGGCCTCCTTCCTGCTGGCGGCCGGGATCGGCGAACTGCTGCTGCGTACCGACCCCGAAGACGCGCTGCGCTACCTGCCGCAATCAAAGGCAGTGCAGAAACTGGTGTCGCCGGCCGAGATGGGGGAACTCTTCAAGGTCCTGCTGGTCGGGAAAGGTGTGGAGGCCGAGCCTGCAATTGTGCGTGCGGACCGTAGCCACCGGCTTTAAAATCTGACAACTTGCGCGCCGGATATAAACCCGGCTATGCTGTACCGTCACTACGCTCCGACCTTATGGCCAAAATCCACACACACTATGACAATCTGAAGGTGTCGCGCCATGCGCCTCAGGAAGTCATTCGTGCGGCCTACAAGGCGCTGAGCCAGAAGTATCACCCCGACAAGAATCCGGGCGACGAGCGCGCCGCCCGCATCATGGCGATCGTCAACACCGCCTACAACATCCTGTCCGATCCCATCCGCCGCAAGGAGCACGACGACTGGATCGCCTCGGAAGAGTGGGAAGTCGAGTGGCTGGAAAGCAGCCATGGCGAAGACGGCCGCCAGCGCCCCCATGGCGACCCGAACTGGGAACCGCGCCAGGTCGAGGCGCCGTCGCGCTGGCGCTTCCTGCTGGCGCCGCGCTGGTGGGGCGGCATGCTGGCCTTCTTTGCCGGCGGCGTGGTGCTGACCATCCTGCTGGTCGATCCGCCGAAGGTGCTGCCCTCGGCCCTGGCCTGGGCCGGCAAGGCGCCGGCAGCGAGCGGCAGCGCGCCCGCGCCGAATTCCCCGCCCGATCCGCTCGGCGCCGACACCAGCAACGACGGCTGGGCCCGTCCCGCCGGCCAGTCCGATACGCCGCCCGACATCAAGGCCTTGGGCACGACCCAGCTGGTGGTGCCGGCGCGCGCACCCGACTGCGATACCGACCTGCAGAGCCAAGTGTCGCCGAACGGCGATCCGTGGCCGGCCCAGTCCGGCTACATCGACAGCTTCCCGGTTGGTAACCAGGGCGAGGAAATGCAGATCCTCATCGACAACAGCAACAATCCCTCGCCGGTGCTGGTCAAGGTCTACGACATGGACCGCCGTTCGAACGTGCGCCATGCCTATGTGCTGGGCCGCGCCAAGTTCCTGGTCGACAAGCTCTCGGCCGGCAAGTACGAAGTGCGCTACCAGAACATCCTGATGGGCGGCTCGCGCAGCGAATGCGTGAACGGCCGCAGACCCACCGGCCTACGCCAAGCCGCCGCCCGCTGAGAGCGTTTAATACAACCTTCATGGCGGCGTTGCAGCCCCTCGCCGTACTAGCGTACTGTCTTCGGGGCTGCGCCTTGCCCTGAAGGCCGTATTAAACGCTCTTGGCAGCTATTGCCTTTAAAGTGTGGTTTTTTGCGACACTTCATGTGGCCGCCCCACTGTGAGTAAGTATTTCCTTTCCTGGACGTAATATACTCGGACAGCCGCGGGCCCATGCAGCCTGCGGCCCTCGCCCAACGCAGGCAGATCGGAAAAAACCGGGATATGAACGAACTAGACGGGCTCAATGCCCTGATCATCGAGCCGCATGCCGGGATGCGGGCGACGATCCATAACATGCTGACAATGTGCGGCCTGAGCAAGGTCGATCACGCCGGCAGCTCGAACCAGGCGGTCAAGCATCTCAGCCTCAAGCATTTCGACCTGGTGCTGTGCGAATACGCACTCGAAGGCGGCCAGGACGGCCAGCAATTGCTCGAAGACGTGCGCCACCACAAGCTGATGCCGCTGTCGACCATGTTCTTCATGGTGACGGCCGAGGGCGATTACGGCAAGGTCGTCAGCGCCGCCGAGCTCGCTCCCACCGACTACATCCTGAAACCCTTCACTGCCGACCGCCTGCTCGAGCGCATCGCGCGTGCGCTGGACAAGCGCAACGTGTTCCTGCCCGTGTACGAACTGATGGAGTCGGGCAACCAGCGCGAAGCCATCGAGCTGTGCATCGAGGGCGAAGAAAAGCATCCGCGCCACGCAATCGACTTCCTGCGCCTGCGCGCCGAGCTGCACATGTTCCTGGGCGAACCGGAACTGGCCGAGCCGATCTACCGGCGCCTGATCGACGCCAAGGCGATCGCCTGGGCGCGCCTGGGCCTGGCCAAGACCCTGTTCCTGCGCGAGCGCTTCCACGAGGCGCAAGATCTGCTCGAGGACCTGGTCGACACCAACAAGAACTTCGTCGACGCCTATGACTGGCTGGCCCGCACCCACGAAGCGGTCGGCGCGCTGGAGCAGGCGCAGGCGGTGCTGGGCGAGGCCGTGGCCGTCTCGCCGCATGCGGTGCGGCGCCTGCGCAAGCTGGGCGAAACCGCGCTCGAGGCCGGCGACCACGACACCGCCGAGAAGGTGCTCAAGCAGGTCGTCAGCAAGGCCAAGTACTCGGAATTCAAAGACCCGCAAGACCACGTGCGCCTGGTGCAGACCCTGGTGCGCAAGGGCGATCCGGTGCAGGCGGCGGCCGTGATCCGCGACCTCGACAAGTCGATGGCCTTCCAGAAGGGCACGGCGCTGTGCAGCGCGATCGCGTCCAGCATGGTGCACGAATACACCGGCAACGAGGCGCGCCTGAACGAATCGCTGATCGCGGCGCTGGCGGCCAGCAAGGATGCGCCGGCGCTGGCGCCCGACCTCAAGCTGGAACTGGCGCGGGTGGCGATCGAGAACAACATGGAAGAGGGCGCCGCCGAGGTGATGCGCGAGGTGATGCGCAATGCCCAGAACGGCGCCGCGATGGGCCGCGCGATGGCGGTGTTCGAGAAGACCGGCCATGGCGACCTGGCCCAGCAGCTGGCCAGGGAAAGCCGCCAGCAGGTGGTCGACCTGGTGGCCGGCGGCGCCGCCAAGGCGAAGGAAGGCGACTTCAAGGGCGCAGTGGCGCTGATGCAGGAAGCGGTTGCCAAGCTGCCTGACAACCCGCAGGTGGTGTTCAACGCCGCCCTCGCGGTCCTGAAATGCCTCGACAACAGCGGCTGGGACGAGCGCCTGGGCCAGCAGGCGATCGCGTACATCGCCGGCGTGCGCCGCCTCGACCCGGTCAACCCGAAACTGCCGGCGCTGGCCGGCCTGCACCAGCAGGTGCTGAAGAAATACAACAAGGCGCCGCGACGGAAATGAAAGCAGGTCCCCTCCCACCATTGGCGCCGGACGAGATTCCCGACGGGCGCCGGGTCCGTGCCGCGCTGCTGAACAAGGTCAACGGCGACGAAGACATGTTCGCGCTCGGCAGCTCGGTCGCGCGCGTGGTGCAGATGGCGTCTTCGGACGACGAAGGCACGCATGCGCTGGCCTATTACGTGCTGTCCGACGTCGCGCTCACCCAGCGCATCCTGCGTCTGGCGAACACCGTCAAGTACCGCACCGCCAACGGCACCGCCGTCACCACGATCTCGCGCGCTATTTCTCTGCTGGGCTTCGACAACGTCAAGACCACGGCGCTGGCGATGCTGCTGGTCGATGCATTGGCCAGCAGCGACCACGCGTGGAGCGTGCGGATCGAGCTGGAAGCCTCGCTGTGCGCCAGCCTGGTCGGCCGCGAGATGGCGCGCCACAGCTTTTACCAGGGCGCCGAGGAAGCCTCGATCGGCGCGCTGTTCAAGAATCTGGGCCCGCTGCTGGTGGCATCGCACGCGCATGAGCGCTACCGCGAAATCGGGCTGCTGACGGCCTCGGGCAAGCACAAGCTCGGCCAGGCGGCGCAGATGATCCTCGGCTGCAGCTACGATGCACTGTCGGAAGCGGTGCTGGGCGAATGGAAGATCCCGGACGTGATCATGCGCGCCCAGCGCCCGCTGCCGGACGGTGCGCTCAAGGTCGCGCTCAACCGCGGCGAATGGATGCGCCAGGTGGCCTCCTTCAGCCTCGACGTGGCGCGCCTGCTGGCCAAGCCGGGCGACCCGGCCGGCACCCCGGAAGCGCAAGCCCTGCTGGCGCGCTACGGCCATGCGCTGAACATCGACGGCAAGCAGCTCGACGAGCTGTTCGGCGCGGTGGCGCAGGAGATGACTTGCCTGCTGCAGAGCATGAACCTGGAACCGGTGCCGCGTCCGCAGGAAAGCGAAGGCGACGGCCTGCCCAATGTGCTGCTGCTGGCCACCCTGGGCGCCGGCGAAGAAGAGCAGGGCAGCTACCCGAGCGGCAAGCCGAAGAACGCGCGCGAGCTGCTGCTGGCCGGCGTGCAGGACGTGACGCAAATGCGCGCCTCGGGCACGCACAAGGTCAACGACGTGGTGCTGGCGGTGCTGGAGACGCTCTACACGGCGCTGGGCTTCCGCTTCGCCACCGTGGTGCTGAAGGATGTGCGGAGCAGCCAGTACCGCGCCCGCGTGTCCTTCGGCGCCGACAAGGCGGCAACCCAGGCCGGGTTCGCCTTTCCTGCCGCGGCGGCAGCGGGCAGCGCCAGCCGCGATCTCTTCTATCTGGCGATGGCGAACGATGCCGACCTGATGATCTCGGATGCGTCCAGCCCCAAGATCCGCGACCTGCTCCCGGCCTGGCATCGCCAGCTGCTGCCGGATGCGAAGAGCTTCATCGTGTTGCCGCTGGTGGTGGGCCAGGCCCAGCTCGGCCTGTTCTATGCCGACCGCATCCAGACCGCGCCGGAAGGCGTGCCGCCCGACGAGACCTCGCTGATCAAGGCGCTCAAGGGCCAGGTACTGGCTGCGCTTGCGCCCTGACGAAGTCGCCGAACTCGTGCGCCGGCATCGGCCGCCCGAACAGGTAGCCCTGGGCTTCGTCGCCGTGTTTCTCGCGCAGGAAACCGCGCTGGAACTGGGTTTCCACCCCTTCCGCCACCACCGATAACCCGAGCGAATGCGCCAGCCCGATCGTCGCGCCGACGATCGCGGCGTCGTTCGGGTCGTTCTCGATGTCCTTCACGAAGCCGCGGTCGATCTTGATGCGGTCGATCGCGAACAGCTTCAGGTAGGCCAGCGACGAGTAGCCGGTGCCGAAGTCGTCGATCGCCAGCTTGAAGCCGCGCGCCCGCAGCTGGCGCAGCAGGGCGCGCGTGTTTTCCGGGTCGCGCATGGCGGCCGTCTCGGTGATTTCCAGCTCCAGCAGCGAAGGGTCGATCGCATGCTGGGCCAGCAGCTGGTCGAGGCGCGCGAGCAGGGCGCCACCGCCGAACTGGCGCGCCGACAGGTTGACCGCCAGGCGCAGCCCGCCCAGCCCTTCGTGCTGCCATTCCGCCAGCAGGGCCATGGCGCGCGCCAGCACCCAGTCGCCGAGCGGCAGGATCAGGCCGGATTCCTCGGCGATTGGAATGAAGCGGCTCGGCTCGATGCTGCCCAGTTCGGGATCGTGCCAGCGCAGCAGCGCCTCGGCGCCGATCACGCGCCCGGTCGCGAGCGACACCTGGGCCTGCAGGTGGACTTCGAAGCCGCCGTGCTCGAGCGCCGCCCACATCTTGGTTTCCAACATCAAATGCTCATGGGTGGCGGCGTTCATCGCCGGCGAGAAGAACTGGAAGTTGCCGCGCCCTTCGCGCTTGGCGGCGTACATCGCCATGTCGGCATGCCGCACCAGGATGTCGGCATCCTCGCCGTCGTCCGGGAACAGGGCCACGCCGACGCTGGCGCCGCTGTGCGCGGTGATGCCGTTCAGGTAATACGGCTGCTGCAGCGATTCGACCAGGCGCACCGCCACCGCCGTCACGCTGTCGGGCGTGAGCGGCCCGCCCAGCACGATGATGAATTCGTCGCCGCCCAGGCGCGCCAGCGTATCGACGTCGCGCAGCAGGTCCTTCATGCGCGCGCTGGCGCCGACCAGCAGCTGGTCGCCGGCCTGGTGGCCGAGCGAATCGTTGATCTTCTTGAAGTGGTCGAGGTCGATGAACAGCACCGCTAGCGCCATGCCGGAACGGCGCGCCAGGGCCAGCTGCTGTTCCAGCCGCATGCCGAGCGCGGCGCGGTTCTCCAGGCCGGTGAGCGGGTCGTGGTGGGCCAGGCGGTGGATGTGGGCCTGCGAGCGGTGCTGCTCGGTCAGGTCGCGCAGGATGCAGACGTACATCCGCTCGCCCGGCAGCTGTACCTGCGAGACCGACAGCGCCAGCGGAAAGGGCTGGCCGCGCGCGTCGATGCCGTTGAGCTCGCGCTCATCGAGGGCGGCGCCGTCCATGCGCCGCAGCAGCGCGGCGCCGTCTTCGCCGGCGGCGCCCGGCACCAGGGTGGTCAGGTCCAGGCCCGGCAGGTGATTCTGCGGATAGCCGAACAGCGCCGCCGTGGCCGGGTTGGCCGAGACCACCACACCGCCGGCATCGACCGTGACGATGGCGTCGCCCGCATTGTCGAGGATGGCCTGCAGGCGCGCTTCGCGGTCGCGCAGGCGCGCGGTGCGGTCGGCCACCTGGACTTCGATCGCCGCGCGCTGGCCGGTGGTCAGCAGCATCAGCGCGCCCAGCAGCGCGGTCAGCACCAGGCCGGAGGTCAGCACGGTCCAGCTGACCAGGCCGCGCTGTTCTTCCATGTAGGCAGGCGTTGGCGTAAAGCGCAGCGCATAGGTGCGCCCGCCGTAGCTGAGCCTGACGCGGTAGTCGGCGCGGTGGATGGGGCGCAGGATGTCGCCCACCAGCGCGCGGGGCTTGCTGTCGGTGACATCGGCCAGGCTGAACTCGAAGCCCTTGAAGCCGCTGCGCTGCACCGCCTGCTCGACGAAGGCATGGGCATTCAGCACCAGGGCCAGCAGGCCGACCGGCGGCCGGCCGGACTCGCCGACTGCGCGGAACAGCACGAACCCGGTGCCGTTTGTCGTCACTAGCTGCAGCGGCGGCGAGGCGACCGGCTGGCCGCTGCGCAGGGCGCGCCGGGTGGTCTCGGCACGCTCGGGCGCCACCATGAAGTCGATGCCGCGCATGAAGCTGTTGGCGGGCGGCCAGGTGTAGAGCAGGGGCAGGTAGAGCGCGCGCTCGGTGGCGGGCCGTGTCTGGCGGTCCGGCCCCAGTTCGCGCAGGCCGGGAAAACTCGGGTCGACCTCGGCGCGGACCCAGGCCTCGAAGCTGCTGCGCTCGGCGTTCGTGACCGGCACCATCCAGTTGAGGCCGACGATGTCGAGGCGGCCGTCCACATAGCCGCTTGCAATGCGCAAGAACTTGTCGCGCGCCATGTATTTTTCTTCGGCGCCGAGCGTGCGGGCAAAGGTGCCGACGAAGCGTTCGTGCTCGTTCAGTTCGGCCTGCATGCCGTCGGCCACCTGCTGGGCCTTGAGACGGTAGGGCTGCAGGTGCTGTTCGGTTTCCCATTTGACGGCCTGTTCGTAGACCGCCACTACGGCCGCCGCCGCCAGGATCAGGGGCAGGGCGACCGGCAGTGCGCGGCGCCGCCACAGCGGACGCGGGCGCCCGCAGATGATCCATACCAGCGGCGCCGCCAGCAGCACGCCGATGGTGTCGCCAGCCCACCAGTTGATCCAGTTGCCCCAGGTGTCAGCGCGCGGAATCAGGTCGAGCCAATAGAGCGTGGGCACGCTCATGCTGGCGTTGATGAGGCACATCACCGGAGCAAGCATCAGGAAGCGGCCGACGTCGCGCGCCGAATCAAGAGCTGAGCGCGACAGGCGCCGGAACCAGCGCGAGCCGAGCCAGGCCTGTAGCACCGAGCCGAGCGTCGTCACGGCCAGGATCACGGTACCGGCGGACGGCGTGGCGTCCGGTCCCAGCCAGCCGCCCGGCAGGTGCAGCAGCGCCGAGCCGAGGGCGATCGCGGGCAGGATGCGCCAGCCGGTTGTGACCGCCAGCGCGAAGCCGGCGCCGGCCGGCAGGAACACGGGGGTGGCGTAGCCGGGCGGGAGGTCGAGCGTATCGCTGATGAAGCGCATCGCCACATAAATGCCGACCACGAACAGGCTCGCCAGCAGCAGCTGCCACCAGTGCCATCGTGCCGTACCGCGCGGTGGAATGCGAACCATGCTCGACCCCGTGTTTTGGAGCAGTCTAGCCTCTCCCGTCAATACACGGCGCTTATCTTGAATAATCTGAAAAGAGCCCTTGCGGACTTGCGGTTGGGTCGCTACAATCACGCCCCGAAGCAACGACACAATGTGAGTCAGATCAGTTCTGATAAAACATTAGTTGACAGTAGTTTGTCCGTGCTTCATACTCTGCGGTTCTTCGCGGTGGGGTGGCCGAGTGGTTAAAGGCAGCAGACTGTAAATCTGCCCTCTCTGAGTACGCTGGTTCGAATCCAGCCCCCACCACCAAAAAGCG